>OLRU01000251.1_pt1 | contig 66959 bp, 87 predicted proteins | sample 1672961 | NCBI WGS metagenome assembly OLRU01 (sample SAMEA3136741, study PRJEB25190) | human gut metagenome | biome: human gut; feature: human-associated habitat; material: faeces | place: Austria | collected 2013
TGTTTTTGTTGGCGGTTTAGGGTTTATTGTAATTCGTGAGTGCTGGGTAAACCGGTTTCGTTGGCGCAAGCTCAGCATGCACTCCCGGGTTTCCATCTTTATGGCCGTATTCCTTCTGATTGGCGGTGCTGTGCTCCTTAAACTGACAAATCCTATTTCCTGGTTGGTCGCATTTTTCAGCAGCCAATCGGCGAGATCGGTAGGATATATGGTGTATCCTTTTGAATCCTGGTCTCCTGCGGGATTGCTTGTCATGCTGGTCCTGATGTTTATCGGCACTTCAACGGGATCAACGGGGGGCGGAGTAAAAACGAGTACTGTTTTTGCGCTTGTGCTCGGGGTACGTCGTGTAACGACCAATGCGAGAGCGGAGGCTTTTCATTATTCATTGCCGCCACTGGCGTTCAGAAAAGCGGCGGTTGTCGTAGTTTTGGCTATCGCAGATATCGTAATCAGTACGTTTATTTTGCTTCTTGTGTGCCCGGAACTTTCGCTGGCAGAAGCCTTTACAGAGATGATGAGCGCTTTTACTACGGTGGGACTGTCACTTGGGACGACAGCTTCTTTGAATGAATGGGGGAAGCTGATTTCTATTCTGGTTATGCTTACAGGAAGAATGGGACCGATGACTATTGCAACAGCCTGGTATTTTTATGAAGAAACCCGGGCGCGGTATCCTGAGGGCAATGTAACAGTTGGTTAATGGGGGAGAATATGCTCGGCTTTATGAAAAAAAAGAAGGAAGAAACAATTTCTTATGGAGTAATCGGCTTAGGGAAATTTGGTTATACACTTGCTATACAATTGGCAGAGTATGGCTATGATTTCCTTGTTGTGGATAAAGACGAGAATTTAGTGCAGGATCTCAGAACCGTGACAGAAAGCGCTATTGTGGTTGATGATTATGATAAGAAATCCATAAAAGATTCCGGCGTGAAAAACTGTGATGTAGTTATCGTCTGTTTGGAAGAACAACTGGAGAAGTCTCTTTTAGTTACCCTGAATTTGATTAACCTCGGTATTAAGAAAGTTATTTCTGTGGCAGATACTTCCGAACATGGAGAGATACTTGAAAAAATTGGCGCTGAAGTTGTTTATCCAAAGCGGGATATGGCGATTCGTCTTGCCAGCCGCCTTCGCGCCAATATGGTTCTTGATTTTGTCCAGTTAAATGAAGAAATTAATATTTATAAAGCCTCTCTGCCGAAGCCTCTTGTTGGTCAAACTGTTGTCGGCAGTGGGCTGAGGACAAAGTTTGAACTGAATATTATTGCAATCCAGAATGCTGCAGGAGTTACTGATATGATTAGTCCGAATTATGTATTCCAGGAAGGCGACCTGCTTTTTCTTGCCGGAAGCAGAGACGGCTTTAAAGCGTTGACTGAATGGGTTGGACTTGCAGGTGAATAAATAGAAATCGAACCACTGCTTTGGATGGCGGTGGTTTTTATGTATAGCAGGAAAAAGAACCTGCATGATCGGTTTATAGAAAGATACCATTCAGCCATATCATCAAAGTTTTCCTGTAAACTCGTTTCTTCTTGTAGTACAATAAAGAACATGGAGGAGTATATGTATACATTACGTAAAAGAGTACGTTTTTATGAAACTGACGGAATGAGGGTCGTTTATCACGGCAATTATCTTAATTGGTTTGAGGAAGCGCGTGTAGAATACATGCGTGAGGGAGGCGTGTGCCTCAATGATTTGCTGGCGGAAGGCATTGTATTCCCTATCGTGGAAATGAATGTGAAGTATATGAAATCCGCTGTGTATGATGATATCGTTCTGGTCAGGGCGTATCTTCGCGAGGTGAATCGGGTTAAGTTGGTATTTGAATATGAGGTGCTTCGTGAAAATACGAACGAGCTTTTAGCAACGGGACAGTCTGTGGGAACGTATACGAAGATTTCCACGGGGAAAATAGTGAGGATACCGGAAGAAAGATTGAAGAAGCTGATGGATATGGCGGAAGAGGACAGAACGGATGGATAACAGACCGATTGGGATCATGGATTCCGGCGTAGGCGGTTTGACTGTTGCCTGTGTCCTTAAAGAAAAATATCCGAATGAAAAATTTATTTTTATCGGTGATACGGCGCGGAATCCTTACGGAAACAAAAGCCCTGAGGAAGTCACTTTTTTTGCGGAAGAAATGAAAGCATTCTTAGCGGGGAAACAGGTAAAAATGATTATTGCCGCCTGTAATACGATTACATTTAGTGTGCCGCCGTCTTTCTTTGAAGGTAAAATTCCTGTCATCGGAATGAGTCTTGATTTTCCGGAACTGGAAAGCGTGAATCATCTGGCGGTAATTGGTACGCCCATGACGATACGGAGTCATCGGCATCGGGAACGGCTGAAAAAGGATTTTCCGCTGATGAATGTCACTGAAATCCCCATTGACGGTTTGGCTTACGCTATAGAGATGGGAAAAGAAGAATCCTTTATTTATGGGATGATAAACGAAGCAGTTCAAAAGGCCGGTGCTGAATCTGTGGACGCTGCTGTGCTTGCCTGTACACATTATCCTCTCGTTGCAGGAGTTTTCCGAGATATATTACCGAATACCCTGTTGATTGATCCTGCGGAGAGGACAGTGAAAAAAGCGATGTCCATCCTGGCTGATCAAAATGGGCAGTCTGAGGAAGCGGGACCATGCTTGTTTTTCTTTACGGAAAGTACCCTTAGGGCGGAAATTCTTGTAAAGAAAATGTTTGGCAGGCGGACGGATATACAACGAGTTGTTTTATCAGGAGTGTGAAAAAATGTTTATATTGATTTTGAAAATAATTGGAATCTGTATTTTTCTTGTCTGCCTCGGATTCCTTGCCTACTGGGGGATGGCGCTTCTCAAAGGCGATTGTTCGCTGCGTATGTTAAAGGGGAAAATGACGCCTTTAAAGGTGGAAGACATGGACAGGGAAAGTGTTGTCCTGTCTTTTACGATACCGATTGTAAATACAGGGAGGCAGATCGGCACGATTATGGATGCGTTTGTCCGTACATATCTTCCTTTTGAACAGTATGACAAAGCAAGGGTAACTGCCACCCTTACTGCTGCCGACACACCGAGGGATGACGGTTACTGGCAGGCTTTTATCATGGAAATTCGGAAACCAAAAGTGTTTTTAATCAAATTGGCAATAAAAGGGAAATCAGGAAATATACTTCGCGACTTGGAGAATTTTCCTGATATGCCTATGGATATTATCTACCAGGTGGTGGCGAGAAGTGACTATTACTATGCAAAAACAAGAGTTACTCTGACCTCTGAAGATTTACGGACCGCTCTTTATCAGTACACATCGGGGGTGAGAAAATAAAATGGCAGATTTGAAACTTGTTCCGGTTCCTACCCGGATTCTGACAAATAAAGATAATATTGTAGATGCGATTATGGAATACGCAGGGCACGATATTACCAATCATGATATCGTTTGTGTGGCGGAATCAGTCGTGGCAATTACTCAGGGGCGTTATATCCGTCCTGAAGAACTTCATATCTGCTGGCAGGCCAGACTGATGAACCGTTTTGTACCGGGCGCGGGATCCATGGCCAGTATTTATGGCATGCAGGCGGCCATGGAAGAAGAAGGGAAATGGAATATGCTTTTTTCTTTCATAATCGGTGCTGTGGCAAAAATATTTGGTAAGGCCGGTGTGTTCTACGCCCGATGCCGCCAGGCATCTTTGATTGATGATGTTACGGGAACGATGCCTCCTTTTGATAAATGCCTCGTTTATGGGCCGGCGGATACTGATAGGGTATGCGAAGAAATAAAAAATGCTACTGGTGCGTACGGAGCGGTCATTGCGGATGTAAATGACTTGAAGCGTTCAGCCGTTCTGGGGAAGAGCAAAGGAATCAATCCCGGTCAGATAGCGAAGATTCTGATTGATAATCCCTTTGGAAATGATAATCAGAAAACACCTATCGTCATTATCAAAAATTTTACAGATCATATAAATAGATAAGAAAAAGATATCTTTCCTGTGCGTGGAGAGATATCTTTTCAATTTAGAAGGATCTGAATGATATCATTGTAAAATAAAAGTAACCGGTGTGATTGACCGGTTACTTTATCAGATATCTCTGTCAACTTTATGAGAACGAAGGCAACGAGTGCAGACATTCATTCTTTTGACCTGTCCGTCAGCTTTTACGCGAACCCTCTGGATATTCGGTTTCCAGGTCCTCTTTGTTTTCAGATGGGAGTGGGATACATTGAATCCCGTTGCGGTATGTTTTCCGCAGATTTCACAATAATTAGCCATGTGCTACACCTCCTTGCACTTCCGCAATTGCAACATTCATAATATAGCATAAAATATTTTTAGAGGCAAGTGTTTTTGTATGCTGCTTCCCCGATTTATAATAAAGGAAATGATGCATTTTGAAATGGGGTGCCTTATGAATTTATCTGATGCCGTCACTGTCGTCAAGGGAGTGGGGATGCGAATGAAAGAAAAGCTGGAACGCTTGGGGATAAAGACTGTAGAAGACCTGATTTCTTATTATCCCCGGCGGTATGAAGATTGGACACGGATTACTTCTATGGCGGATCTTTCTTATGAAATGGAAACTGCGGTTTATGGAACGGTGGTCGAAATCCGGGAAGTACATCCCCGAAGAAATCTGTCCATACTTACAGTGACTTTGGTGGATGGGACAGGCGCGGTCAATCTGGTGTACTTTAATCAGCCGTGGAAGAAAGAACAGTTTGCTCACGGGTCAAACATTCTTGCCTATGGGAAAATAGAATATAATTACAGAAAATGGCAGATATCCAATGCGGATACGGAGGCAGTCGCTACTGAAGAGCTTCATGCATTTAAGAAATTGGTACCTGTCTATCCCCTGACGGAAGGAATCCGTACTTCGCAAATGCGGGCGATGATCCGCTTTGCCATTGATCATGCAGAGGGAATCAGGGAAAATCTTCCAGCAGACGTTCTTGTACGGGAGCATTTGATGGGACGTATGGCGGCAATCCGCGGAATGCATGATCCCGCTGGCTGGGAAGAACAGCGGGCGGCACGAAGGAGGACAGCCTTTGAAGAATTGTTTTTCATGCAGGCAGGTATTCAGCTTTTACGAAAGCGCAGAGAAACGGACAATGTGGGAATCAAATGCATGCCATCAGGGAATTTAGTGCATGAAGTGATGAAGAAATTTCCTTTTGCACTTACGGAAGGGCAGAAAAGCGTATTTCGCGATATAGAAGACAGCATGGAGGGGATTGTTCCTATGCAGCGTCTTGTGCAGGGCGATGTGGGAAGCGGTAAAACGGCGATAGCCATATTGGCGCTGACGAAAATTGTAGAAAATGGATATCAGGGAGCGCTTATGGCGCCGACAGAGGTTCTTGCAGCCCAGCATTTTAAAACTTTCCAGCAGGTATTTAAAGGAATGCCTGTAAAGACAGCTTATTTATCGGGACATACAAAAGCGGCGGAGCGGAAGGAAATACTGGAGCAGCTAAAAGACGGCAGTATCCATATTTTAATAGGGACGCATGCCTTGATAGAAGAGAACGTGGTGTTTTCCGCATTAGGCCTTGTCATTACTGATGAACAGCACCGCTTTGGCGTTAAACAGCGGCAGGCACTGGAAAGCAAAGGCAAGTCGCCCCATGTGCTGATTATGACGGCGACTCCGATTCCCAGGACAATGGCGCTGTCTGTGTATGGTGATTTAGATGTCTCCTTTATTAAAGGCATGCCTCCCGGCAGACATCCAGTGAAAACTTATGCGGTAGGAAGCCATATGCTGCAGCGCATTTTCCGTTTCATGAAAAAAGAGATGGAAAGCGGTCATCAGGCTTATGTGGTGTGCCCTTTGGTGGAACAAAGCGAAAAGCAGGATCTGGCGGCAGCTGTTTCCGTTTATGAGAATCTGCGGGATCACGTGTTTCCCCAATTTGGCGTGGGACTGGTTCACGGGCGAATGAAAAACGCGGAAAAAGAACAGGTTATGGAAGATTTCCGCAAAGGTAAATTCAAACTTCTGGTGGCCACGTCAGTTATTGAAGTCGGGGTGAATGTGCCTGATGCGACGGTTATGTTTGTTTATGGCGCCGATCGCTTTGGCCTGAGCCAGCTTCATCAGCTTCGCGGCCGTGTGGGCAGAGGCAAAGAGCAGGCATATTGTGTTTTATATACGGATAATCAAAATGAAACGACTCAGCTTAGAATGAAACTGATGTGCGAAATACGGGATGGAGCACTTCTGGCGGAAAAAGACCTGCTTCTACGCGGGGCAGGAGAGTTTTTCGGGTACCATCAGCATGGTATGCCTGATCTGAAAGCTGCGGATATCGTGCGTGACTTGCCGCTCTTGGAACTGGCGAAGCATGATGCGAAAGAAGCCGTTGATAAAGGACTGGATTTCAAGGAAGAATTAAGACATCGGTTCGGCGGGCAGTTCTTTGAGCGGATATACTACTGAGAAGCGGTATGTGGTATAGTTATGAAGTTTGATGAAGCAGAGTCAAGTTGCTATCAGTTATTATTTGAATTAAAATAAATACATTAGCTGGGTATATTTTGTGCCTGTACTTTGAGAATGACTTTTATACAATAATAAAATATGGAGGTAAATATGAGGGAGGATAAGTTTGGGAAAAAAGGACTTACTTTTGATGACGTCCTTTTGGTTCCCGCGCATTCAGAAGTGCTTCCCAAAGAAGTCGATGTTTCTACACGTTTAACACGGAACATTACTTTGAATATTCCTGTGATGAGCGCAGGTATGGATACTGTCACAGAATCAGATATGGCTATCGCCATGGCGCGGGAAGGCGGCATCGGTGTGATCCATAAGAATATGAGTATCAATGAACAGTGTAAAGAAGTGGAGAAGGTAAAACGTTCTGAACACGGCGTCATTGTGGATCCGGTATATCTCAATCCGGATAATACACTTTCCGATGCGGATGATCTCATGGTGAAATATGATATTTCAGGAATTCCTGTTACTGTAGATGGGAAATTGGTTGGAATCATAACCAATCGCGATATGCGTTTTGAAACGGATCTGTCAAGACCTATTTCAGAAATTATGACGAGCGAAGGTTTGATTACCGCACCGGAGAATACGAAGCTGGAGGAAGCTAAACGTATTTTACAGGAACATCGGATTGAAAAATTGCCATTAATTGATAAGGACGGGTATTTGAAAGGCCTTATTACGATTAAGGATATAGAAAAAATGAGGAAGTATCCCAATTCCTCCAAGGATAAAGATGGGAGGCTGCTGGCGGCTGCGGCTGTCGGCGTGACGCCGAACGTATTGGAACGGGCGGAAGCTCTTCTTGCGAAGAAGACGGATGTCCTGGTGATTGATACGGCTCACGGACACAGCCAGGGGGTATTGGATACGATCCGTAAGATTCGGGATGCTTTTCCCCATGCAGAATTGATTGCAGGAAATGTGGCAACTTATGAGGGGACAAAAGCACTGATCGAAGCAGGCGTGAGCGCGGTGAAAGTCGGTATAGGGCCGGGTTCTATCTGTACGACACGGGTAATCGCAGGTATCGGTGTACCCCAGATTACCGCAATTTATGACTGCGCGAGAGCGGCGGCTGGGACGGATGTGCCGGTTATTGCCGACGGCGGTATTCAGTACTCCGGCGATATAGCCAAAGCCATTGGTGCAGGAGCGTCAGTGGTCATGCTTGGGAATCTTCTTGCGGGAACTGATGAAAGCCCGGGCGAAATAATTATTTATCAGGGGAAAAATTATAAGTTGTACCGTGGCATGGGATCACTGGGGGCTATGCAGCAGGGGAGCAAGGACAGATATTTCCAGCAGGACGCAAAGAAGCTTGTCCCGGAAGGCATTGAAGGACGGATTCCTTACAAAGGACATGTATCTGACGTACTGTTCCAGTTAATTGGCGGTCTGCGGGCGGCAATGGGATACTGCGGCACACCTGATATCCCGGCTATGAATGAGAATACCCGGTTTATTGAAATTACAGGCGCAGGTCTTCGTGAAAGCCACCCCCATGATGTAAGCATCACGAAAGAGTCGCCAAATTACAGTGCTAAATAATGATAGGAAACAAATATCCATCTCATACGGTTATGGATGTGCGCATACATGCTGTAACTATGGAAGAGGCACTGCGATGTGCCCGTGAAATGGCGGCGTCAGGAGAAGAACATATAATTGCTACCGCTAACGCCGAAATGGTTATGATCGCACAGGAAGATAAGGAATTGGCCTATGTGCTGAACCATTGCAGCCTGGTCGTACCGGACGGGGCAGGAATCCTTTGGGCGGGTGAACAGTTGGGAACATATTTTCCTGCGCGGGTGGCAGGCGCCGATTACGCGGAAGAAATCCTTAAAATCGCGGTGAAAGAAAAATGGCCGGTATATTTTCTCGGCGGTGCGCCGGGGGTGGCAGAAACGGCGATCCGCAGGTTTACGGAACGATACGGTCTCTTTGAAAAAGCGGGATTTCATGATGGCTATTTCGATGAAATGGAAGAACAGAAAATCGTGGAAGAAATTAAATCCGGCGGTACCAAAGTCCTTCTATGTGGAATGGGAGTGCCTAAACAGGAAAAATGGCTGTGGAACCATAAGAAGGAATTAGGACCCGTGCTGGCGATGGGGGTCGGCGGCGTGTTTGACGTCATGGCAGGGAATTTACGGCGGGCACCGCTGTGGATGAGAAATCACCGATTGGAATGGGCGTACCGCTTGTATTTACAGCCGAGCCGTATCGGACGTATGGCGGCGATTCCAAAGTTTATGCTGGCGATAAAAAAATGGAAAAGGAAAAACGGAAATAAAATATGCTGAAAAAACCAATTATATTACCGGAAGGATATCCGTTCATCATCATATCTTTAATAGTCGCGGCGTTGCTGTGGTATTTTGGCATGCTTTATACGGCGGTTATTCCTTTTGTTTTTTCCTGTTACTTTTGTTATTTCTTCCGTTGCCCCAGAAGAAATGCGATCATCCCGCCGGGGGAAGATACGATCGTTTCCCCGGCTGACGGTACCGTAGTGGATGTTTCTCATGGCGTGGAAGAAGAAATGTATCTTGGAGAAAAATGCCATAAGATCACGATCTTCCTTTCTGTTTTTGATGTGCACTGTAATCGTTCTCCCATGGAAGGAACCATTAAATACCAATCCTATACACAAGGACGGTTTCTTCCTGCTTATGAAAAAGAAGTGGGGTTTGAAAATGAACGCGGTGCGATTGGTATCGAGGGAAAGCATAGGAATATCCTCGTTATATTAATTGCCGGCATTTTGGCACGACGTGTAGTTTCATGGAAACAGTTGGGAGATCCGCTGCAAAAGGGGGAACTGTACGGAATGATTAAGTTCGGATCCTGTACAGAACTTTATATACCGGGAGAAGCGGAAATTTGTGTAAAGAAAGGTGATACAGTCCGCGGTGGGCTGACGATAGTGGGGAGGCTTAAATTAGGATGAATAAATCATGGATTGCGAACGGATTTACCGCAGCCAATGCATTATTTGGCGGTCTTTCCATTATGATGTCGATTTCAGGAGAATACCATGTGGCGGCGATATGCATATTGATTGCTATGGCGGCCGATGCTTTTGACGGCAGGGTGGCTCGTGCTCTTGGGACTGCAGGTCCGATGGGAGTGGAGCTGGATTCTTTATCTGATGATATTTCTTTCGGTGTCGCTGCCGGGGCATTGATGTATTCTTATCAGCTGCGGGAACTGGGGGCGCTCGGGTTTATTCCCTGCGCACTCCTCGGTGCGTTCTGCGCGTTCCGTTTGGCGCGCTTCAATGTGAAAGTGACTTCTGTCCATGGATATTTTGAAGGACTGCCTTGCCCGACGGTCGGTGTAATTATTGCCTGCTATGTCCTTTCCGGTGTAAAGATCTGGAACTGGCTTGCCATGGTTTGCGTGCTTGTTCTCGCGGTGCTGATGGTGAGTGAAGTACATTATCCGGATAATAAAGGCGCCAGCGCCGATCAGCTTCACTTGCCGGCATTCCTGTTCTGCCTTGGCTTTTTCATACTTTGCACCATGATTTACTGGCCGTCCTGGGCAGCTGCTTTATGTGCGGCGTATATTATGTTCGGCATAGTAAATACATACCTGAACCGCCGGAAGAAACTCCATAGAAAACTTAAAAGAAGAGTAAAGGAAGAATTTTGACATGAATTATCCTTTGGATATCCTGATGCTGCCTATCCAACTGATTGTGGCGTGGTTTACCGTTTATTATACGGTAATTGCCGTTTTTGGAATATGGCATAGGAAAGATAGGGATTTGTCTGCGCCGAAAAACAAATTCGCGCTTATGATTCCGGCGCATAATGAAGAAATGGTTCTCGGAGATCTTCTTGAAAACCTAAAAATTTTAAAATATCCGAAAGAACTTTATGATATTTACGTTATTGCCGATAACTGTACCGACAGTACAGCAGAAGTGGCCCATCGGCACGGCGCTTATGTCCTTGAACGATGTAATAAAGAACTTGGCGGGAAAGGATATGCCATGGATTGGGCTTTTCCGAAAATATTTGAGACAGGCCGCCATTATGATGCGTTTTGTGTGTTTGACGCAGATAATCTTGTCCATCTTGATTTTTTGGCGGTCATGAATACTCGTCTGATGAAAGGGCAGAAAGTTCTTCAAGGATACTTATCCGCTAAAAATCCGGTGGATACTTGGGTATCGGGTACTTTTGCGATTGCTTTCTGGACTGTCAATCATTTGTGGCATCTTGGAAAGTATAATTTAGGATTATCCTCCTGTCTTGGGGGAACCGGGATGTGTATTTCGGCGGATATTGTGCGGGAATTCGGGTGGGGGTGCGACTGTCTCACGGAAGACATGGAATTTTCCATGAAATGCCTTTCTCATGGGATCCGCACCTGCTGGGTTCATGATGCGATTATTTACGATGAAAAACCGTTGACTTTTATGGCGTCCTGGAGACAAAGAAAGCGCTGGGCCCAGGGTCAGTTTGACTGTTCCGAAAGATATATCCCCATTTTGATGAAAGAAGGTTTTAAGCGACACAGTATTGTCGTGCTTGATGGGATTATGCAGCTGCTGCAGAATTATTTTCTGCTTATTTCCGCTTTTTATTTAGTGATGACATATATTAATATGTTCTATCCTTGTTTTACGGTGGTTCTATATAATGATGCTTTGGTTCCACGGCAATTCTGGAGTGTATTGGGGACAATCCAGTATGTTCTGCCGCTTATCGTCCTTTTGCAAATTGAAGTGCCTGCTAAAATTTACCTGTATTGGCTGATTTATCCTGTGTTCATGTATTCCTGGGTTCCTGTGACTTTCCTCGGATGGATTCATCGCCATGAGAAACAATGGGTTCATACTATTCATACGAGAAGCATGCAGTTTCAGGCTGCTTCTCTTACACGTAAAAAGGAAATAGACAGTTAGTATGCATATATTTGTGACAAACGATGATGGTGTCGCTGCGCCGGGTATTCGAACCCTGGCAAGAGCACTCTCCGCGCTTGCGAAAATTACCGTTATCGCACCGGCGGAAGGAGTGAGTTCCTGTTCAAGCGCATTGTCTTTAAGAAAGCCGATGAAATTGAAAAAGCGGCAAAGTTATGGAGAAAACATCGAAGTATATTCTTTGACGGGGACTACCGGCGACTGTTGTAAATTGGCTTTGGAATACTGGCTTAAGGATGACTTGCCGGACCTGATTGTATCAGGGATTAATGATGGCTTTAATACAGGAAGCGACTGTCTTTACAGCGGGACAGTGGCAGGCGCACTGGAAGGTATATTTGCGGGAATTCCTTCTATGGCAGTTTCTATGGAAAGCATGGCGGATGGAACTCTTTTAAGAGAAACGGCTGCTTTTGCTGCGGATCTGGTATCCGGATATTTTATGAAAAATCGGTATACCGGTATACTCAATGTAAATATTCCGAAGATAAAGCCGGAAAAAGTTTCCTGGGAAAATGTGAAAGTAGCCCGGCTCGGCTTGCTGCGCTATTCTAATGTGATTGCGGGAAAGCGGACAAAAGCGGATGAAATGGAATTTATCATGAGAGGGAAACCGCTGGAAAGATATGAACCGGAGACAGACGTTTATTGGTCGAGAAAAGGTTATATAACGATTACTCCGCTGCAGTGGAATCAAACCGATTTTGAGAATCTGAGGGAAGTAGGAAAACTTACAGTGGCGTTCATTGACGCATAGCTCTTGTGTATGTTACAATAATTGCCGTTGATATATGCCGGAGTGGCGGAATGGCAGACGCAGCAGACTCAAAATCTGCCGATAGCAATATCGTGTGGGTTCAAGTCCCACCTCCGGCACCATAACTAAAAATCCCGATAGTACCGAATAAAATCGGCTGTCGGGATTTTTTATTTTTGATTATTTTATTGTGTAATTTTTAGTTTTGTACATCTTTTTTACATCACCTGCTCTTGCGGTCAATTCTTATAAATTGATTAAATATTGTTTTTATTTAGCATTTTGATATAAAAATGATGTAATTTTTGCGGCTTCAGAATCCATTTGCGGCGTGACATGCGAGTATATATCCATTGTTGTCGCGCAGGAAGAATGTCCGAGCCGGGATTGAATGATTTTGTAATTAATTCCCCGTTCAAGCAGCAGTGTGGCGTGGGTATGCCGGAACGAGTGAAATGAAAATTGAGGAATACCGGCGGCACGCATAACTGCCTTTGTCTCTCTTGTTATATTGTCAGGACACATGGGCGTATAGACTTCTGACGGAAACACAAGATTACATGACCTGCCAGGGTATAGTAATTTTAAACGCAGGCAGTAGGCTTTTTGAATACGAAGCATATCAATCGTGCCGTCATCTACTGTGATAGTTCTTCTTGAGTTTTTAGTTTTTGTACTTTCTACAATTGACGCAGAATTTCCGTCCAGCGCAAGGCATGTTTGATTAACTGATACGGTTTTTCTCTCGAATGATACGTCTTCCCAACGGATTCCTAATATTTCCCCCCGGCGCATACCGGTCGCGATGGCAAAGCGGCATATTCTTTCAAGGACGTCATTATGTACATGCTCAAAAAATAGCTTTATTTGCGCTTCGCTCAATGCCTTTGCTTTTGTCGGCTCTTTCTTCGGGCGACGTACATAGTCGAGCGGATTTGATGGAATTACACCATCTGCGACCGCTTGCTTCAGTGCGGCTGATGTCAGTGTATGTACATAACTAATTGTACGCGGAGATAACCCTTTATCAGACATCTGTTGCCAGTACACACGAAAGGCGGCAGGCTTTAAATCTTCGAGCAGGATATTGCCGAACGGTACGGACAGGATATGTCTTTTCAGGGTACCTTTATAAGATTGATATGTATTTAACGTGATTGTAGACTTGATTCCTTCCAGCCATGCGGCGGTCCATTCTGATAGCGTTATTTTATCGTCAATGAACGGAAATTTTTCAATTTCTGATAGAAAATCGTTTCTCCGCCGAATTGCTTCTTCCGAAGTATGTCCGTAAAAAAAGCGCCTTTTTCCGTTTACTGTAACGGATGCCTGATAATATCCATTTTTTCTCTTTTTCAATTTTTCCATTATAAAATCAGCTCCTTTGTTTGAATGGGGCTGATTATGCTATAATTATAAAGTAATCAGCCCGTGGGGGTATATTACCATTCTGAAGAGTATATTAGCAGTACTGCTTCAGAGAACCGTCGTCATATTAGCCGTATGATGGCGGTTTTTATATTGACGATTTATATTAACGAAACTGCCCGATAAATAATAACAGGGATAATTTTGTACGGGCCACTACTACATAAAGAATTTAGAGTATTAGAGTATTTATCGGATAGATTACTAATGATTCCTTCTGTGGGAGAGAATTTAATATCGGAGTTTACTGCATCGGATTGAGAGTAATCGAATATCCCAAAAATAAACCATGATCCCGGAAGCGTAGCCCCATATTGTTGAACAATATCCGCCTTATTAATTTTTAGACCTGATGGATTTAATGTCCCAGAAATAATATTTTTGTCCTCTAATTCAATTCCTATTGAGATGGAATTGGGGAGCAATTGTATTAATTCATCCATCATCTTTATATTATTTTTTGCCTCACGATCCTTTGCACTTATTCCAAAAAATGTTGGATTCCTAACAAGTGATGATGAAATTGAACCAATGCTATTAGAATCACGAACAGTAAGTTTTCCTTTGAATGTAGCCAGTTTTGGCCCATCTAATAAACTGTCATCGATCATCTTAATGGCATTTGTACTCAATGTATTCAACAAATTGATGACTTGCCAATAAAATGGATCATATTTTTCTGCAGAACCCACGCCACTGGTTTGTGCTTTTGAGATTTCTCCCCTCAAAACTTTCACATCACCTGCTATTGAATGCGAAGAACTCTCAGATGTGTTTTGTATCTTTGTGACACTTCTGAGAGTTCCTGTGGTAATTTGAGAAATAAAAGAATCAAATCGTTCTCTGTCAATGTAAAGGAAATCGACTAACGGTCCTGTAACAGGATTTTGAGCTTCTTTTGGTGAGCTTTTCCCCATTTTGATACCTCCTGAGAAATCTTTCTACAACGGGAGGAATGGGCCTCATATTCCTTTTTTAATTCCTTGAAATCAATATTATTAAGCAAAATTTTAACATCGTTTCTCATGGGAATCATCCTCCTCTCTATTACTTATTTTATAAAAAAATGGAAGAAGTGTCTATATTAAGTTTTAGGCAATTAAAATATTATTAATGTTTGGGTTGCGTATCATCATCCTTTCTATTTATTAATTACTTGATAAAAATTGACACAAACGATTTCGAACGATTTCAGACGATTTTCTGATGTAAATATAAACGGATTTTTCATTTATGTATTATTGAGGAATTGGCGGTGGATAATTCAATTTAACTCATTTGTTTTTATAAGCTAATTCCCGATTTTGCCGTGCCTTTTTACTTAATTTAGACATAAGTTTAAAGTTGTATTCACCGACCAAAGAACTCATCCTAAATAAATCCAACAGTGCCCATAATCCAAATAATCCGGCTGTAAAAAAATAGAAGATGAATTTTATTGGACTATTTAAATATACATAATGCAACCCGAAACAGAACCAAAAGAAATATGCGGTACCTACGCTTTTTTTCTTTCGATAATACTCCTCCATGATTTCCGCATGCATTGGGTCATTTGCCATAAATACTTCATTCATTGAATCCATTTTTGTTACTCCTCTCTTTTGAATAATGTTCAGGCGAACACGGAATAAATGACTACACGACCTAAAATTTGAATAGGATCTGGTGAATCATAATTGAGAATTATATCTGTAAATGCTGGGTTAGTGGATGCCGGTCGAAGGATAATTCTTTGATTTTCCGGATCATCAAAAAATTGCTTCACTGTATAACCATGGCCATTGCTAACGACAACTAAATCGCCGTCTTTTAGTTGTCCTCGTTCTATGCCGGTCATAACTGCAACTACAGATCCGTCTGCAATAATTTTATCCATACTTTGTCCATTAATATGGATAAAAACTATTTTTGAATTATGTGCATAGCGGCCCATCAATGCATCCGGGATAGATATTCTTGGTAACTCATATAGTGCATCGAGATCTTCTAAAGCGCCTGCACTAATACCTTCAGGAATCTCATAATACCATCCTGCAGGTACATTAGGCGCAGATTCTTGTTGGGATAAGTCTGCATAACACATATCATCTAAACTTACATGGAAAAAATCAGCTAATTTATTTGCAGTTTCTAAATTAGGTTCGTTGATTGCAGTTTCCCATCTTTGAATTGTAGTAAATTTTTTTCCGACTAAATCACCTACAGCATCTTGAGATAATCCAGCTTTTAAACGTAAATATCGAAGATTTTTTGAAAACCACATTATTTCACCTCCTTACAGAACACTATACCACCTCCTTTTTAAAAAGAGCTCCCTTCACAAAATCATATAATAAAATTCTTTATTTAATTTTTCCGAGTACTGCAACCGCAAGCCCTAAAATTCGGCATTCATCACAGTTGTTTTTTCCGTAAATCATCGGCGGGTACTTTGGGTTCTCTGCTTGCAGCTGTAGGCCACCATTCATGTGATATACACGCTTCAGAGTAGCGCTGTCATCTATAAGCACCGCAGCAATTTGCCCATTATCAACATCGGATTGCTGGCGGATAAAGACGATGTCACCATCGTTTATTTGAGCATTTATCATGCTGTCACCTTTGATTTTCAGGGCAAAGTCAGCATGCAGTTCATCGTCAGCCGGTAAAAATTCTTCTATGTGATCATCTGCGTAAATGGGCTGCCCGGCCGCGATCTCTCCAAGTAGAGGAATTTTTTTCTTTGCAATTGGCACATAGTTAGTTAAGGTAGATAGGTCAAATGATGAATCCCTTTGCATTGGAATATCATATCCCATTAGCCATACGGGAGATACATTTAAGGCATTCGCTAATAAGTCAACCTTATCTTGCTTTGCTTTATATTCTCCTTTGAGATATGTACTAATAGATGATTTGTTTATGTTTGTCCGCTTTGAAAGTTCTGTCTGGTTAATTCCTCGTATCTCAAGTGCTTGTGCCAGTCTTTTGGCGAATGTTGATGTTTTTATTTTCTTCACCTCCTTATTTTTGCTTGGTTGATTTAATATTAACAGGATAATTCAGAAAAGGCAATATAAATTTCAGAAAAAATGAAAAAAGTTATTGACACACAAAATTGAGATGGTATAATAAGTTCAGAAAAGCTGAAAAGGAGGTGGTAAAATGAGATATGATTATCGCAAGCTAAGAGGGAAAATCAAGGAAGTATATGGAACGCAAGAAGCATTTGCTAATGATATAAGTATTAGTGTTCCTGCGTTGAGCCAAAGACTAAACAATGTTTCACGATTTACTCAAGATGAAATCCTAACGTCTTGTAATAAGCTTGGTATTGCTACCTCTGATATTGCGGCTTATTTTTTTACCCATGAAGTTCAGAAAAACTGAATTACAAAGATCAGCGGCGGAAAGGAGGTGATCAAGATGGAAAAGAAAAATGAATATGAAGGGTTCCGATTTTCAGATCTTTGTGTAGTCATAAAAGTTTCTGCAAATAGCATGGATGACATCAGGGAAATTGTGAAGCAGACGTCAGAAATACAAAAAGAGTACAGCTGCTACTGCACTCTTAATGTAAATCTTACTTAATTTTCCTCAATGCTTCGTAAATGCACTTAGAAACCGAGAGATAGATGATTTCCTCTAAATTCCGGGAGGCGGTTCCGTAATTTCCTGCAACAATGTTTTGTACAAACTGCTGACAACCACCCGGAAGCTGAAGATCGGATAGTGCTTTTCTACAAATGTCATTTACTTCATTTTGGCTAATATTCATAATTTCACCCCCCTTCTAAGCCAATTATAGGGGAGCGTGGAGTGTAAATCAAAGAAAGGAGATGATCAAGATGGATGAAAGACCTATCGGCATGACAATCACGGAAGTCTCCAAAGCATTACACATCGGAGTGGAACAGCTCCGGGATTACGCCCGCACAGACCCAACATTCCCGTGCTTTTCGGTCGGGAATAAGTTAATCACGACAGAGGCCGCAATCAGCGAGTGGGCAACAGCCCGCGCAAAAATGCGGGTCGGGATGAAAACAGAAGGTTCGGCGGTCATGGAGATTGTAAGAAGAAACAGGAGGCGGGCATGAATAAACCGTTGATTTGTACGACAATTCTCATGTCGGCAGCATTATTAGCCGGTGCCGCGGTGGACGCGGATAACATTTATCACCGGATATTTCCGGAAACTCGAATTGTTGAGTACCGCCGGGAGGTAAAGCAGGGAGATACCTTGTGGGATATCTGCGGGGAGATCGCGACAGACAAAGAAGACCTGCGGAAACTGGTTTATCAAGCGAAGAAGGATAACCGTATTATGGACGTCGGCAACCTGCAGCCGGGGACCTTAGTGATTGTAAGAGTTGAGGAGGCGCGAAATGGATGACACAGAAAAATTTAGACAGGTAATCAAATATTTATGCCGCAGGTACAAAGAAGAGTCAAATATTTATGCGGAGTTGGGTAAAAAAGGCGACCTGATAAACGCAGCTAAAGCGAGTATCCGTTCAGAAATTCTCTGGGAAATAATTCTTTTTATTAACAAGTTGGACATCAAGGAGGCGAGGAAATAGATGACAGCAGTAGAAGAACTCAGGAATTTAAAAACAAAAATAGAAAAGATGAAGGAGACGTATAAGGGCGCACAAGATTATGAGTATGAAAATTATAAAAAATATAACGAAGAAGGCAATGCAGTTGCGGCAAATCGAGCTCTTGGCAAATCCTATGCATTTGAAGCGATCTATGCGTATATCAAAAATATGTAAAAAGCCGATTGATAACTGCAATTATCAATCGGCGGGTGGAAAAATGAGTGACATTTCCACCTCCATTATAACACAGGAGGTAAATAATGACAGAACTTGAAAAGAATAATAAATATCGTGAATTTTCAAAACTCGTCGAAAAGAGCAAAAGACAGAACGCGCTCATGTACCTAAAGAAAGCAATAGATTATTCCGAATGCGGCGTAACAGACATCGAACTTGTAGAAGAGCCCACTGGTGATTATGTAGACGTCACATTTTATAGAAAAGATAAATGCAGGGCAAATATAACCGGCGACAGCATTCCGGCTATGATTTACGACATATTTAGACAAATTGAACGGTTAAGGTAAAAGCATGGAACGTGAAGTATTTAACACCCTGGAGATCGGAGCGAAAATCAGCGAGCCGAGGGGACGCGAAGCCCCACCAATTAAAGGAACTCTGGCGGATAAAGTCGGAGAAACGGCTTTAATGAGAACGGGATATACTCCCGGCGGAAAACCGATCCTACGGTGGGTGCATTATACAAAACTGAAAAAGGAGATATAACAATGAACGAAAAAGAGTTAAAAACAATAGATGCTGAAGCAGAAGTAACAGAACTCCAGATTGTCGAGCCGCAAATTCTTTCTGCGGATATCAATGTAACGACAAATTTCGAGGATGTAAAAAACAACCTGCAGGCTATCACAGAAAAGTACAAAGGGCTGGTTGTTACTGATCAAAATCAAAAGGATATGGAGAAAACATTACGGGAAGTGGTATCTCTCCGAACAAGCATTCAGAAATTTGAAGTCAACGGGAAACGGAAGCTCCGCAAACCTGTTGATCAGTTTGCAGAGGCCTGCAAAGAACTTTTAAAAATTGTAAACGAAGCGGAACGGCCACTGCGGGAACAGCTTGACGCTTACGAAGCAAGACGGCAGGAAGGCGTAACAAAAGTCATTCTGCACAAGTATGAAGAAATGGCATTTGACGCGGGAATACGTGAAGAGTTCCGCTCTTGCGACATTCTGTCTAAATGGATGAATAAAACAGCAAAATTGAAGGACACCTATGAAGATATCGCTCGCTTAGTATCTGAACAAGCGACTGCGCAAAAACAGCATGATGATCTCAAAGAACTCCGCAATTCCCGCCGTGAGCTGGCACTTCTACAGATAGAGAAAGCCAATAGAGACTATGCTTTGGCAACGCCCATTACGGAAGATTTCCTGACAGACGAGCTGCTGGACACATCAGCCGAAATCATTAAAAACACAATCAATGAGGAAGCGCTGCGCCGCCATGAGATGGATGAGAATGCAAGGCAGGTATCCTCGCCCGCTGTTTCAGCTCCACCGCCGGCGGCCAAGCCTCCTGTGGTACCGATACCGCATGTTGAACCCGGCGTGTCATGGCCTAAGGTAATGACGGTCACAATCACACTTAACAGTTCATTTGACTATCAGGCAGTAGAAAACGTATTAAGCAGTCTTCCGCCGCAGATTCGATGGAATTCCGATATAAAGGAGATATAACCATGGCGATTGAATTTAAAAAAGCACATCGATCCAAAGCTAAGCTCAGGCTGGCTATTGCGGGTCCGTCAGGGGCGGGGAAAACATATTCGGCACTTCTGATTGCATCAGGTATTATTCCTTTGGAAAAGGTGGCTGTTATTGACACAGAATCAGGATCTGCAGATTTGTATGCAGATTTAGGCGGATATTCCACGGTGACGATTAATCCGCCGTACAGTCCGCAGAAATATATTGAAGCAATCCACGCGGCAGAAGCGGCAGGATTCGAATTAATTATTATTGACAGCCTGTCACACGCATGGAGTGGAGAAGGGGGCCTGCTTGACCAGCAAGGAAAGGCGGCGGACAGCAAGTACAGAGGAAACAGCTGGGCGGCATGGCGTGAAATTACGCCGCTTCACAACCAGCTGGTAGAGACCATGCTGCATACGCCACTCCACGTCATTGTCACAATGAGAAGCAAGACGGAATATATACAGACCGAAGTAAACGGAAGAAAACAGATACAGAAAGTCGGTATGGCTCCGATTCAGCGTGACGGGATTGAGTATGAGTTCACAACAGTTTTTGACATTTCGCAGAATCACACGGCGACGGTCAGCAAAGACAGAACAAATCTGTTTGATGGGCAGTATTTTACGCCTACGCCGGAATGTGGAAAGGCACTCCTGCAGTGGCTCAATGCGGGAAACGTTCCGCAGGTGTCTTCCGCTCCGCAAAAAGCGACACCCATAAAAGCCGAAACACAATCCGTAAGTAGGAAACAGAAAACACACAGAGAACGGTTGGAACGTATCTGGAAACAGCTCGGCTGGGACAAAACGCAGCCGCTTGATGCGTATATGACATCCCGTATGCAGTCTATTTACGGCGAGGGCGCTACGGTGAACAAGGCGCAGGAAGCAGACTGGGAATCAGCGGATAGAGAAATTACAAATTATTTAATTGAACAGAAACAAAATAAAATCGCCGAGGTTCTTCCGGGAGAACCGGATTTAGAAAAAGATGAAATTCCGTTTTAAGAAAGGAGAAAATCATGATTACAGCAACACTTTACGGCAGGCTTGCCAGAGATCCGGAACGAATGCAGCCGTCTAACGGAGGAGAATCGTATGTACGATTTTCCATGGCGGTAGAAACGGGACGCAAGGATCAGGACGGAAATCGTATTGCCCAATTTATCAACATATCTGTTTTCGGAAAACAGGGTGATGTTATTCAGCAATATTTTCACAAGGGTAATCGCATTGTGTGCCACGTGAGAAATCTTGAAACCAGAGCGTATGCGGACCAGTCGGGGCAGCCGCGAGCCAACCTGCAGGCAGTTTTAGCGGGAATTGAATTTGTGGAAACAAGGGCAGATCAGGAGCAACAGGGGGAGAACAGCGGACCCTTTGCGCGGTACGGTACGCCGCAGCCGGATAGCGCAGCACCTTCTTACGGTGCGGCATCTTCAGGAGCTGCTCCCGCGCCGCAGACACTGCCGGGCATGCAGGTACAAGGACCTGTTCCTGCCCCCTGGGACGCGTGAGGTACTGAACGATGGAAGACATTAAAACGAATTCATTGCCGAATATGGAATGTGGGATGGCCTATCTGGCTCATCCCTACGCTCCGCTTAACAGGAGAGCTGAAATATTCGTGGAGGCTATTAAAGCGGAGAATGTAGAAGAAGCGGGGGATATTGCGCTTAAAATCATGAAGAAGTATTTAAATTTGACGATAATTTCTCCTCTCCATAACTATTCATTTTTGGAAGGGAATTATGAAAAAGAGACGGAAATACTCAAGTACGATTTTAGGCTTCTCTCCCGGTGCGATATTTTGATTTTGTCTGGAAACTGGCGGAACAGCAAAGGCTGTATGTCCGAATACGGCTATGCAAAGGCGAAGGGAATCCGGATCTATGAGTATGTAGACGGAACTCTGTATCCGCTGGAATGATGCTGGTTAATTGAAAGGGGTGATGCCATGGCACGGCCGCTCAAACAAGGGCTTGATTACTTTCCCTTGGATGTCGGCTTTCTACAGGATATGAAAGTGCGCCGGATAATTAAGTCATGCGGTGCGTCGGCAATTTCAGTACTAATCTGGCTGCTGGGTAGCTGCTATCGAGACGAGGGGTACTACATTTGGTGGACAGAGGATTTGCCTTTCATAGTGGCGGATGAGATTGGCGTCACGGAAGGATGCGTACAAGAGGTTGTTAAAAGAGCCTTACAGGTCGGTTTCTTTGATGCAGGCATGAAGGAAAAACATGGAATTCTGACTTCTGCGGGAATCCAGAAAAGATTTTTGGAGGTAACTTCTCGAAGAAAAGCAGCGTTTCTCCGTAGGGATTTTGCACTCATTTCCGTTAATGTCGACAATAACTCAATTAATGTATGCAATAACTCGATTAATGTATACAGTAATGAACAAAGTAAAGTAAAGAAAAGAAAAGGAAAGGAAAGTAAAGAAAAGGAAGAAGAAAAGAACGTTCTTTCTTCTCAAGATGAAATCATTCAATCTTATCTTTCATCCAATCCTGAACTGGAGAAATCAATCAAAAGGTGGATGGATATGAGAGAAGAGAAGAAAGCTTCTGTATCACCGACGGCTCTTAAAAAGAATTTGACACAACTCAAGAAGTTATCAAACGGGAATATAGAGGACGCCATTCTCATTGTAGAGCAATCAATAGAAAATCAATGGCTCGGGTTCTGGCCGCTCAAAAGACCGAAGCAGAAAAAGTCGGAAGGAAGCTATGGACATATCGCTTCTCTGGAAGAGTGGAAAGGTATCAAAGACGGATGGTGACAATGGAACGAATCGGACAGGATATGGATGATCTCCGGAAAAAAATGGAGACATTTATCAAAAACAATGGCCGCTTAAATGAGCAAAATCCAAAAACGGAAGCTGAAGAAGCAGCAGAAGAAAGAAAAAAATGGACGAATAGGCTGTATAAAGCCGGGATTGGCAGGCGGTACCATGCCTGCACCTTTCAGAACATTGAAAGAAAAGGATTGCCGGATTCCAAGCTGCTGAAAAGCCATTATGCCATTGCGAAAGATTACGCTAAGAATTTCAAGGCACATAAGGCAAAAGGGCAAGGGCTTATCTTCGCCGGACCGGTAGGACGCATGAAGACCACGATGGCGGTGGCCATAGCGCAGGAAATTATGAAAGAGTACAATCGGGCGTATTTTATCACGATGCCGGAATTGATGGACAGCCTTCTTCAGAATAATCTTTCGCAAGAAGTCCGAACGCGAACAAAAGAGACAGATCTGCTGATTCTTGATGATATGGGCGCGGAGTATCAGAACGACTGGGTACTGAACGCGGTCGATGCAATTATATCGAAACGGTACAATGAGCTTCTGCCGGTTATTATTACGACGAATAAGACGCCGGAAGAAATAAATCAAAGGTACATGGCACGGATTTTTGACAGGTTGAAGCATGCGAACAGGTTACTTATAGAAGCAGGAGAAAGCCTGCGGAAAAATGAGGTTTGAGAAAGGAGCAATAAAATGGGAAATAATCGATTTATGGTTGTGTCAGAAGAAAAGGATATTATCGCAATGAATCCGTCCTACGTTGAGCAGAAAGGGAAAAGCCTTATCATCTATATGCCCGGAACGTACAAACAGCTTGAGCTGGAATACGAAACAGAAGAAAACGCAAGAATTGCTTTTGCTGAAATAAAGAGCGCTTATGAATCCGGGAGAATAGACGTTTATATCTGATCTAAGGGGTGATAGCAATGAATACGGTGATAGATGTAGCAAGCGTTGTAGTGTTTATTGTCTTGATTATGTACGCGGCGATAAAACTCGACGAAGCGGCAAGAAAGCTGCGCAGCGAGGAAGAGCGGATTTACGGTTCCCGGAGGAAGAAATGAATAAAAGAAGCTATAGAATGACTTATCAAGATAGCGGTTCAAGAGATATCTGCTTCTGCAGCGCGGAAGACTGCAAGACAGAGTGCAGGCGAAACAGGCAATTACCGTTTTTCAAAGACTGGATTGATTATTGCAAAAGAAAAGCCTATCCGGTCAGATACGCTGTAAGTGACTTCCATAAAAAATGCAGTGATTACAATGGTGGCGGAGAATTATGAGATTACGTGATGAAAAAGGCGACAAATATTATCTTTTAAGACAATTTGAATTGTACCTGATCATTTTGTACGGTGTCGTTTGGGGAGTATCGATAGCATCAACATTATTCTTGATTGGGGAGTTGGCACGGAGATGAAACTCATAATTCCTGGACGGCTACCCTGCATGAATGACTTGATTGCCGCTAACCGGCTGAATAAGTACGCTGGGGCAGGTGTTAAGAAGAAAACGCAGAGACAAATTATTCTGATTCTGCAGCCGCAAGTGCAAGGGCGGAAATTTACTGAAAAAGTAAACATCCGCATTGAATATTACGAAAAGGATATGCGCCGGGATGAAGACAATGTGATGTCTGCGGCTAAGTTTATTCTTGATGCGCTGCAGGATATGGAACTGATACCGAATGACAGCCGGAAATATGTGCATTTGACGCAAGAGGTTTTTACAGATCGAGAAAATCCGCGGATTGAAATAGAGGTAAATGAAGCATGAAACGAGGAGAAGAAGAATGGGTATTGGGACTTAATGAAGATCGTTTTAATTGTGGCGACACGTACCACAGCAAAGAAGAAGCGATTAATGTCGGACGGAAGGAGCTCATGAATGCTAAACCACATAACCCTGCGTCTTTCGGGGGTTATTCATCGGAAGGCTAATAAGACCTGAGCCGAAAGCGGATATTGATAATATCATTGAGGATTTAGTAAGTAACGCAGTATACATTTACGACGAATATTACAATGATTTTCTTGAAGATGTCACAGATAAGCAGAGAGAAGAACTGGAACATAGCATAAACAAAGTTATACAGAACTGGCTTGATAAACATAATTTAAGAGATTACGGATATTTAGTTGACGATGTGGAGAAGGTGAATGTATGAGTAAAAGCGAAAAAGAAATGGAAATACAATATGCGATCGCAAAAAAGATCGGCAGGCAAAATATTGTAATACCCAATGTTAGCTTTGCGTGGGTATCATGTAGAATCTCGAAATATGGCGCCGATGGACGTTTTATCGGATATAAATACCCGTTCAGGGGGGTTAGACATGAAGCCGATTTGATTTGGATAAATGACAATGATTATTTAACAGAAGTAGAAATCAAGACAAGTTATAGCGACTTTTTAGCGGATTTCAAAAAGAAAGAAAAACACATGACAAAATATACACGAGCTGTCTACTATGCATTTCCGTGGGACATATACAAAGGAAATAAAGAAAAGATCATAAAAACACTGGCTGAAAAATTTCCAGAAGCAGGAGTGATTATTGTTGATATGGATGGAACGGTGGTAAGAACGTTAAAAAATGCTGAATATTTCACGGTAGAAAAAATACCGATTGAAGTAAAGGTTGGATTAATGCGAATTGGTTGTCAAAAATGGTGGGAGTGGAACGCATGAAAACATTACAAGAAGAAGTATTTGAACTGATAATGAATAGGATCGGAGTAGTAGACGATGAAGAGTTTGAAGCAAAAAACTTCAACGAGAAGGTTTTCCGCACATATAAGTTTTCAAAATGCAAGGTGTATGAGCTTAGTGACAGTGGCGATTGGTATAAAATTTTTACATGGTACTTTTTAGTTAAGGTTTTTGATAACTATGAATTTAGAGTAAAGCCGTTTAAACCGAAGTCTCACGAAAAATATTTTTGGATAGATGGATTCGGAGATGTATATAATAGCGAATTCGGTGATTTCTGCACAGTGGATTGTTTAAATAGATGTATTGGAAACTGTTTCAGAACAAAAAAGTCGGCAGAAGCGAATAAAGAGAAAATATTGAAAATGCTAAAAGGAGAAGATGATGAATAACGGAGTGCGACCGGGGATATTTCATAATCCGGATCCGACTTACGAAAAAACAAAAACGAATTTAAATCGTGAATCGAAACGAGTACGCGGTGAAGTTGAAGCGTTTTTTGAAGAAATAAGACGCTGCAGAAAACACATCAATTCGCTGAATCAATACCGCCAGCAGTGCGAGATGGATTTATTCTCGCTCAAGGGCTGCAGATACGATAAAGAGTCCGTAGATGGCGGCTCTCCATTCGATTTGTCAGACATCGTGATTGCTTTCAAAGAAAAGATGGCGAAATCAGAAGAACTGCGGATAAAAGAGCTAAATCGATACGGTGACATGATCACAAGAGGGTTCCGGCTGCTTGCGTTGCTGTCTGACCCGGAAATGAAATCGATTATGATTGATAGATATTTCCTGAACAAGCTCTGGGAAAAAATCGCACTGGATCATCATTATGCAAGAACATATTGTTATGATTTGAAAAATAAAGCTTTTCGAGAAATCTCAAAGAAAGCAAAACCTGACGAAATCTGACTTTTAAATGTGGTATTATGATAGTGTAAAGTTCGGGCAATAAACGTCGCCGCCCGATGCTTTCGTACAACTCCATAAAAAGTAAGAAGTCGGGTTTGATGAGTTTCCCGGCTTTTTGCTTGCATTCGATGAAGGAATTTAACAATGATTAATTACAAAACATCTGCAAAACCGCGTATTGTCACAAAGGATGATGTCGCAGTTTTCTGTTCATATGATGAAATCATGCCGATTGGACAGCTGCAGCCGAATCCACGGAATCCGAACCAACATACCGAGCAGCAAGTAAAACTACTCGGAGAGATTATCCGAAGTGCCGGGTGGCGGGCTCCGATTACGGTATCAAAGCGAAGCGGGCTGATCGTAAAAGGGCATGGCCGCAGGCTGGCAGCTATTGATGCAAGGCTTGCATGGGTGCCTGTCGAGTATCAGGAATATGCGACCGAGGCGGAAGAGTACGCTGATCTCTTAGCTGATAACCGGATAGCGGAACTGGCGGAGATGGATAATGATAAACTCTCTGAAATTCTAAAAGACCTACAGGAGACCGAGAATTTTGATATGGATTTGACCGGTTTCGATGAGGACGCTTTAGCCGATCTGATAGGTGAGCAGTTGACATCTGACGAAATCGAAGAGGACGAAGTTCCGGAGACGCAGGAAACGGTATTTACTAAACCGGGTGACTTGTTTATCATGGGTGACCATCGTCTTTTATGCGGCGACAGTACCAAACTGGAAGATGTCAATCGTTTATTGGGGGGGCAGCAGGCTGATTTATATATTACGGATCCGCCGTATAATGTGGCGTATGTTGGCAAAACGAAAGATGCATTGACGATAGAGAATGACAAGATGGCTGGCGGAGATTTCCGCCAGTTTTTAGTTGATGCGTTCAAAGCGGCGAACGATAACATGAAGCCCGGGGCTGCATTCTATATCTGGCACACGGATTCGGAAGGATTTAATTTCCGCGGCGCTTGTAAGGATATCGGATGGGATGTTAAGGAATGCTTGATTTGGAATAAAAATCAAATGGTTCTCGGGCGGCAAGACTATCAATGGAAACATGAACCGTGTCTTTACGGTTGGAAGCCGGGTGCACCGCATAACTGGTACAGCGACCGAAAGCAGACGACGGTTATCGACATGAGCAAGCCGAATCGCAGTGAAGACCATCCGACAATGAAACCGGTTGGCTTGTTTGCTTATCAAATCGAGAATAGCAGTAAACTGGGGGATATTGTACTTGACAGCTTCGCCGGAAGTGGTACGACAATGGTTGCTTGTGAGAAGATGGGTCGAAAAGCAATGCTCATCGAGCTTGACCCGAAGTATTGTGATGTGATTATAAGGCGGTACATACAGGAATCCGGTAATCTTGATCTAAAGGTGGAGCGTGACGGAAAGATAAAATCACTTAAGGATGTAATGGAAGAAGCAGGAGCCACCTTAGAGTAACGGGAGGTGGTGACTTTGGGAAGGCGAAGAGCCGAGTATGAATGGGAGCGTAAAAAAGGTGAATCTTCGGAGGCTTATGCCGCATTTAAGATTTATTATCAAATGGGGGATAAAAGGTCTTGCGTTAAAGTTGCTAAAAACTTGGGTAGATCAACTACACTCATCACTGGCTGGTGCAGCAAATGGGACTGGGTAGAAAGATCCCGCGCTTACGATAACGAGCTGGCTCGGCAGGAATTTGCGGAGGCCTGTAATGCGATAAAAAAGATGAACGAACAGCAGGCGCAAATTGGACTGCTTATTCAGAAAAAGGCGCTTGAAGCTCTAAAGGAAATGAAATCTAAAGAACTGTACCCGAAGTTACTGCTGCAGTATTTAGTGCAAGGCGCAGGGCTTGAGAGAAAGGCAAGGGATTCCGATGTTGAGATAAAAACAGGCAACAAGGAAAAAGAAATCAACGAAACGGACTATGCTGATGATGGATTGACGGAGGCACTAAGAAATTCTGCGAAAAAGGTGTGGGATGAATGAAAAACGTGATTGAGCCGGTCATCCGGTTTAAAGAATTTTCCCGGCGTCAAATGCAGGCGTTTACTTGGTGGTGTCATGGATCCCCTTACTTCAATTACAATGGAATTATAGCCGATGGCAGTATTCGAGCTGGTAAAACGGTATCAATGGCTATCAGCTTTGTTTTATGGGCAATGCAAACATACGATAAACAGAACTTTGCTATGTGCGGAAAAACGGTCGGTTCTTTCAGGCGAAACGTCTGGAATTGGCTTAAACCTGTGTTGTATGCCCGCGGATATGAAGTGACGGAGTTCCGGACGAGCAATACGATTATCATAGATGACGGTAAAGCCGTAAATTACTTTTACATCTTCGGCGGAAGAGATGAGTCATCTCAAGATTTAATACAGGGCATGACGCTTGCCGGGTTGTATTGCGATGAAGTGGCGCTTATGCCGGAATCATTCGTCAATCAGGCGACAGGACGTTGTTCCGTCCCGGGAGCAAAGATGTGGTTCAACTGCAACCCGGAAAGCCCTATGCACTGGTTTTTAAAAAACTGGATAGAAAAAAAGGAAGAGAAGCGAATGCTTCATCTTCATTTCACAATGGACGACAACCCTTCTCTTTCCGAAGACGTGAGAGAACGCTATAAAACGACTTACAGTGGTGTATTTTATAAGCGTTTTATTTTAGGGTTGTGGGTCATGGCGCAGGGCGCTATTTACAAAGACGCGTGGAGCGATGACTTGTATTTCGATAAAAACCAACTGGAATATATTTACAATAATCCGCGATTGTACCGCCGATATATATCTATCGACTATGGCACCGTCAATCCGATGTGCTTCTTAGATATATGGGACGACGGAGACGTGGCTTGGGTGGTAAGAGAATATTATTGGAACAGCCGGGAGGAAGGAAAGCATGAAAAGGATAACAGTCAATACGGTGATGATCTCATGGAGTTTATTAATTCAGTAGACTATGCGCCGTCGGCGGTTATCATTGACCCGTCCGCTGCCAGTTTCAAAATTGAGATGAGGAACCGCGGACTTCGGGCAAAGGAGACTGTGGATACGATTAATGCGGACAACAGTGTACTGGAAGGAATCCGCACAGTAAATAAAATGCTCACGAAGAAGAAAATCCGAATATACAAGGAAAACTGCCCCATGCTTGTCAAAGAAATGCAAAGCTACGCATGGGATGAAAAGGCTATACAGAATGGCGGCAGGGAAAAACCGATAAAGGTGAATGACCACAGCGTTGACGCCCTGCGTTATTATTGTCAGACGGTAATTAGATCAAGGAGGCTTGCGAATGCGTAAGAAAAAAAGAATACAGGTACCGGCGGGGAATCCGAAGAGAGCACCTGCCCGCGACGCATTTGCCAACGCTCTTGCGCGAATAGGTGCAGGGATGCCGAGCTTGATGGAGGGAACCACCTATCAAATGCAGCGTCTGACACGGAATTATAACTTACTGAATAGTTTATATCGTGAACACTGGATAATGCGCCGTATTGTAGACATTATTCCGGGAGATATGCTGAAGAATTGGATTACTATCACGACGGAAGTAGATCCGAAGGCGCTGAAGCGAATAGACCTTGTCCTCCGCCGGACACAGCTTATACAGAAACTCAAAACGGGCATGCAGTGGGGGCGGTTGTACGGTGGCGCGGTAGGCGTCATGCTGATTAAGGGACAGGGGTATGATCTTTCAGAACCTGTTGATTTAGATCGTATAATGCCGGGGGATTTCTGCGGTATTACGGTTTTAGACCGGTGGAATGGTGTTTCTCCCTCTGGAGAATTGATAGGCGATATCAGTGACCCGGAATACGGGCTGCCGAAATATTATCTTGTGACGGATACCGTATCAGGTGTAACTACCAAGATTCATAATTCACGTGTGCTTCGATTTATCGGAGATGATCTGCCGTACTGGGAGAGCCAGTCAGAGGAACAGTGGGGCGCCTCGGTGATAGAATCAGTGTTTGATGAATTGAAAAAACGAGATAATGTTTCATGGAATATAGCACAGCTCACTTTCATGGCATCTCTTCGTGTGCTCAAGATGAACGACCTGGGGCAGACATTGTCTGCTACTGATGAACAAACTCAGGCAGAATTGTACAAAACGATACAGGCGCAAAACTGGCTCATGAGTAATAGCGGCGTGCAGGTGCTTGATAAAGAAGACGGTTTTGAAACACACCAGTACACATTCGGCGGCATTTCAGAGGTTTACCAGCAGTTCATGATGGATATATCAGGTGCGGCACAGATACCTGCCACAAAGTTATTTGGACGAGCTCCCGCCGGAATGAATGCCACAGGCGAAAGTGACCTGCAAAATTACTACGACATGATCGGGCAAGAACAGGAATCAAAACTGCGTCCGATACTGAATAAACTGTTGCCGATTCTCTGCATGAGCGTTTTCGGGGCAGTTCCTGATGATTTAGATTTCGATTTTGACCCGGTATCTGAACCATCCGACAAAGAGCGGAGCGAGCTGGCTAAAACGGGCACGGAGAACGTGGTAACGGCACTTAATGCGGGGCTTGTATCTAAACGTACCGCGCTGCAGGAACTCAAACAGCAGAGCGAACGTACTGGCGTGTGGACAAACATCACTGACGAGGATATTATGAACGCTTCCGATAAAATAGAAGAGGAAGGGGAATTTGGCGGATTTAGCGGAATGTTGGGGGTGGATGAATCGGAAAGCGATGGAGATGAATTACATAAAACATCAAATTCTGTACAAGATAGTGGTAAATGGGTGACTATGAATGGAACCCATGTAAAGGTAGATGAGAACGGTGAGATAAAGAATGGTCCGTTAAAGGGGCAGAAATATACACCGAAACTCAAGGCTCCGAAATATACGAAGGCGGAAGGATATGAAAAACAGATCGGATCTCCAATTCATGGTGGATATAAGGGAATCAATGCTATAAATAAGCTCTTGGAAACGAAAAGTGGGTATGTACCTGATGCATTCACCAGATCAGATATAGGAAGCATAGCACTGCCGTGGGGCGATGATTTTATGGGGCTCAAGCACATTATCCAAGAAAGACAATCTCAGGGGATTGACACTAATGAGTTCTTGCAGCATTTGCCGGATATCATAGAAAACGGGAATCTTGATAGTAGAAATGGAAGGTTTTATATAAGGAAAGATCACTATACAGCAGTAATATCTCCCACCTATTTTGATGATCATTTCACATTCGTACTTACCGGATGGGATGAAAATGTTTCCGAAACAACAAAAAAGCACTAAGGCGCCAGAAGCATGTAAACTAATCTGGCATTGCTAAGCGTACAGACCACTTGCTACGCTAACCCAAGTGCTTTTCTTATCTTTATTATAGTGTTTAATGCATAAAATGCAAGGTTAATTTAAGAGAATATGAAAAGAAACTTCAAACCAAGTCGAATGACAGAAAAGCGGTATGCCGCTGCGATAGAAAGAATTATGAAAGGACTGGAGCGTGAGATGGCTCATGCAGAAAGTCCTTTTCAAATGCTCTCTGTCCTCCGTGGTCTTGCCCGTTCTCCCACTTTTGAAAAAGCATGCGAGGACGCGGCACGATCCATGGCAACACACGCCTTTTCTGATGGACACCGAACGTGGCGGGAAGCCGCCCAGGCAGGTTCTAAAGGACGCAGGATATATCGATTGCTGCATAAAGAACTTGAAGCGAATGATATTTACTGGGATATCGTTTCCCGTAATTCCCGTTTGATTCAATCCATGACAAATGAGGCTGCGGAACGTGTATCAAATATAGTAGCCGAAGGGCAGGCGGCAGGCGTGCGGTCAGAAGATATGATAGATGACATACTTCGGCAATGGCCGACGATGACAAGAGCGCATGCTAAATTAATTGCCCGGACGGAATCCTCGAAAGCTGCCTCTGCGTTGACACGCTCAAGGGCGCAAAGCGCAGGGCTCAATTGGTACATCTGGGAAACATCGGAAGATTCCCGGGTACGTTCTTCTCATCGGCACATGGACGGGGTACTGGTCAATTGGAATGACCCGCCGTCTCCGGAGGCTCTGATTGATATGAAGGATTACGGAAAATATCATGCCGGCGAGTTTCCGAATTGCCGCTGTTACGCCGCTCCGTTAATAGAGTATGATGATGTTTCTTGGCCGCATAAGGTATACCGGAGTGGACGTATACGGTATATGCGGCTTTCTGAATTTAAAAAAATAGAAGGGGGATAAATGAGGGCATTTTACGGAAGCAAAATCTCCGGGCATATGATTCGAACTCCCGAGGGGTATCTTGTGTGTAAAGAAGTGCCAATTGCGCGAACTGGCACACAGGAATACCGAGGAATGGAGTTCGGTGGAGAAAATCCGGAGAAAATCTATGTTGTTAAGCGGCCTGAAGAAGAGGTATTCAGTAAGGCGGCATTAGCAAGTTTCGAGGGTAAACCGGTTGTAGATGAACATCCAGATGAAAACGTAACACCGGACAATATTGGTCGATATATTAAAGGCACCTGCCGTGATGTACGTCGCGGTGAAGGTGCCTTATCCGATTGCGTTGTAGCGGACCTGATTATCTATGACAAGGACCTGATAAAGAAAATCGAAAGTGGGAAGCGCGATATATCCTGCGGGTATGACTGCCTGTGGGATCCTAAAGACGACGACACTTATGTACAGCTGGAAATCCGCGGTAATCATGTAGCCGTCGTCGAAGAAGGGCGCGCCGGACACAAAGTTTCTATTCGTGATTCACGAAAAGGAGGAAAAACAATGTCAGAAAAAAGTAAAAACAGTATCTGGGGGCGTATGCTTTCTGCGTTTGCGCATGACAGCGACACCACTCCGGAAGATCTGGAAGCAGCAGCAAAAATGAAGCCTGCTTCTGATGAAGGTAATCCGGCACCGGCTGTTCCGGTAGTAGAGAAAAAAGAAGAGCCGAAGAGCACCATCGATGCGGAACTCGACGCACGTCTCAAAAAGATTGAAGACGCTATTGCCGCTCTTGCTGAAAAGCCAGATAAAGAAAAACCGGCAGAGGAATCTGACGCGCTGGACGCATTAGAAGAAGAGCTCAAGGGCGAAAAAGAAGAAACCCATGACGAAAGTGATGTAGAAGTTGATCCGAAAGAAATCAATGCTAAGCAGGAAGAAGCGGAAGATGAAGATGTTGTAGAGCCGGAAGACGAGGAAGAAGCCAAAGCTACCCGTGACGCTGCTCTGAAAGCTATCAGTGCATTGAAGCCGGTTGTAGCGGCTCTGCCGAAAAGCCAGAGAAAGAAAGCTGCGGATAGTCTTGCGGATTTGATTCGCGGCAATATTCACGATGATGGATATGACGCCATTATGAAAGCTAAAGAAAACGGCCGCAAAAAGGCAAAAGACAAAGCCATGGATGACCGCGAACTTGGTCGCATGATTCGGGATAAATATAATCCGCATTACAAAAAGAACTAAAAGGAGGAAAACACAATGAGTGGAAAAGCAATTGGAGTATCTATGAATTACGGGTTCCCGGGGACATATGCAAGAACCCCGGACGATGTCGTTACATCCCGCCAGCTGAAAGAGGGCTCTGCCGCGGTACCGTTTGGCGCAGCATTGGCGGCGAATGACGACAATACTTATTCTTCGGTGGGCGCTACATTTACCGCCGCCAAATTCGGCGGTGTTGCGCTCCGTGTAGTTAAACAGGCTGTCTCTTACAATGATCAGAACGAAACAGCTTACAATGAGCAGGAACTCGTTTCTGCAATTAATCGTGGATCTGTTGTTGTTAAATGCAATAACGGTACACCGAAAGCGGGCGGAGCCGTATTTGTCCGCATCAAAGCTAATTCTGCAATTTCCAGCGGAGTTGTCGGCGGATTTGAGGCTGTAGCTGATGGTGCTAACACCGTGCAGCTTACCAATGTGCAGTGGACAAATGGTTATGTAGACGCTAACGGCGTGGCAGAAATCACTATTCTAACCCGTCTGAATGCGTAATAGAAGGAGGTACAAAATAATGGGAAATAATGCTGTTTCTATGTTTACACCGAATGCCGGAATGATGGGCGCGGCCAACGCGGCTATGCGCGCAGGCGGCAAACAGGCTTTTTATGGCTCTGCTTATGATGCGGCAATTGCGTCCGGCATGGCTTATCTTGTGGGCGAACTCGAAAAGGTAGACCCGAAAATTAGGGAGCCTCTCTCTTCTGTCACCTGGCAGCGTGACATCGTTGCCAAAACTGGCGGCGGATGGGTAGACTTCACGTCCACTTTTGACGTTGATTATGGAACTACCGGTGCCAATGATTATTCCATTGTCGGATCCGGTACGACCGCGGTTCCGGTAATGCAGGTCAGCACCAGCAAAAACCTGTTCAAAACCTTTACGTGGATGCATGCTATGCAGGTTCCGTTTGTTGACCAGGCTAAGCTGCAGCAGATTGGACGTTCTCTGGAAGATATGCTTGATAAAGGCATTCGTCTCAACTACAACAAGACTATTGACAAGAACGTATACCTCGGGTTTGATTCCCTCGGCACTTCCGGTCTGATTAACGACAAGAAAGTCACGGTTGGCACTGTTGTAAACGGTGCGGCGGGTTCTCCGCTTTGGACGAAAAAGACGGCGGATGAAATCCTGCAGGATATCAATAACGCTCTTGTGGAAGCGTGGAAAGCGGCTGAATATGACCTGTCCGGTATGCCGAACCATATTCTGATTCCGCCGGAAAACTATGCGTTTATTGTAAAGCAGAAAGTATCCGACGCCGGGAATATTTCCATCCTTGAATATCTGCTGCAGAATAATATCGCAAAAAATCAGGGCGTTGACATTGCTATTGAACCGTGCCGCTGGTGCATTAAAGCAGGAACCGGTAAGACCAACCGCATGGTGGTTTATGTCAACGACGAAGACAAGGTAAACTTTGACATCACCGTGCCGATTACCCGTGCTATGACCCAGCCGTCCGTGGAACGCGCCGCGTATCTGACTTTGTTCGCTGCGCAGATCGGGCAGGTTAAGTTCAATTATTATCAGCCGGTCCGTTACTTTGACGGTATTTAATAGGAGGTAGAATATGATCATTCTGACAAAAAAGAAATTCTGCTTTGAACTTGACGGGGAGCAATTCACTTCCTGCGGTGGAATGGAAATGGAAAACGCTCCATCATGGATTCAAAAGACATGGCTCTTTGACCTTGCCGTAAAAGATGGAGACCTCATCGTTGCGCAGGATAGCGACACAAAAACAGAGGCGGATGTAAGAAAGGCCGCCTCTGAACCTGTAGCGCATCCCGCCTCTGAATCCGAACCTGCAGATCCTGATGAAAATTCCGGAGAAACAGAACCAGCGGAAGATGAAGACGCCGGATCCGATGATGAAGTTGAACCGGAATCCGAAGTAAAACCAAAAACGACAAGAAGAACCAAAAGCAAATAAGAAAGAAAGGGGGTAAAAATCGTGATAGGCATTATAGGACAGGCTTCTAATATCAAGCATGGAGATAATCCGGCATATTCTAAGGCGGATTTTTTGTCTTTGTATCCGCAATTCAAGGATTTAATCCCTGACGCGGCTCTGGATATGTATGTGGAACTTGGGAACGCATGTGTTAGCAGCGGTCGGTATCATTCCATGTGGAAACATGCCATAGGCCTTTTTATTGCTCATTTTTGCTCCCTTTATCTTCAGAGTTTGCAGCCAGAGGGAGCGTCTGCTTCCTCTGTTCTTTCTGCCGCTGCCACGGCAGGCGTCGTTACAAGCGAAAGTGCGGACGGTGTTTCCCATTCTATGGATTTGTCGGCATTGACACAGGACTTGAACGGATGGGCAGGGTTCAAATTAACAACCTTCGGTGTGCAGTTTGCAACACTGGCCAAAATGGTTGGCAAAGGCGGGATGTATGTATGGTGAACTCAAAAGGTAAAGTTGATCATAACGAGTACAATGGCGGATTTGCCGGGCTCGTCAAAAGACTGAAAGGGCTGCAGAAAAGGCAGATTCAGGTTGGAATACCGCAAAAGACATCAAGCCGAAAGGAAGAAGGTATTAATAATGCAGAGCTTCTCTACATCCATACCCATGGAACAAGAAGAAAGGCCATGCGAAAAGAAATGCAGGAAGGGATGGACAGGGGGCTTAAATACAGCGAGGCTTTCTCTCTGTATATTCAGTCCCACGGTTCCCCTCTCTGGCATTCTCCGCCTCGTCCTGTTTTAGAACCAGCTATCAAGGCAAACAAAGAAAAAATAGCGCTGCAGTTCTCTAAAATAATCAAGGCCACGGCCGACGGGAATGCGGACGCTATGGAACGAGCTATTACAAGCACGGGGATGACCGCGCAGAATGCATGCCGGGCGTGGTTTAAGGATCCGCGCAACGGGTGGCCACGTAATGATCCCAAAACAGTGAAACTAAAAGGGAGCGATAAGCCGCTTGTTGACAGCGGAGAATTGAGAGATTCCATTGTTTACGTTGTAAGGGAGGAATAGCCGATGATTAATTTGTCAAGCGTGATTCATTCCTCTCGATTGTCACAGGATTATACCATTCTTCGTTCATCTGGCGTATGGGAAAATGGAGAGTTCATCAAGAATGGAACTCCGTCTACGCTCCAGTTCCATGGGATTATTACTGTAGCTACCGAAAGAGATCTGCAGAAAGTTCCGGAAGGGAACCGGCAGACGGGAGCTATGAAAATTCTTTCCACTGAACCGATTTATGTAACGGGGCAGCTGGAAGAAAACGGCTTTTCAGATGTTCTTGTCTGGAATAACGAGAAATATCAGATTGTAGCCGTCTTTCCGGATAAGGATTATGGCTTTTATCGCGGAATATGTACTCGTCTCTCCGGGGAGGTGGTATAAATGCCTGTTCAGACTATGCGAGCTCTAAAAACGGCGTTTTATCGCGCGACTATGACGGCGCTTGGATATGATCCTGACAAAGCATACAAGAAGATAAAGCCGCCGGTGCGTATGACCTATCCGCAGCTCGGTAATCCTGATTGGACGATGGAAGAGGATGTTGTCTTTATTACCATCATGGACGCGAACGGTGACGATGTATCGCAGCCAATACATGAACTTTGGAAAGATGACGGAGAAGACTTGCTGCGGGAGCATTATGCGACCCGGGTGCTGCAGGTTATTTTCACCGCATACGGTCCCAACGGTTATGATCGTTTGGTGCAGCTTCGGCATACGTTTCTTGATGGTTCTTCTGTGCTCCGTGCTGCAAATATATTTATCATTCCCGGCTCTGATACACCACAATATGTACCGGAGCTTTTTCACAATATGTGGTTTGAACGAACCGACCTTACACTCCGGTTCAACAATCAGCTGCTGTTCGAAGAAAACATCAAAAGTATCAAAGAAGTTCCTGTCAAGAAAGTGGACGCGAACCGTTCCGGTACTTCCGATGTCATTCTTTATGGCGGCGGTATTACGATCAAGAAAGGGTGATTCCGTAAATGGCGAAATTATCACTGAAAACAATCATTGATATCCAGGTCAATCTGGCGGCCAAGGCAGCCAAGAGAAAAGGATTCAACATGGCACTTATTCTCGGGAAAAGCAATGTCATTCCCGAATCAGAACGGGTGCGTATTTACACAAGCGCTGATGCGTTGATTGAAGATGGGTTTAAACCGGACAGCGCAGAATATAAAGCGGCCAAGCTATATTTTTCTGCGACACTTGCTCCGTCTCGTCTTGCGGTCGGTGTTCAGGTAACCAAGGACAAGGATAAACTGGCTGCAGCACAAGCCTGCCGTGCGGCTAATGGAGAATGGTATGTGCTAATTCCTCTTGGTGCGACAGACAAAGAGATTGAAGCCTTGGCAGATTGGGTAGAAAATGCACAGCCCGATACGCTTCTTGCTTATACGACTTCAAGCAAAAATAACCTATCTAATTCTCAAGAAGATGCCGGAGAGGAAAAGACGGGGATTTTTGAAAAGCTAAAGAAGAAATCCTATCGTCGTTCTTTTGGTCTGTATTGCGCACAGGGAGATACTCCAGATGCAGTGGCGGCTGTTATTGGATATGCGATGGGGGCGAATAGAGGAACAAACAATTCTTCTTATACTCTCGCTTATAAGCGTCTCCCCGGCGTGACACCGGATAATCTCACAGAAGCCCAAGTGACATTTATCTGCGGATCTATGACGGCCGCAGGAAATAACGGTAATGTTTATGTCTGCCGCGCTGAAGAATATAACATTCTGCAGCAGGGGTGCATGGCAGACGGCACGTCTTTTGACGAGATACTCAATATTGACATGCTGAAGAATGATATCATGCTCAATGTCATGGATCTACTCACATCTACGCGGAAGGTACCGCAAACAGAGGGCGGCGTTGCGTCTATTGTGAATGTTATTAATGTGGCCTGCAATAAGTATGTCAATACCGGATTTATCGCTCCAGGTAAATGGAATGGCGGTGAAGTGCTAAATCTTGAAAACGGAGATTATCTGGCAAGCGGTTATCTTGTACAGAGTGAACCTATTGATTCCCAGTCTCAAGCTGACCGTGATGCAAGAAAAGCGCCGCCGATTTATGTATGCGTGAAACTGGCTGGCGCCATTGAATTTGTTACAATCGACGTTTATGTCAATCGGTAAAAGGAGGATGAATTATGGCACAAACAACTTATAGTTTTACCGATCTGGTCGGCTCCATCCACTCTGATGTGGTTGGAGATTTTATTTTTACCGGCAATGGTGTTGGTTCCGTTTCTGTATCGAAAGCTACGGAACGCACGTCACATGATATTGCTGCCGACGGCTCTGTTATGATCTCAAAAATAGCGGGGAATAACGGCACGGTGACCATCGAAACACAGCAGACGTCTCCGCTTCATCTATGGCTTATGAAATGGTTTCAGGCACATTGGTCAGCTCCTACTTCGCAGTGGGCGGGTACATCTATGCTCCTCAAAAATACGAGCACCGGCGGTTCTCATGTCTGCAGCGGCGTATCTCCGCAAAAAGAAGCCGATGTTCCGTACCAATCACAAGGGCAGCGTGTCACGTGGACACTGATGTGTGCCGATATTGTAAATAATCCGGTGTAACTTTAGGAGGAAATGAATGGAACCTAAACAGAAAACCCAGATCATAGAGGTGGGCGGCAATAAATATCGCCTGTCTAAATTGGACGCTCGGTCGGCATCCTACATTGCGTTTAAATCTGCAGGTATTGTAGCTCCGCTCATGGGAAAGGGGAAACCCGGAGAAAATATATCGGTAGAATCCATATCAAAGGTACTGCCGGCCGTTCCTCGTCATGAATTTGAGGAAATACAGACAATGCTTCTGAAAACGGTGGTGAAACTGAATGATGTTGGCGGACAGCTACTGCCGGAACCCATTTTGAAAGAGGATGGAAGCTTTGCGATTGAAGATTTGGCATATGACGCTGGAGCCGTAATTGCGCTTACGGTAAGAGCGTTTTTATTCAATGTCGGGGGTTTTTTCGGAGGGGCCGGCCTGATACCGGCCGAATCGGAGGCGAAATCCTAAAATTTACACCGATGGATTATCCCACCGTTGATAGTTTTGCCTATGCCCCTGTTGTGGCTGGCATGTGGCGACAGCATGAAGTGTTTGATGGTACTTATGATTTCGATGATTTGCTTGACGCCCATGAAATTATCTTTGTGAAAGCAGAAAACGCAGCCCGTGCCAGAGACGCTGCAGAAAGGAGTTAACAAGTGGCAGGAAATGTAATAGAAGAATATCTTGTCGGCATTGGCGCTGATATAGATACCGGCAGCTTTAATTCTGCCATGATGGCCATTAGCCAGCTGGGAAAATCGATTAATGCTATTAAAGGAGCGGCTCCTATTATTGCTGTTGCTGCCGCGATTATTGGGGCCGGTAAGGCGGCCTACAGCACGATAAAAGATGTGGCGGCAGCGGACATGGAGTACAAAAAGCTGGCGTCACAAATGTGGATCACAAAGGATTCTGCCAAGTCACTTTCCACAACCATGAAAGTCATGGGTGTATCGCAGGAAGATATCGCATGGATCCCCGAACTCCGGGAACAGTTCTTCCGTCTCCGGAACGAGATGAACGAACTGGCTACTCCGGTAGATGCGGATAACCAGCTGCAGTGGATCCGTGAAATCGGCTATGATGTACAGTCTCTGCGGGTCAAGCTGAAAATGCTGAAAGAATGGATCGCTTATTACCTAATTAAGTATCTCCAGCCGTACATCAAGGAATTTCAGCAATTTATCCAGTGGCTGAATGACAAGCTCGGAAAAAACATGCCGGAAATCGCCCGAAAGATAGCTAAAGTTTTATCACAGATAGTGAGTATCGGTATTTCTGCCGTTAAAGTGCTAAAAGCTATATTCGGATCAATCTATGATTTCATAGAGAGCTTACCTGCCAACGTAAGAAAATGGGCAGCTATATTCGCGATGGTAGGCGCTATTATTATGAGTGGTCCCTTCGGTCTTTTCATTGCTGCTATCGGCGGCGCGCTTCTCCTGATGCAGGATTTCATGTACTTTGTAGAAGGGAAAAAATCTTCCCGCACGTTGGCTCCGATGTGGAGAAAATTGCTGGATTTTCTGAACAATGACAAGGTTAATAAGTTCTTTCAAGGCGTCAAAAAAGGTATGATATGGATCGCGGATATGTGCGATATCATCGTAAAGAAACTGCTTAAATTTTTGGATGATGCAACGCCCAAGGTCATGAAATTTGTTTCAAAAATGACAGAAGGTGTCGGGAGACTGCAAAATGGAGATGTTCGCGGGGCTGCATCTGCTTTCGGTGATGCTTTCGGAAATCCTTTCGGATCTCCTTTTGGCGGTGGTGATATAGTTTCCCGTGCGGCTAATATTACGGATAATCCGACCGGTGATTTTCTCGGAAACGAAAATGGATGTACTTATTTTGTGAAACAAGCAGTCGGTGCTGATAATGAATATTTCCAAAATATGGGGGATAGTCTATGGGTGCCGACTTGGGTTGATTCTGCCAAGGCACAGGGACGCTGGCATGCAGGAGTAGACGGCATGCAGGCTGGAGATATCGTTGTCGTTGAGACAGGAGGAGAAGGCCCCTATGATCACGTCGTCGTTTATGATGGAAATGGCGGATATTTCGGGAACTCTTCTTCTCTCGGAAAACCTGTCCATGGCGACCTGTCAGATTTCGGATATGGAAATATATCTGGATATATAAGAACGGGCGGGTCTGATTCCGGGTGGGATATGAATTTTGACACTTCGCTGGATGATTATTTCAAGAGCTCCGGGGGAGAAGCCAGTGGTGCAAGTTCCGGTTACCGGATCGGGTCCGGCATGATGGGATTTGCAGGTGGCGGCTCTTTCTCCGGAAGTTATGCCGACCAGCTGTATAGTGGCGGTTATGCAGAGCAAGGAATGTCAGCGCAAGCCGCAGCTTCAGGGGCCGGTGCATATGGCGGCGTTTCCAATGTATCTAATAGTACAGTTTCTATCGGAGATATTATTGTAAATGTAGCTAAAACAAATGCATCTGAAGATGAAATAGGTGAAGCGGCTTATAAGGCATTCAGTACGAGAATGGGGAGGGGGTCGATTGTATGAGCCTGCTGAATATCGGGGGTCTGGGTAATATTACCTCTGCATTAATAGGCGGAACATCTTGTATCCCTGATCTTTCCCAATATGGATTTTCTGCTTATGGAGGATACCGCCCGCCGCAGTGGAATTCTTCTTTCTTGGGAACAGAAGATCTCGTATATTGTAAAACAAATATAGGCGGACTCTTTTTTGACGCTGTTATTAGTGTCGATACAGATCATACGTCTACTGTTACTTCTCACCCCGTGCAATCTGGCGCAAATATGTCGGATCACATGTATGAGAACCCCGTGACAATCACAATGGAAATTGCTATGTCAGACGCTATGGATTCCATGGTGCACGGTCAGTGGCATAATGCTGGAGAAAAAGGCGTTTCCGCTTACCGTGTACTTCGTGATCTACAGAAGTCGAGGATACCAATAGATGTACTGACCCGTCTCGACAGGTACCAGAATATGGTCATTCAAAGTATCCATGTAAGCGATGACAGTAAAACACTTGGCGGACTCAAAGCGTCTGTTCATTTGCAGCAAATCATAACGGCTACTGTTTCTACCGAAAAGGTCAGCGCCAGGAATTGGACAAGCGGTGGAGCTAACCGTCGCGGTGAAATACAAGTGGAAGAACAAGGATCGGTTATATCCGAAATTATGGATGATGGAGAAAAGGGGCTGAAAGATAAAGTATGAGTTACTGCATTGTACCGCTGACAAATCAACCGTATTCCGAGCAGGAATTTAAGCTGACACTGAAAAACAGGCGGAATATCAATATCAAGCTCAAACTCCGCTATAACGACCTTTGCGCGGACTGGACGGCGGAGGTTATAGACAACAGTACCGGAAAGACGATGATAGATACGCTTCCGCTTGTGCCGGGAGTTAATCTTTTGGGGCAATTCGGATATTTAAATATCGGCGAAGCGTATGTTATACCAAAGACAGATACGGAATTGATGATGCCGGACAACATAACACTCGGCTCTGTCTTTGTTCTCGTTTGGGGTGACCGATCATGAACGGACAATTATGGGGGCGTCGCTGGCGGATTCTTGTAAGTAAACCGTCTACAAAAGACAATCCGAATGAGGAGGAAGCGCTGAACGTATCCGAACTCCACTGCACTTTTGAAATCCATAAAAAACGAGGGAAAGGCGGCTTTTATGCTGTCTGCAAAATCTATAATCTGACTGCTGCCACCGAAAACAAATTAATCCGTGAGGGTGACAGGCTAATCATTGAGGCTGGCTATGACGGTACCGCGGAAAAAGATGTTACTAATGCTGATGGAACCGTACAGACGGAAACGGTTCCGTTGCAGTACGGCAAAATATTTGACGGCAGGATCATATATCCGTCGAGAAGCAAGGAATCCAATGTTGATTATATCTTGACGCTGACCGCCATCGACGGTGACGCCCCGCTGAATTTGAATCACATATCAAAGACCGTAAACCGCGGTCTGAATATGCGTAAGGTGGTGGAAACCGTCTGCAATGACAGCGAAGTAAAAACGCCGATTAATACAGTAAGCAATGGACTGTCTCCACAGACACTGCCACGCGGAAAGGTCTTTTATGGCCGTCCTTATGATTATGTACAGGACGTTTGCCGGGGAAATAGCGCTGATTACTATATCGAGGATGGACAGTTAAATGTAGTTCGGCTGCAGGATGTAGCGAAAGATGAAGCACTTGTTGTCACACCGAACAACGGTCTTATCGGAACGCCGCAGCAGACGCAGGACGGTGTGTCCTTTAAATTGCTTTTGAACCCGGCTATCCACTTGGGGTCCATGATCCAGTTGAAAAATGTAGAAATTAATGAGGTAAGCGTTATGCCCGGGCAAAGGCAAGCGCCTCTTGACGACGATTGGATTTACCAGGCAATAGAAATTACACACAGAGGAGATACGCGGGGAAATGACTGGTACACAGAAGTTATCGGGATATCTCGATACGGAAAAGGTGCACTTCCTGCTCTTCTCGGTGATTCCGGCACAAACGGGATGGGGGTGTAAAGATGATTCCGTTAACTGAAAGAAGTCCGTCTACTCGTGTAAACAGTGATAATGAACTTAGGCAGCGTGAAATCAACCTGCGCGTGGCGGCTCCCGGCATTATTCAATCTTTTAATTCGGCGGAACAAACGGTTACCGTACAGCTATCCATTCGTGAAAAAAGAAATAATGATGGCGTGGAGACGTGGGAAGATATTCCGCAGCTTGTAGATGTTCCTGTTGTGTTCCCCCGTGCAGGCGGTTATATACTGACTATGCCGATAAAGCCCGGAGATGAATGTCTTGTTATTTTCGGTGACAATTGCATGGACGCTTGGTGGCAGTCCGGTGGTGTTCAGAATCAAATTGACTGCAGGAGACACGATCTTTCAGACGGTTACTGTATCCCGGGACCATGGTCGCAGCCGCGGACTATTCCGAATTACAGCACTTCATCGGCGCAGCTTCGTACAGAGAGCGGTTCTTCTTACATTGAACTTGCCGGAAATGATATTAATATCGTGGCAGCGGGGAATATCAAGATTAAGGGGGCAAGGATAGATATCAATGAACCAAGGGGGAATATCAATGGGTAAGGCAACCAGAATAGGGGATTTAAATACCGGGCATGACAGCTGCCCGCCCGTGGTGCTTGTGACAGGTTCCCCAAATGTTTTTATTAACGGACGTGCAGCGGGGCGTGTAGGCGATTCTTACGCTCCTCACGGCTGCCATGTTCATCCTTCTCATGTGGGCAAGATAGCAAGTGGGAGTTCTTCTGTATTTATCAACGGAAAACCCGCAGGGCGCATAGGTGATCCTGTGTCGTGCGGAGGGGCTGTTGCGGAAGGCTCCTCAAATGTATTTATAGGAGGTTAAGCATGATTTACCGGCAGCTTGATGATAACGGCGATTATATTTTTGGACACGGGAAGCATGCGTATTTGGAGGGTGTGGACGCAGTGGCACAGGCCATCAAGACCCGCCTTCTTTTATTGTATCGAGAGTGGTGGGAAGATCTGGAAGATGGATTGCCGCTATGGGAAAAAATCATGGCCAGCTCCGGGCAACCAAGCAATATAAAAGCCGTCGATTTTATTTTTCGCGAGCGGATACAAGGTACAACCGGTGTGCTGTCTATTCTCGGCTATGAATCTTCTTTTGAAAACAGGCATTACACTTTCCGATGCGCTGTAGAAACATTATACGGATCCCTTGTAATTTCAAATATAAGAAATGAGGCGGAAGGATGAGTTATTTTACACCTTATGTGGATGCGTCCGGTTTGCACATACCGACGTATGCCGATATACGTGACGATATTATTGTGCAAATGAAAAAGATATATGGCAATGATATCTATCTCGAAAACGACAGCGCCGACTACCAGTTTATTTCCATTTTAGCTCTTAAAATTTCAGATTCTTATCAAGCTGTTCAATATGCTTACAATGCAAGATCTCCTGCGACAGCCATTGGGGCGGCGTTGGATTCTGTTGTGAAACTGAACGGTATTGCACGGAAAGAACCGGGATATTCTACTTGCCAGGTGACACTTACCGGCATTCCATTTACAGAAATAAAAAATGGATCGGTAGTGGATAAAACTGGACTCATTTGGGATCTTCCGTCATCTGTCATTATCGGGAGTGGCGGAACAGTTATTTCTACCGTTACATGTCAAAAAGTAGGGGCGGTTTCCGCCGAGCTGGGGGATATAGACAAAATAAATACTCCGACTTACGGTTGGAAATCTGTCACAAATCACGCGGCAGCTATTCCAGGTAATGCAGTAGAAACAGATGCGGAACTTCGTCAAAGACAAACTATTTCCGTATCTAATCCGTCTCAAACAATGCTTGAAGGTACACACGGAGCAATCATGGCACTAAAAAACATTGCAAGAGTAGCTGTGTACGAGAATGACACAAATGTAAGTGTTGTAGATCCGGAGGACAACCCTCATGGATTACCTCCACACTCTATTACCTGCGTGGTAGAAGGCGGATCGGATACGGATATTGCAAAAGCGATTCTATATCATAAAGGAATTGGGTGTTATACAAACGGCGATAAAGAGGTCAGTATTATAGATCGGAATGATTATGTAAATAAAGTTCGTTTTTATCGGCCGTCTTATGTTGACATCTACATCAACCTGAAATTGAAGAAGTATACAGGATATGTATCAAGCCTCTCATTTACTGTCAAAACCGCAATCTATAATTATATTTCCTCTCTTGAGATAGGTCGTGACGTATCCATCTCAATGCTCACGGGAGCCATTATGGCTTGCAATCCTGATATTACCCGTCCGGTGTTCGGTATATCTTCTATGACGATCGGAAGAAGTAAACAATCTCTTTTGAATGGAGATGTGGATATTACTTACAAAGAGGTGGCACGTCCTAATTATGACAATATCGAGGTGACGGTATGATAACGCATGATACAGAATATTACCGGAAACTGATAACATCCGAATACCGTGGATCTCCCCGTTTTAATGAAATGGTTCGAAAAATGGCGAGCTATGGACGTGAGCTGGATATATCCATCTTGAAAATGGTGGATATGTTTGATGTCGATATGGCGGAAGCTGATCAGTTGGATGTTTTGGGGGCTTGTGTCGGTGTATCACGATCCTTGAAATTTGAACCGTCACCTACGGCACGCGGCGAAATCATATATCCTACACCTTTTGAATTATCACAAGATATAGAAACGGAATCTAAATATACAATATATAAAACGCCTGTTCCATTAAAATTGGCTGACACAAATATTATACAGGACTTTGCTCCTGGTGACATGGATGACATGCCGATCGTCACTGACAATATATATCGAATTATGATTAAATCGCGGATTATACAAAATGTTTGGAAGGGTAATGTTCTTGACTTGTATGAGATGTGGGATAATTTGTTTCCGGATAATCAAGGACTGCAGATACAGGATCTTCAAGACATGAGCTTTAATATCGTTTTGCTCGGGAATTATTCAAAACTGATACAAGAACTTATTGTTCACGGATATATTATTCCGAAGCCAGAAGGTGTAAGGATTAATACGCTGTCATTTATTGACACAGACGGTCTTCCGATATTTGCTTATGACTACAATAACATTAATTACAGCGGCTATAAATCTCATTGGCTGCAAGTGTATGAAGGAGGTTAATAATGGCACGGTCAAATTTTAAAGTATTCGCCGAGGGGGCGGCTGATAAAGATGTACAATCCGACGTCGTCTATAATGCGGACACACAGCGCATATACGGTGTCGTCCCAGGCATTGCTGAACCGAAAATGCACAATAAATTGTATAAGCAGGCGACCATTATGGTAGCAGCGCTTGCACAGGTTATTGTGCAAGCAGGATTTGACGCATTAGATTCCGATTATTCCGGGCTTGTGTCAAATTTGAGAAAGTCTTTTGCTGGCTCAGTAAACGGGATTAAACCGGATGAATCCGGGAATATTGATTTAACAGCATTGATTGAAGAAATAAGACAATTGACAATCCCCCGAATTGGGGATTTTATTATTACGCGAAATCCTGAAAATCCGAGCAAGAAATATAAAAATACAACTTGGGAGCTGCTGGAATCGAAAACTTTTATTATGAGTGCTGGAGGAGATGTTTCCGTCAACAGCAGGGGAGGGAGTAATACACATACAAATACAATACAGGAAATGCCGGCTCATGATCATGAAGGATCCATAGGGCACGCAGGAGGACATTCTCATTCACGAGGAAGTATGAATATAACCGGCTCGTTTTGGGGAAGAGACGTACAAGCTGGTTACAACGGCAACGGCGCTTTTTTTGTTAGCGCCTATGGAAACTATAACGACGAAGGTGGTAAATATCATGCTGATTATCCTTCGGTGATGTCCTTTGACGCGTCTCGTGCTTGGACGGGAGAAACATCATTCGTTGAAAATCATAATCATTCTTTATTTATTTCTTCAGCCGGAAACGGGAAAACATGGGATGTTCGTCCCAAATATATAGCCGCTTACATCTGGATTCGCACCGCATAGGAGGAACATTATGGCAACCAGTAACGCAAGAATTCAATTTTCTACAGCTGATGAAGAAACGTGGAAATTAGTAAATCCAATGCTCCGAGAAGGAGAGCTTATTATTGCTAAAAAGCCATCAGGCAAATATAGACTATATGTTGGTGCTAAAGGGGGAAGCAAATTTAAAGATTCAACTGTTGTCTGGGATGAGGAATTGGCAGATTCGCACGAAAAGAATGCAGCAATAAGTGCTGCTAACGCGATGACGAGTAAATCAGCAGCAGCATCCAGCGCCAGTGCAGCAGAACAAAGCATGAATGCTGCAAAAGCGAGCGAGAAATCTGCTGCGAATTCGGCTGCGGCCTTATCTTATGCAACACAAGAAGAAGTAAATTTGGGGATAGAAAGTAGAAAAATCGTTTCCCCCAAAACCCTCGGAACATTGTTAAACTTATTACAAAGAAATACTTCTTATAAAGTCGGCGACATCGTTTACTCATCGAAACTTCCGTCATGGGCATATCTTGAGTGCACGCAAGCAGGTACAACGGCAGCCACAGAACCTAATTTATCAACTGTATCTGGGATAGAAGTTAATGATGGAAGCACGAAATTCAGAATAGTAGACAAAAGAATGAAAGCCAGAGCAACCGGAATCGTAAATAAGAAATTTTTAGGGGATATCGGATTTGTGACGCCGCATATCGGTACCGTTGTTGCCGAAATCGTAGGTTATACAGAAGAAGGATATCGGCGTGTAAAGTTTACCGTGCAATGCTCGTGCATTGATACAGGTACTAATACAACAGAGTTTAGATGGCTGAATTTTTACAATAATTCGATCGGCATTGCCACGGCTTACTTTGATAAATACCCGCAATCTAAATTCGTTAAGCATGAATTACTTACGTATCCGATGATGTACTGCGATGTGCTGACGAAAGAAGAAAAAGGATACGGCGCGTATGTAGATCTCTCTGGCGGTTTTGTCAATTTATCACGCATGTATACGGCTGACGGTAAAATCGGAATGTATCCGAACTCCATGCTGAAAACAGGGAGTTGTATGTTTGAGTTTATTTCTGATTTTACGAATGAATAAGGAGGCGGTGCATGATGGAAAGAAATGAAGGCGAAAAAATAACAATGCAATTTGTGGAACGGATGGCAAAAATGGAAGAAAAACTTGATATGCTTGTTAAAATGCTCCCGGAAATTACAGCACTGCAAATTGCACAGGCGCGCTCGGAACAAAACGCAGCATCAGCTCACAACAGAATTGACAACATCTATAAAGTGGCTGGCTTGATCTCAACTATTATTTCGGTGGTCATTGCATTAATCGGAAGGGCGGTGTGATATGAAAAAATTAAAATCACTCTGGAGAAAAGCAAAAAGCTACTTCAGAAAATTAAACGCACCACTGTTATACTGGGCGATACTCTATGCAGTCATCTGCATTTTCTGTATTCTTCTTTATATCCTGATGACAATAGCCGACTGGCTGATCACGGGAAAAGGAAATGAGCCAGAACTAAGACTTTTCATCACAATGCTTTTATCTGCGGGGGCAGTCGGTGGCATAGTCGGAATCGGGAAGATGTTTGTGGACAAAGACAACAATAAAATACCGGATGTTTTCGAAAAGGACGATGGGAAACCACCGTTCTTTTTTGCGAAAGGAGAAAAAAATGACGAAAGAAGAACTGGCAATAGCGATAGCGAAAGGAATAATTGAGACAGGGATTGAAGGGGACTACGGTTCCGTCTCTTGTTCCACCGCTGGAGACTATCCATCAATTGGCGTAAGCCAATGGGAAGGAGAAAGGGCGAACAGGTTATTAGAAAACATTTCCGGCGGAGCGCATTATGCTTACCGCAGTTACTCTGATTTGAGATGTTCCGGCGATCTCTGGGCGCTGAAAGAACTCTTGATGAGTGATGAAGGACAGCAAGCACAGCTCGATATGCTTGCTGAAGACTGTGAAAATTATGTAGAAACATTATGGGAAGTACCTGATCTTGATGATACAAAGTGCACTATCTACGCAGGAATGTGGTGCCCGACATCTGAAACAGTAGTGAGAAACTTCTTAATGCGAAGACAAGAAAGAGGATATGACCTGCGGGACATCAATGTAATCTATGAACTTTTCAGAGAACAGTATGCATACGCAGCATGCTGTGAAGAATACGCGGAGGGCTACGCGAATAGAGCCGATGCAACGTATGAATATGTAATGAGCTTGGAGGGATGAAAAATGAACTATCAGGAAAAAGCAAAACAGATTGTTATCGATTACTACAATGAACATGTAGAGATAACAGGTAATAAAAAACTGAAAGAAAGTGAAGTTTTTATCGTATGGTTTAGTAAAACATTACAGAACTGGAAAGCGTTGGTAAGCACAACAATATCCGACGGAATGTATTACGAAGTCACATACAACGGAGACAAAAAAGAAACATATCTTGATTCTTACATGAAATGGGAAAATGTTTGCGTAAAAGATGAGGAGGACTGATAATGTGTACAATTTTGTCAAAATACATTACAAAAGTATTATTTTGTGCATTCTTGTTATTTTCTCCATCGTTTTTATTGCAAGCCGAGGAGACTACGGAATACATCACAATGACAGTCCAAGAATGGAACGACTTCAAAACGGACTGGACAGAGCAGATGACAGAATTAGCGATGCTGAAACAGAACTTGAGCATGTTGACGCTGAACTCGAACGAGCAACGGGAACAAGCCGAGAGGTTACTCAAGAAATGCAACAGCTTAGAAATGGAATTGGGCAGAATCAAGCTGTCCTTAAACAGTGCGAAGATCTCATTGACAGAAGCGAAGAAAGAAATCGCAGAGTGCAAGAAAGAATTAGAATTGTTGAAGAAAGAAATCGACGAGTTGAAGCACAAATTGAGACTGGCAAAAAGACAACGTGACGCATGGGCAATAGGAACACCGTTGGCATTTATAGCAGGATTCCTTGTTGCAAAGAATTAGTTTTATCACTATCTGCAAAACTGTTTTTATTGTATAATATAATTAGTTGAGCCGTGGAGTATTGCACAAAGCGGACCGGAAAGAGCCTTGATACAGAAATTGTATCAGGGCTTTTTCCTTTCAAGGAGGATTATATGAGATGGTTTTTATATGCGCCGTTGCAATTACTCATTATGATAATCTGTTATATCACGAACCCTATTGTAGTATTGTTTGCCGACAAAGACGGGGAACTGCATGGATTTTTGCGAAAATGGCAGACATTTGATGATTCATGCGATAGCGAAGACTGCGTAACAAAATATGTTCCAAGCTGGATGCGGTATAATTTCTATGAATACTACCGGACAGAGAAACGATATGATCCGGACTACGGACGAATAATAAAACGGTCAATCAACATTGCGCCGTTACCGCTGATTGATAGATTGAAGAGATATTGCTGCCGTGTCTTTTGGTTATCGAGAAACTGTGCATATGGTTTTGCACTGGACTGGTTTGGAGTGACAATTAATCCAGATGATGTTGTGGTTATCGATGACTATAAGGCAGAAGAATCCGAAAGAAATATACTTGTTACGCGGGATTTAAAATACTGGAAAATATATAATTCCATGCAAATTCCGAATACAAAATACCGATGGAAAATATATTTAGGATGGAAAATCCATAACGTGAAAAGTATACATAGGGCAATGCTGGCATTTCGGATATGGGTCTGCAAAGCAAATTAAAACGGGCGGGAAACCGCCCTCTTTTTTATTGCACGGTATAAAGATAATTTATAATAAAACATCGATGATTTCGTCCGGAAAAAAGAAAATGTAAAGTCTGTAAAAAAAATCTCTATCGATACGATAGAGATCGTCTGGTACGATGCAGAATTTAAGGGGTATATGAAATCAAAGTGTCAGTTTTGCGTGACGGAAGATCTAATCGGAACGGTCACGCTCGACATGGATGTTGTGAGAAAAAATGATGCAGATAAAGCGTAATGTAAAAAGAGCGATATCCTTATCGCTTTTTTCATGTGAATAAATTACATCATCAATACATCGGTCAATAAAAATATATAAATATTTATATACAGATATATGATTTAAATTGACGACACCATCGTATAAATTCAATAATTTCGGCAGTCAATAAATGCCTCAAAATCTGCCGATAGCAATATCGTGTGGGTTCAAGTCCCACCTCCGGCACCATAAGTACCGTAAGGACTATTACGTTCCTGCGGTATTTTATTATGCGGAAAGACGATCGGCTTAAATATATGGCAGGATTTTTTATATAGGTATATAAATGAGGCAGGGCAGGAAAGTTTGACATGGGGAATGGCCGTTTCTATAATGGGAGTCATCTGATGCAAATGATGGAGGAGATATTTTGAATATACTTGAACTGGCGAGACATGAAAAAAATCTGGTAGTTGGTCTGCGCCGTTATTTCCATGAAAATCCCGAATTGTCGCAAAAAGAATTTAAGACGATGGATTTTATTGAAGAGAAATTGAATGGGTGGGGGATAGAAACGGTTCGTATTCCCCATGGCGGCATTTTTGGTGTTTTGGACAGCGGTAAACCCGGGTGGACGATGCTCATGCGTGCAGATATCGATGCGCTTCCGATTGATGAGGATTCCTGTAATTTAAAAGGGAAAAAGATATGCGTTTCTAAAAATGCGGGAGTAATGCATGCCTGCGGGCATGACGGGCATATGGCGATGCTTTTGACAGAAGCCAAGATTTTGGCGGAGCATAAAGAAGAGTGGGAAGGCAAGATCATTCTGATGTTTGAAGAAGCGGAGGAAATGGGGGAGCGTGGTATCGCGCCCTTGCTCCGTTATCTGCGAGACAACCGGATTCATGTGGATGCCTGTTTCGGTACACATGTGAAATGGGATTTATCTGCGGGGAAAGTGGGAATCCTTTATGGTTCGGTCATGGCAGGCGCGTATTTCTTCCGGGTGAAAATCCATGGAAAGAGCGGCCATGGTTCTCGTCCTGATATGGCTCACAGCCCGATTGAATGTTTTGTTACGATTGCCAATGAACTTCGGGCATATCGTATGCGTGCCGTTGCGCCGGAGGAAAGTCTGACCTATTCTTTTGGCTGTGTAGAGGGTGGGCATGAGCCGAATATTATTCCTGAAGAGCTGACATTTGCAGGAACGGCACGGTGTACAAAGAATGAAGACGGCCTGTCATTCCGGACGGTTATGAAGGAAATCATAGAGCATACCTGCCGCATGTATGAATGTACAGCGGAGTTTGTGGAGGATCAATATTTCCCTGTGACGGTGAATACAAGGGAATGTGTGGATCTTGCGCGGAAAGCGGTCAGGGAGAATTGTGGGACGGGAGCGCTTGATCCGAATTGCCCCATGTGGATGGCAACGGAGACATTTTCCATCACGGAATCCATTTATCCGGGGGTATTCTTTTTTACAGGCATTTATGATGAAACGGTAGGAAGCGGCAGCGGACATCATACTCCTGCGTTTGATATCGGTGAAAAAGGATTGGTGACAGGAGTGGCGGCGGCGTTATCATTTGTTCTTGCCGCACTGAAAGAGAAGCCGAAATGTAACAGCTTTCAGCCGGCGGATTTGGAGAGTATGCTGAAACTGATAGAATAGCAGGAGTTTCTCAGCGCTGTATAAGGTCATTACTTATGGTGATGATCTTTTTTTGCATATGAGATTGGCCAATTAGAAAAAAGATCGGTATGGTATAATGAGTGAAATTATTTTAACGAAGGGATTCGGGAGGAACTATGAATGCATTTATTAAGCTTGGCGTGATAGAGCCGTTGGCGCAGGCTTTATACCAGCAGGGGATCAGGTTTCCCACGGTGATCCAGCAGGCATCTATCCCTGCGATTTTTAAGGGAAAAGACATCATCGGCCGTTCAGAAACGGGAACGGGGAAAACTTTGGCGTACTTGTTGCCGCTGGTACAGCGTGTGGATGTAAAAAAAGGCGGTACGCAGGTTTTGATTATGACACCGACCCGTGAGCTTGCAAAGCAGATTTTTGATGTACTGCGTCCTTTTGCAATCCTTATGGAAGCGGACGTGGCGGATATCATCGGCGGGCGGACGATTGAAAACCAGATTCAGAAACTGAAGAGGGAACCGCATATCATTATTGGAACGCCCGGACGTCTTTTGGATCATATACGCCGCCGCAGTCTGGATTTATCCGGGGTAAAAACGGTTGTTCTTGACGAAGCGGATCAGATGCTTGCAGCAGGATTCAGAGAAGATATAGATGCCCTTGTGGATGAAACACCGAAGAAACGGCAAGTGCTTCTTTTCAGTGCAACCATGCCGCCGGAAGCCAAGAAACTGGCCCATAAGTACATGAAATCAGCGGTGGTGGCGGACGTGGCGGAAAAGGCAGTAGCTTCGACGGTGGAGCAGCGTGTTTATGAAACAGTAAAAACACATAAATTTTCCCTGCTGGTTCGTCATCTGAAAGAGATGAATCCCTATATGGCTGTCGTTTTCTGCAATACTCGTGAAGGTGCCCATGAATTGGCGGGACGTCTGCAGGAGGAAACGGATCTTGTTGTCGATGAAATTCATGGAAATATGAGCCAGGGTCAGCGAAACCAAGTTATTCGTGAGTTTGAAAAGGCAAGGACGCAGGTGCTTGTGGCATCTGATATCGCTGCCCGTGGTCTTGATGTAGAGGGGATTACTCATGTTTTCAATTATGATATTCCCCGCAATCTGGAATACTATATTCATCGAATCGGCCGTACAGGCAGAGCGGGAACACAAGGGGTTTCCATCACTTATGCAACGCCTGAAGATATCCTGCTGCTTCGAAAACTGGAAAAGGCAATCAAGGAAATCATCACGAAGTATGATGAAAAAGGGAATATCCGACGGATCAAAGGCCCGTCCGCGAAGAAAAAGGTTATCCTGCCCGGTATGTACAAACCGACAAAGAAAAAGGAACATAAGGTGCTTGGACATAAAGGGGCTGACATGAGAAAGAAGAAAAAGAAGAGGGAAGCGAAAGGAAGCCGCCGGGGGAAATAGCGTCTGCATGAAAACCGGTTACCATTACAGGTGGCCGCTATTTGCATTTATGGGCGCAGCATGCCGCTGCTTATGGTAAAATGGAAACATTCGAGGTGAGCTTGATGCGATGTATATATAAAGGGAAACAGTTTTCGTGGCTTTTGGCGCTTTCCGTTCCTCCGGGCATTGCGGGATTCATTTTACATACGCCGTATTCCTTTCTTTGGGGGATTATTGGCTTTATACTTTGCGGTTTGATAGGACCTTTTCTATATTATTTTGTGAAGAGAGAAGATTTGGGCGATGCAGAAGGTCCCTATCATAGTGCGGCGCATTTGGCGGCCTGGAGTGCTCTGTCTGTATTCTTTCTCGCGATAGTCTGGTGTTTTCTAGATCTATTTCAGGAAATATGGGAAAGAGAAATGATTTTTGCGGCATTATCGATTCCTGTGATGGCAGCTGCTGTCTTTTTATCCATGCTGTTGGATGATGCACTTGCCCATGTTTATATTTTTTTGCGGAGAAAGAATGAAAATATAGCACATTGGCTTGCATGCTGTTATTTTATCGGTCTGATTCCTGCCTCGATTATCGTATCGGTGCTTTTTATTTACTTTTTTCAAGGGATGCGCCTTGATCCTTATACGGAATTGTTCTTTGTGTCAACGATTTTGGAAAAAACATTTTTCCTGAAAATTTTTCTTGCTATGGCATCTTTTGCAGTTTATCTGTATTTTGTTTTGTCAGGGACAAAAGGAAGACGGGCAACACAAGTCGTTTTTACCGCTTTGTTTTATTTGATGCTGATTTATATTCCGATTATCATATCACTCCGTCTGCCGATGGCAGGGGAATGGCGTGCTTATGCTGATCCTGCTTATATTTCTTTGTTTCCGGTCTTATCGGATTTATGGAGTGTCGGTTTGTCAATGATCATCGGCGGATATGTGGTAAAATGGATTTTTAAATGAATGTCTTCGTAGGTTTGATTTCGCAAATGGAAAGATGACGGCCCGTAAAAAAATAGAAGTCGTCATCTTTTATTATGGAAATATGAATTTAAGATTGACATGTGGGGAGATTTGTTTATAATACAGGTATTGGCTGAAGGAATCTGTATTGCCGATATCGTTTGAGTCGGACTTCAGAAAAGCCTGTGCCTATATTTTTATTCGCCTTGTATCCATATGGAATGAGAACGGAGGTATTTTTCAATGAAAGAAAAAGTAAATCAGATCAAAGGACAGTACACAGAAGCTGCAATGGCCGGCGGTGTTTCACAGAGTTTGGGATCACAGATGAATCCGTTTATGAGCATCCGTGAACTTACTGTTTCCGGTCTGCTTGCGGGAATTACCATTTTCCTCGGACTGACAGGATATGGGTTTATCCCGCTTATTTTTATGAATGCCACAATTTTACATATTCCTACGATTATCGGATCTGTCGTGGCGGGTCCCCGTGTGGGAATTGTCGTCGGATTCCTCTTCGGGGCATTTTCTTTTATCCAGACGCTCCGTGCACCAAGCCTTTTAATGCAGTTTATTCTCCAGTACAGTGTAGTCTATGATGCATTTATATGTATTGTGCCGCGTATCTGTATTGCACTGGTTTCTTATTGGCTGTATAAACATATACCGGTAAGAGATTTTACAAGGACCGCAATTGCTGCGGTTTGCGGATCGCTCACAAATACAGTGCTTTTCCTTGGCTCCATTTTTATTCTTGTGGGAGCGCCTTATGCAGAGGCTCATGATATGTCTGTGGCGGGGGTGGGATACCTGCTTATGGGGATTGTAACGATGAATGGTATTCCTGAAGCACTGGTATCCGGCATTATTATTACTCCGATTGTGATGATGCTGAAAAAATCAGGATGGAAAATGAAATAATATAAATCAATAAAACGATATTTAAAAAGCTTTCTCCTTTTGTGAAATATATGTATGGGGAAAGCTTTTTATCCGGAAGAACTTCTCCGGAAAACGAAATAGAGTCAGAGGAAAAGGTTTCTGGAAAAAGAAAAACTCCCGCGAAGGGAGTCATTTATCATAAAAAGAGAAATAGAAAAATATAATGCACTTTATGTTTTATAAATTATTCTCATCACCGCGCAGTCGGGCATCGCATTTTTGAATAAAAGAAGTAAAATCTACATTTGCTTCTTTGCAAAGTTCGCCGATAGGCGTTGCCATTTCGGACGGCATCTGTATTTTCTCATTTTGAAAGAGAGGGAGGAGCTGCGGATAGAGAGTGAGGATTTCTTCCATAGGCGTATTTTCCGTTAAAAGGGGTTTTTGGAATTTATCTGCCAGGTATTCATTGATTTCGCCAATGAGTTCAAAGACGTCCATACCGTGGGTCTGTGCCGCCTGCCACAGGTTTTCATCATAAGAGACGAAGCAGCCTACGCAGGACATGCCGTATTCCATAAGGAACTGTCCCATTTCAGGATATACTTCGATGACCTGCATGATATTGTGTTCCGGTCTCACAAAATCGCCTTCATTTAACGGGGGAACATTCGGCATGCCCCAGGAACTTCCGTAGTAATTTTCATTACCGTTCATATCGGACATGGTGTTTCCAAGGACAGTGTCACGGAATACTTCATATCCCATGGAGTCGATAAATTCTTCTAAAGACTGGTAATTTTCGTGATCCAGGTAGTAGGTACAGGCTTTGACCATGATGGAAAGCGCATCTGCAGGGAACTGGGCAAAGGCAAAGAAAGTCTTTTTTCCCGTGTATATATCCCAACCGTCAGACATGCCTACAGCACGCATGGGAAGAGCGGTTGTGACGGAACAGGTGAGTATGCAGGATGGCCACATGCCGAAGGCAAGCAGTCCGAGTTCCGTCAGCACTTTTTCAATATCTTCTTTTGTGAGTCCGGAAATAATAGGACGGGATTTCTGGTCTAAGGTATAGCTGCCGTCTATTTTCTCGGCAACGGATTTCATTTTCTTTTTAAAATCATCGCGTCCTTCTTGTAAATCCGGAATAAAGTCTATTTCCAGTGCGAAAGTAAGGTTATCTGCAGTCATAAGAAGCTCCTTTATATATCCAATTTCTTGTATCCACATTGTATCATATCGATATGAATCCCAAAAGAGGAGAAGGGATAAATTTTAATTGAATTTCAACAGCAATTAATTATATATTTGTGGTGTACGTTGAAAATGGTAAAATAAGACCAGTAGATAATAAGTATGACGGAGGGATAATCATGCGTCGTCTGAAAAAAATTGTAACCGCTATGTTGGCCGCAGCCGTTCTTGTCTCCGGTGCAGCAGTTCCTATGGAAGCACAGGCGGCAAGTACACTGGAAAAAGTCTTATATGGGACGGCAGCCATGGTTTTTATTTCCCGTTATTTTTCAGATATGGATGATCATCAGCAGTTGCAGTTTTTGGAAACGTGTCAAAAGGAAACTGGTGTTTATGAATCGGCGGAAGCCCAGACACGGGTGGCGGATATTTATGATCATCTTGTGGAAACGGGAGCGGTAGAAAGAAATTATATTGTATATGTTTCTCCTGATGAGGACATCAACGCGTTTATGAGTCTTGGTGGGGTCATGTGCATCAATAAGGGGACTCTTGATGCTATGGATGATGATGAGCTAGCTTATATCATGGCACATGAGCTTGTCCATGGTGAAAAACGGCATAGTGTGAATGGCGTGAAGAAAAGAGTGGGATTACAGACGGCGCTCAGTATTTATCTTGGAAGCGAACAAGGGGTTGGCGGTGTGATTCTTGGGAATATCGCGGCCAATTATATTTCTAATGCGGTATTTACCAAGGATCAGGAGAAAGAAGCTGACAGCTTAGGATTCCAGTATCTTGTGGAAGCCGGTTACAATCCTGGCGGGGCGGCAGCATCCATGAGCGTCCTTCTTGACAAGTATGGAGATAAACCAAGAACGGGTCTTAAGGGCGTTATCGCTCCGGCTGACCATCCATCCACAAAGGAACGTGTAGAAAAGAATGGAAAACGTCTGTACGAGTATTCCGGAAATCATGTAAAAGCAAAGGATAATTGGATCCTTATCAACGGGGAAAAAACATTTCAGCCGGCAGAAACAAAACGGTATACGCAGACGGAACGGGTGTATCTGACGGCAGGCAAGCTGGCGGCTGTATATCATGATGGTAATGTACAAAATGCGAGATATAAAGATGGTATGATACAGATTGGCAATGTATCGATTTACACTGTTTCCTCCAGAGAGAACGGCATGGAAATCGAGGCGGCTCTGAATAAAGGAATCGTGCTGGATCGCGGTGAACCGGTGAAAAAGAAATCAGAAGTAGAAAAAAGAAAAGATAAGCTTAAAGAAAAACGGATAGAAACAGCGGAAACAGCTGTTCGTTAAACGAACAAAAGGAATCAGAGAAATCAATGGGCATAGCAAAAAAAAGAAAAGGGAATTTTCTGAAATATTTTTTAACAATCATTTTTTATATAGCTATTTTTACGGGGATTGGTTTCGGTACGCTGGCATATATGACACCTCCACCGCCAAAGCCGCCTGTGTTTCCACCGCTTCCTCCCGTGGGTGCTGTGTCCGCTGTATTAATGGATGGAAATACAGGAGATATCATTGCCCAGAAAGAAGGGGAACTGAAAATTTATCCTGCCAGTACGACAAAGATTTTGACCTGTATTATTGCACTGGAAGAGGGAAAAGAGAAATTGGAGACGGATGCGGTCATTACGCCGCTGGCAATTGGGCAGGACGGAACAAATATAGGGCTTCGCAGTGACATGCCGATTTCTCTTCATGAACTGCTGTATGGCATGATGCTTGTTTCCGGAAATGACGCAGCTGTATCTGTGGCGGAAACGGTAGGTGGTTCTTATGGCGGGTTTATTCAGATGATGAATGAAAAGGCGGTGTCTATTGGCGCCACCCAGTCCCATTTTGCCAATCCTAACGGTCTGACAGACAAGAACCATTATACGACTGCTATTGACATGGCGAAAATTTCCCGTTATGCCATGGAAAATCCTGAATTTAGAAAAATCGTAAGGGAAAAGGTGTATCCCATGAGGTATCGCAGCGGGGTATATCGTAATGTGGAAAACAGGAATGAGTTTCTATCCAATGGTTACCGCGGGGCAAACGGAATCAAGACGGGGATGACGATGGCGGCAGGAGAATGTCTTGTTGCTTCTGCTGAACGTGACGGGCAGCTTTTGATTGCGGCAGTTTATGACGATGAAAATCGCTGGAAGGATGTGGAAGCGTGGTTTGATTATGGGTTCGCCTGCATCCGGGCCTGGGAAAAATATGAACAGGAAATGGCGGGAGAACCTGCCGTCTATAAGTTTATGAATCAATTGACGGGAAAGGAGTCTTCATGGGAAGAAAAAAGAAAACGCCATTACTGAAACGATTGTTTCCTTATAGTCCTTTCTTGCGAATTCTGTTTGTAATTGTGGTTATGTCAACAGTTTATATTGCAGGATACAGTATGTACCATTTTTACGAGATTAAAGTGCAGGAATCACGGCTTACCGAAGAGAAGAAACACCTTTTGGAAATGCAGGAAGCGCTGCAGGAAAAGAAAAAAGATCTGGAGGATCCTTCTGTCATAGAGAAAAAGGCAAGGGAAGATCTGGGGCTTGTCAAGGAACGGGAGATTCCCTATATCAAGTAAGTTTTTCATGCAGATATTTTACAGATTTTATAACTGTTTGTATTGCACTCCTAAATGAAGTTTCGTATAATGGTGGATATATTATTTTATGTATTGCAGGAAGGATATTTATTCTTACATGGCTTTAGAAGTCGGAAGTATCGTTGAAGGCACTGTCACTGGTTTGGCAAAATTCGGTGTGTTTGTGGAAATTGCCGATAAAAAAATCGGCCTGGTCCATATTTCGGAAGTTGCCGGGGAATATGTGAGCGATGTGAATGATTACCTTAAATTGCATGATAAGGTAAAAGTGAAAATTATTTCTGTGGATGAAAAAGGAAAGATTGCTTTGTCCATTAAACAGGCGCAGGCGGAAGTCTGCGGAAGGCGGAAGCCTGATCAGCATACCTGTGAACATTCTGCTGACATTCGCCGTGACAGCGGCGCTTCCCGTATCGATCGGGCAGTAATGCAGAGAAAAGAGATGCGCTATTCCTACGCAGGAAGAAATGATAATCCCCGTCCGAGCCGCAAACATGATAATCCGGCTTCTTTTGAGGATAAATTGAGCCGATTCCTGAAAGACAGCGATGAAAGGCTCCTGGATCTTAAACGTAATGTGGAGTCTAAACGCGGCGGCCGCGGAGCCAGACGCACTGACTGATGTTTTGCAGATAAATAGCCGTTTTCCATATTGTGGGATTCGGTTTATTTTTATGTCTTTTAGTGTTCATGGTATGTTAAAATGCTTATAGAACAATAAAGATAAAGGTTCAGTGGGATATACTAAGAAAATATTGCGGAGGGAATTATGAATCGCGCGATTATTGATATCGGTACCAATTCAGTCAGACTGCTTGAAGCACGCAAAAGTGAGACGGGGGAATGGGATGTCGTCCGTAAGGAAATAAACAGCACACGCCTGGGAGAAGGAATGACGGAATCCGCTTCCATCGCTGACGGTTCGCGTCACCGTACACTTAAGGCCATAGAAGAGTTTGCAGCGATGGCAAGGTCGGATGGATTTACGGACATCCGGGCATACGGGACATCTATCATGCGTGATGCAAAGGAAGGAAGCGAATTTGCTGATGAGATCACTTCTACGTCCGGTGTGCCCGTACGGATTTTATCGGGACGGGAGGAGGCGTATTATAGTTATATCGGCGCGGCAGGCACTTCTGCCGTCGTGACTTCTGTGGTGGATATCGGCGGAGGTTCTACGGAAATATGTATCGGTTTCAGCGCGGATATCGGTATGCGGTATAGTTTCCCTCTGGGTGCGGTGCGTTGTTCTCATCTCTTTGATACGACTACGGCAAGAGGTATTGGTGAATTAAAAAAATATTGTTTCGAAACATTCAGGAAGACAAAACTGATAGATGAAGCAGAAGCGGTAAAGAACTGGGTGGTTGTCGGCGGAACAGTTACATCTATGGCAGCGGTTTTGCAGCAATTGGAAGTATATGATGCGGAAAAAGTGCAGGGCTATGTGATGGATCAGTCCAGGGTGACAGATCTGCTGGATCGGCTCTGTCATATGTCCTACGATGAGAGATGTAATTTGCCGGGGATGCGTCCTGAACGGGCGGATATTATCGTGGCAGGTGTGGCTATTTTAGACAGTCTGATGGAGTATTTTGCCGTTTCTGAAGTTAAAGTCAGTGATCGAGATTTGAGTGAAGGTTTGCTGAATGCTGATACCATGATGCCGAAAGACTGAGTGTGGGAGCAGAGATATGCAGGGAAACGAAAAGTTTTTGAGAAGGGTCGCCTCCTATGCGCATAAGCATGCTCTTTGGAGAGAAGGGGAGCGGATCCTTGCGGCGGTATCCGGTGGTCCTGATTCCCTTGCGCTGCTGCTGGCTTTAAAGTTGTTGGCAGTAAAAGAAAAAATAAACATTGGCTGCTGCTGCGTCAATCATCACTTACGGGCAGCGGCGGGAAAAGAGGCTGAATTTGTAGAGTCTGTCTGTCGTGAGTGGAATATTCCGTTCATTTTAAAAGAAGTGAATGTCCAGTCTGCAGTCAGAAATGGGGGATCCATCGAAACGGCAGCAAGAGATCTCCGCTATAAAGCGCTTCGTGAAGCGGCTCGTGGCGGCGGATATGCAAAGATTGCCGTCGCTCATCATGGTGATGATCAGGCAGAGACGGTTTTATATCATTTACTTCGCGGGAGCGGTGTGACGGGACTTTCGGGAATGAAGCCGATAAACGGGGATATTATCCGCCCTTTTTTATGTGTCAGTAAAAATGAAATAAAAGATTTTTTGAAAGATTTTTCTTATGTGCCTTGTCATGATGAAAGCAATGATGTAGAAGATGCGGTTAGAAACCGTATCCGATTATCACTGGTGCCGGAACTGATATCATATAATCCGCGTGTAACGGAGTCTCTTCGGCGGACAGCAGATATATTTCGTAAGGAAGATTTGTTTATGGAAGAGAAGGCGGATGTCTTTATTTCTTCCTGCGTAGAGCATGATAACGACAAGTGTGTTTTTTTCATTGCATATTTTCTCGCATTGCACATTGCTTTACAACGCAGAGTGATTAGAAAGATCTGCTGCATGGTTGCGGGGCGCATTCCAAGTTTTGAAGGAACTGAAAAGTTTATATTTCTGATTGATGCCGGCAAAACAGGAAGTGTCACATCTTCATCAGGAACATTTTTGGAGATTCAATATGGAAAGGCCATTTTTTATAAAGGGAGCACGCAGAACCGGATTCCGGCGGGAAAATTAAAAAATGTCGGAACATCAGCGGCTGTATTATCTGAGCTGGTAAAACGGCTGATAGAGCATCTTGGTCAGTGGCGTATTGAGAAAGTGATTTTATCGAAGCAGCCGGATTTCATAGAAAAAAATCAGATTATCCTTGATGCCGATAAAGTGGGAAATATCGTATTGCGGTATTGGAAAGCAGGGGATCGGTTCAGTCCGCGCGGGATAAACGGTTCAAAAAAACTTGCCCGTGTTATGCGTGATCTTCATATTTCCGCAGGTGAGCGCAGGATATGGCCGCTTGTTGCCGATGAAAATCATATATACTGGATTGCCTTCTTGCGGGGAAGCAATTACGGACTTCCGGATAAAAATACGAAAAAGTACCTGCTCATCACACTGAAAAAGGAGAATAGAGAAGATGAAGAATCTTGACAAAGATATTGAAAAGGTTTTGATTGATGCGGTGAAGATACAAGAGAGAGTCTGTGAAATGGGTGCACAGATTACGAAAGACTATGAGGGCAGGGAACTTGTTCTCGTGGGTGTGCTCAAAGGAGCGATGCCTTTTCTTTGTGATTTGATGAGGGCCATTGATCTTCCGCTTACTATCGATACAATGGTTGTTTCCAGCTATGGGAATGATACGGTTTCTTCGGGAAGTATCCATATAAGAAAAGATTTAGATAAAGAGATTCAGGGGAAGAATGTCCTTGTGGTGGAAGATATCATTGATACGGGAATTACTTTATCTCTGCTTGTCCCTTTGCTGAAAAAGAGGGGGGCCGCTTCTGTAGAGCTGGCAGTGTGCCTGAACAAGAAGGAACGGCGGGAAAAGAATGTTTCCGTGAAATACGTGGGGTTTGACGTGCCTGATGAATTTATTGTGGGGTATGGCTGTGATTACGCGGAAAAATACCGTAATTTACCGGCGGTATGCACATTGAAAAGTAAAGTGTATACAAGAACCTGATGCGGGAAATAATATTGGTACAGGGGCAGTTTAGGCAGGAGGATTATCCGGCTTTAAGTTGATTAAATATAGAAGAATATGATAAAATTAATCACTGAAACCATAATTTTAAATTTACTCTCATTGGCAGAGAAGGAGGATCAGTTTGAATAAGTTTGTAAAGAATGTGGCGCTCTATGTCTTTATCATCGTCATAGCAGTGGCTATATTCAATACGTTTGTCCATCCGCAGGAAAAATTTACTGAGATGGCATATAGTGATTTCGTGGCGCAGATAGAGAAAAAGAATGTTTCTTCTGTCATCATGGTGGAAAATTCAATTAAAGGAAAACTCAAAGATGGAACGGAATTTTCTACATATATTCCTAACAATGATACACAGATTGTTAAGAAAATGACCGATGGGGACGTAGTGATTACCGTAAAACCGCCGGAACAGCCATCTTGGTGGATGAGCCTTCTGTCTTCGCTTCTTCCTATTCTAATTCTTGTGGGCGTTTGGTTCTGGATTATGAATCAGACCCAGGGGGGCGGCGGTCGTGTCATGAGTTTCGGCAGATCCCGTGCAAGAATGAGCGGGGAAGGACAAGTTCATGTGAACTTCAGTGATGTTGCCGGTGAAGATGAAGCGAAAGAAGAATTGGCGGAAGTCGTAGATTTTTTGAAGAATCCGGGACGGTATACAGCGATTGGTGCTAAAATCCCTAAAGGGGTTCTTCTCGTGGGGCCTCCCGGCACCGGAAAGACTCTCTTGGCGAAAGCGGTGGCCGGGGAAGCAAAGGTTCCTTTCTTTTCCATTTCAGGGTCTGATTTTGTGGAGATGTTTGTCGGTGTAGGCGCATCACGTGTCCGTGATTTGTTTGCGCAGGCGAAAAAAAATGCGCCCTGTATTGTATTTATTGATGAAATTGATGCGGTTGGCCGCCAGCGCGGTTCGGGTCTTGGTGGCGGACATGATGAACGTGAACAGACATTGAATCAGCTTCTTGTAGAAATGGATGGATTTGGTGCGAACGAAGGGATTATCACGATTGCTGCGACAAATAGGCCGGATATTCTAGATCCTGCATTATTAAGACCGGGGCGGTTTGACCGCCGCGTGGTTGTAGGTCGTCCGGATCTGGCAGGGAGAATTGCTATCCTGAAAGTACATGCAAGAAATAAACCGCTTGACTCTGATATTAATCTTGATATCATCGCAAAAAAGATTCCCGGATTTACAGGGGCGGATATCGCGAATTTATTGAATGAAGCAGCGCTGCTTGCTGCCCGACAGAACAGAAAAACTATTTCTATGGCGGATATGGAAGAAGCCAGTGAAAAGGTAAGCTATGGCCCGGAAAGAAAGAGCCATAAGGTCAGTGACAGCGAGCGCAGGCTGACGGCATATCATGAATCAGGTCATGCAATCATGGCGACAGTACTTAAAGAGGCGGATCCTGTGCATAAGGTAACCATTATTCCTCGTGGACAGGCCGGCGGATATACCATGATGCTTCCCCATGAAGAACGTTCTTTTATTACAAAAGCCCATTTACTTGCCCAGCTTCGTGTAGCTCTTGGCGGCCGATGTGCCGAGCAGATTGTTTTTAAGGAAATTTCCAGTGGCGCTTCCGGCGACTTGCAGCAGGTTACAGGTATTTTGCGAAAAATGATTATGGAATGGGGGATGAGTGACCGCCTCGGCCCGATGATTTTTGGGGAGCATCAGGAACAGATTTTCCTCGGCAAGCAGCTTGGTTCGGAAAGGAACTACGGGGAAACAGTAGCTACGATTATCGATGAAGAGATGCATAAGTATCTGGATGAAGCCTATAATGATACGATGCGTATCCTTACAGAAAATATAGAAGTACTGGAGGCCATGGCACAGGCACTTTTGGAAGTGGAGACAATCAACCATAAGCAGGTTGAAAATCTTTTTAAATATCATTCTATCTATGCGCCGGGAGAAGAGCCGAAGCAAGAGGAATCGGAATTTTCACCACCTCCCATGGATGATGGATATGGACTTCCCTCTTTTACAAATTAATTTGACTCTAAAAGGCTTGGGCATAGCTCAGGTCTTTTTAGCGCCGTTAAGAAAATAAGAAATATGCAGTGTTATCTCAAAAGAGGATGAATTGTTAATTCAGCAAAAGCTTAATTTGTCAGGAAAGACAGTATGAAATTTTCTTGACACTTATATATTAAAACGGTATAATACTCCTTGTGAGATTTGTCCGGAAACCACTAGCCCCGGAGGAAGGATTATATCTTGCGGTTCCGTTTTTTATTAGGAGGATCAGTAAGAATGAAAAGCACATTCATGGCCAATGCGGGCAATGTTACCCGTAAATGGTATATCGTGGACGCTGAAGGCAAGACTCTTGGACGTCTGGCTGCAGGAGTTGCAGAAGTCCTCAGCGGCAAGAATAAACCGACCTTTACACCACATGTTGATACGGGTGATTTCGTCGTAATCATTAACGCAGATAAAGTGGTTCTGACAGGCAAGAAACTTTTGAAGAAAGAATACTTTCATTACACCGGATATATCGGTGGAGATCGTTACCAGAAAGCCGGTGATGCACTTCGTGA
>OLRU01000252.1_pt1 | contig 66929 bp, 51 predicted proteins | sample 1672961 | NCBI WGS metagenome assembly OLRU01 (sample SAMEA3136741, study PRJEB25190) | human gut metagenome | biome: human gut; feature: human-associated habitat; material: faeces | place: Austria | collected 2013
GGGCAAGAGAGAGTCCCCTGGGGGATAACAGTGCCGCACGAATCGTTAGTCTGGAGATTGTAGACAGCACCTGCGGATACAATTCGCAGATATAGATTTACATTTCACCGTAGGAACTGTCCGTAACAACGTGCAAAAAGTTTGCGCGACACTGTTATCCCCCAGGGGACTCTCTCTTGCCCTTCGGGCAATTCACCTTGTGCGCCCGCGCGGCGTCAGCGCAGATTTCGTTCGCTTCGCAAGCGATAACTCATAAAATCAGCACAGATTTTGCAAAAGACGCAAAGAAAGGAGCCTCCGGCCATGCTGACTTACCATCTCAAACCGCACGACCAACAGCCGCTCTACGAGCAGCTCTACCACGCTGTTCGCGCGGATATCATGTCCGGCGCCTTGCCCGGCGGCACGCGCCTGCCGAGCAAACGCCAGCTGGCGGCCAATCTGCGCGTCAGCCAGATCACCGTGGAAACCGCTTACGGTCAGCTTGCTGCCGAAGGCTACATCGCCTCTGCGCCAAGGCGCGGCTACTTTGTGCAGGAGCAGCTTGCCGTGCCGGTTTCCGAGCCGCAGGAGCCATTTGCACCGCCTTTGCCGCCGATTTCCGACTCCGAGGAGACCTATCCCTACGATTTTCGCACAGATTTTGTCGATAACGGCTGCTTTCCGTTCTCCACATGGGCGCGGCTGTCGCGCAGTGTGCTGAGTGAATACTCGAGTGCGCTGCTCCGTGCGACCGATCCATGCGGCGCGGCGGAACTTCGAGAGGAGATCGTGCGCTACCTGCACGACTTCCGCGGCATCAATGTCTCACCGGACAACATCCTCATCGGCGCAGGCTCGGAGTATCTGATGCACCTTGTCATTCAGCTGCTCGGCCGCGACCGCGTGTACGCGCTCGAGAACCCCGGCTACCGCAAGCTGTACCAGATTTTCGCAGTGAACGGTGTGACCGTGCGTCCGACACCGCTGGACAAGCACGGTCTGCGTGCTGACGCGCTGGCCGCGAGTGACGCATCGGTGGTATACCTTACGCCGTCGCACCATTTCCCGCTGGGCACGGTTATGACGGCTGCCCGCCGACTGGAAATCCTCCGCTGGGCGTCGGAAGCGCCCGACCGCTACATCATCGAGGATGATTACGACAGCGAATTCCGCTACGCCTCCCGCCCGATTCCGGCGTTAGGCGAGCTGGATCGGACAGGCCGTGTCGTGTACGTCAACACCTTTGCGAAAAGCCTTGCCCCCGGACTGCGCATCGGCTATCTGGTGCTGCCGAATGCGCTGATGGCGCGCTATCGCGAACGGTTTTCGCGGTACTCGTCTACCGTGCCGAGCTTTGACCAGCACACGCTGGCGGCCTTCATGCACACCGGCGGCTTCGAGCGGCACATCAGCCGCAGCCGCAAGGTCTATCAGGCACGCCGCGACGCGCTCATGGCTGCGCTTGACCGCGAGCTGGCCGACCTGCCGCATGAGGTCTCGCGCTCGGAAGCCGGTCTGCACCTGCTGCTGCACATGCGCAACGGCATGCTCGAGCACGAACTTATTGAGCGCGCAAAGGCGTCCGGTGTGCGCGTTTACCCGCTTTCGGCGTACTATACGCCGCCGGTCAAGCCGCCGCGAGCAACACTCGTGCTCGGCTATGCCGGTCTGACCGAACAGCAGATCGACGAGGCGGCAAAGCTGCTCAAGCAAGCGTGGAGTTAATGGAAAATGGAGAATTGAGAATGGAAAATGAATATGGAATTTCCATGAACGCGATAATATACGCGTGAAACGCGTTATTGAATCATCGTGCAAAGCACGATACCACAATTCTCCATTCTCCATTTTCAATTCTCAATTATAGAAATCCGAAGGACTGCGAATTTTTAGCAAAAAGTTTGTAGCACTTCGGGTTTTTATTTCGTATTACCGGTGAAAGGAGGATGGAGCATGACCGCAAAAACACCCGAACAACTCGTCAGCGTCTACGGTGACATGGTATACCGATTGGCGTATGCACAGACGCGCAGCCGTCACGATGCGGACGATATTTTTCAGGAGGTCTTTCTCCAGACCGTGCGTAAACGACCGGTTTTCGACAGTGTGGAGCACGAAAAGGCATGGCTGCTGCGGGTGACGCTCAACTGCCTGAAAAGCCACTGGCGCATGGCATGGCGGCGGCACGACACACCGCTCGATGACCGCATTCCGTTTCCCGAGCCGGAGGACAGCGCGCTGGATGAAGCTCTGCGGCGGCTGACGCCTAAGTACCGCGCGGCAGTGCATTTATTCTACTACGAGGGTTACACCGCAGAGGAGATTGCGCGCATGAGCGGGGAAAAACCGTCCGCGATACGTACACGGCTGACACGCGCACGGACACAGCTGCGCGAATTGATGAAAGGAGAGCTGGATGATGGATTTTCACAAGCAGTACCGCAGCATGAATGAGAATATTACGCCGAGCGACACACTGGTGCAGCAGACAATCGCCAAAATGGAGAGCGGCAGGCCGCACAGAGCGCGAAAACCGCTCAAGATCATCCTTGCGGTTGCGGCGGCACTGGCCTGCGTGAGCACCGCCGTAGCCGCCAATCAGGAGGCGGTTCTGCGGGTGCTGTACCAAATCGCGCCCGGCATGGCGGAGTACCTGCAGCCGGTCGGGCAGGTCTGCGAGGACCGGGGCGTCAAGCTGGAGGTCGTTTCGGCGGACGTGGAAGGCAGCACGGCAAAGGTGTATTTGTCGCTGACCGACACCACGGGCAGCCTGTTCGGCGATGCTGCACCGGATCTGTATGACAGCTGGCATTTGGATTATCCGCGCTGGGGCAGAGCTGCACCGCTGTCCTGCGGTTGCTCGACGGTTGACTACGACCCAAGTACCCACATGGCAACGTATTTTCTTCAAATTGACGATTTGGGAGGAGATATTCCGGCAGGCGCGTTCGAGTTTTCGTTTAACAAGCTGCTGATTGGTAAAGTGGAACAGGAAGGTGTTCCGGTAACGGCGGATTTGTCTTCTGTGCCGAAAAATGCACCGACGGAGAACCACGATATCAACGGTCTGAGTGCCTCGGATATTTCGATGTACGAAGACGTACACGACTACGATTTTCTTGTTCCGCAGGGCACGCTCTGGCAAAGCGAGGACGGCAATTTTACGCTCACTGCGGCAGCGTGGCACGATGGTGCACTGCACCTGTCATACCGCACGGAAGGCAAGCTGTCGCGCGACAACCATGCGGATTTTGCGGTACTCCGCATGACGGACGGCACTGAGCTTTGGCGAGATTACGACGTTTCCTACGTCGATTCTGACGCGGATGCAGAAGTCACCGAGTACGTTTTCCCGATGGCATACGAGAATGTTGCCGGCTGTACACTTACCGGTGATCTCTACACCGCAAGCAACCTGATGGACGGCAGATGGGCAGTTTCCTTCCGGCTGACGCAGTAACGCAACATGAGGACATATCCGATGGATATGTCCTCATGTTTTATCCGTTTTATCCTTTTTCTTCACTGAATGCGCGAACACAACGGATTGATCACCGAATTTCTGCCGCAGTGCGTCAACCGTCTGGTCGAGCTTATGCTGGCGGTCGCGCTTTTGGATATCCTCGGCGGCATCAAACAACGAAAGCTGCTCGCACGACTGATTTTCCGGCAGCAGATTGGCCGCCGTGACCGACAGCAGGCGCACCGGCTTGTCCATCGGCCAGTGCCCGAGCAGCAGCTGCATGGACAGATCGATGAGCGTCCGCGTGGAGTTGGTCGGCCGCTCAAGCGTTACCTGTCGTGAGCGGTTGTGAAACTCCGGGTCGCGGATGCCGAGCTGCACGGTCTGGCACACCATGCCGCGTTTTCGCAAACGTCTGCCGACATTGTCGCACAGCGCCGTAATGCCCATGCGGCATTCGTCCGCGCCGAGCAGATTGTGCGCGAACGTCATGCTGTTGCCGACCGATTTGACCTCGCGTTCGGCGTAAAACGAGCGCACCGGCTCATCGTCCTCGCCTCTGGCGTAACGCAGCAGAAGATCGCCGTTTTTGCCCAGAATGCTGTGGATAAACGCCGGATCGCAGGCCGCAAGCTCGCCGATCGTGCGCACGCCCAGTCGGTTCAGCCGGTCGCTGGCGCGTTTGCCGACATACAGGAGTGTGTTCGCGGGCAAGGTCCACACGCGCTGCTTGAAATTTTCGCGCGAAAAGACCGTCGTGCCGTCCGGCTTTTTGTAATCGCTGCCGAGCTTGGCGAACGCGCGGTTGAACGACACGCCGACCGAGATGGTCAGTCCGACCTCCTCGCGCATGCGGCGGCGCAGCTCGTCCGCGATATGCTCGCCGGAGCCGAACAGGTGCATCGAGCCGGTGACATCAAGGAAGGATTCGTCAATGCCGAACGGATCGACAAGATCGGTGTACTGCAGGTACAGCTCGTTGCATTTGCGCGAAAACTTCACATATTCGCTCCGATGCGGTGCTACCAGCCGTAAATCCGGGCATTTCCGTTTCGCCTGCCAGATGGTCTCGGCAGTTTGTACGCCGAAGGCTTTGGCCTTCTCGTTCTTGGCGAGAATGATGCCGTGGCGGCTCTCTGGATCACCGCAGACCGCGGTCGGACCATCGGCGAGCGACGGGTCGAGCAGCGTTTCCACACTCGCGAAAAACGAGTTACAGTCGCAGTGCAGAATGGTTCTGTCCATCGGTCATCATCTCCTTTCGAACGAATGTTTGCATTGTATAACTGCATTATATCCGAAAAAAATGTGCTTGACAAGTGGGAGAATGAGGTGCATACTGTATTTGCAAGCAAGGGTGCCGTGATGAGCGGCTGAGAGGGCGAGAGCCTAACCTTTTGAACCTGTTGGTTAGCACCATCGTAGGGAAGCTGTCGCATATACTTGAAATTTTAATGCTCCGGTTTTACCGAATGGTGAAACCGGAGCATTTTTTCTTGCAGAAAAGAGGATATTTGCATGAAAGTAAACGGTAACGAACGCGCTGTTCCCGCAGAAGGAACCGTACTGTCACTGCTGAAGGAGCTGGGTCATGACCCGCAGCGTGTGGCTGTCGAGAAGAACGGCACCATCATTCCGCGCGCGCAGTTCGCGGAAGAGAAGCTGACCGATGCAGACCATCTGGAAGTCGTATGCTTCGTGGGTGGCGGCTGATACCCTTCGCACCAAACCACATTTTGGTGCGAAGGGGACATACTGCGTAAAACGCGGATATGTCCCAAAGAAATTTGCGCGCCGCGAGCGGCACACACATTTTTTACTGGTATGAAAACCGAGATACAAACTCCCGGTTTTCATAGAAATTGCAATGCAATTTCTTTCCGATTAAATGCACGCTGCGCGTGATTACAGGAGAAAAATCATGATTTTAACCAAAGAACAACTGCATGACGCACTAGTGGAACGCCACGGCGAGGATATTCAGGCTAAGCTGGACAAGGCGTGTGTCGGCATTGCGGGTCTGGGCGGGCTTGGCTCCAACCTTGCGATTTTTCTGGCGCGGCTGGGTGTCGGTCATCTCATCCTCGTGGATTTCGATGTGGTGGACATCACCAACCTCAACCGTCAGCATTACACGATGAAAGATCTTGGCATCCCGAAAACGCTCGCACTTGTCGAGCAGCTTGAGGCTATCAATCCCTATCTCACCTACGAGACTTACACCGAGCGGGTCGTTCCGTCCAACGTGGAGCGGCTGTTCTCCGGCTGTGATGTGGTCGTGGAGGCGTTCGACAAGCCGGATCAGAAGGCTATGCTGCTCGAGAATCTGCTTACCAGACTGCCGGAAAAGCCGGTCGTATCGGGCAGCGGCATGGCAGGCTACGGCTCGGCGAACCTGATCAAGACCGAAAAACGCTTCGGCCATGTGTACCTCTGCGGCGACGGTACAAGCGATGTAGCCGACGGCCTCGGCCTGATGGCACCGCGCGTAGCGGTCTGCTCGGCACACGAGGGAACCATGGTGCTGCGTCTGCTCATTGGCGAAACGGAGCCGTAAATAGAAAATGGAGAACAGAAGCCGCAGCTTTCATTCTCCGCTCTCCATTATTCTTTCGGCTGATCGGAACCGCAGTGTGCACACTTGACAGCTTTGATCGGAATCTCGCTGCAGCAGAACGGGCAGACCTTGGTGGTCGGCTCTGCGGGTGCTTCCGGCTTTTGCCGAGCGCAGTCAGCTTATTGACCGCTTTGAGCAGACAGAACAGCACGAACGCCATGATCAAAAAGTTGATGATCGAGGTGATGAATGCACCGTAGCGCAGCTCCACACCGCCGATATTCAGCACGAACGCGCTCAGGTCGGTGCTCCCGGCCGCACCGAGGATCGGGTTGATGATATTTTCGGTCAGCGAGGTGACGATGCTGGTGAACGCACTGCCGATGATAACACCGATCGCCATGTCCATCACGTTGCCGCGCAGCGCGAAGGCTTTGAATTCTTCGATAAACTTTTTCACTTTTGCGTTCCCCTTTCTTATTTATACTATCAGTTTACACGTTTCCCTTAAATGGGTCAAGAAAAAGGAGTTTTTCACATGAAAGATACACTTGTAATCGGCGGACACGAGTTCCAGTCCCGCTTTATCCTTGGTTCCGGCAAGTATTCGCTCGACCTGATCAACGCTGCTGTGCAGAATGCAGGCGCACAGATCATCACGCTGGCACTGCGCCGAGCAAATGAGGGCGGCACGGCTAACATCCTCGACTATATTCCGGAGGGAGTAACGCTGCTGCCGAACACCTCGGGTGCCCGCAACGCGGACGAGGCGGTTCGCATTGCGCGTCTGTCGCGTGCGTGCGGCTGCGGCGATTTCGTCAAGATCGAAATTATGCGCGACAGCAAGTACCTGCTGCCGGACAATCAGGAGACCATCCGCGCGACCGAGATCCTCGCGAAAGAGGGCTTCGTCGTTATGCCGTATATGTACCCCGATCTGAACGTCGCGCGCGATCTGGTGAACGCGGGCGCGGCTTCCATCATGCCGCTGGCGGCTCCAATCGGTACGAACAAGGGTCTTGCTACCCGCGAGTTCATCAAGATTTTGATTGATGAAATTGATCTGCCGATCATCGTGGACGCAGGCATCGGCCGTCCGTCGCAGGCTTGCGAGGCGATGGAGATGGGCGCGGCAGCTATCATGGCCAACACCGCGATTGCCACCGCAGGCGATATTCCGGCGATGGCTGAGGCGTTCAAGAAAGCCATCGAGGCGGGCCGCACCGCATACCTCGCGGGGCTGGGCCGTGTCCGTGAGACGGCTTCGGCATCCTCTCCGCTGACCGGTTTCCTGCAGGATTAAAGTTCTCGATTAAATGCGCGCTTTGCGCGAAAACAGAAAGGTATTTGTCATGGAAAACGAAAAAACGGAGATCATCTCCGCAAAATATATCACTGAACAAACCAATCACATGGAGTACCAGCCGGGTATGGACAACATCGGCTCCGAGGTGCAGGACGAGGTCATTTCCCGCATGAACGCCTATGACGCGGATGCCTATACGGCGGCTGACGTACTGCGTGCGCTCCGCAAGGATGTTCTCTCGCCGGAGGACTTCGCGGCGCTGCTGTCTCCCGCGGCGCTGCCGTTCCTTGAGCAGATGGCGCAGCGCGCACAGGCCGAAACGCGCAAGCATTTCGGCAACTCGGTGCAGATGTTCACGCCGCTGTATATCGCCAATTACTGCGAAAATTACTGCATTTACTGCGGTTTCAACTGTCATAACAAGATTCGCCGTGCCAAGCTGGATATGGACGAGATCGAACAGGAACTGAAGGCCATCGCGGAGACCGGTCTGCAGGAAATCCTCATTCTGACCGGTGAGAGCCGTGCCATGTCGCCGGTATCCTACATCGGCGAGGCCGTTAAGCTGGCGCGCAAGTATTTCCGTGTCATCGGCATCGAGATTTATCCGCTCAACGTGGATGAGTACGCTTATCTGCATGAGTGCGGTGTGGACTACGTTACCGTATTTCAGGAGACCTATGACGACCAGAAGTACAAAACCCTGCACCTCGGCGGTCACAAGCGCATTTTCCCGTATCGCCTGAACGCACAGGAGCGTGCCTTAATGGGCGGCATGCGCGGTGTCGGCTTTGCGGCGCTGCTCGGTCTGTCCGACTTCCGCAAGGATGCGTTTGCGACCGGTCTTCACGCGTATCTGCTGCAGCGCAAGTATCCGCACGCAGAGATCGCTTTCTCGTGTCCGCGCCTGCGCCCGATCATCAATAACGATAAGATCAATCCGAAGGACGTACACGAGCCGCAGCTGCTGCAGGTGGTCTGTGCCTACCGCATCTTCATGCCGTTCGCGTCCATCACTATCTCGACCCGCGAGCGGGCGGGCTTCCGCGATAATATCATCGGCATCGCCGCCACCAAGATTTCCGCAGGCGTAGACGTCGGTATCGGCGGTCACTCCGGCGAGGATAAGGGCGATGAGCAGTTCGAGATCTCGGACGGCCGCTCGGTCGATGAGGTGTATAACGCAATCGTAGAGCATAATCTGCAGCCTGTAATGGCCGACTACTTATATGTATAACAAATTTCTGCCGCATTTCGCTTTCGGCGAAACAGGCAGAACAGGCGCACCGCAGTGTGCCGCATAAAATTCCCTAAGAAAGTCGGGGCGTGTACCTGACTTTCTTACCACTGCCCGCGCCGCAGCGGCGCGGCCTCGTTTGCTGTGCAAACGAGAGGGGGATATCCGGACAAGTTTCCTTGGGAACTTGTTCGGTATCTAAGGGGGACGGAGTCCCCCTTAGAACAAGGCTTGTCAGCCGCCGAAGTGCGGCGGGGTCGTCAGGACAGAGCGCACCGCATGCCTCGGCGTTCCCTTTTCATACCGCACTCCGGAAGCAATAAATTTTATTCCGAAGGAGTATCAGTAAGCCATGAGAAATTATGCAACGCAGATGGATGCCGCAAAGCGCGGTATCGTCACGCCGGAGATCGAGACGGTCGCCAAAAAGGAAAACCGTCCGGTCGAGTTCATCATGGAACGAGTCGCAAAGGGTACGATTGCGATTCCGGCGAACATCAATCACAAAAGCCTGTCCGCAGAGGCGGTCGGCGACGGCACCCGCGTAAAGATCAATGTCAATCTCGGCATTTCGGGTGACTGTAAGGACTACGAGATGGAGTTGCGCAAGGTGCGCATGGCCGTTGACATGGGCGCAGAGTCCATCATGGATCTATCCAACTACGGCAAGACCAACACCTTCCGCAAGCAGCTGATCGACATGTCGCCGGCGATGATCGGCACCGTGCCGATGTACGACGCGATCGGATATCTGGAAAAGGACCTGCTCGAGATCACAGCGCAGGATTTTCTCAAGGTCGTTGAGGCGCACGCCAGGGAGGGCGTGGACTTCATGACCATTCATGCGGGTATCAACCGCCGTGCGGTTGAAGCCTTCATGCGCGAGGGCCGCAGGATGAACATCGTCTCCCGCGGCGGCTCGCTGCTGTTCGCATGGATGAAGATGACCGGCAATGAGAATCCGTTCTTCGAGTATTACGACGAGGTGCTGGACATTCTGCGCCGCTACGACGTTACCATTTCGCTGGGCGACGCACTGCGTCCGGGCTGCATTGATGATGCGTCCGATGCAGGGCAGATCAGTGAGATGATCGAGCTGGGCAACCTTGCACAGCGTGCGTGGGCGAAGGACGTGCAGGTTATGATCGAAGGTCCCGGCCATATGGCGATGAACGAGATCGCGGCCAATATGCAGATGGAAAAGCGCCTTTGCCATGGAGCGCCTTTCTATGTCCTCGGGCCGCTCGTCACCGATATTGCACCGGGTTACGACCATATTACCTCGGCCATCGGCGGCGCTATTGCCGCACAGGCGGGCGCGAACTTCCTGTGCTACGTTACACCGGCGGAGCACCTGCGTCTGCCGGATGAAAATGATGTCCGCGAGGGCATCGTCGCCAGCAAAATTGCGGCCCACGCCGCCGATATCGCACTCGGTCTGCCCGGTGCGCGTGACCGCGATAACGCAATGGCGGACGCGCGCCATAAGCTGGACTGGCCCGCGCAGTTCGCACTGGCACTCGACCCGGAAAAGGCAGAGCGGTCCTATAATCAGGTTCCGCCGACCGAGCGTCATACCTGCTCGATGTGCGGTAAAATGTGCGCCGTGCGCACCACAAATATGATCCTTGAGGGCAAAGAAGTCAAATTCTGCTCGGAAAAGGGCGCATGCTGATACTTCGGAATAAAAAGAGCGGTCGGGAGACCGCTCTTTTTTTGCTGTTTGTCTGAATTGGGCGTGTGCAGAATGGAGAATTGAAAATGGAGAATGGAAAATGAATGCGATGGCAGAGTGCTGCGTGGGCGGCCAATGGCCGCCCCTACGGTTAAACATTTGCAAATCGTTAGAAACGGTGCGCTGAGGTCATACCCCAGGGCACTTTCTCTGGCCCTTCGGGCAATTCACCTTCTGTCGCACCTGCGCAACACTCGTCAGTGCATGACAAAATTCCACAAACAAAACCGGCACATAAGGAGAGAAACCTCTGTATGTGCCGGTTTTCGCTTGCAGCTAAGAAAAATACTGGTGTCTCAGCTCCAGATTGTACGCAAGCAGCGTCCGCAGCCGCTTTTTGCCGCGGGAACAGTGCCGCGATACCGCCGATGGACTGATCCCAAGCCGTTCAGCGCACTGTTTGCAGGATAATCCCTCCACCTCAATCATCCACAGCACCTCGTACTGCCGCGGTGTCAGCTGCTCGCGCATGGCCCGGAAGAAGGCCGTGCGGAATGCCTGCCGGAAGCCGCGGTCGTCCTCCGCGAGCAGACCGAGATACTGCCGGTAGGCCAGCCGTGTCGCTGTGTGCTCAGACAGCGCGACAGTCCGCATGCGCGTCACCTTCTTCACTGTGGTCGTGGTAGTGCTCCATCAGGAATACGGTCTGGCGGCTTTCGTTGATCAGCGTCTGCAGGAATTTCGCGCGCTGCTTGAGCCGGTAGCGCACCTCCGGCTGACGCGCACGCTTCTGCGCCGCCTGAAGCTGCTTGATACGCAGCTCCAGCAGAGCGACATTTACACGGTATTCCTGCGCCATCTCACATAATTTCATGGCGGCCCCTCCTTACGATATACGAACAAATGTTCGATTCTTTATGTCCCTTATAATACAACATAAAGTATGAGTTGTCAATGGAAAACTATATTTTGTGTTATATTCCTCCAATCTGCATCATACACTGTGGTAGAGAGGGAAGGAGGAGATACCATGCACAGACTGCTGCTGACCGGTGTCGGACTGGTGCTGGTGCTGTATTTGCTGCCGGTATTTTACCCATCGGAAACGGACAAGACGGAGCCGCAGGCACCCGCAGAAAGCGTCACAGCGGCAGCAACAGACGGCGTAACCATCACAGTTCTGGTGAACGGCAAGGCGCAGGAAATGCCGCTGGAGACCTATGTGGAAGGCGTGACGGCGGCAGAGATTGCGGACGATTTTCCGGTTGAAGCCATCCGCGCACAGGCGGTCGCAGCGCGGACGTACGCGGTGTATAAGCAGTCGAGAGGACGGCCTGCAGAGCATCCGGATGCGGATGTCTGCGACGATTACAGCCATTGTGCGGCATATCAGCCGGACGCGGTCAAGACGTTCAGCACCGGCTATTCGCGGATACGCAAGGCCGTCAAGGACACGGCAGGGCAGATCCTGACCTGCGACGGTGCACCGATTGCGGCTGTGTTCCACTGCGTCAGCGGTCCGAAGACCGAGTCTGCCGCTGATGTCTGGGGCGAGGATATTCCGTATCTGCAAAGCGTGGTCAGTCCGGGCGGCACGCAGTACGCCGGATACGAGAGCGAGGTGACGCTAACGGCGGATGCGTTCCGCGAAAAGGTCGCGCAGACTCTGCCAAAAGCGGATGTGAGCGGTACGCCCGACCGCTGGTTTGCGTCCTCGGTGCGCTCGGCGGCTGGCGGTGTGAAAACCGTGAAGCTCGGCGGCGTGACCGTCGAGGGAACCGCAGTGCGGGCGCTGTTTGGCCTGCAGTCCACGAATTTCACCATCACAACCACCGAGGACAGTATTACGTTTCACACCATCGGATACGGACACGGTGTTGGTCTGTCGCAGTACGGTGCGAAATATATGGCGGAGCAGGGATATGATTATACCGAGATACTTGCGCATTACTACCCGAATACAGAGTTGAGATTGGAGAGTGGAGAGTGAAGAGAATGGAAAATGGGAAGATTGCGAACTATGTTCGCATATAAAATGGAGCGCGTAGCGCGACAAAAAAGTCAGGACATGTGCCTGACTTTTTTAACAAACAGAGAAATCCCCCGAAAACCGGGAAGTTTTCGGGGGATTTCTCTGCAATAGCCCTTACAGGCTTGCCTGGCAAGGGCGTTTCTCGATAGAAAGGACGGTTACGTCCTTTCTATCGAAGGCGAAGCCTTAGAATGCGAAATTCGTTTTTACGCGCCAGATATTCTGTGCATACTCAGCAATCGAGCGATCCGCTGCGAAGCGGCCGGAGTTTGCAATGTTGATCAGCGCCATGCGGTTCCACTGATCCTGATCGCGGTAAACCTCGCTTACGCGCTCCTGAGCGGCTGCGTAGGATGCGAAGTCCTTGAGGCTCATATAGCGGTCAGCCGGGCCGCCGTTGCCGCCGTGCAGCAGCAGGTTGGCAATATCGGTGTAGTCCACGCCGTCACCGAAGCCGTGGATCATCTGATCGAGCACGCGGCGGATCACCGGATCGTTCTGGTAGATGACCATCGGCTCATAGCTGCCGGAAGCGGCCAGTGCCTCAGCCTCGGGCGTTTCCATACCGAAGATGAAGATGTTCTCCTTGCCGACTGCCTCGCAGATCTCAACGTTTGCGCCGTCCATCGTGCCGATGGTCAGAGCACCGTTCATCATGAACTTCATGTTGCCGGTACCGGATGCTTCCTTGCCGGCGATGGAGATCTGCTCGGAAACCTCGGCGGCCGGCATGATAATCTCAGCCAGAGATACCTTGTAGTCCTCGAGGAATACGACCTTCAGCTTGTCGCGTACTGCCGGATCGTTGTCGATCATCTTGGAGATGGAGTTGATCAGCTGGATGGTCTTTTTCGCTACTGCGTAGCCCGGTGCGGCCTTGGAGCCGAAGATAAAGGTGCGCGGAACGAAATCCATATCCGGATTGTCCTTCAGCTTGTGATACAGGCTGATAATGTGCAGAATGTTGAGCATCTGGCGCTTGTACTCGTGCAGACGCTTAACCTGTACGTCAAAGATGGAGTCCATGTTGACTTCGATGCCGTTGTGCGCCTTGATATAATCCGCCAGACGCTGCTTGTTGTGGCGCTTGATCTCGCCCAGCTTGTCGAGCAGCTCCTTGTCGTCTGCATAGTTGTTCAGAACCTGCAGCTCGGACGGATGGGTGCGGTAGCCGGTGCCGATCTTGCTCTCGATGAGCTCTGCCAGCTCCGGGTTGGCCTCGCACAGCCAGCGGCGGTGTGCAATGCCGTTGGTGACGTTGCAGAACTTGGAGGAGTAGATCTTGTAGAAATCGGTGAATACGCGCTCCTTGAGGATCTCGGAGTGCAGCGCGGATACGCCGTTGATGGAGAACGAGCCTGCGATAGCCAGATGCGCCATGCGGACGGTATCGTCGGCAACGATAGCCAGCTTGGAGATCTTCTGGAAGTCGTTCGGGAAGTAGTTCCACAGCTCCTTGCAGAAGCGCTCGTTGATTTCGTAGATGATCTGCATAACACGCGGCATCAGCTCCTGAACGAGCGATACCGGCCAGCACTCGAGAGCCTCAGGCATAACGGTGTGGTTGGTGTAAGCAACAGACTGGCTGGTGATGTTCCAGGCCTGCTCCCAGCTCATGTCGTTCTCGTCCATCAGGATGCGCATCAGCTCCGGAATAACCAGAGTCGGGTGCGTATCGTTGATGTGCAGGACGTGCTTGTGCGCGAAGTTTTCAAGCGTGCCGTACTTGGCCTTGTGCTTTGCACAGATGTCCTGCAGAGTTGCGGAAACCAGGAAATACTGCTGCTTGAGACGCAGGGACTGACCCTCGCGGTGGTTATCCTCCGGATAGAGGACCATGGAGATGGTCTCTGCCAGTGCGTGCTTCTCCAGTGCCTTCAGATACTCACCGGAGGAGAACAGCTTCATGTCCAGTGCGATCGGGCTCTGTGCCTTCCACAGGCGCAGACGCGCGATGTTGTTGGTGCCGTAGCCGGAGATCGGCATATCATACGGAACTGCCAGAACCGGCGTGTAATCGTGGTAGTTGACAACCAGCTTGCCGTTATCGTCGAAGTAGGTGTCAACCGTGCCGCCGATCTTGACCTCGCGGGTCTCATCCATTGCCGGAATCTGCCAAACCTCGCCGGTAGACAGCCAGGAATCTGGCAGCTCGACCTGCTGGCCTTCTACGATCTTCTGCTTGAAAATGCCGTGCTCGTAGCGGATGGAGTAGCCGGTGCCGCGTACGCCGTCGGTCGCCATGCCGTCCATGTAGCAGGCAGCCAGACGGCCAAGACCGCCGTTGCCCAGACCGGGATCAGCTTCCTCCTCGAAGATGTCCGCCATTTCGAAGCCCATGTCCTTCAGGGCTGCGGTCAGAGCGTCCAGCATACCGAGGTTGTAGGCGTTGTTGCGCAGGCTGCGGCCGACAAGAAATTCCATGCACAGGTAATGCACCTGACGCTCTCCGTCTTGCTCTACCTCATTCTGGGTTTCGATCATGTGCTCGGTCAGTGCATCGCGCACTACGAGGGCACAAGCCTCGTATACCTGATCCTTGGTAGCGTCCTCTACCTCGCAGGCAAAATGTCGCTGCAGTTTACCTGCAATGGCTTCTTTCAAAGCGGTCTTTGTGTACTGGGTCTTTGGCATGGTCTTTCTTATCTCCTCACATAGTTGTTTGGAGGCACTGCCGAGCGATACGTCTGCGGTGCTTTGCGGAAATTTTGCGCTTTGGCGTCGTTGCGATCCCTTGCAATACACAAAGTATTGCTGCGGAACCGCGCCTAGCCAAATCGCAAACTTTACTCGCAAATCACTCTTGCCGTATCACTCGTCAGCACCTCTAAGGATGCCGTAGATTTCAATGGGATGAAAATTACGGAATCACCGGTTACCGTCACCGTATTCCCTCAAATCGGGTGACGGGTCGGGCTGACAGGTCGGTTACTGACCCATCGCGGTCTTGTAAACCTCGATATATTTATCGGCAGAGCTGCCCCAGCTGAAGTCGCTCTGCATACCCTGCATAATCAGCTTGCTCCACGCAGGCTTGTTAAAGCGGAATACGCCGCAGGCCTCGCGGATAACGTGCAGCATGTCGTGCGCGTTGTAGCTTGCAAAGGTGAAGCCGTTGCCCGTGCCGGCATAATCGACAAAGGCGTGAACGGTGTCCTTGAGGCCGCCGGTCTCGCGGACGATCGGAATGGTGCCGTAGCGCAGTGCGATCATCTGTGCCAGGCCGCACGGCTCAAACTTGGACGGCATCAGGAACATATCGGCGCCTGCATAAATACGGTTTGCCAGATCGCCGGAGAACATGATGGACGCGGAAACCTTATCCGGCCAGCGGCGCTTTGCCTCGATGAACATCTGCTCATAGCGGTAGTCGCCGGTGCCGAGCACGATCAGGCGAACATCATCCGCCAGAATATCCGGCAGGACTGCTTCCACAAGGTCGAGTCCCTTCTGGTCAACAAAGCGGGTAACGATGCCGATGACAGGCGTGTTTGCATCGCCCTCAAGGCCGCAGAGCTTCAAAAGCTCGGTCTTGTTGACCAGCTTATCCTGCGGGTTGTTCGGGCCGTAGTTCTTGAAGATCTTGCTGTCGGTCTCCGGATTGAACGCATCCATATTGATGCCGTTCAGGATGCCGTGCAGCTTGTAGCTGTTCATGCGCAGCACGGAATCCAGACGGTAGCCGTAGTATTCGGTCTGAATTTCGTTGGCATAGGTCGGTGAAACCGTGGTGACAGCCGTGGAAGCTACGATAGCAGCCTTCATCAGGTTGACGTCGCCGTCCATCGCCATAAAGCCGGAGCGGAAGTGTGCATCGTCAATGCCGAGCACATACTCCAGAATCTCACGACCGTAGCGGCCCTGGTACTGGATGTTGTGGATAGTGAACACGGTCTTGATGTTCTCGTAGAACGGACGGGAAGCGAACATCAGGTTGTAGTAAACCGGAACGAGGGCGGTCTGCCAGTCGTTGCAGTTGATCACATCCGGCTTCCACTCCAGATCGGGCAGTACCTCGAGTACCGCCTTGGAGTAGTACGCGAAGCGCTCTGCGTCGTCGTACTCGCCGTAGATCTGGCCGCGTGCGAAGTAATACTCATTATCGATGAAATAATAGGTAACGCCGTCTGCCTCGTAGCGGAAGATACCGCAGTACTGGTTGCGCCAGCCCAGACGGACGTAAGCGTTTTTGATGTAATAGAACTTTTCGCGCATACTCTGGTCGATCGCAGAATACAGCGGGCAGAATACACGCACGTCATGTCCCTTGGCAGCGAGTGCCTGCGGGAGCGAACCTGCTACATCGCCCAATCCGCCGGTTTTGATGAACGGAGCGCATTCGCTGGTAACATACATGATTTTCATAAAGCCGAGCCTCCCCAACAGAGAGTGCGGAAACAGCGCTGACCGTTTCCGCACCCGTTGTAATTTTATTATACTCGTTTCTGTCTGAATGTAATATAGCAATATTTCACGAACATTTGCGCTGCGGAAAATGCGTTTTTGCTGTGATAGCAACTTCTAAACAGAAGTTTATGCGGATTTAACAGAAAAGGATCAAACGGTTGCGTTTTTTGCGATGGTGATCGGATAATTTTCGTGTCCCATCATCGTGCGGCCATCACGGATAATAACATTGCGGTCGGTGATGACATGACGGAGCGAAGCCTCGGTCATAATGCGCCCGCCTTCCATGATGATGCAGTTATTGACCTCGGCGCCCTTTTCAATCACAACGTCGCGGAACAGGACGGAGTTCTTTACCTTGCCCTCGATGCGGCAGCCGTCGGCGATGAGGCAGTCCTCTACGTCGGCTTCATCGCCGTAATAGGTCGGAGCCTCGTCCTTGATGCGGGTCAGGATCGGACGGGTGCGCTTGAATACCTCGTTGCGGACATCCTTGTCGAGCATGTCCATGTTGGAGCGGTAGTAGTCGAAGGTGTCCTCGATCTTGACGGCGTACTCGTTGAACAGGTAGCCGGCTACCGTGCCGTCCATCAGGGCACGGGTGAGGAACTCGCGCTCAAAGTGGATGCAGTTATGGGTTACGCAGTCGGACAGCATGTGGATAAGGTACTGGCGGCTCATGACGTAAATGCCGAGTGCCGCATGCTTGCACTTGCCCTCGTTGCAGTCTCCAACGCGGATGTCAACGGCTTCCTTCTTGCGGTTCAGCTCCACATAGGTGGTGAACGGGGAATTCTTCTGCTTCTTGGTGCATACCATGGTCAGGTCTGCGCCGGACTTGATATGGCGGTCGATCACGTCGTCGAGCGGTACATTGGCAACAATGTCGCCGTCCGCTACGACTACATAGTCTGCACGGTTCTTCTGCAGAAAGTCAACCGCACCGGCCAGTGCGTCAATCTTGCCGCGGTACTCGCCGGTTACCAGCGGAGACGCCTTCTTGGAGTAGGAGTACGGCGGCAGCAAGGTTACGCCGCTGTTCTTGCGGGAAAGATCCCAGTCCTTGGCATTGCCGATGTGGTCGATCAGGGACTGGTACTTGTCCTTCATCAGTACGCCCACGCGGTAAATGCCGCTGTTTACCATATTGGAAAGCATAAAGTCGATAATGCGATACCGGCCGCCCCACTGTACCGCACCGACCGTGCGGTGCTCGGTGATCTCGCGGAGATCGTTGTCGGTATCAAATGCAATGATCATGCCTAAAACGCTGTTCATGTTTGTGCCGCCCCCTTACTTTACGTCCGGCAGATCCTCGTCTGCCATTTCCTTAGCGGCCAGCTTTGCGCCGCTGCCGATGCGAACGCCTTCGGCTACTACCGCAACGCCCCAGTTGTCTGCGTCGCTGTCGGACGGGCTGCCGCCGACTTCCGCGCCCTTGGCGATAACGGCCTTTTCGGCTACGATGGAGTAGCGTACGGTCGCGCCTTCCTCAACCACGGCACCCGGCATCAGGATGGAATATTCCACCTTGGCACCCTTGCCAATCTTAACATCCGAGAACAGGACGGACTCGGAAACGTCGCCGTAGATCTCACAGCCCTCGGAGAGTAGGGTATGGGTAACCTTAGCCTGCTTGGAGGTGAAATGCGGAGGCGAACCGGTGGTGCGGCCGTAAATCTTCCAGCTGTCATCGGAAAGCTGCAGGCCGGAGTTCGGAGAGAGCAGATCCATGTTTGCTTCCCACAGGCTCTCGATGGTGCCTACGTCCTTCCAGTAGCCCTTGAAGCGGTAGGAAACCAGCTTTTCGCCGTTATTCAGCATCGCCGGAATAATGTCCTTGCCGAAGTCGTTGGAGGACTGCTCGTTGGCCTCGTCATTGATGAGGTATTCCTTCAGCTTTTTCCAGGTGAAAATGTAGATGCCCATGGAAGCCAGCGTGGACTTCGGCTCCTTCGGCTTCTCCTCGAATTCGTAGATGGTGCCGTCCGGCTTGCAGTTCATGATGCCGAAACGGGAAGCCTCGGAAAGCGGAACGTCCAGCACCGCGATAGTCGCGTCAGCGCCGGTCTCCTTGTGCTGCTGGAGCATCTTGTTGTAGTCCATCTTGTAGATGTGGTCGCCCGAAAGAATGAGGACGTACTCGGGATCGTAATCCTCCAGAAACTGAATGTTCTGGTAGATGGCGTTTGCGGTGCCCTTGTACCACTCGGTCTTTTTGCTCTCGTACGGCGGCAGAACATAGACGCCGCCGCGCAGGCGGTCGAGGTCCCACGTCTGGCCGGAACCGATGTAAGCGTTGAGCACATGCGGCTCGTACTGGGTCAGCACGCCGACAGTATCAATGCCGGAGTTGACGCAGTTGGAAAGCGGGAAGTCGATAATACGGTACTTACCGCCGAACGGTACGGCAGGCTTAGCGACCTTTTTGGTCAGCACATACAAACGGCTGCCGCGGCCGCCTGCGAGCAGCATGGCTACGCATTCTTTTTTCCGATACATGTAAATTCTCCTTTTTCACAGTTTGCATCGCTGCGATCTATACGCCGTCTGGCGTATCCCCTCTGTGTATCTCTTTCTGCAGGTTTTCACCTGTTATTTAGAACCGCCGGTTGCGGTTACTGCCTTGTCTGTCGGTACGGAAACCGCTTTTTCGGTGGCTTTCGCAACTGCCTTGGTTCCGGTGCGTGCCACCGCCTTTTCAGTGGTCTTTGCAACGGATTTGGAGCCGGTCTTGGCTACGGCCTTCTCGGTTGTGCGGGCAACGGCCTTGGAGCCGGTCTTGGCTACGGCCTTCTCGGTTGTGCGGGCAACGGCCTTGGAGCCGGTCTTGGCTACGGCCTTCTCGGTTGTGCGGGCAACTGCCTTGGTCGAGCGGGTGCGCTTTACCGGTTTCTTGGCAGCCGCGGCTTTTGCGGCCTCGATCTCTGCCTTGGTGCGGCGCTTGGCTCTTGCCTTGCCCTTGAAGAACAACACGCCGAAGCGCGGAATCTTCAGAACAATGGACTGTTCCTGACCGTGCATGGGCTTGTTTTCGGTCTTGAGCTTGCCGTTTGCCATGCCGCTGCCGCCGAACTCGGTCTTGTCCGAGGTGAATATCTCTTCATAAGTGCCGGTGATCGGAACGCCGATGCGGTATTCCTGCTGCTCCTCCGGAGAGAAGTTGACAACGACCACGATATCCGAGCCGTCCTTCGCCACACGGCGGAAGGCGATGATGTTGTTGCGGTTGTCCTCATGGCTGATCCACTCAAAGCCGCGCCAGTCGGTATCCTGCTCCCACAGCTGCGGAGTAGCAAGGTAGAAGTGATTGAGCGCCTTGACGTACGCCTGCATCTGGCGGTGCGCCGGATAATCCAGCAGCATCCAGTCCAGTCCGCGCTGGTACGCCCATTCGGAGAATTGTGCAAACTCGCCGCCCATGAACAGCATCTTCTTGCCCGGGTGTGCGGCCATATAGCCGTACAGCGCGCGCAGACCGCCGAACTGATTTTCGTACGGAGGCGGCATCTTGCTGATGAGCGAGCACTTGCCGTGCACGACCTCATCGTGCGAGAGCGGCAGGATGTAGTTTTCGGAAAAGGCGTACATGAACGAGAAGGTGATCTTGTCGTGCATGTCCTTGCGGAAGAACGGGTCCGCCGAGCAGTAGCACAGCATGTCGTTCATCCAGCCCATGTTCCACTTGAAGTTGAAGCCCAGACCGCCGTCGTAACCCGGCTTGGTCACCATCGGCCATGCGGTGGACTCCTCGGCGATCATCATAACGTCCGGATGATCGGTCAGGATGTACTCGTTGAGCAACCGCAGGAAGTCAACGGCCTCGAGGTTCTCACGGCCGCCGTGGACGTTCGGCCGCCATTCGCCCTGACGGTTGTAGTCCAGATACAGCATGGAAGCGACTGCGTCCACACGCAGGCCGTCCATGTGAAATTTCTCGATCCAGAACATCGCGGAGGAGAACAGCAGGTTTCTCGTGGAGACCTTGCCGTAGTCGAATACGCGCGTGCCCCATTCCTTGTGCTCCATCTTGAGCGGATCGGCGTATTCGTACAGGTGCGAGCCGTCAAACTCGACCAGTCCGCAGCCGTCCTTCGGGAAGTGCGCCGGAACCCAGTCCATGATAACGCCCAGACCGGCCTGATGCGCCTTGTCGATCAGGTACATCAGATCCTTTGGCGTGCCATAGCGGCTTGTGGCGGCAAAGTAGCCGATTACCTGATAGCCCCACGAGCCGTCGAACGGATACTCGGTCAGCGGCATAAACTCGATGTGGGTGTAGCCCATTTCCTTGACATACGGCACAAGCTCGTCCGCCAGCTGGCGGTAGGAGTAGAAGTTGCCGTCCTCGTGCATCTTCCACGAGCCGAGGTGGCATTCGTAGATGTTGACCGGATTGGAATACGGCAGGTGCTTTTTACGCCAATCCAGCCACGAGGCGTCGCCCCATTCGTAGCCGTCGATGTCATACGCCTTGGTGGCGTTGCCCGGACGGGTCTCGAAATGGAAGCCGTACGGGTCGGACTTGTCAAACACATCGCCGGACTTGGCCCATACACTATACTTGTATGCGGCATATTCCGGAATATTCGGAATAAATTTCTCCCAGATACCCTGTTCATCGCGCGTCATATAATCGGCGTCGCGATTCCAGTCGTTGAACTCACCCATGACGGAAACTTTTTCGGCCTCCGGTGCATAAACACGGAACAGATAACCCTGTTCACCATCCTGCACGAAAGGGTGGGCTCCCATGTAATCGAACGCGCGACAATCCCGGCCGGAATAGAAAAGCTCGCTTCGCTTTTCCACGGCGGGTGCTGCGGATTTTTTCTTCATACAGCATCTCTCCCTTTACAGCCGCCAAATGAAGGAAAATACGAATATTTTCCAACAGTTTGTGTACTTCGACAGAATTTTGGCGGAATACCCTCACTTTAGTTAGATATAGTATACATCACATAAATAGAAAAGTCCAGCAATTTAGCACAATTACTGGACTTTCTTTACAGAAATTTTGTTTGCTTTCCACATCATTTGAGTGGGAATGACAAAATAACGTACAATTCGATATAAATTTGTTTAGAAAATGTGACGGCGGATGAGATCAAGCGCCGTAGAAGCGGCCTGCATGCGTACACGGTCGCGGCCGAGCGAGGACTGCATTTTACGGGTAAAGAACTTGCCGTCGTACCAAACGCTGATGTAGACCAGACCGGTCGGCTTGTCTTCGGTGCCGCCGCCCGGGCCGGCAATGCCGGTGATGCCGACGCCGATGTCCGAGCCAAGCGCATTTGCAACGCCGACAGCCATCTGCTCTGCGGTTTCGGGAGATACCGCGCCGACCGTGTCGAGCGTTTCCTTTTTCACGCCGAGCACTTTCATCTTGACACTGTTGCTGTACGAGCACACACCGCCGAGGTAGTAATCGGATGCGCCCGGGATGTCGGTCAGGCGCTTGGACAGCAGACCGCCGGTGCAGCTTTCGGCTACTGCGAGGGTCAGCTTGCGCTCGCGCAGGCCGTCGCCGACTACCTGCTCGAGAGAGTCAACGTCTACGCCATAAACGTCGTCGCCGAGCAGCTTCAGGATTTCGTCAACGACCGGATCGAGCATCTTCTCGCATTCTGCTGGGGTGTCCGCCTTGGCGGTAACGCGCGCGAAGCACTCCGAGGTGCGGGCATACGGCGCGATGGTCGGGTTTGCGCTTTTTTCCATCATGTCGTGCAGGATATTCTCCATGTTGCTTTCGCCGAGGCCAAACACGCGGATGTTGCGGGATACGATGCAGCCGCCTGCCAGCTTGTACAGATACGGCATTGCACATTCCTTCCACATCGGGTTGCACTCGCGCGGAGGACCGGGCAGCATGAGAACGTGCTTGCCGTCGGCCTCAAACGCACAGCCGGGTGCCGTGCCCCACAGGTTGGTGAATACGGTGCAGCCCTCCGGCAGCCAGGCCTGCTTTTCGTTGTTTTTGGTCATTTCGCGGCCGATGGTCTTGAAAAAGTCGGTCAGACGGTCCATGGACGGCTGATGCAGTACCATCTTTTTGTCGAAAACAGTCGCCAGCGTCTCCTTGGTCAGATCGTCAAGGGTTGGGCCAAGGCCGCCGGTGGTGATGATGATATCAGCACGGTCCTTTGCCTCGCGGACTACGCGCTCGAGACGTGCCGGATTGTCACCGACAACGGTCTGGTAGAATACATTGATGCCCAGCTCGGACAGACCCTGCGAGATCAGCTGTGCATCGGTGTTTACGATGTCGCCCAGCAGAATCTCTGTGCCGACTGCGATAAGTTCTGCGTTCAATGAAAGTTCCTCCTTAAATCAAGGGAATTGCTATTTTAATTACTCATTCCTAATTATTATGGAAGGTGGATAATCTCCACACCCTTAACCGCCTCGTCCACGAGTGCTTCAACGTCGAGGTGGTTCTCTGCCTCGAGGATCTTCGGCATCTTCGGCTTGGTATTCGGGTGCTTCGGGGTGAATACGGTGCAGCAGTCCTCGTAGGGGAGGATAGAGGTCTCAAAGGTGTCGATCTTACGGGCGATCGTGACAATTTCCTCCTTATCCATGCCGATGCAGGGACGGAACACCGGCAGGTCGCACACCGCGCCGGTAACGGCCATGGCGGGCATGGTCTGGCTGGCAACCTGACCGAGCGACTCACCGGTGATGAGGGCGCCGCAGCCGTACTCGACAGCTACGCGCTCGGCAATGCGCATCATAAAGCGGCGCATGATGAGCGTGAACAGCTCCTCGTGGCACTTGTCGCGGATCTCCTCCTGAATGTGGGTGAACGGCACGACCATAACGCTCATGCGGCCGCACCATGCGGTCAGCTTGCGGCCCAGCTCAAGCACCTTCTCCTTGGCGCGCTCGGACGTATACGGATAGCTGAAAAAGTGGATGCCGCACAGCTCCAGACCGCGCTTGGCCATCATCCAGCCGGCAACAGGGGAGTCAATGCCGCCGGAGAGCAGCAGCGCTGCACGACCGTTCGAGCCGATCGGCATGCCGCCCGCACCCGGAACCGGACCGGCGTGAACAAAGGCGTACTTTTCGCGCATTTCAACGTGTACGATGAGGTCGGGATGGTGCATATCCGGACGAACATCCGGGAACAGATCAGCAAGCTCGCCGCCGACGTGCTGGCTGATTTCGGTGGAGGTCATCGGGAATTTCTTGTCGCCGCGCTTGGACTCGACCTTAAATGTCTTTGCCGCGGCAAAATTGGGTGCCAGATAGTCCTTTGCGGTCGCAATGACGCTCTCGAGCGTCTTTTCCGGGCAGACAGCTGCGCGGGAGATGGTCGCAAAGCCGAACACACGGCTTGCGCACTCCATAACCGCATCTGCGTCCGCATCGTCCGGAATCTCTACATAAACGACCGACTGGCGCATGGTGATCTCGCAGTCTGCAACGTGCGCCATGCGGCGCTTGAGGTTTTTCAGCAGACGATCCTCGAAGGTTTTGCGGTTGAGTCCCTTGAGGACGATCTCACCGCACTTGAGCAGTAATACTTCTTTCATTTATTGTCTCCTTGATGGTAAATTTATTCGTTTGCGCTGATGATTTCCTTCTCCTCAGCGGTCATCAGGCTGTCGCGGTCGGCGCTGTCCGAGCCGAACTCCAAGCGGGTCTTGACGTAATCATCATCCGGCAGGTTGAACACCTGTGCCAGATAGTTTAAGTAAACGTCCGCCATGATTTCCAGTTTGCCGTAATCGGTCTCCCACGGTACGAGCGACTGCGTGCCGACGCTGACCGTGCCGTCCTCCCGGCGGTCGATCTTGACCGGCAGACTGCATTCCTCCGCACGCTTTTCGGCAGTGTCCGGTAGGCTGTCGTAAAGACCCTCCATCCAGAAGCGGCATTTGCCGTCATATACGGCGAGCTTCTGCTCCGAGCCGTCCGGCCGGGTGATGGTTTTGTATTCCATGTTATTCTCCTTGTTTTTCCTGTACTTCAATCTGTCCGCGTGCCGCCGAAACGACCACGCAGTATCTTTCTCCGTCTTTGAAGGCGCGGAAACCGTACCAGCCGAGCGGATCTTTTTCCTCCGGCATGGTGCAGCCGATAATCTCCGTATCATTGTTTATCACCTGCGCGAACCGGATCGCGTCCCAGTCAACGGACTGAAAACGGTACAGGTCAGTGTAACCGGCCTGCTCGACCAGATTGCGTGCCTGCGACACCGTGATCGGATGCACGATCAGTAGAAACGCGCCGAGTGTGAGCAGCATCCAGAGCATCATGAACGTCGCAGTCCACGGTTCCGCGCCGTTATCTCCTTTGCGCAGGAAGAAAATGACGTAAACCACGCCGTATACCACGCAGAACCAGCACAGAACGTTATACGGGTCCACGATGGTGGCGAACAGAGCGTTGCCTAAAAGGATGCAGTATAGCAGCTGCCACAGACGAACGCGCACAGCGGTATGCGGACGAATCTTCGGCTCCAGCGTGACGGAATAGCCGGCGGCCTGCGCGATCCAGACGGCGCAGAACAGCCCGGTATAGCCCGGACTTTTCAGCAGCACGCCGCCATACACAATAAAGTGCAGCAGGAAAATCAGTGCGGTGCAGCCGCAGCAGATGAGGGTGTTGAAAACATACGATTTCTTCATAACTCGCACCTCCGTCCACGTTTCTAACGGTTAACGTCTGAACATTTTCACGCCCTTTTTGACCGCAGCAACAAACGCATCCACATCTTCCTTTGTGTTGAACGGTGCAAACGAAACGCGCAGCGCGCTGTCCGTGCGCGCCTTCGGCAGACCGAGTGCCTTGAGCACACCGCTCTGCTTGCCCTTGGAGCAGGCTGAGCCGCTGGAAATGTAAACCTCGTCCCCCTCGAGTACATGCAGCATGACCTCGCTCTTGCAGCCGGGCATGGAAAGATTGACAACATGCGGGATATCACCCGCGCCGTTTATCACCGCATCCGGCAGCTCGGCGCTGACCTGCTGCTTGAGGTAGTCGGCCAGCTCCTGCACATGGGCGTAATCCTCGTCGAAATGCGCCATGCGAATCTCGCACGCCTTGGCAAATGCGGCGATATTCGGCACGGCCTCGGTGCCTGGACGCATGCCGCGCTCCTGACCGCCGCCGAACGTCAGCGGAGGCAGACGCAGGCCCTTTTTCACATACAGCGCACCGATGCCCTTGGGTGCGCCGATCTTATGGCCGGAAACGCTCATCAGGTCGCAGTTCCATTTTTTCGGCGTCAGGCGTACACGGCAAAGACCCTGTACGGCATCAATATGGAACAGCGCCTTGGGCGCCTTGGCCTTGAGCAGCTTTCCGAGCTGTTCGACCGGCTGTACCGTGCCGATCTCGTTGTTGACCAGCTGGCAGGAGAGAAGAATGGTGTCCTCGGTCAGTGCTTCGCTCAGCACCTCGGGCGTGATGTGACCGGTTGCGTCCGGTGCAAGGAAAACTACGTCGAAGCCGTCCGCAGCAAGCTGCTTTGCGGTGTTGACGGTTGCCGCGTGCTCGATCTCGGTCGTGATGATGCGGCCCTTTTTATGTCGGTTGAGGTGAGCGGCACCGCGCAGGCTGATGTTGGTGCTCTCCGTGCCGCAAGCGGTGAAATATACTTCCTCGGGCAGACAGCCGAGCGCAGACGCGACCGTCCTGCGGCTGTCCTCGAGCAGATGCGAGGCCTCCAGACCCATGCGGTGCAGGCTGGACGGATTGCCGAACTCCTCGCACATCGCGTGAACGGCCGCTTCGGCTGCTTCGGGCAGCACGCGGGTCGTCGCCGCGTTATCAAGATAATGCATAGAAAAACGAACTCCTTCATCGGGACAGACCGCCGTGCGGCCATACTTCCCGCTATTATAAAATATTTTACAACGGCGGGCCGTCTTTTACAAGACAAAAACGTGCAAAACGGCATTGAAAAGTAGAGAAGGGTATGCTATAATTTCAAGGGTATGATCCATACATATATAGTATATCGCGTGACAAGAGCACGTTGCAGATAGAAAGGGAGGAAATCCTATGCCAGGTAAGGTAATTCTCGGCGCTCAGTGGGGCGACGAAGGCAAGGGTAAGTTTATTGATATTTTCGCAGGCAAGGCGGATCTGGTTGTCCGCAGCCAGGGCGGCAACAATGCCGGTCACACCGTTGTAGCCGGCGGTGAGAAGTACAAGCTGCAGCTGATTCCGTCCGGCATCCTGTATCCGGAGTGCGTCAACGTCATCGGCCCGGGTGTTGTTGTCAATCCGAAGGCTGTCCTCGGCGAGATCGACGGTCTGCACGAGAAGGGCGTTTCCACCGACAAGCTGTTCATCGACGCACGCTGCCACTGCATCATGCCGTGGCACCTTGAGCTGGATGCGCTCAGCGAGGCGGAGAAGGCCAAGGAAGGCACCGCAATCGGCACCACCAAGAAGGGCATCGGCCCGACCTATATGGACAAGTCCGAGCGCAGCGGCATCCGCATGCACGATTTTGTAGACGCAGAGCGTTTCGAGGAGGTTATCCGCGAGACCTGTGCCCGTAAGAACCGCGTGATTACCGGCGTTTACGGCGGCGAGCCGATCGACGCGGACGCTGTTATCGCAGAGTACAAGGTTTACGCAGACCGTCTGCGTCCGATGGTGCGCGACACCACCGTTATGACCTATGACGCCATCAAGTCCGGCAAGGAAGTGCTGTTCGAGGGTGCGCAGGGCACACTGCTCGACCTCGACATGGGCACCTATCCGTATGTTACCTCGTCTCATCCGGTAGCAGGCGGCTGCTGCATCGGTTCCGGTGTCGGCCCGACTGCCATCAACGAGATCATGGGTATCTTTAAGTCCTACACTACCCGTGTAGGCGAGGGTCCGTTCCCGACCGAGCTGTTCGACGAGACCGGCGACTACATCCGCAATGCAGGCGGCGAGTTCGGTACCGTTACCGGCCGTCCGCGCCGTACCGGCTGGTTCGACGCAGTCGTTGCACGCTATGCGGTTCGTGTAAACGGTCTGACCGACGTTGTCATCAACAAGATCGACCCGCTGCGCGGCCTGCCGAAGCTCAAGGTCTGCGTTGCATACAAGCTGAAGAACGGCGAGACTGTTACCGAGTTCCCGGCAAACTTCATGGATCTGGTAGACTGTGAGCCGGTTTACGAGGAGTTCGACGGCTTTGATGAGGATATCACCAACTGCCGTTCCTTCGAGGAACTGCCGGCAACCGTGCAGTCCTACATCAAGGAGCTGGAGCGCATCATCGAGTGCCCGATTACCATGCTTGGCGTAGGTCCTGCTCGTGATCAGGTTATGACGATCAAATAATTCGTCCGAAACCACGCTTTCGGACGAGAGGGACGTACCGAGCCAATGGCTCGGATACGTCCTATACGGGATTTTGCGCGTCCGCCTTGGCGGGCACACAAAATCCCTTTTTTCTTGTAAAAAACGCAGGCGCTATCCTTGCGCGGCTATGTCCGCGCTGCGCGCGCATGTCCTGCGTTTTTTTGCATTTGCACGGCAAACGCGATTGAATGCCGCGTGAAACGGCGGTCGTGCACGGCACGGGACAATGACTCAGATTTCTGAACGAAATCCTGTCATGTAGTTGCGGTTTGCAAGCAAACCGGAATTTTATATGTGCTTTCGCACGAAAAAAGGACGCATATTATGCGTCCTTTTTGGAACGGATTAAATAGCTGCGTTCATTCTTCATTCTCCATTTTCAATTCTCAATTCGGCAATCAGTCGCCCATCGACAATCCGAGCGCTCTTGCCTGCTTCACCAGTTCGCCATCGGGCGGAACGGTTTTCAGCTTGCCTGCGACCTCGGTCAGCGGAACCGGCACGATATGGTTATCCTGCAGCGCAACCATATAGCCGAACTTTTTCTGCAGGATAAGCTGGGCTGCCGCTACGCCGAACCGGCTTGTCAGCACACGGTCGGCCGGGCAGGGAGCGCCGCCGCGCTGATAATGGCCCGGAATGGTAACGCGGATCTCCTGACCGGTCAGCTCCTTCAGCTCGTCCGCAATGCGGTAGGAGATGGACGGATAGGTCATCGCCTCGCGGGCAGCCTTGAATTCCTTTTTGCTCAGCTTGGCCTCGTCCTGACTTATCGCGCCCTCAGCCACTGCAATGATCGAGAATCGTTTGCCCGCCTTGGCACGCTTTTCAATCGCTGCGGCAATCTTTTTTGCGGAGTAGGGGATTTCCGGAATAACGATGACATCCGCGCCGGAGGCAATGCCTGCGTACAGCGTCAGCCAGCCGGCTTTATGTCCCATCACCTCCACGATGAATACGCGCGAGTGCGAGAATGCGGTGGAATGGATGGAATCAATAACCGTGGACGCGATATCAATCGCGGACTGAAAACCAAATGTCAGCTCGGTGCCCCACAGATCGTTGTCGATCGTCTTGGGCAGCGTTACCACGTTTACACCCTTCATGCTCAGCAGGTTTGCGGTCTTGTGCGTGCCGTTGCCGCCCAGAATGACCAGACAGTCAAAGCCTGCCTTTTTCACTGTGTGCAGCATTTTATCCAACTTGGTCTCCTCGCTGTCCTCGATGGTCTTGCGCATTTCCTTGAACGGCTGGCGCGATGTACCGAGAATGGTGCCGCCGACGGTCAGAATATCCGAAAAATCCTCGGGCAGCATTTCGTGGTAATCGCCCTCGATCAAACCGCGGTAGCCGTCCCGAATACCATAGATGGTTACTTTATCTCCCAGTTCGTTATACAGTGTTTTCGCTACACCGCGCAGTGCCGCGTTCAGACCCTGACAGTCGCCGCCGCTGGTCAGCATACCGATCTTCAACATATTCCTGCCTCCTTGCAATGGATATCTACAATTTGTACATCTGTTACACTAACTATACGCTATTTTGTGGCATTTGAAAAGAGATTTTACAGACATTTGACAAAGCGCCTGTTTCGGCACAGTCACGGTTTCTGTATGATTTCGGACGGATTTTTTTGTCACTTTCGGCAGTTGCATAGTTTGACGGAAATGTGGTATCCTAAAGCCAGACAGATTCCCTGCAACTGACGGACACAGGTGGAGCGCAAACCACCGGGGAGCAGGGAGTTCCGTAATCAGATGCACCGTGAAGTGTATCTTAATGCCGACCGTCTGGGCAGTGTCGCAAGTAATACGCGATGCTGTCCTTTTTTGTTACCATAAAAAAGGACAGCAGACAGCACAAACAGGAGGAAAAGAACATGAACGCATGGAACAACTTTAATGGCGGCAACTGGGAAAACGAGATCAATGTCCGCGATTTTATCCAGAAGAATTACACCCCGTATGATGGTGACGGCGCTTTTCTGGCTCCGGCTACCGCACGCACGACTGCGCTGCGTGAGAAGTTCGACGCACTGCTCGCGGAGGAGCGCGAAAAGGGCGGTGTCCGTAATATCGACACCGAGACCGTTATCACCATCACGGCCTTCGGCCCGGGCTATCTCGACAAGGACAACGAGGTTATCGTCGGCCTGCAGACCGATGAGCCGCTCAAGCGTGCATGCAATCCGTTCGGCGGCATGCGTATGGTCCGTGATGCGTGCAAGCAGTACGGCTACGAGGTTTCTCCCAAGATTGAGGAGGAGTTCAAGTACCACAAGACCCACAACGACGGCGTATTCTCCGCATACACCAAGGACGTTCGTGAAGCGCGTCACGTTGGTCTGCTGACCGGCCTGCCGGATGCTTACGGCCGCGGCCGCATCATCGGTGACTACCGCCGCGTGGCGCTGTACGGCGTGAATCGCCTCATCGAGGAGAAGCAGAAGGACAAGGATGCGCTCGGCAGCGTGCCGACCACCGAGAAGGAAATCCGCTGCGCTGAGGAGCTGAGCGACCAGATCAAGGCGCTCAAGGACATGATCGCAATGGCGGCTTCCTACGGCTTTGATATCACCCGTCCGGCGGAGAACGCAAAGGAGGCCGTTCAGTGGCTGTACTTTGGCTATCTGGCCGGCATCAAGGAGCAGAACGGCGCTGCAATGAGCCTTGGCCGCACCTCCACCTTCCTCGATATCTACTTTGAGCGCGATATTGCGGCAGGTCTCATGACCGAGTCCGAGGCGCAGGAGATCATGGACGATTTCGTTCTGCACCTGCGTATGGCGCGCCACCTGCGCACGCCGGAGTACAACGAGCTGTTCGGCGGCGACCCGATGTGGATCACCGAGGCAGTCGGCGGCATCGGCGAGGACGGCCGTCACATGGTTACGAAGAACAGCTACCGCATGCTCAACACCCTGTACAACCTGAACGCTGCTGCAGAGCCGAATCTGACCGTTCTGTGGAGCGAAAACCTGCCGGAGAACTGGAAGAAGTTCATCGCAAAGGTGTCTATCGACACGGATGCCCTGCAGTACGAGAACGATGACGTCATGCGCCCGTACTACGGCGATGATTACGCAATCGCGTGCTGCGTATCCGCGATGCGCGTCGGCAAGGACATGCAGTTCTTCGGTGCGCGTGCCAACATCGCAAAGCTGATGATGATGGCCATTAACGGCGGCCGTGACGAGAACAAGTTCGAGCAGGTCGGCCCGGAGATGCCGGTCATGGACGGCGATGTGTTGGATTATGAGGAGGTTCTCCGCCGCATGGACTTCTACCGTCCGTGGCTGGCTAAGACCTACGTTTCTGCGATGAATACCATCCATTACATGCACGACAAGTACGCCTACGAGAAGAGCCAGATGGCGCTGCATGATACCGAGGTGCGCCGCTTGATGGCATTCGGCATTGCGGGCATGAGCTGCATGGCGGATTCGCTCTCCGCGATCAAGTATGCCAAGGTAAAGCCTGTCCGCAACCCGGAGAACGGCATTATCGTTGATTTTGAGATCGAGGGCGATTTCCCGAAGTTCGGCAATGACGACGACCGCGTAGATCAGATCGCGTGTGAGCAGGTCGAGAAGTTCTATCAGGCGCTGACGCAGTTCCCGCTGTACCGCGGTGCGATCCACACGATGTCCATCCTGACCATCACCTCTAACGTTATGTACGGCAAAAAGACCGGCAACACGCCGGACGGCCGCCGTCACGGCGAACCGCTGGCACCGGGCGCAAACCCGATGAGCGGCCGCGACGTTTCCGGCGCGCTGGCTTCCCTCAACTCGGTTGCAAAGCTGAGCTACACCTACTGCCGCGATGGTATCTCCAACACATTCTCCATCACGCCGGGTGCGCTCGGCAAGACCGATGAGGAGCAGGTGAACAACCTTGTTGCCATCATGGGCGGCTACTTCGCGCAGAATGCGCATCATCTGAACGTAAATGTACTCAACCGCGAAACCCTGATGGCGGCTTACGAGCATCCGGAGCAGTACCCGAACCTGACCATCCGTGTTTCCGGCTATGCGGTGAACTTCTACAAGCTGAGCCGCGAGCAGCAGCGTGAGGTTATTTCGCGTACCTTCCACGAGGCGATCTGAGTTTTCGCTTGTGAAGCGAACGGAACTGCGCTGATGCCGCGCGGGCGCACAAGAGGGATGGGCACCAAGGTTTCCACCCCTCTGATTTTCTCCCCGTTTCCTTTGGGATAGTCTGGCGCAGATTGCCGACATGTGACCGCTGCGAAAAGGGGAAACGGCAGAGGATTTTTTCCTCCGCAGAGACGGCCTGCGACCGCTCATGTATCCGCATATTCGCAGTATCAGATACCGATCTGTGTAGCAGCAAACTGTCTGTGAACTGCGAAAAGGCAGAGCAAGACACGCAACAGTAACCCGGCTGCCGTACCCCAATTTCGAAGCGGTCGCCGGTCTCTGGTTTGCGTCAGGCTATCTAAGGGAAAGGCAGGAGTTCAAAGAGGAAGGAAAACCGTAGGTTGTCCTTCCTCTTTGCCCCCCAGCGGTGGGTACCGCACGTTCCCCGTTTACCCAAACGGATTGATAAATTCAGCAATGAAAGGAAAGTGGCAATATGACCGGAAACATTCATTCCATTCAGTCCCTCGGCGCGGTGGACGGCCCCGGCGTGCGATACGTCGTATTTATGCAGGGCTGCCCGCTGCGGTGCGCCTATTGCCATAATCCCGATACCTGGCTGACCGAAGGCGGCACACTGACCGATGTGGACGAGCTGGTCCGCAAGGCTCTCCGGTTTCGTCCGTACTGGAAGAACGGCGGCGGCGTAACCGTCACCGGCGGCGAACCGCTCCTGCAGGCCGAATTCGTTGAGGAATTCTTCGCTAAGCTGCATGAGCACGGCGTACACACCGCGCTCGATACCTCCGGCGTGGGCAATCTCGCGCAGGCGGAAAAGGTGCTGGCGCACACGGATTTGGTTCTGTGCGACCTGAAATTCCTCACTAAAGCGGATTATCTCAAGAACTGCCGCGCGGATTTCGACCAGATTGAGCGTTTCCTGCAGCTGACCGCGATGAAAAACGTGCCGCTGTGGATTCGGCATGTGGTTGTGCCCGGTCTGACCGATGGTATGGACCATTTGCGCCGCGTCAAAGTCAAGGCGGAAAGCTATCCCAACTTTGAAAAGCTGGAGTTTCTGCCGTTCCACAAGCTGTGCATGGAAAAATATGAACGGCTCGGTCTGGAATTTCCGCTGAAGGACACGCCTGCTATGAACCCGGATGCCCTGAAAACCATGGTCGCACAGCTGTAACACGCAAAATTTACTCGCAAATCGCTCTTGTTCAATTATGCGGTGTTGCCTTAGAAACAAACCTTTCAAATTCTGTTCAAAATTCGTTCACACATTTTGCGGCAAAGTGGGGTATACTAACATTGTCGATGAGGGAAGCCGCAATCCCGAACGACACAGCCTACTGATTTTTTTATTTCTCTTTTACCCCCTTTATTTTGTGAAATGACCGAAAACACCCTGTTTCCGTTCCCCCTCGGAGGCAGGGTGTTTTCCTGTACGAAACCGGGTTTTCGGCAGTACACAAACCTTTCAAATTCTGTTCAAAATTCGTTCACACATTTTGAAGCAAAGTGCGGTATACTAACATTGTCGATAAGGGAAGCCGCAATCCCGAATCGATAGTCATCTACAATCTTTTATTTCTCTTTTACCCCCTTTATTTTGTGAAATGATCGAAAACACCTCGGTTCCGTTTCCCCCACGGAGCCGGGGTGTTTTCCTGCCTCGGAGTACCTTTGAAATGGTTAAGCAGGGTACTTGTTTACATTGTAAAAAATATTTCAAGGTCTGTTCATGATTTGTTCACAATTAAAGGGCGCCTGCGCGATATACTATAGGTGTCAGTAAGAGTTACCCCTTTTCTCAAGCTGACAACCTCTTTTCTTTGATTTTATCACCTTTTCTTAAACTCTTTTCATTTGCATCAACGAGAACGCCCTGTTTCCTTCCCCCGGGAAACAGGGCGTTTCTCTTGATTTATTGCCAGACTGCAGTTTGGACGATAAGCCGTTTTCTTTGCAGATCCTTCACAGCATATTCAAATTTTGTTCACACATTCGGCATAAGAAGACAGTATACTGTACTTGTCAGTGAGGGAGAGCCGCAAATCCCGCATTGACGTCATCCGATTTTTTCATTTCTCTTTTTTCCCTTTTTTCAATTTGTGTTATTAACCGAAAGCGCCGTTGTTTCGTTCCCCCGCGAAACAGCGGTGCTTTCCCGTTTTTGGCATTTGTCAATAAATAAGCCGGTGCGATGCTTGCGGAAAGTTTCTTTTTAGGGTATACTGTATTCTATGCAAGATATATAGGTAAGGAGTTGTTTTTTATGGGTTGCTCGCATAATTGCGATAGCTGCTCGTCTCACTGCGGCGGCGAAAAGAGCCTCAAGGTTGCAGCCAATCCGGCGGCCTCTGTTAAAAAAGTCATCGGCGTTGTTTCCGGTAAGGGCGGCGTAGGCAAGAGCCTGCTCACCTCGATGATGGCGGTCGGCATGACGCGCAAGGGTTATTCCTGCGGTGTGCTGGATGCCGACATCACCGGTCCGTCTATCCCCAAGACCTTCGGCGTACACGGTCAGCTCGAGGGCTGCGAGGAAGGCATTCTTCCGGCACGCAGCGAAGGCGGTGTACAGATGATCTCGATCAATCTGGTACTGCCGCATGAGGACGATCCGGTTATTTACCGCGGTCCGATCATCGCGGAGACCGTCAAGCAGTTCTGGTCTGACGTTGTATGGGACGACGTGGACTTCCTGTTTGTCGATATGCCTCCCGGAACGGGCGACGTACCGCTGACCGTGTTCCAGTCCCTGCCGGTGGACGGCATCATCGTTGTTACCTCGCCGCAGGATCTGGTCTCCATGATCGTCGGCAAGGCGGTTAAGATGGCGAAGATGATGAACATTCCGGTGCTCGGCATCGTGGAGAACTACAGCTATCTGGCATGCCCGGACTGCGGCAAGCACATTTCGGTATTCGGCGAGAGCCACATTGACGAGGTAGCTGCGCACTACGAGCTGCCGGTTCTGGCCAAGCTGCCGATCGACCCGAAGCTGGCTGCGGCGGTTGACGCAGGCAAGATCGAGGATGCAAAGCTGCCGGACGAGCTTTCCGGTGCGCTTAAGACCGTGGAGGGTCTGTTATGAACATTGGCGTAGCATATGAAAACGGCCGGATCGCCAAGAATCTGGGCGACTGCCGTGAGGTGCTCATTATCACCACTGAGGGTCGGGAACCGGTCGGCAAGCGCATTGCCGGGATTGCCGGCACGTCCGCGACCGACCTGATCAAGTTCGCCGGTCTGGAGCAGATCGACGTGCTCATCTGCGGTTCACTCGGTCTGGCAACGCGCAACGCACTCGAGATGCTCGGCGTACTGCTCGTGCCCGGCTGTGAAGGCTCGGCGGAGGAATCCGTAGCGAAGTTCCTCGTCGGTGAAAAGCAGGGTGACCCGACCATCCTCGAGATCGGCCGTGAGGAAGATCCGGATGATCCGATGGCATGCATGCACGACTGTGCAAAGTGCTCCGGCTGCGGCCCGAGCGAGCTGCTCAAGCAGATTCCGGTCGAGGAGATCAAGTAAAAAATATAAAAACCACCGATTTTCGGTGGTTTTTATGTTTCCAATGGAGAATTGAAGATGGAGAATGAATGTTCAGATGAAGTAAGTGCCGCTCCTTTTGCGGAAAGGTAATTCTCCATTCTCAATTTGATGAAACTGTGTTATAATCAAATGTATCATTATAATACAAGGAAAGAAGCTATTATGGATACCGAAAATCCGAAAACGGCAATCGAATACATACACTCTCTCGGCAGATTTACCGGCAAGCCGGGTCTGCACCGCATCAAGGCGCTGTGCGAGGCGCTGGGAAACCCGCAGGACAGGCTGAAGTTTGTTCATCTTGCGGGCACGAACGGCAAAGGCTCGACCGCGTGCATGATCGCCTCGGCACTGCAGGCGGCCGGACTGCGCACCGGACTGTATACCTCGCCGTATCTGGTGCAGTTTTACGAGCGCATCCGCGTGGACGGTGTGATGATCTCGGACGACGATCTGACGCGCCTGTGCGAACGGGTAACGGTGGCGTGTGAATCGCTCACACTGCCCGAGGGTGAGACCATCGGCGAGTTTGAGTTTACGACCGCACTGGCGTTCCTCTGCTTTGTTGAGCAGGAATGCGATATTGTGGTTCTCGAAACCGGTCTGGGCGGCCGCTGTGATGCGACAAATGTCATCAAAAATGCGGAGGTTTGCGTTATTACGCCGATTTCGCTCGACCATATGGCGGTGCTTGGCAACACAACGGCGGTCATTGCAGCCGAGAAGGCAGGTATTTTCAAGCCGGGTGCGGCGGTTGTCTGCGCGGACGGTCAGCCGAACGATGTACAGCGGGTGCTGCGCCGTGCCTGTGATGCGGCGGGCGCTGTCTGGTTCGGCGGAGCGGAGGACTGCCGCGTACTGCGGTGTGATATCGGCGGTTCGGCGTTCGTGTACGAGGCGCAGGGCTACACCATTGCCATGCCCGGACGGCATCAGCTGCAGAATGCGCGGACGGCTCTGCGGGCGCTGAACGCACTGCGCGAGCGCGGCTGGAACATTCCGACCGAAGCCGCCGTGCGCGGTCTGGCGCGGGCGCGTATCGCAGGCCGGCTGGAACGCGTGGTCGATCAGCCGCTCATCCTGCTCGACGGCGCACACAATGCCGCAGGCGCGGATGCCCTGTGTCACGCGGTGGATGAGCTGCTCAAGATGAAGCGGCTGCACGTTGTGATGGGCATGGTGCGCGACAAGGACTACGAAACCTGTGTTCACGAGGTCGCCAGCCGCGCGGATGACTTTTACGCCTGTGTGCCGGATGCGGGTGAGCGTTCGCTAGATGTACACACGATTGCAGAGCTGGCGCGGCAGTCGTGCAAGCGCGTGTACGAATGCGAATCCGCTGAGCACGCCATCGAGCTTGCGCTGGAGCATGCGAAGATGAACGACTGCATTCTTATCTGCGGTTCGCTGTACCTCATCGGTGAGTGCGAGAAGATTTTGCGCGGCCGACCGAAAGCGACAGATTAAAATGAAATAAACAGGTAAAATAAGGCTTGTACTTTGAAAGTACAAGCCTTTTATTTTTGTGTCAGTTGTTTTCAATAGGTATATTGTTTGGTATATCGCAGGGCGGGGTGCCCTGCGAAATAAGAGGTAATATTTGCTGATTTCGAGGTGACATATATGCTGCAAATCACGCAGAGAAGGCAGGAGGGCACGCTGATCGCGGTGTACACCGGTGAACTGGACCATCATGCAGCACGGGCGGCGATCGAGCAGACCGAGGATCTGCTGGTGCTGTTTCCGTGTGAAAAGCTGGTGCTCGACCTGTCCGAGCTGACGTTTATGGACAGCTCCGGTCTGGCGGTCGTCCTGCACCTGTACCGCACCTGTGCCCGCAGCGGACGCGAATTTGCGGTGCGCGGCACGCCGCCGCAGCCGATGCGGGTGTTTGAGGCGGCCGGTCTGCCGCAGGTGATGGTTTTTGAAAGGGGGAAGGAATAATGCGGGCGGTCATCAACAAAATGAGCCTGAAATTCGAGAGCCATTCGGTCAACGAGGCGTTTGCGCGGCAGGCGGTCGGCGCATTTGTTGCGCAGCTGGACCCAACGATGGAGGAGCTTGGCGACATCAAAACCGTGGTCTCCGAGGCGGTGACAAACGCCATTGTGCACGGTTACGCGGACAAATGCGGGTTTATCACGGTCACGGTGCGGCTGTTCGAGGGACGCGCTCTGGAACTGAAAGTAAAGGACGCCGGATGCGGCATTGAGAATGTCGAGCAGGCGCGCCAGCCCATGTTCACCACGGGCGACGACACGCGCAGCGGCATGGGATTTACTATCATGGAGACATTCACGGACAAAATGCGCGTGCGCTCCACGCCGGGAAAGGGAACGCTGGTTGCGATGGTCAAGGTGCTGAAGGAGCGGCAGGCGTGACCGGAGAAATGCGCACGCTGCTCGAGCAGGCGGCTTCGGGCGACAGGGACGCGGAAGCGCGGCTGATCGAGGACAACAGCGGTTTAATCTGGTCGATCGTGCGGCGGTATTACGGGCGCGGCACCGAGCCGGACGATCTGTATCAGCTGGCGTGTGTCGGCTTCATCAAGGCCGTGCGCGGTTTCGATGTGTCGCTCGGCAACGAGTTTTCTACCTATGCGGTGCCCAAAATCGCGGGTGAGATTCGGCGGTTTCTGCGGGACGACGGTGCGGTCAAGGTCAGCCGGGCGGTCAAGGAACGCGCGGTTCGTGTGCGCCGCCTGCAAAGCGACTGGGAAAGCAGGAACGGACGGTCACCGACCGTATCAGAACTGGCACAGGCCGCCGGATTGACGGTCGAGGAAGTAGCGGCCTGCGAGCAGGCGGACGTGTCGGTGGACTCGTTCGAGCGGGAGCTGTCCGGCGGAGGACGCGTAGGTGATCTGGTCGGTGACGAGGGAATGGAGGAGAGAACCTGCCTGCATCTGTCGCTGCACGAGGCACTGCAGGACTTGCCCGACCGCGACAGGCAGGTGCTCAGTCTGCGCTATTCGCGTGATTTGACGCAGCAGCAGGTCAGCCGCATTGTCGGCGTGTCGCAGGTGCAGGTCTCGCGCATCGAAAAACGCGCCATAGAGAAGCTGAGGGAAATGCTGAGAGAGTGAAAAAGGAGTTGAGACTGTCGAAAAAATTCGTTTTTCCGACAATCTGTGTTTTGACTTCGCAAAACACGGACGTCCGAAAGTTCCCGTGCGGAAACTTTCTCCCTCTGAAAGTATGAAAACCGAGGTACACGCCCCCGGTTTTCATGCATTTGGGCTGCAAATGCTATTTCATACGCGCTGCCGCGCGACAGCATCAGCATCGCGAAAACGAACTTAATTGACAGCCTAAAAAGGAGTTCTCGTGAGAGAACTCCTTTTTATTTGTGTGGCGACAGAAGGATTTGTCCCATCAGCACACAAATTTCAACCAGATATGCTGTATAAACCGCAAGTATCACTCTGCCAAGCCGCAATTCAGCTGCAATCGAGCAGTACAGCAGAAACGGAAAGCTGACGAGTATCAGCAGCACGATCAGCGCCGCAATCTGAAATTTACTGCGCGGCAGCCGCCCCGATCGGAATACAATCATACCGATAAGAAAAATAACGGTAAATACCGCAAACAGAATCACGAGCTGGCGGCGGCCTGCATGCAGCGCGTCTGCACTGACATCCGGTGGAACATCGGATAAAATACCCGTGAGATACCATAGCGGGAGCGCACATATCACGAAAAACGTGAGCGCGAGATGGTGCAGCGCCAGGCAGAATTCCTGTCGTTTGCTCATAATTTGTGCATAAACTGCCCGGCCGACTTGGCCATCAGCCGCTTGGTGCCCTTCTGATCAAACGCAATTTCGAGCAGGGCATCGCCGCCCATCGGCTTTACCGACACGATCAGTCCATCGCCGAAGGCCTTATGGAACACGCGGTCGCCTGCGGCAAAATTCGGCAGCGGCTTGCTCTTGGCTGCCGAGGCCAGCGACGCGCTCGGCGCTGCATTTGCAGCAGAGACGTACCGCGCGCGAGCCACCTGCGGACGCGAAAGTGTCGGATCGGGTGCAGTCGCGTTCGAGAACCGGCGGCTCTCGGTGATATTGCTCTCAAGCAGCTCTTCCGGCATCTCATCAACAAAGCGCGACGGATGCGAATACTGCGTGCGGCCGTACAGCAGGCGGCGCTCCGCGCAGGTGAGATACAGCTGCTCCTTCGCGCGGGTGACGGCAACGTAGCACAGGCGGCGTTCCTCCTCCATGTCCTCGTCCTTCTCCATTGCACGGAAGCCGGGGAACAGCCCGTCTTCCATGCCCGCGAGGAATACGACAGGGAATTCCAGACCCTTGGCGGCATGCATGGTCATCATGATAACCGCGTCATCGTCCTCGCCGGACTGGTCGGCATCCGTGTACAGCGCCATGTTCTCGAGAAAATCGCCGAGCGACGGCGTTTCGGTCTTATCCTCGTAATCGACAATGTAGGATTTTAACTCCTCGATGTGCTCAATGCGGCTCTCCTCTTCTGCACCGCCCTTTAGCTGCAGCGCACGGATGTAGCCGCTTTTGTCCATGAGTTCATCGTACAATTCGGAAAGCGAGACAAATTCCCGCAGTTTGCGCAGATTTTCGATCATTTCGCCGAATTTCTCCATCGCAGCCGCGCCGCGCGACAGGGCAGGGTACTGAGAGGCATGGCATACCACATTATACAGCGTCGTGCCATACTCGACGGCAAGCTGCATGGCGGTTTCGACCGATTTATCGCCAATCTTGCGGGCAGGCGTGTTGATAATACGGCGCAGACGCAGCTCGTCCGCCGGATTTTCGATCACCCACAGGTAGGCGAACATGTCCTTGACCTCGGCGCGCGAGAAGAAGTCGCGGCCCTTGTACACGCGGTACGGAATGCCCGCGCGGATGAATGCGGCGGCAATGTTATCCGACAGGACGTTATTGCGGTACAGAACGGCGAAATCTCCCCATTTTCGGCCCTGCTCCACGCCCTCGCGGATGGTGTCCGCGATGTAGGCAGCCTCGCCCTCCTGGCTGTCCGAGCGATGCAGACGGATTTTCGCACCGTCACCGTGGTCGGTCCACAGCTCTTTGCCCTTGCGGCCGACGTTGTTGCGGATAACCTCGTTTGCGGCATTCAGAATGTTGCCGGTCGAGCGGTAATTCTGCTCCAGACGGATGGTTTTCGCGTCCTTGAACTGCTTTTCAAACTCCAGAATATTCGTGATCGTTGCACCGCGGAACTTGTAGATGCTCTGGTCGTCATCACCGACCACGCAGATATTCTCGTAGTAGCCCGCCAGCAGGCTGGTGAGGACGTACTGTGCGTAGTTGGTGTCCTGATACTCGTCCACGAGAACATAGCGGAACTGGCGCTGATAGTATTCCAGCACCTCGGGGTTGTTCTGCAGCAGCAGCACGGTTTTCATGATAATGTCGTCGAAATCCAGCGCACAGGCCTTTTTCATGGCCTTTTCGTAATCGCGGTAGACGTCTGCGACCTTTTCACGGAAGTAGTCACCGGCGGCATCCGCGCTGAACTGACGCGGGGTCATCAGCTTGTCCTTCGCGCGGGAGATCATGCCCATCACGGTTCGCGGATCGAAATTCTTGGGATCGAGATCGAGCTTTTTCATTACGTTGAGAATGACGCGCTTCTTGTCATCCTCATCGTAGATGGTGAACGCGCTCTCAAAGCCGAGTAGGTCAACGTGCTTGCGCAGAATGCGCAGGCAGGCTGTGTGGAAGGTGTACGCCCAGACAGCGGATGCGGCTTCCTCGTCACCGAGGGCAAATTCCAGACGCTCGCGCAGCTCACGCGCGGCCTTATTCGTGAACGTGATCGCAATCACCTGCCACGGGCGGGCGGGATTCATCGCGCACAGGTGCTCCGCGCGGGCGCGGTTCTCCGGCTTAGGATCGGTCAGGTATTCGGTCAGGAACAGAAGATCGTCCTCGGTCGCCCAGTCGGGCGCAAGTTCACTTTTCAGTCCGTCACCGAACTTGAGAATGTTGATGATGCGGTTGATGAGCACGGTCGTCTTGCCGCTGCCTGCACCAGCCAGGATGAGCAGCGGACCCTCGGTCTGATAGACAGCCTCGCGCTGCTTGTCGTTTAACTTGGAAAAGCGCTGTTCGATGATCGCACGCCGGACAGCGGCATATTTCATATCAAATTTGGTCGGTTCCATAGGTTTCCTCGTTTCGTTTGAAGATACAGAAAATCAAATGCAGAGATAGTATATCATATTCGGGAAAAGAAAACAAATGTTCTATCCGGATTGCGTAAAAAAGTCGATCGGAGTATACTATAAAAAGAGGTGAGCACAATGACAGACAAACAGCGGCAGGAAACCTATGCGCAGATGCTCGTGCGGCTTTCGCGCTCGGATTTCCGCAGCCGCTTTCATTTGAAGGCGCAGGACAAGCAGTACATCCGCGAGAAGGGATGGAATACAATCGCTGACCACGCGGCAGATTTCGTTTCCAAGCGGCTTGCACCGGCCGAACCGAAAAACGACGGCAAGCAGACACCCATGCGCGGGCATCCGGTGTTCATCGCGCAGCACGCGACCGCCTGCTGCTGCCGCGGCTGTCTGGCGAAGTGGCACGGCATTCCGCAGGGCGTGCCGCTTTCGGCGGAGCAGCAGGTCTATATCGTTGGAATGCTGATGAGCTGGATGAGGAGAGAAATGGAAAATTGAGAATGGAGAATGGAAAATTAGCGTGAAGAGAACGTAATGTTTTACCCTTCTTCATGTCATTATATTTCATCATAAATGTAAACCGTAGGGTGCGACGACTCGGCGCACCATTTGTAAACCATCTGCACATGCTTAATCGTAGGGGCGCACAGTGTGCGCCCGCAGCGCGACTGGAGTCTGCGCAAGAAACGTCCAAGAACCGTTTGATTTGACGTTGCGCGGGAGCACAATGTGCTCCCCTACGGGGTAACGTGTATCAATCGTTAGATACGGTGCGCCGAGGTCGTCGCACCCTACGGTAAAGTTTATTGATAATTGTAGCCTGCAGGTGCCGTCCGCAGCCACCTACCAACGAGTTGCGCGACACTGTTATGTCGCGCCTGCGTAGATGAACCCGCCTGTGTAGCAGAACGAAATCTGACACTGCGTAGAGATAGAGAAATGGGCGCACATTGTGCGCTCCTACGGTAGAAAGAATCCTCTGCCGTTCTCCTTTTCGAAGCGGTCGCCGGTCTCTGGTCTGCGCCGGATTCGGAAACAAAGGGAAACGGGAGTTAAGAGGGTAGAAACCGCAGGTGTCTGCCCTCTTGCCCGCCGCCGCGGGTGCGGTGAACCGCCCAGTCGTCCGGACGGCGCCCGTTCCATATCCGATAGTGAACAACTTGATGAGGATTTGTATAGCTGCAATAATCTTCATGATAAAAATCTGCATTTCGTACAATCAATCTCTTGTAACAAACGACACGATTTGATAATATATAAAGTGTATTGCTGTTTTGCTTGCCAAATGACAAAACAGCATAATTGATTCTCTGCCGGGCGGCAGGGATAAGGAGGAAATTGAGGTTTCATGAGTAAGGTTGAGCAGTATATCACCAGCATTCCGGATTTTCCGAAGGAAGGCATCATCTTCCGCGATATTACCACCGTGCTCGGTGACGCGGACGGCTTCCATCTGGCGGTGGACGAGATGACTGCGCTGCTGGACGGCGTAGAGTTTGACGCGATCGCTGGTCTGGAATCCCGCGGATTCCTGTTCGGTGCACCGATGGCGTATAATCTGCATAAGGCATTCATTCCGATCCGCAAGCAGGGCAAGCTGCCGCGTGCAACGTCCCGCATATCCTACGAGCTGGAGTACGGCATGGAGACCATCGAGGTACACCGCGATGACATCAAGCCGGGGATGAAGATCGTCGTTGTCGATGACCTGATCGCTACCGGTGGTACGCTTGAGGCGGCTGTCCACCTGTTGGAGCAGCTCGGCGCAAAGGTCGTCAAGGTTGTCTGCCTGCTGGAGCTTAAGGGTCTGCACGGACGCGACCGCATCAAAACCTGTCCGGCGGAGACGGTTGTCGCTTACGAGGGGAAGTAAGCAAGGGCAATACCGCATAATTGAACAAGAGTGATTTGCAAGTAAATTTTGCGGTGTTGCCCAAGACATTTCACAGTAATCAAGGCGAAAGCCTGAAAATTAAAAAGGGGGTTATTCGATGTTTGAACGTGTTTTCAAGCTATCGGAACACAAAACCACAGTCAAGACCGAGGTCATGGCCGGTATCACTACCTTTATGACCATGGCGTACATCCTTGCCGTAAACCCGAGCGTACTCGGCTCCACCGGCATGGATACCACCGCGGTATTGCTGGCAACCGCCCTGGCATCCTGCCTGGGCACGCTGTGCATGGCGTTTATGGCAAACCTGCCGTTCGCGCTCTCTGCCGGCATGGGTCTGAACGCCTTCATGGCGTACACCGTTGTTGCAGGCTATGGCTACAGCTGGCAGGTTGCGCTGCTGGCCGTATTCATTGAGGGCCTGCTCTTCATCGTCCTGTCGCTGACCAATGTGCGTGAGGCCATCTTCAATGCCATTCCGCTGACGCTCAAAAAGGGTGTTTCGGTTGGTATCGGTCTGTTCATTGCCTTCATCGGTCTGCAGAACTCCGGTCTGTGCGTAGACTCCGCTACGTTGGTCGGCATCATCAGCTTCCCGGAGAATTTCCACACCGCAGGCATCTGCGCACTGCTGACGCTGATCGGCCTGTTCTTCACCGCAGTATTCTATACCCGCAAGATGAAGGGCGCCATCCTGTACGGCATTCTGCTGACCTGGATCCTCGGTATGCTCTGCCAGGTGACCGGTCTTTACGTTCCGACGCCGGACGCAGGCTTCTATTCCCTGTTCCCGAGCTGGGGCATGACCGACTTCTCCAAGCTGGGTCTGACCTTCGGCCAGTGCTTCAACGTGGATTTCAGCGCAGTCGGCATCGTAAACTTCATCGTTGTCATCTTCTCGTTCCTGTTCGTTGATATTTTCGATACTCTGGGCACGCTGATCGGTGTTGCCACCAAGGCGAAGATGCTCGATAAGGACGGCAAGCTGCCGGGCATCAAGCCCGCTCTGCTGGCAGACTCGATTGCAACCTCCGCAGGTGCAATTCTGGGTACTTCCACCACCACCACCTTTGTTGAGTCCGCATCCGGCGTTGCAGTCGGCGGCCGTACCGGCCTGACCGCTCTGGTTACCGGCATCCTGTTCCTTGTATCCACGCTGTTTGCGCCGATCTTCACTGCCATCCCGTCCTTCGCAACCGCTCCGGCGCTGATCATGGTCGGCTTCCTGATGGTAGGCACTGTAACCGAGATCAACTTCGATCTGGACAACCTGACCGAGTCCATCCCGGCTTATCTCGCCATCATCGCTATGCCGCTGTTCTACAGCATCTCCGAGGGTATCTCTCTGGGCGTTATCTCCTACGTTCTGCTGAATGTTGCAGCCGGCAAGGGCAAGAAGGTTGCTCCGCTGATGTACGTTCTGGCAGTACTGTTCGTACTCAAGTATATCTTCCTCTAATTAAGAAATCGTAAAGATTGCAGAAGGCTGCCGAAGCTCGCTTCGGCAGCCTTTTTTTGTGGCATGAAAATCATGGTAAATATCAGAGAAAATAAGCGAAAACAGCGGAGATTGCAGTTGAACGGTGTCGATACTTGACAGAAAACGTAGGAGTTGGTAAAATATAAAACGACTAAATTTGGGCAGTATACCCGTTTATCTTGTATCCAAAGGGAAGGAGGCAGCGAATATGACACAGCAGCGCAAAAAGTGCGGAAAAGGCGGCTTTACTCTTGTAGAGCTGGTGGTTACGCTGGTCATTCTGAGCATTCTGTTTGCCATCGCTGTACCGAGCCTTCTGGGGTATATCCATCTGTCGCAGTTCCGAAAGAATGAATCGTACGCTAAGACCATGTATCTGTCGGCAGAATCTGAGCTGACCTACCTTCGTACCGGCGGTGAATGGGAGTCATTCTGCAGCAAGGTGAAGAAGGAAGGCGTGCTGAATCAGTCGTTTGATGAGTCGGATGAGGACCGGAAAAAGCTGGTCGGTCGTATTTACGGCATTCGTCTGGATGCAGGCGAATACGCAGAAGGTGAGCTGTCGGGTGACGGTGCGCTCGTCGGTGCGCTGCTTTCGCAGGATACCTACGATAAAAGTGTGCTGAATGCTGCAATCTGCATCGAAATCGACGTGGAAAGCGGTCAGGTTTATTCGGTTTTCTACGGCACAAACTGCAAGGGACTGTACTACGGATCGAATGAGGACAGCAAACCGGCGGATATGTCCGGCAGCTGGCTGGATATTGATTACAGCAAGCGCGACCGCGATACGCGCCAGAAAGAACAGCTGGGCTATTACTCGGTTCAGGATGCAGTCAATGCTGTCAGTCTGGATGCGACCAAGCTGAAGATCACCTCGATCAATCTGGTAAATGGTGAAACCCTGTCGCTGAACTGGTCGAGCAATGTGAAGGATCAGGATCTGGATAAGGTTTATTACGAGGTCAAGCTGTACAGCAGTGAGGATAAAGCGCAGCTCCTGTCGATCAATATTCCGGGCAGGAATTTGAAAACGGGTTCGCAGTCGGTTGCGGTTACGACCGAGGACAACGCGACGAAGGATTATACCTTCCCCGTGGAATACGACCGTTCCAACAAGCGGGCAACACTTGTGCTGGACGGTATGATGAATGCGAAGCTGTACGACCGGCTGGATAAGCTGTCCGCTGATAACAAAGCAGCCTTCCGGCAGAGCAGCGATACCAGCATCACGCGCTTCGGCGGCAAACTGGAAAAACCGCTGAATGTTTACGCAGCCGTGCAGGTATTTCCGGACCCGAATGCAGAAAACACCGGCGGTGAGGAGTATCAAAAGAGTGACGCTATCGAATCCAATAAGGCGAACACGCTTTTCGGTGACGGCACCCGGTCGGATAACAGCCGGTACGAGATCGAAACCTTCCGTCATCTGTCCAATATCCGTTATATGGATACGGAGGCGGCATTTGCCGTTACCGCACGTTCGCTGGACTGGACGAGCGACAGTGTAAAGGTTTACGGTACGGCAGCCCGCGGCGCGCTTTCGGTCTCCGCCGGCAAGGATATCGGCTTCCCGAGTATTCCTGCGCTGCGCAGCAATCAGACACTGGACGGCACAGGCGGTCTGCTGAACCGCATTGCCGGCGTGTTTACCGGCGGGAATGTCATCAGTAATCTCAAGCTGGATAAGACCTCGATTGCCGATGACGCAGAGTATCTTGGTCTGTTCCGGAAAAACGCAGGCACGATCTATAATCTGCGCCTGCTCAATCCGCAGGTGGAGATTGCCTCGGACAAGCTCAAGGGTGTCGGCGCAGTCTGCGGTTACAGCAATGGCTCTTTGAAGGGCGATAACGTGGACGGCACCCAAGCCAGGGTGGAGGCTGCGCTGACCTCGGCACAGGCGCAGGGCATCGGCGGTGTGGCCGGTGTGATTGAGGTCAGCGATTCTAAGTCAGTAATCAAGCTGTCTGCATCGGGTACCGTGACCGGTACGCTGCCGACCGGCGATACTGCGCGTGGTATCGGCGGTATTGCGGGCAGCCTGACAACAAACGGTGCCGCAGTCAAAACCCTGACCAACAGCGCCGCTGTAACGGGCAATCGCTCGGTTGGCGGCATTGCAGGCTATTTTTCCGGCAAGGATCAGGCCACGGGAAAAGATATGGCTGACTGCCAAAATGAGGGTCTGATTCTCAGCAGCATAGCCGCAGATGATCATTCACTGGCAGGACATTATATCGGCGGCATTGTCGGCTACGCGCATAATGCGTCTCTTTCGGAATGCAGGAGTCGTGCCGGATATGCGGACGGCTACACCTATAAGCAGGAGGATAGAGACAAGCTGCGCGGCAGATATGTCGGCGGCATTGTCGGCTACGGCGAACAAAGTGTGCTGTATGACTGCGAGACCGAGGCAAACGGCTACGTTCTCGGCAGCGAGTATGTCGGCGGCATCATCGGTGCGCTGAATCAGTCTGATACGCAGACGGCACTGCTCAGTGAAAACGGCACCAGAACAACCGTTAACGCAAGCTATGTCATCGGCAATTCGTATGTCGGCGGCATCATCGGTGAGAATAAAGGCGGTTCGACGATCAAAAACTGCGTCAACACAGGTGTCGCTGCGGGATACGATGCGTATATCGGCGGTATTTGCGGTGCAAATGAGAACCATGCGGCCATCATAAACTGTGCAAGCTATGTTTCGGACACCAATAATGCGATCTACAGGCGTGTCACAGACTGGGGAGCTGTCGGCAGCTATGCGGGCGGTCTGACCGGCTACAACAGCGGCACGATCACCTTCAGCGACAAGGACAACGCAGTCTCCAACCGGAGTGTGGCGGGTATCGTTGTCGGCAGGCACTATGTCGGCGGTCTGGTCGGCTATAACGACACGGACGGCACGATTGACATCAATTACACGCTCATCGGCGGCCGTGTTGCCGCAACCGGAGATTGTGTCGGCGGTCTGGTCGGTCTGAATGCTTCGACGGAGCTACTCGAGAAGAAGCTGACCATCAAGCCGAGCAGTGTGCAGGGACGGTACTATGTCGGCGGTGCGATCGGTGCAAATGTGGTCAACCCGGGAAAGAATGTCACGGTCAGCGGTCTCAAGGTCGATAACAGCCTTGGCACGGTCACTGCAGAGGCATTCTGCGGCGGTCTGATCGGTTATCAGCGCACCTACACGGAGAACGACCGGGAAGGCAAAACGCTGTATGCGCTTCTGCCGGGCATCGCGGCAAACAACAGCAATGTACCGGGAACGGTCAAGGCTTCTACCAATACGCATACCATCACCATCACAGCGGACGGCAACAGTGCAGGCAGGCTGTCTGCGGTTTCCAACAACATGACCATCCGCGCGTATGCGTATGCAGGCGGCATTATCGGCAGCTGTGAGCCGCAGACCCGAATGAAGGTGGAGCACTGCCTGAACGCAGGCGGCTTTGACCGTCCGGCAGAGGACACCTTCCCGGACAGCAAGCTGAAAACCGGTGTGGATATGGTATCTTATCTGCGGGCGCAGAAGTACACGGATGCCGCGAAGGCGCTCTCCGATGAGCTGGGCGGCGGCGAGCTGCGTGCTTCCGTCATCGGCGGTGTGATCGGCGTCAACGGTGAGAATCATGTGATAGAGCACTGTGCCAGCAAGGGCACGATGAACGGTCTGAATGCCATGGGCGGCGTGGTCGGTCTGAACGAGGGCATCATCCGCGGCTGCACGCTCTCCGGCAGCATGGGCAGCGCAACGCAGGATTATATCGGCGGTATCGCGGGTCTGAATGTCGGCGGCAGGACGGCGGGCACGATTGCGGGCACGATTGAAAACTGCACGACCGAGAAAAACTGCACCGTCACCGGACGGAACACGGTCGGCGGCATCGTCGGCTATAATCTCAGCGGAGGCAGGATACAGAACAATACCAGCAGCGCCAATGTCAGCGGTGCAGGCCGTGTCGGCGGTATTGCGGGCGAAAACGGCGGTGCGATCACGCTTTCGAGCACACCGGCAGGAAAGCGCCGTGTCAACGGCAGCGGCAGCGGTGTCGGCGGCGTGATTGGCGTGAATACCGCAACCGGCACGCTCAGTCCGGCAAGCGGCAGCGCACAGGGCGATGTCATTGCCGCGGATAACAGGCTGACCGTGCGCGGCAGTAGTATGGTCGGCGGTATTGCCGGCATCAACCGCGGCACACTCGGCGGCACGAGCATCAACCGCCTGACCAATCAGGCGGCAGAGGTCCGCGCAGCGGCGGGCAGTGCAGGCGGCGTTGTCGGCGCGCAGGAGGGCGCAAAGGCTGTTCTGCGGTACGCGAAGAATCTCGGTCAGGTGACCGCAAATGTCGGTGCGGCAGGCGGCATTGTCGGCATGAACAGCGCGAGCAGCACGGTCGAGAACTGCATCGGCAACGGCAGCGTCACCAGTAACGACGGCTATGCAGGCGGCGTTGCCAGCGAAAACTACGGTACGATCAGGAGCTGCAGCGTCGGCACGGATAACAGGGTAACGCTCATCACCCGCAACAAGACTGCGGCAGGCGCGATCTGTGCGGTAAACCACAAGGGCGGTACGGTTCAGGGAGCGGTACTCGGCGATCATATCACGATTTCCGGCAGTGCATTCATTCTGGGTGCTGTTGTCGGAGACAACAGCGGTACGGTCACGGAAACCGAGGTTTCGCAGCAGCCGACATACAGCGTTTCCGCAAGCACGCTGCAGGTCGGCGGTGCAGTCGGCATCAATCGAGCGGGCGGTACGGTCAGCAAGGTGAAGGTCACCTCGGATTTCGAGAAATTCACGAAGTATACCTATCTCGGCGGTGTAGTCGGTCAGAATAATGCAAGCGGCAAGGTAACCGAATGCACTTACTCCGGCACGATCGACGAAGGAAAGAGCGCGGTCGGCAACTGCTACGGCGGCATTGCCGGACTGAACGGCGGTCTGCTGCAGGGCAGCACCGTTTCCGGACTGACGCTGACGGCGGACGGTGTGTACACCGCAACCTCCACCAGCTCGGCGGCAGAGAAGGAACGCCTGTCCTCGCATATCGGCGGCATTGCAGGCAAGAATGATGCGACCGGCATCATCGAGCAGTGCTACATAGATAATACCGGAACCGGCACGATCACGGTCAAAAACGGCATGGTCGGCGGTGTGACCGGCTATAACAAGGGCACGATCACCATGTCCGGCGATAAGAGCACCGAAAAGCTGATGAAAAACGTCACCAAGGTGAGCGAGCTGCTGGCGAATGCCGAGGCGCAGAACCTTTCTGCGGACACCACATGGGTGGAATGGCAGAATGGCGCGCAGGTCGAGAACATGAAGTTCCACGGCAGCACGGCGCTGAAGGACGGCCGGACCATGCAGATCATCGTATCGAGCAACGGCAACCTCGGCGGCGTGGCGGGCTACAACGCGCCGACCGGTGAGCTGAATCGCTGCGTCAGCGGCAGCTGGCTGCTGGTCAATAAGTCGGACAGCATCAGTGTCGGCACGGGCGGCATCGTCGGCATGAACGAGAGCGAAAAGGATCTGTCGTTCCTGCTCAACCACGCGTTTGTCGGCCGCCAGCTGAAAAAGCAGAATACCAGCCGCTTTGCGGGCGGTATCATCGGCACGCAGTCCAACAAGACCACAAGCGACTGGACGATTGAGAACTGCATCAATTATGGCACGGTTTACGGCTATCTGTCGCACTATTCGGGCGGCATTGTCGGCCAGTGGACGAATAACGGCGGTACGGTTGAGGATTGCTACAATTACGGTAATTTGCAGACCACTTATGCAGCCAACTGGGTCGGTGCATCCGGCGGTATTGTGGCACAGCTGTATCATGCGGCCTCCGGTCAGGATTTCAATATTCTGAGCTGCCAGAACCATGGCAGTATATATGGCCGCTGGGGTAACAACACGAGCTACAGTGCAAATGACAGTGCCGGCATTCTGGGTAATATTACGGCGTATACGGCAAGTTCGGCCGCCATGGGACAGCAGTTCAATATCAATGTAGTGGACTGCCTCAATGCACCGGGTGTTAAAATTTATTCGGGCTCGATGGCTTCCGGTATCGTGGGCTTCTTCTCGGTCGATAACGCAACATCGAACAACGGTGCTTCCATCACGGCATCGACGGCGAATATCGTGCTGAATATCGACCGTTGCCGCAACTATGCGTACACGAACGATTTGGTGGGTACTACTTTCCGCGCCGGTATCTTCGGTGACCGCTACGGTTCGGCTGCGACACGGAATACTTATATCCAGAATTGCTATTCTGTGCCGATCAGGTCGGATAACGGCATTATTTCGTTCCAGACTGGCCGTTCTACGCGGCTGGATGTAAACCGGGTGGGCAATAACTATTATTTCTTTGATACATGGGGGCTGACAGAGAGCGGGAATACAGCTGGCATTACTTATAAAACGGACGAAGCGCGCAACAACGGTGCAGGTGAATCGCGGCGTGGCTATGCGCGCATGGCTGCATATGGTGAGTTTAACAGAAAATTCTATGCGGCGATTGTTGGTCCGCTTTTGGATCCGACTTTGAACTGGACACAAAATGAGGATGCCAAGAAAAAATGCGGCATTTATTCCAACATGACAGAGTCTAATACGAGGGTTGAAAATGGTATCCTGATCAGCAAATTCAATGATGGTACGGAAAAAATTACCGGACGAATCCTGTTTGAAATGCCGCCGGATTATTCTTATGATGAGGTACGCACATGGAAAGAAAACAACCTAATGCCTGCCATTAGCCAGAAAAACGGCAAACTGAACAACCTGTCAGGCGGAAAGATCATGGACGATTATGTTCGTGAGGCATACCGCACTATGGAGCACGGACAAAACAGCAAAAAGCTGGATACCTCGTTCACGGTTGACTTGAAACAGCAGACAGACGGCAGTTTCGATGTATCCATCGAGGATACGGACCGTCCCCTGTACTACGAGGGTACAGTGCTCGTTGATGGCAAGGAAGTAATGTCTAATCTGCGCTTCATCCCGAACCAAAAGGGACAGGGACAGTGGGACCCGAAGCTGAACGGCACACAGGCGTACGGCTCCGGTACGACCAGCGGTACGTTCCAGCTGCCGGCAAGCCTTGCGGCAGACACAGCAGGCAAGACCATTACATTGTCTGTTCGTGCTGTCAGTCTGTTTGAGGATACCGCGCCTTCTGCATGGAAAACTGCGGCGACGCAGAATGTGTCGGTGCTGCCGACACCGGATGTCAATATCCGACTGGTGAGCCATTGGAACAATGGCGCTAAATACCAGATCTCGCTGAAAAACCTTGCGGATTATGCGGTCTTCAGCAACTGGAAGGTCACCTTCAGGCTTGGCTCGCAGACCGTGACCATTGATCAGAACAACCATACCGCCGAGATCAGCGGCGACGATTTGAAGGAGCTGATCGTCACGGCAGCGGCGGGCATTACGAACGGCATTCAGCCGGCCTCCGTGACGGATACCATCCCGACCGACACGCCGAAGTACAAGCCGGACGGCAGTATTAACCAGCTGTCGGTATCGTACTCGGGCAGTACGGTGGATGATTGCACGGTCACGGCTGCACTGACGGTCAACGAGCCGCAGATGGAAACACCGCCGATTTACCGTATCGAGGTGCTCGGCACGGTTGGCACAAATGAGTATGTGTTTGCGTATGAGGATGTGCTGACCTCGGCGGGCAACACGGTTACGGCAAACTTCCGCGACCTGCCGAAGGAGTATTTCGCGGAGAATGTCACAAATCGTCGGGTGCGTGCATGGTATGCCGCCTCCGGTCTGGGACCGGTTTACACCTATGGCGATACCTGGCAGACCGGCGATGCGTCCGTTACGCTGCGGACTTACAGCGCGGGGGGCGTTCAGCAGCAGGACAAGACCATTTACAGCCATGTTCTTGGCCATGCGAATGACTTTGCAAACTACATTAAAGCCGCGGCGCTGAACATCAAGCCGCTGACGGCACCGGAGCTGAACGACCCGGTACTGATACCGGAAGATAACGGCAGTATCAGCTACCGGTTCTCGTGGACGCAGTCCGGGCAGGGGACTGCAGCGCCGCACTACAGCGTCAAGCTGACCGGCATCACTGCGGCAGGCGCAAGAATCGGCATTCCGGTCAACGAGGTTTACGGTACGCAGGAGAATCCGAATACTTCCCAATCGTTCACCATCAGCGCGGACGACTGGCAGTACGCCGAGGTTGAGCTGACCGTTACCCGTCTGGGACAGGAATACGGCGAGGTTGGCCTGAGTACGACGAAGAAGTACGCTGTCAAGCAGCGCCTCGAGCGTCCGGGACAGCCATTGGTAATCAACCCGGATACCAACGAGCTGGAATACACCATCGGCTGGAGTGCCGTCGGCAGCGAAAACGGCTGTGCAGGCTATCAGATTTATGTGCAGCCGGAGGGCGAAACGGCCGCTGCCCTGGGTGCGCGTGTGCCCGTCAGGGGCGGCACCTGCTCGGTAAGCCGCAGTCTGGAGGATTACGCCGGCAAGACCATTGACCTCTATCTGGTGGCGGTGGCTGCTGATGATTCCGGCTACGCGGACAGCCCGAACGGTATCGTGTACACGATGACCGTGCCGATGCGTCTGGATACGCCGAGCGTCAAGTGGTCGTACAACTGGAATGCGACAGCAAACAACCCGATTCCGGCGGCCGGCTTCCGAAGCGGCGGCCTGCAGGTCACCGTTACGCCGGAGAATGAGGCCAGCGTACCGCCCGGCGGCAGCACCTATCTGCTGCGGGCAAAAATCACCGGGACGGACGGCACAACGGTGACTTACCCCGTTTCCGCAATGAGCGAAAGCGGCGGCAGCTACGTCTGCAGCCTGACCGATCTGGATACGAAATACGCAGGCTGTTCTGTACGGTTTGAGGCTCGTATTTCGCAGTCGGCGGGACAGGTAAGCTCGGCCTGGGTATCGAGCGGCGATGTGGTATTCCCGCGTGTGAAGCTGGAAGCACCGAGCGCGTCGCTGGCAAACGTGAATGAGACGCTTGCGGTCAGCTATGGCCCGATGAATCGTCTTATCAACACGGCAGAGTGGGATGCACAGCTTACCGCGCTCTCGTGGGACGAGGTGGCAGAGGCTGACCTGTATCGGATTGAATTGACCGATAAGGACGATAAATCCACGACGGTTACCGTCGATATGAGCGGGAACCTGCCGGAGATTATCATGAATGGTCAAAATACGTTTGCAGTTGCAGGGGATGACTGGTATACTGTAAAACAGGGCAGTGCGGTCAACGGCAGATACAGCCTTACCAATGGCAGCATTCGTTATTACAGCTATCAGCCGGATACCATGCTGCAGGTGAAGGACGGCACATTTACCTTGAAGCTGCCTAACATTTTCTCCGTGGTAACGCACGAGAATCAGACCCTGCAGCTGACGAATGGTATACAGATCAGCAGGGTAACTGTCATTGCGGACAGCAAGAGCGACCGTTATACGGAATCCGATCCTGCTGAGCGCAGATTTTAGTTACGAAGGGAGGCGGCAGACATGAAGCGGATACGTCAGGGATGGAACACCCTGCGGCGCAGCAGGCGAAGCGGTGTTTCGCTGATCGTAGCACTTTGTGCTGTCGCCGTCCTGATCGGGCTTTCGCTCAGTATCGTGTATTCCTCATCCATGCTGCTCTCGCGGGCCAACCGCAAGATCGGCAGGGAACGCTGTTATCAGCTGGCGCAGTCCTTTGCACAGGTGCTGGACAGCGAACTGCAGGAATACAAAACAATAAAGCCGGAATTGGATACCAATTTTGCGCCGGAAGGCTGTTTCTACCGTGAAGTGAACAACATTTTAGCGGAAGATACGGGATTGGGTATTTACGATCCGGACCGTTCGGATGAAACCACTGCCTGCTATAATGCGGGTTCGACCGAGGATAACTACGGCAGGATTACGATTCTGCTCCGTGATGTTACCGATGTGCAGGACCCGATCACAGGCGATACCTTTGCATACGATGCTCGGGACGAAGGCACCGAAAAGGCAGAGCAGACAACCTTTAACAGACATCAGGTTTGGGTAGGCGTCAAGGCGGAAAAGGGAGCGGACAGCTACATGTACACCACAGAATACCGCCGAAAGGACAGTTTTCAGCCAATCTACACATGGAAAGGGGAAGACGGCGTCAGCGGACAGTTCCAGGTCTACTGGGTAAACGGCCGCTTTTGCCGAAGTGCCAACGGCAAGGAGCCGGTAGAACCCAAGGACATTGGCGAGGGCGAGGATGCCCGCAAGGAGCATGTGGAGATCAGCTATACCTATGATATCAACAATCCGACGTACAGCCGATACGAACCCATTCACAAGCCGGCAGCCCGGACAACCGGAGGTGCAGCCGATGAATAGACTGATTCGCGTGCTGCGCGACCGCCGGGGCGAATCCATGGTGGAAATTCTGGTTTCCACGGTGGTGTTCATGCTGCTGCTGGGCGCGCTGAACGGCGCAGTCGGCTTTGCCTCAAATGCGCAGCGCAAGTCGGAGCAGCTCCGCAGGGACGCGACCGAACTGCAGGAAAGCGTGCGCGGGAATGCAGAAGTCGCGGACGGCGAAGCTGCCGCGTACGATTTTAAGGTGACGACGTCGAACGGCGAAGATACCGATATTGACGCCTTCCGCGTAAAGGTAAAAAAGCAGACCGTAAACGCCAAAACCGAGGACGGCAAAACCGTGCCCTTCTACCGGTTTGCGAAGGGAGAGTGACGGCATGAAACGCATTCGCTCAATCCTGCGCGGCCGGGAAGGCATGACGCTGGTGGAACTGGTGGTCGGCGCCGGACTGCTGTGTCTGGTCATCGGCGTATTCAGCGCATCGCTGCGGCCGGCGGCCGAGGTATCGCGCCGCACGCAGGAGCTGAACAGCGCCGAGCTGATCGCGGACGACCTGCTCGAAACCGTGCGCAGCAAGGTGGAGACAGCCACGGATTACATCAAATGCTACGACAGCGGCACGGACGTGACGAATAAAACCGGCTCGTCCGAAGGCTCGGCGATTGAGTTTGGCTATGAGACCGAACAGGGATATAACGCGGCGGAGCTGCTGACGGCAGACGGCTGCGGACCAACCAAAATCGTGATTGCCGATAAGGACTCCGGTGAGCAGCCTCGAGTGGAAAAGGGTTATCTTGTCGAGCGCTATTATAAAGACGGCTACAGTCAGGATGCGGACGGCAATCCCATGGCCCGAGCCATGACGAAAACCTACGCAGAGGGCTTTTATATGGGTCTCCGCGCCGGACTGCATTTCAAAATCGACGAAGCAAAGCACACCGTTACCGCCACCGTGACAATTTACCGCGATAAGGATTTGACCGATAAAATCTATTCGGATTCGCTCATTATCGACCTGCGGTACGATATTCCGGTGAAAACCGAGGTAACGGCAACGAAAAAGCCGGCATAACGGCAATGTAATATGTGTAACTCTGCGGAGCACCGCCGCAGCTTACAGAGATAGAAAAACAAAAATAAAATTGGAGGAATAAGATCATGATGGAAAAAATGATCGCGCTGCAGCAGAAGCGCCGCAGCAAGAAGGGCGGCTTTACGCTGGTAGAGCTGATCGTAGTTCTGGTTATTCTGGCAATTCTGGCAGCGCTGCTGATTCCGGCGCTGACTGGTTATATTGATAAGGCAAAGGAGAAGCGAATTGTTGCAGAGACTTGTCAGGTAGTTATGGCTGCTCAGACATTGTTGGATGAGGACTACGGTTCAGGCGTTGCTACGAAGGATACTACTACCTACACTACTGGCGAGTTTACTCAGCAGAAGGTTGCTGATTTGGCTGAGGTAGATAAGGATAAGATTACTCAGATGACAGTAGCAAATGGTAAGGTTTCTGTAGTTAAGTATACGGATGGTAAGGTTTGCACATATACACAGTCTAACGGTCAGTATGTAGTAGCCAACTCCTGATTTGGCTGAAATTAAGACCGCTGATAATATTAAAAGTGTAAAGGTTACTAAGGGTAAGATTTCACATGCTGAGTATCAGGAAGGTACAAATGGCAAGAAGTGCACCTTTGATGGTACGATTACACGGTATCTTGATTATGCCTAACCCAATCACCCACCCCGCCCGCACCGCACCGTCTAACCACGGTGCGGTACGGTGCCCGTCGGTGGTGACTTGATTCATACCGCTGTAACGATGCGGAACGCAGTAACGGTGCCTGCGTTCGGCTTGCGGACGGTATGGCGGGTCACAGCCCCTTAATGTTTAAGTGGCTGTGACCTGTCATGCGGTTTTTGTATGGCAGATTCTATTTGTAAAAAATCATTTCAAACCAACCCAAACGAGGAGGAAACCAATGCTTTACATCGCCTATGCTGTATTATGGCTGTTACGGTTCGCATTGGGCGCATGCGTATTCAGCTTTCTCGGTGTGGTGGTATGGCGCCTGCCGCGCAGAGAGAGCGTGGTGAAGGGACGCAGTCACTGTCCGGTGTGCGGGCGCACGCTGTCGGCGGCGGAGCTGCTCCCGTGCCTGAGTTATCTCCTGCAGGGCGGCAAATGCCGCGGCTGCGGCGCAAAAATCCCCGCAAGGGATTTCTGGATCGAGGTGCTCGGCGGCTTGTGCTCCTGTGCCTGCGCATACGCCTTCGGCGGCGAGACCGCACAGGCGGCGCTGGCGTTCGCCGTGCTCGGTATTCTGACGGTCGTGGCGCTCATGGATATGGACACGCTTGAAATCTACGACCGGTTTCCGGTGCTGCTGTTTGTCTGCGGCATCGCTGCGCACATACTTATCCCCAGCTTGGGGATAAAATCGCGGCTGATCGGCTGCGTGATCGTCAGCGTACCGATGCTGCTTCTGGCGCTTATCGTGCCCGGCGGCTTCGGCGGCGGTGATATCAAGCTGATGTTCGGCGCGGGCTTTTTCCTCGGCGCAAAGCTGACGGTCGTTGCCGCGTTTATCGGCATTCTGCTCGGCGGCGGCTTCGGCGCGCTGCTGCTCGCCCAAAAGAAGGCAAACCGGAAAAGCCAGTTCGCATTCGGTCCGTTTTTGTGCATCGGCATTGCGATCGCCATGTTTTTCGGAGAAACGATCGCGGACTGGTATATGGGATTATTGTAATGAATGGAGAGGAGGGTCAGCATGGCTGCATCCAACAACCACAGGCTGACCGTCACGGTCAAACCGAACAGCGGTCACACGCTGTTCCGCTACACGGCAAAGGACATAGACGGAAAGGTAGTCCGCGGCGCAATGGAAGCTGCGGACTATGACACGTTGTATACCCAATTACTCGCTCAGGGGCTGTATCTGCAGAGTGCGACCCGCCGCGGTGCAGGCCGCAAGCCGCGCACGCTGCGTCCGCAGGAGCTGAGCGACCTGTGCCGTCAGCTGTCCACGCTGCTGGCTTCGGGCGTCAGTCTGGTGCGCGCGCTGACGATCATCTCGCAGGATGAGGGCATCAGCGCGGGTCTGCGCCGCATTTACGAGAGTGTGCTGGGTGAAGTCCGGAAAGGCTCGAGCCTTTCTGCCGCACTCGAGGCGCAGCAGGTGTTCCCAACGCTCATGCTCGGCATGATCCGCGCAGGCGAGGGCAGCGGCAAGCTGGATCAGGTCGCGGAGCGGCTCGCCATCCATTACGAGAAGGCGCACCAGATGAACCAGCAGGTCAAGTCGGCGCTCATGTACCCGATGATCCTTGCGATTCTGGCGGTCGCGGTCGTTATCGTTATCGTAACCTTCGTGCTGCCGCAGTTCAGCGATCTGTTCTCCACAATGGATTCGCTGCCGGGCGTTACGCTGGCGCTGATGGCGTTTTCCAATTTTATGGTTACCAAATGGTATCTGATGATACTGGGTGTCGCGGCAGCGGTCGTGGTTATCCGCACGCTGCTGCGCATTCCGGCCGTCCGGCTGGAAATGGATCGGCGCAAGCTCAAAATGCCGGTTTTCGGTCCGCTCAATCAGGTTATCTGCACGGCGCGGTTCGCGCGAACCATTAGCAGCCTGTACTCGAGCGGTCTGCCGATCGTCACTGCGCTGCAGACCGCCCGTGATACCATCGGCAACGCCTACATCGTTTCGCAGTTCGATGATGTGCTCGTGCAGGTGCGTTCGGGCGTCAGCCTGTCCGCCGCCCTCGAGACCGTAGACGGCTTTCAGCGCAAGCTGTGCAGCAGCATTGCAGTTGGCGAGGAGACCGGACGACTGGACTCCATGCTGGATTCCATCGCGGATTCGATGGAGTATGATGCACAGCAGGCGAGCAAGCGCATGATGACCATTCTGGAGCCGATGCTGATCGTGCTGATGGCGTTCGTGGTCGGCTTTATCATTATCGCAGTCATGTCGCCGATCATCGGCTCGTACAGTGCGATTGAGAGTTCGGGGAACGTATAATCTCGGAAACGTGTAAACCTCACAAAAAGGGGAGAAATGAGAATGAACACAACCGTTTTGGCGCTGCAGGAGGAGCAGGTGCTTGTCGCGGTCGGCAAGTCCGGCGCGCAGCCTTCCGTGCAGGCGCTTTACAGTGCCCCCGCACACGGCGGCGGCATGGAAAACTGGGAGAAGGCGATAGGCGCACTCTGGCAGCAGCACAGGCTGCCGACCCGCGGCATCACGCTCGTCCTGCCGGATGAGGCGGTTGCCACCAAGACTATCACCGCACCGAGCATGCCGGTAAACAAGCTGGAGGAGCTTGTGCGGCACGAAATGCGTCCGCGGGAGGATCAGCTTGCGGCGGCGGACTATGTGCCGCTCGGCACAGATGCCGAAGGCCGTCAGCAGCTGTTCTGCGCTGCCTGCCGCAAGGAAACGATGGAGGAATACCTTGCAATGACCGACCGGCTCGGCCTGCGCCTGCAGAGCGTTACCGTTACTATGGCAGGACGGCTCAAGCTCCTGCATGCCATGCAGTCCATGCAGGGCAAGACCTGTATCTGGCTGTGCTTTGAGGGCAGCAGCGTGCTTTCGCTGCTGGTCGAGAACGGCGAGTACCGTTATTCCAGCCGCAGCCGTATTTTCAGTGAGCCGGGCACGGTGGATTTCGGCACCGAGATGACGAGAAACGTTTCCGGCACCATGCAGTTCCACACGGCAAGCCGCTCGGGCGGCACGCTGACCGATGTGTATTACGCCGGCTGCTCGGATGATGATTTCGAGGTGTGTCTGGCGGGTATCCGCGGTCTGGGTCTGAAAGTGAGCCGTCTGCCCGAATGCCGTGCGTTCCGCGCCCTGCCGAACGGCGAGCGGCTGGACGACTGGCTCGGCTGTGCCGAGACTTTGATTCGAACCGTGCTTCGTGCAAACAAGGAGCTGGATCTGCTCCGCAGCTATCGGCGTTTGTCCCGCGGCAGCAAAGGGCAGACCGGCCTGCTGCACAGCTTCTACACACCGATTGCGGTGTGTCTGGTGGTGTGCGCTGCGGTCTGGTGTGTGTTCCTGCAGATGAACAGCAGCCTGAGCCACAGGACCGACGACATCAATAACTGGCTGAACGATCCGACCGTGATCGAGCAGTACAACGAGGCTGCCGAAAAGCAGCAGCGCAATGACAATCTGGTGCAGGGACTGCAGCAGGTGCGCAATCTGACGGACGCGCTTGCCACCTATCCGCAGGTGGACAGCGCCCTGATGAGCAAGATCGGCGCGGCAGGCGGCGCTCAGGTCAGCATGGTGCTGACCGGCTATGATGCGGCTACCGGCGCGCTGCAGTTCGATGCACAGAGCGGCAGCGTTATCGACATTCCGAGCTATGTGCTCAAGCTGCAGAAAACCGGCCTGTTCCGCAAGGTGGACTACACCGGCTATACTTATGAGGACGGCGTGTACGTCCTCAGCCTGAACTGTATCCTGCTGGGAGAGGAGGCAGCCGAATGAACATCGTTGTAACCGAACGTGATAAAAAGCTGCTCCGGCTGGTGGCCTGTCTGGCGATAATCGTTATTTTCGGCATGTATCTCATCCGTCCTGCGATGGAAAATCACGAAACGCTGCAGAACGAGTATGACGCCGCCGAACAGAAGCAGCAGGAATATCAGACGCAGATTGCCGCACTTGCGACGATTGACGACATTATCGCGGAGAATGAAGCCGCGCTGAACACGGCAAGCGAAAAATACTACAAGAGCGATCTGGAAACCCGTCAGATGGACGATATCATCACGGGTATCGCGCTCGAGAACGGGCTGTTTCCGCAGTCGCTGACGCTGACGGAAGCCGCTCCGGGTGCGGTCAGCGCGTATCTCACCGAGCAGGAAGCTGCGCAGACGGACGGCAGTGCGGACACCTCGTCCGATGCGGAATCCGCCGATTCGACCGACGATTCGACCGACGATACATCGGCAACGCTGATACAGCCGGTCAACTACGTTTATATCGGCACTGCGACTATCTCGGCGCAGGGCGCTGTAACCCAGTGGCTGAACTTCCTCGATGAGGTGGAGCACAGGTACAAGGGTCTGCGTGTGACCAATTTCAGTATTGCAGACTATGATTATGTGGCAAACAACACGCAGACGGTCAGCACCAATCTGATCACCGGCACGCTGGAGATCTACATGTGTGTCAGCGACAAGGAGGCAGACGCATGAAAACCAATTTGCGTATCGGCGAAGTGCTGATGGAGCGCAATTACATCACGCAGGAGCAGATGGAGCAGGCGCTCGCCTATCAGAAGGAGCACCGTGAAAAGCGAGTCGGTCAGATCCTGATCGAGCTGGGCTTTGTCACCGAGGCGCAGGTGCTCGAGGCACTGGCTGCCCGTCTGGGACTGGAGATCGTGAGCATCGGACAGATGCAGGTCGATCTGACCGCTGTCCGCATGATTCCGCGCGAGCTGGCGGAAAAGCAGAACCTGCTTGCGGTCGGCTTTGCGGACAAGAACCTCGAGGTCGTGACGAACGATCCGCTCAACTACTTTGCCTTTGAGGAAGTGCGCCAGCTGACCGGCTGTCAGGTGGTCATCCGCCTGAGCGAAATGGGTCCGCTGCAGAGCGCAATCCGCTACTATTACGCCGAGGTCGGTGCACAGCAGGCGGCACAGACCGCCAACGAGGACTTTGCAGAGCGCAATGTGGAGGTGCTGCAGGTCGAAGAGAGCGAAAGCGGCGATCCGGAAGCGCCGATCGTCAAGCTGCTCAACAGCCTGCTCGACCGTGCCATCAGCACCGGCGCAAGCGACGTGCATATCGAGCCGTTTGAGGGCAGCACGCGCGTGCGCATGCGTATCGACGGCACGATCGTCGATTATGTAACGCTGCAGCGCAGTGTGCACCAGCCGCTGATCGCGCGAATCAAGATCATGGCGAACCTCGATATTGCCGAGCGCCGTCTGCCGCAGGACGGTCATTTCCGTATCCGTGTGGGACAGAGCGAGTACGTCAACATCCGTGTATCGCTGCTGCCGACCGTGTTCGGAGAAAAGGCCGTGCTGCGAATTCTGGCAACGGCGGGTCAGGTCGATCACGCCAGCCATTTCGGCATGGATGACGAAAGCTATGCAAGGTTCCTGCCTATGCTGAACTCACCAAACGGCATTATTTATATCACCGGTCCTACCGGTTCGGGTAAGTCCACTACACTGTACATGGTGCTCGAGTACCTGTCGCACCGGCAGGTGAATATCTCCACGGTTGAGGATCCGGTGGAGAGGAACGTGCCGAGCATCAACCAGACGCAGGTCAATCCGGTTGCCGGACTGACGTTTGAGTCCGGTCTGCGCGCGCTGCTGCGTCAGGATCCGGATATCATCATGGTCGGTGAGACCCGTGACGGCGAAACTGCCGGTATTTCGGTTCGTGCGGCCATCACCGGTCATCTGGTGCTGAGTACGCTGCATACCAACGATGCGGTCTCGAGCATCGTCCGTCTGGCCGATATGGGCATCGACCACTATCTGATCGCAAATTCGCTGGTCGGTCTGGTCGCGCAGCGACTGATGCGCAAGGTGTGCCCGCACTGCGGCAGAGAGGTCGCAGTTACGCCGCAGGAGCAGGCGCTGCTCGGCAAGGATATCACGACCATCAAGCGCGGCACAGGCTGCACGCACTGCAACGGCACCGGCTACCGCGGCCGTATTGCCGTGCATGAGATCGTCGCGATCGACCGCAATATCCGCCGCATGATCAGCCGCGGCGCCGAAACCGAGGAGATCGAGGCCTACGCGCGGGAACAGCAGGGCATGCGCAGCCTGAAGGAAAAGGGTCTGGAACTGGTAAAACAGGGTGTTACTACACCGGAGGAGCTGCTCAGGATCGCGTATTACGCATAACCGGAAACCGCTCTGTATCTTTTGATACAGAGCGGTTTTAATGATTATAAGCAGAATTACAGAACGAAATTAGCATAAATGAACGTGCGTTCACTGTTGAATGGTTCCACGGAGCCGAAAACTTTTCCTTTACATTCTTATCTCAAGCGGGTATAATACCCCTTGATGGATGGCATTCCGCAGAGCGGAAGCTATACCTTGTCACAACATGTTTTTCAAATTTTTCCGACAGTGATTTTACGTTGCGTCACACCACAGAAAGCGGGTGACAGCATGAACATTGGCATTGTTGGAGCAGGAAAAGTCGGCTTTTCCTTCGGCAGACTGCTTGCCGAAAAAGGCGTGCGGATATCCGGCTATTACAGCCGCAATTCCGACAGCGCAAGAGAAGCCGCAGAATTTACAAATTCCGGACACTATACCGACCTGGGCAAACTCATCGAAGATAGTGACGCGATTTTCATCACCGTTCCGGATAATGCGATCACCGAGGTGTATCGGCAGGTCGCAGAATTTGAAATTCAGGACAAGTATATATGTCATTGCAGCGGCGCCTGCACAGCCGAGGAAGCCTTTCCGGGGATTCACGCGCAGGGAGCCTATGCAATATCCATTCATCTGCTATTTCCGATCAGCAGCAAGTATAACTGCTGGCGGGAGCTGGCAGGTGCTTTTTTTTGCGTCGAGGGTGACGCGCAGGCGGTCGAGGTCTTTGTACCGCTGCTGCGCGGACTGGGGCTGCAGGTGCAGACCATTTCGCCGGAGAGCAAGGCGCAGTACCACCTCAGCTGTGCACTGGCAAGCAACTTTGTCTGCGCACTCGTGCAGCGCAGCGCCGAATTGCTGGGCGGCTGCGGATTCTCCCAAACAGACGCACTGCACGCGCTTGCGCCGCTCATGCGGAGCAATCTGGCGCATGTGATCGAGCACGGTGCCGTCTCAGCGCTGACCGGCCCCATTGAGCGCGGCGACACGCAGACCGTGCAAAAGCATCTGTCGTGCCTGACGGAACGAGACGACCGGCAGCTTTACGCGCTGCTAGGACTCGAACAGGTCAAAATGGCACAGGAAAAACATCCTGAGCAGGATTACGGCACGCTTGCCGCCCTGCTGAATAGGGAAAAGGAGCAGAACGAATGAAGAACACAGTGAGCACATTTCTCTCGATGAAGCAGAACGGCGAGCGCCTCACCGAGATTACCAGCTACGATTACACGACCGCCAAGCTGGTGGAAAAGGCGGGCATCAACGCGATTCTGGTGGGCGATTCGCTCGGCATGACCATGATGGGTTATGACACGACCCTGCCGGTTACGATGGAGGACATGATCCACCACAGCGCCTGCGTCGTGCGCGCGTGCGAGAACACCATGGTCATCATGGATATGCCGTTTATGAGCTATCAGGCGTCGGTTTCCGAAGCCGTGCGCAACGCAGGCCGACTGATGAAGGAGGCGCGCGGACACGCGGTCAAGCTGGAGGGCGGCGCAGCCGTTGCCGAGCAGATTCGCGCCATTACGGATTCTGGCATTCCGGTGCAGGCACATATCGGCATGACGCCGCAGAGCGTCAACGTGTTCGGCGGCTTTAAAGTACAGGGCAAGGGCGAGGATGCGGCAAAGCGGCTGCTCGAGGATGCCTTTACCGTACAGGAGGCCGGTGCATTTTCGGTCGTGCTCGAGTGCGTACCGCCCAAGCTGGCGGCGCTCATCTCGAAAAAGCTGACCATCCCGACCATCGGCATCGGCGCGGGCGCAGGCTGTGACGGACAGGTGCTGGTCTATCAGGACATGCTCGGCATGAACATGGACTTCACGCCCAAGTTCGCCAAGCAGTTTGACAATATCGGTGAGCGTATGGTGGATGCGTTCCGCACTTACATGAACGAGGTGCAGAACGGCACGTTCCCGACCGAAAAGCAGAGCTTTGTCAAGTCTGACTGCAGCGATGAATATCTCGCCAAACTCGACGCTGAATTTTAAGAGAAACAGGAGCATATACAATGAAAATCGCAACAACCATCGCAGAAGTACGCGCACAGGTGCGCGAGTGGAAACAGCAGGGTCTGACCGTCGGTCTGGTGCCGACCATGGGCTATCTGCATGAAGGACACGCCAGTCTGGTCAAAACGTCCGTGCAGCAGTGCGACCGCACGGTAGCGTCCGTATTCCTCAATCCGACCCAGTTCGGCCCGGGTGAGGATCTGGAGACCTATCCGCGTGATTTCGAGCACGACTGTGCGCTGCTGACCGAGTGCGGCTGTGACATGGTGTTCCATCCCGAGGTGTCCGAGATGTATCCGGACGGCTTTGCCACCTTTGTTGAGGTGCAGTCCGAAATGCCGCGTCAGCTGTGCGGCAAGACCCGTCCGATTCATTTCCGCGGCGTATGCACGGTCGTTTCCAAGCTGTTCAACATCGTAACGCCGGATAAGGCGTTCTTCGGTCAGAAGGACGCACAGCAGCTGGCGATCATCCGCCGCATGGTGCTCGACCTGTCCATGGGCATTGAGATCGTCGGCTGCCCGATCATCCGTGAGGCAGACGGTCTGGCGAAGTCCTCGCGCAATACCTATCTGAGCGCAGAGGAGCGCAAGGCGGCGCTCGTGCTGTCGCGCGCTGTAAAGCTCGGCCAGGAGCTGGTCCGGAACGGCGAGAAAAACGCGGATGCAATTGTCAATGCCATGCGTGCGCTTATCGAGCAGGAGCCGCTCGCGCGTATTGATTACGTTTCCGCAGTGGACGGCCTGACCATGCTGCCGGTGCATGAGATCAACGGCGGCGAACTGATCGCTATGGCGGTCTATATCGGCAAAACGCGCCTGATCGACAACTTTTCGGTGGAGGACTAAGTCATGACAGTACAGATGCTCAAGGGTAAAATCCACCGTGCAACGGTCAAGCAGGCCGAGCTGAACTACGTCGGCTCGATCACGGTTGATGCCGATCTGCTGGATGCGGCCGGCATTTACGAATACGAGAAGGTTGCCATCGTGGATATTGAGAACGGCAACCGCTTTGAGACCTATACCATCGCCGGTGAGCGCGGCAGCGGCATGATCTGCCTGAACGGCGCGGCGGCGCGCTGTGTCAGCGTGGGCGATAAGGTCATTCTGATGGCGTACGCGCAGCTGACGCCGGAGGAGGTCAGGAACGGCTATGCTCCGCAGGTCGTGTTCGTGGATGAGGAAAATAAGATCGTCCGCACCACCACCTATGAGAAGCATGGTCTGCTCAAGGATATGGCGTAATGAAAAAGGAGAACCCGGGTGGGTTCTCCTTTTTCATTGGTGTCAAGGTGAGCGGTTCTGCAAGGTAGGAGGTAGGAGTTGATGGATAGGTGAAATCCGTAGGTGCCGTCCGTAATATCCAGACAAACGAGTTGCGCGACACGGGGATCCCCCAGGGGACCTTCTCTTGCCCTTCGGGCAATTCACCTTGTGTCGCGCCTG
>OLRU01000261.1_pt1 | contig 66257 bp, 55 predicted proteins | sample 1672961 | NCBI WGS metagenome assembly OLRU01 (sample SAMEA3136741, study PRJEB25190) | human gut metagenome | biome: human gut; feature: human-associated habitat; material: faeces | place: Austria | collected 2013
TCGCTTGACGGCTCACATTCAGTCCTCGTTCTAAGACCACAGATATAGGGCGGCTTCTCTCTTCGGGTACTGTCTTTGGCTTGATTTTGTTTGAATCAAATTGCCTGGTGTAGGAATTTAAGAATATAAGTAGAGGTTTTCTACTTGCTTTAAAATTATTAATACTCAGTATAACTATATATTATTATCAGTGATATCCATAAAATGTAGTTAAAAAATGGTAACCAATTCACTCATATACGGAAAGTATCTGCATACTGAAAACGCTATATCACGCTTTATTCACTTTTTCGTCTTCTTACTACAAGGAAGATAATCACAACGGCTGCAGCCACTCCAATGATAATCCATGTCAGGATTGGTGTAGTATCGCCAGTCTTACCACTCTTAGACTTCTTAGTATTATTATTAGGTGGTGTCTTTTCCTTTTCTGTTGAAGTAGTCTCCTCTTCACTAGAGGTTGTCTCTTCCTCCTCGTCACCTTTTTCTCTATTTGTAAGAGTGATCGTACCAGTTTGCTGTTCCATAGATAATTCTACATTGCCCTCACCACTGATCTTATAAGCAAAATTATCTGGATCAATCGTGTTACCATCTGCATCTGTCTCTTCTATGTAAACTTTCGTTGTGCTGCCATCCTCCTCAACTGGAACAGATACAGTCACCTTACCATTCTGCTGTAACTGTACTGTCTGAATAAGTTCATTCTCTACATTATCGTCTGAACCTGTCTGCTTGTAGACAGAAGCATAGAACGTATCATTTGTTGTTGTCTGCTGTCCATTCTGATCAAGCACCTTCTTCTCAATGGTCAGCTCTGCTACAACCAAGAAATCTTCAGGAATAATAGTAAATACGTTACTGATATTCATCTTTCCCTGTGGACGGCCCTGTAACTGCACTTTATTATCTGCAGAATCACCGGAGCCATCTCCAACTACACATTTATATGTTCTATCCTGCTCTGTATGTGTCTCTCCCATAGCATATGGAACACCATTCTCATCTGTTTCAAACAGATAATAAGTACCGTCTGGAAGATTATCATACTTTATTGTCTCACTGTGGCTTCCATTAAAATCAATTGTCTTCAAATAATTCTTTCCATAAGGAATCGTTCCTTCGGCATCGCAGAACAGTCCAACATAATATCTTGCTCCTGGAACAGTCTCTCCATTCTCTTCCTCATAAGATTCCGGCGCCTGCAGATTATAAATCTTCCCTGTTTCCGGATCCATATAAACTAAAGCCTTTGTTACTTCTAAAGAACCCTGCTGATTACTTACTCCCTTGGTATAAGTCTCCACATCATAAATCCAGTTCTGTCCATCTTCCATATATGGAATCGCAACTAAAAATGGAGAAAACATTCCATAAGAAGCGCTGTCTTTTTCTTCGACAAGATACATTCCCTGCGCCAGATTGGTAAAACTAACTTTACCGTTACTATCTGTTTTCTTTGTTACTGCTGAAATACCAGAATTGTCAATGACAGTAGTAAGCTTCTTCGCCGCATTCAGGTTCTTATCACTTGTTGTAATGTCATTGACATCTACACCTGTAGATTCCAAAGAACTAACAATATCAAAAGAAATATTTACTTCATCATGACTGATAGATGCAACCTGATAAATGCTAACAGAAACGCCGGCCTTATTGGTAACGCTGTCTCCCTGCTTTACATCATCTAAATTAATTGTTATGCTGCCTTTCTTATCTTTGTTATAACTGTCTGCCGCTTTAATCTGGGTCGGCATTAATAATCCTACTGCCATCGCAGCTACAGCTAACAAGGTAAGAATATATTTGCTGTATTTGATTATTATAGATTTCATCAATTGTTCCTCCTTTTTCATGATCGGTTATGGATTTGTTTTATCACTTTCTCTTTTTACTGCCTGACTTCTTTTTATGTTTGCGTCTCTTTTGCCACCTTCCCTGCCTGCTACGCACCAGACTGTAAATAATCAAAAGTACAAGAACTCCTGTCGAAATCAAGAAAGTCCTCTGCTTCAATAACCACCTCCATAACGTATTCTTCTGGGAGTTAGTACTTTCTGTCTTATATGGTACTCTTCTTGCATGAACTAACAAACGATGTGTATTAATTCCATATGGAGTACAAGTCACCAGTGTTACTCTGTCCTGCCCTTTTGCGATAGTCAGATGCTCCATTTCTTCCGGTTTCACTGTCTCCACATTAAACACCTTATACGCAAGTGTCTTTCCCAAAATATGAATATAAAATTCATCATTCTTTTCTAACTGATCTAAGTTAGAAAAAAGTTCCGCACTCGGAAGTCCTCGATGCCCTGTTAATACAGCATGCGTATTCTTGCCTCCAACCGGTATGGAAGTGCCCTCAAGATGCCCTATTCCCTTTTCCAGTACTTCCTGCGATGTTCCATGATAAATGGGAAGATATAGCGTGATTTTTGGAATCTCCAAAGCCCCCATGACTCCGCTTTCTTCCATATCCAAAACATGATTATACGCACTGTCCGACTTCTTCTCTTCCTGTGAAAATGCATCAGAAAGCTGTGGATTCTCTCTTGCCAGCATCTCATTATACTTCTGCGCATCTTCCAGATATTTCTGAAGTTTCTCTTTGTTCATCGTATGGACTGCATGATCATAAGAGTCGATTACCTTTCCCTCACGAATCTGATTATAAATCGTCCCAAGTACCGGATAATTCAACGTCGCATATCCTGCCACAAAAAGCAGTGTGATCAGTATTCCTAATATCTTACTTTTCATTTCGCCTAACCTGTTTTTTCCTTGCTTTTTTCTTTTTTAGTCTTATACGATAATAATACCATAATAAAATTATTAAGACAACCGCAAGAACGCCTACAAATGCATATGCTTTCCACATATTATTGATTTTGCTTTCAGATTTATCTTTTTTCTTTGCTTCCCTGTACGGAATCCTCTCCCCTCTTACAAGAAGGCGGTGACTATTAATCCCATATGGCGTACAGGTTATCAACGTTACATAATCTCTATTTTTATTAATTAACAGATCGGATATATTCTCCGGCAGAACTACCTTGATCTGATTCACTTCATAAGCCAGTGTCCGATTCAATACATGAATGTAAAAAATATCTCCCTCTTTTACCTCTGTAAGATTATCGAACATTTTTGCCGATGGCAGACCAGTATGGGCCGAAATAATTGAATGCGTTCCTTTTCCCCCTACCGGAAAAGAACTGTTTTCAAGATGTCCTGCTCCTTTTTCTAAAGACTTGCTGTCTGTCCCATGATAGATTGGCAGATACACATCAATTGAAGGTATCTCTACCGCTCCCATCACACCATTCCCAGCAATATTTAAAATATTATCATAATCCTCATTCTGTTTTTCCACCGCTTCTGGATCAAATGGGTCTGTCAAAACGACATTTCCAAGAAGTTTTTTATTATATTCTACTGCCTTTTTCAAGGCCTCACTAATTTGCTTTTGCGACATTTGTGCCGCTTTCTTATCGTAATTATCCACTACCTGCCCCTGATGTCTGCTGATATACCAGTCACTGAACACCGGATACAATGTAACACCTAATCCTGCTAAAAAAAACAGGGCCAATACTATATTTATAATCTTTTGTTTCATCCCGTTCACACCCTGTTGTAATCATGGGGAAGCCATACATGGCTTCCCCGTAAATATGCCTTTCGGCAATCATCCTTATTCAGAAACAAAATTTGCTTTGTCTCATTTTCCTTCAATTAATATGTTCTAGTATGTTCTTTTTGTTATTTATGTTCTCTCTGTAAATGCTTCTTTACTGTGCATTTTTATTATGCTCTTCTTTTTTTAGAAGCGATAAGAAGAAGTGCTGCACCAGCCATGATTACAAGACCGCCGATTGTGAAGAGGTAGGTACCCATGCCACCGGTTGCTGGGAGGTTGAAGCCTTTGTTGTTGGTAATATCAAGAGAAATCACTCCATCTTCCCCAACATTGTTTTCTTCTCCTTCATTCATGCTATATTTAAAATCATATGTCGTATTATCATTTGGTGTAGCTGTAGAAATAACAACTTTTACAACAGAAGTTAATGCACTATATCCACTAGGCGCCTGTAACTCTTTCAAGTAATAGGTTCCTGCCGCTAGTTTAGAAACATCACCAAAATTAATTACACCATCATCCCTAGATGTAGCTTCTGCTATCTTATCTGCACAAGCAGCATCTCTATATAATCCAAATGTTGCTCCCTCTAATGGTGAACCATTATCCTTTTTCTTATTAATCTTAATTTTGAAAGAATATACTTTTACTTCTTTCTTACTTCCATCGGTTGTTCCATCAGGGTTGTTTGTATATTCTACTTCCGCCTTATTTATAGTACCATCAGAACCTACAACTGCATTTTCATTTACTGTAACAGTATATTTCACATGAATTTCTTCACCCTTTAAGTCTCTGATTTTAGATGGAATTAAAGAAATTGTAATTTTATTTGCGGTAGAATCATACTCAAATGTATAATCCGTATCTTCAACTAATGGAGAATTTACGTCTGTAGTATACACTTTTAAACCTGCTTTATCTTTAGCAAATGTAAGACCTGTAGACAATGTATCAGTAATTTCATACTTCAATGTTGTCTCATCATAAGCTTCATCATAATTTGGAATTGTAGAACCTGTAATCGTATAAGTAACTTCGTCTCCTACACCAACTGTCTTCTTATCCGGTACCTTATCTGTATCTGGAATTTCCTGATTCTTTGGAGAAACACTGACATCATAATTCCATGTTGAACCGCCATCCGTTGTTACTGTTTTAGGTATTGATACAAAGAATGGCTTACTTGCAACATATTTACTAGGTGTCTCTGTCTCAACAACAAGATAATATCCTAACTCTAGATTACTAAATACAGCCCTGCCTGTTCCATCAGCTGTTGTCTGACTCTGTCCTGTTAAATCAGCTGCAATTTTCTTTGCCTCATTTGCTTTTGCTTCTAAATCTGCTGTACTGATGCTTCCCAAAGTGTCTGGTGTTAAACTTAATCTTGCAAAATCTGTCGTCAGCTTCCAGGCTTTATATTTACCATTCGTTCCTGGTTCTAAACTTGCCACTTTATAAATAGTAAACTCTGCCCCGCCTAATCCTGGATATTTTCCATCAGCATCTTCTTTATCTGTTGTTTTGTTAATAGTTAAACTTCCTTTTGCCTGAGGATTTGTAATCGTACTCTCGGCATTCACCATTGCTGGTAATAATGTGATCGCCATCATCACTGCTGTTGTCACTGCTAATAGTTTCTTCCATAACTTCTTCATATTTGTTCCCCGCTTTCTTTGTTATTTTTGAAACATAAATTGTTTGTCCCCGAGTATCCTATATATACAGGGCGAATGAACCCTGTCATATTAAAATAAAAGTGTCATAAGTACCTTATAGAATAGATTTCCGTTCTATATGATTCCTCTTCTCCTTCGGATGATATACCATCCTCCGGCTATGATCATAATTCCAACACCAAATATTGTGGCTCGGAAACCGCCTCCGGCTGCTGGCATATCAAAGAGTTTATTATTCGTTATCTCCATTTTCAAATCATAATAATAATGTGTATTCGAATCTCCCACTACTGTAAATCCAGAACTTGCACTTTCTCCCTCTGTAGTTCCTACTACAACAGTAATTGGATTCGCCAATAAGTTATAATTTGCTGGCGCCTTTGTTTCTGTTATTACATATTCTCCTGGAAGTAAGTCAGAAATAGTGATAACACCTTTATTCTCTCCTTCTGATGGTGTCGTAACAGTTTCTTCGTAATTATCCGGTCCTGTTATCTTAAATTCTGCACCACCAAGCTTTTCTTTATTGGCATTATTCTTTGTAATCTCGATACTTCCTCGTTGTAATGTGTTAACAACCGAAACTGTCTTTTCTTCTACTCCTTCCGTAGTCTCCATTTTTTCTGAATCTGAATAGGTTACCTGATAAATATAATTTCCAAGTTTAATATATTCTTCGCTATCTACTGGACTGTAATTATTTTCCCCGTTTTTCACAACCTCTCTTACTTTATAATCAGAAAGATTAGGATTACCTGGAATTTCAAATTCACAGGCCCATTGTTTTGTCGCGTCTACCTCTTTAACTTGTTCTGGCTGGACAGCATCTCGGTAATATAATCCTAAAAATGTGCTTTGTGGTTTTAAATCATCTTCTAAATCAGGATTCCCCTCTCCTGTTCCATCCGATTTTCTAGAATCTTTCCACTGTTTTTCTACCTTTATCACTTTATAATTTTTATGATTTGTAACAAGTACAGAAGCATCATTTCCTAATTCAATCGTTCCTGTTGCAATGTTATTAGATGTAACCACATCTTTACACCCACTTACCGTTATTGTCGGCACTTTGTATTCCTGATTATTCAGATTAATTTCTTCAACCTTAAACTCTGTACCAGAAAGAATCTGCGTTATGCTGATGGTATATCCTACAGGAATTCCTGTAATCTCACCTGAAGAGTTCGTATCTCCTGCAACTTCCACCTCTCCAGACTCTAACGCTGTTAATGTTCCATTATCATTCTTATAGTAAATTGTCTCCTTCTTATCCTCTCCTCTATCATTTACGCAATATAAATAATATGGGCCTACATATGGAACCAATTGTCCTTCTGTACTTGTTAAGTAGATCTTAAAGCTAAACTTATCGTCTGTTATCTGCCCTTCCTTCATTGCTTTGGTTATGCGAAGCTCTCTTTTATTGGCTGCAGAACAATTATTTGTGAATACAACTAATCTTCGATTCTCAGCTACTTCTTTAGAAGTACGGATATCTTTAACTTTTTTCCCTTCCTCATTTTCACTTTCTGTATATTCTGTATAACTGACCTCGTTTATTTTTATGTCATCGTACTCGTCTGATTTTACACCAATTTCCTCGACATAATATTTTTGATGATCCTTTAAACCAGAAAATGTTGCTTTTTGGCCTGGTTTTAAATAAAATGCTCCATCATCATCGAAAGTTACAGCAGTACCATCCGCCATCTTTGCTGCTTTTAGTACCTCATAAGTATTTTCTTCAAATGTTTCATTCCCTTTGGATTTCTGTGCATATACTTTAAATTTAAACCGAACATTCGCATACTTTTCTTTATCTGTGTTAGAAAGTTCTTTCTTTACTTCAATCGAACCATCTGGAACAACCGGAAGATTAAACTTCATATGAAGATTAGAAGCACCTGCGCCTCGCTCAAAGTAAAACATACGCATCGTATGGCTGGAATAATCTTTGAAAGTATCTCCTTTGAAATAATCACTAACTTTATTGTCATTCCACGCAGTTCCATCTGGGAAGTAACCTGCCTCTTTAAATAATTCCTTAATCGTCTTAGTAGATTCCACTGGTGTTTTACCTGTCTCACAATCTTTCCATGAAACTACACCAGTTGCAAAGTTAATCTTACCGGAATGTGCATCGTGAATACCACCAATGTCAAGAACTAATGTCCCATCTATAAAAACCCACATATCATCATCGCCGTTGAATTCATAGACCATTGGCTCTTTTTTTCCATTTTGTGTGACCTGTCCATTCTTCTGCTGAACAAAGTTGGCTGATACTTCCATTCCAAAATAGTAATTTGGAGTTCCGTTTACCAGATATAACTTCTCTCCTTTTCTTGGAGCAGTATCTGTCAGGGCCTTTCCGTCTTCATCGTACAAATTTTTATTGGTTGAAAAACGGCCATCAATGATGGAATTATACGGCATAAAATTACCACGTTTGTAATAATATAAGTCCTCATTTTTCGGTGTCCCTATCTGCTTATATACCTTAAACTCCTTTGCATTGCTGCCTGTCGAACCTGAACTGCTGGTATCTAAATAGGCATAATTTTCAAAACTACTGTATTCATAGTATCCTGTATTAGCATAGATACTTTTGATAAATAAGTGGTTTGTTTCTGTTGCCCCACTAAATAAGCCAGACAGACTTTTTGCACCATTTTTTGCTATCGGATAACCATCTGTTCCCAAACGTCTTTCCAGCAAGTTATTTTTAATAGTTCCATTACCGTAATTTCCACCTAAATTAATTGAATTATTTCCATTCTTAAGATATTTATTAGCCTCTCCTTCTAAGTCTATCATTTTAATCTTGATTCCCTTAGATGCGCTGTCCACCGTTTCAACTGTCGATAACATCTCTGTGTAAACGAAATAAAGCGTTTTATTCTGTAATTTTTCTCTATTTTGCCCACTTTGAGTTCTGTAATATGTAGTACGATTCTCCACTTCTAATGAAATAATATCCGTTCCATTCGTTCCATCATAAGAAGTACCAGAATCTGTAACAACCGCTTTCATAAATTGATAACTCTGTTGTTCACTATCTGTTAATTTATAATACTGACTATAAGTTGTTGCTGTTATATTTGATATGTAAAAATATTTTGCATCTATTTCCAGATTACTTAATACAGCATTTGTCTCTGAAAGTTCTATTGCCTTTCCTCTGTCATCAACGATGTTTACTGTTGTCTTTATCTGACCATTCTTTTTCCAGATAATTGTAAATGTTGAAAAACTCTCCGTTTCAAAATCAACTTTTTTGACAACCTTTTTCGCGGTAGTTGTAATATCCTTTAACTGTTTACTCTCTGAAAGATCTACTACCTCTTTTACTTTACCCGATGTATCTTCTTCCAGATGCATTACTGTTACATCCGTATCTTTAGAGTCCTTACGGTCTTTCAATGCTTCTGGCATTGTAATCTTTTTATATTCCATAGAAACCTGAACTTTTCCATCTGGTTCTATCTTATTCCCATTCTCATCTACGAAAGAAATGTCGTAAGCCAGAAATCCTGCAATATCATAGATTTCATTCTGTGCCTTTTCCAGGAGCTGCTTCTTTACTTCTGCATACTGTTTTTGTGTTTCTTCATTATCCTGTTCAATCGGCACAATCTGTAACTTTGCACTATCAGCGATAACTCCTGCTTCGGACTCTTTTACTTCTACTTTTACATCGTCATTTTCATATCGAAAAATTTTTTTCTCTTTTATATTGGATTCTTCGCTTGTATCGGCTTCTTCGGCTGATTCTTTCTCTGGCAAAGTTTCTTCTTCACTAGAACTTTTTTCTTCTGTCACTTGCTCCGAGGCTGCTTCTATGTTCCTTTCCTTCCCTGCCTCTGCATCTTCTTTAGTACTTGTTTCTTCCGTCTGCTTTTCTGTAGTTTTCTCCGCTGCTTTTTCTTCTGCATTATCGCTCTCTGGCTGCGTTTCTTCCTTTTTAGGCATATCAGAAGATGGACTGGATTCGGTCGGCTGATCAGATATTTCCTGTGCCCCTGCTTCTTCGGTCTGGACAGACTTGTCCCCCGCATTCTGTTCTTCGCCTTGCTCTGCCATACCTGTTTTGGCCGCAGATGTTGTTACTGCCTCCTCACTGCCCATTGAAGCAAATCCTACAATATGCGGTGTCGTAAATAACATTACTGCAACGATAAGGATTGCTGTGAGTCGTTTCCATTGTCCTTGGTTTCGCTTCACGTTCTTCATAGTATTTCCCCGCTTTCTTTAAAATAATTCCCGTAATGAATTATCTGTATATTGCTAGTTCCCCGTTTTTTTTACAAAATACTGTGAATATAATTCTTTATTATCTGATACTTTTTATTTTTAATATTTTACCATCAATGGTACTAATTTGTCATCAAAAATATTTCTATACTTTATGAATAATCACCATAAATTTATCAATAGTTTTAATTTTTTTATATTTTTCCAGCAAGAATCTTTATATTAAAATAACTTTATTTTCTATAACTTACACTCTCGCTATATCCCTGCATAGTCTTGCGTAGCTTTCCAATATTAACAGTCTTTTGGAAGAAATGTTCCACAGTGATTGACAACCATTTAGGAATCTCTGAAACTATGTTTATTAACTATGTTGAAATATAATTTTTTTCTCTTTATAATCATCTTTTATATTAAAAAATATTTAAAAGTTTTTTCTTTCACTAATTACTTCTTCTCAATTTATTAAAAGCAAAAAATAAAAAAGTACCGCATCAAAGAGGTGAGACGATACTTTTTTATTACTTTTAATAAAATGTACTCTCGGAGTCTTTCCTGCACTTGCTTTTGTGGCTGATTTTCCGCCAGTCGCACCCGAATTTCATCAACGTACGTACCGCGTACGCTTCAGAAATTTGGACACAACTGACAAAAAATCTTCTCACAAAATCAAGCACAAAAAGATTCCGAGAGTACATTAAATTGTTTTAACGAATATATTTTTCTGCTATTTTCTTAAGTTTTTCTGGATTTTGGGTATACCAGCTTTCATAGGTTAAATGCTCTGCCGAAATCATCTGACCAAGTTCTACAAAGAAATCTGGGATTTCTTCTGCAAGCATTGTTCCCCATTCTTCTCCAAAATGCTCTGCTCCCTGTGCATCTGTTCCATTTACATGAAAAGCAAATGCCGGCTGCATTTTTCCATCCACACGTTTAGATGCCCCGTGGAAACCAAGCTTTCCAATCTGATGTGTTCCGCAAGAAGAAGTACATCCAGATATATGAATTCTTGGAAGTACCCCATCTGCAAAATGATAAGGCTCTACTGTCGCCACAATACTTGCAAGCAATCCCTGAGAATCTCTAAGTCCAATCTGGCATACGGTACTTCCAATACATGATACAGATGTTTCAAACAAATTTTTTGCCCCGTCTTCTGTAATTGCAGCAATCTCCTTTGCCTGTGACGCATTCAGATTAATAATATACAATGTTTCATCTGGAGCAATGCGAACTTCTGCGTCTTCAATATCTTTTATTATATTATAAATTTCTTCAAACTTCTTCACTGGGACAATTCCACCTATTGGGTGATATGCCACTGCATATAGTCCCTGTTGTTTCTGTGGAAGAATACGTTCTGATGCTGCTTCTTTTTGTGGATAACTTTCTGCTGTTTCTAATATAACATTTTTATCCGTTTTTACTATGTTTTCTGGTACATTCCTGGTTATGCTCTCTGTTATATTTTCTGACATATCAGCAGTGTTTTTTCCTTCAACATCATCCGCACTATTATTTCCCATATTATTTATTGCATTCTCGGCTACTTTTCCTTCTAACTTTATAAGAAGAGAATCTTTATATTCTGCCTTTACTTCTGCTAACTTTTCCTGATATGCTTTGCGGTAGCCATCTACCCCTAATGTCTCCTGCATGTATCTTGTTCTTGATTTAGCACGACTCTCATAATTACCATAAGTAGTAAATGTCCGAACCATTGCTTCTACATAATAAAGTACCTCTTCAGGCTTTACATTTTCCGCAACCTTTACTCCCATTCGGTAATTATTTCCCAGTCCGCCTGCACTGTATACATCAAAAGTTCCTTCTTCTTTTGCTACAAATCCAAGATCTCTAAATGTTGCATGTGTTACATTCGCCGGAGAATTAGAAAATCCTACTTTTAACTTTCTTGGAAGCTTCACCGTCTTGATGATTCCCATCAGATAATCTCCCGCTTCTTCCGCATAAGGAAGTACATCGAAATATTCCCCCTGTTCCACTCCAGAGAGGGGAGAGACCATAGTATTTCTTGGGAAATCTCCACCGCCTCCTCGAGTAACAATGCCAGCATCCATTGCCTGCTCCATAATATCGCAAACCGCCTTTGCATCTAAATCATGAAACTGCACTGTCTGGCAAGTTGTGATATGTGCTCTTTTCACATCATACCTTTCAATAGAATCTACAAGGAACTTTAACTTTTCCTTCGTCACTCTGCCGCCTGGCATACGCAGACGGAGCATACTCGCTTCTCCACCTTTTTGTGCATAACTTCCAAAGCCGCCAGAGAACCCTTTATAATCTTTCACACTGACTTCTTTTGCATAAAATTTCTCTGTCATCTCTCGAAATTCTTTTAAATCTGCTTTAAATTCCTTCATTAATTCCTGATTCATATTTTCCCGACCTTACTTTCTATTATTCTCTATAGCGCATTATGATTTTCTCGCAATAACAATGAATTAAATTATATCATACTTATACTACCTGCACAAGTAGTAATAATTTAATTCTCAGACTTCTGCATTCTGACTGCGGCAAAACGTAATTGTTAGCACTCATTTAAATTGAGTGCTAATTTTTTCTTGACATTCCCGCAAACTGGTATTAGTATAAGAATGGTATTGATAAAAATACAAAGGCAATATTCCAGACGGAAGTTTTTTGACTTAGTTCATAGAATATTAGCCTACATTTATATAATTAATTTTAAGGAGATGCTTATTATGGCTAAACAGGGAAGTTTATCAATTAACAGTGAAAATATTTTTCCTATTATAAAGAAGTGGCTCTATTCTGACCACGACATTTTCATCCGTGAGTTAGTAAGTAACGGATGCGATGCTGTAACAAAGCTGAAAAAGCTTTCTGTTATGGGTGAATTTGAAGAAGCTGACGATGAGAAGTATAAAGTAGAAGTTCGTATTAATCCTACTGACAAGACTCTTACCTTTATTGATAATGGTATTGGTATGACAGAGGACGAAGTAGACGAATACATCAATCAGATTGCTTTTTCTGGTGCTGCTGCTTTCATGGAACAGTATAAAGACAAAGCAAGTGATGAGCAGATTATCGGTCATTTCGGACTTGGTTTCTATTCTGCATTTATGGTTGCTGATAAGGTTACTATTGATACTCTTTCTTATAAAGAAGGCGCTACACCAGTTCACTGGGAATGTGATGGTGGTACAGAATTTGATATGGAAGATGGTGACAAAGCAGAGCGTGGTACAACAATTACTCTTTACCTCAACGATGAGAGTTATGAATTCTGTAATGAATACCGCTGCCGCGAAATTCTTAACAAATACTGTTCTTTCATGCCAGTTGAAATTTACTTTGTAAATGAGGAAGAAGAAGCGAAAAAGGCTGAAGAAGCTGCCAAAAAGGATGCTGAAGAAAAGGTAATTGACGTAGACCTAAAGGACGCTGATGCAAAAGAAAATAACGCTGATACAGAAGATGGTGATTCCGAAGTAACTCTTGAAGATGAAGAAGAGGAAGAAGATGATGCACCTAAGCCAATCAACCAGATTCATCCATTATGGACAAAGCATCCAAACGACTGTACTGATGAAGAATATAAAGAATTTTACCGTGATGTATTCCACGATTATAAAGAGCCTTTATTCTGGATTCATTTGAACATGGATTATCCATTTAACTTAAAAGGTATCCTTTATTTCCCTAAAATCAATACAAAATATGATACAATCGAGGGAACAATTAAGTTATATAACAATCAGGTATTTATCGCAGATAATATTAAAGAAGTTATTCCTGAATACCTCTTATTATTAAAGGGATGCATTGACTGTCCTGACCTTCCACTGAACGTATCAAGAAGTGCATTACAGAATGACGGTTTTGTTAAGAAAATTTCTAACTACATCACTAAGAAAGTTGCGGAAAAGCTTTCCGGTATGTGCAAAACCGATCGTGAAAACTATGAAAAATACTGGGATGACATCAGCCCATTCATTAAGTTTGGCTGCATCCGTGACCAGAAATTTAACGATAAGATGAAAGATTACATCATCTTCAAGAACATGGAGGGCAAATATGTTACACTTCCAGATTATCTTGAAGCTGGTAAAGAAAAATACGAAAACAATGTTTTCTATATCACAGATGAAGTAGCACAGTCTCAGTATATCAATATGTTCAAAGAACAGGAAATTGATGCCATCTACCTGACACACCAGATTGATACAACATTTATCACTCACTTAGAGCAGAGAAATCCAGAAGTAAAATTCCTGCGTATCGACTCTGAACTGACTGATAACTTCAAAGAAACAATTGATGAGAACGAAGAAAAAGAACTCACTGAAAAACTTTCCGAGAAGTTCAAAAAGGCAACTGGTGTTGAGAACTTAATCGTAAAAGTTGAAAAGCTGAAAAATGCCGATATGCCTTCTATGATCACCGTTTCTGAACAAACACGTCGTATGTCCGAAATGATGGAAATGTACGGAATGAGCAACAGCTCCACAGGACTTGGTGCAGAAGGTGAAACTCTCGTCCTTAACATGAACAATGCCTTAGTTCAGTATGTTTTAAACAATGACGAAAGCGAAAATACTACTACAATCTGCCAGCAGCTCTATGACCTTGCACGTCTGGCAAACCATCCATTAAAGCCGGAGGAAATGACTGCCTTCGTAGCACGTTCCAATAAAATCCTCACAATTTTAACAAAATAAATACTTTTTTTAAGGACTAAAGAAACGAAAACCAGAAATTTAATATAGAAGAAAATGTGAAGATAGTCGCGGCGTAGAAAATGCCTGTTCGGCATTTTTACTGGCTCCGACATCACATTTTCTTCTATATTAAATTTCTGGTTCTTTGGCTTCAGATGGAAATTAGTATTTAGATGGGAGGAAGAAGGGATTGTCCAGAAGTCTATGGTTCTCATTAGAATAAACATCTCCAGAAGAGGATACTTTCTTACTCGATTATATAAAAATTATATTTACCTACTCCTACCTTATGGAGGATTTTCTCTGGTTAACTCTCATAATCTTCTGGAGAATCCCCTTCTCTTTCCAACACAAAATCACTAATTTGCTATTTATTATTAAAAACAGACAGCCGCTGAAATAAAATTTTATGCTGAATTATAAAAAGATTATGATAAAGAAAAAAGAATTATTATAAGTATTGCATTTTGTGACTTTGCGCTGTGGAATTTTGACTCTGAAAACTTCGGACTCGTTTTTCCGAAGTTTTCGTTTTTTGAGGCAAAATGAAGCGTTTAGCGCAACGGAACAAAATCTAACTTATAACAATTCCTTTTTCTTTAGAAGACCGCGTACAATTCAGCTCAACATCTTCTACTAAAGCGGCGTCTGTGTCCCAGAAAATTAGTATTTTTAGTAAAATTTGTTGTATTTTTTATCGTTCTTTTTGAGTTCTTTGTTTATATAGTTTCCACCCATTTTTTCTCGTAATGTTTCTTTTCCTGAGAAAAGATTCGTTCCTAATCCAAGGCGTTCTCCGTCAATTTTGGCTCCGAGTGCTGCCATTGTTGTTGGGAACATATCCATTGTTGTAAAACGACGGTTCTGTGTTACCTTTTCTTGATAAGCACACTGTGGATTAATGATTGTGTTGTATACTGTTCTGATATAACTTCCACTTAAAGGTTTCCAGAATTCTGAGCCAGTATCGACCATGGAGGTATGATCTCCTGTAATAATAATGGTTGTGTTTTCATAAAAATCTTGTTGTTTAATCCAATTTACAAAATCATACACTTGTCTATCGGCACAGGCTACTACATTTCCATAGGACGTAACATATTTATTATCGCAAAGGCTACAGGTATATCCGTGTGGAAAATGAGTGTCAACTGTAAGCATTGTCAGATTAAATGGCTTATCACCTACTGCTAACTGCTTTAATTGCTTTTTCGCTCTTTCATAAAGAATCTTATCCTCATGTCCCCAGAATACTCTATAATCTTTCGGAATATCACCATCTTTTATTGCCGCATTATAATCTTTTATTAGGTAATTTTTATGTGTTTTAAAATAGGCATCTCTTCCTGCAAAATCCCCGTCACTTCCACACAAAAATTCCTGTTTATATCCTTCTTTATCTAAAAAATCTCCTAAAGCCGTAAGATTAGGTAAAAATTTATCAGATACAGTTCCGGCATTTTTTACTTTTAATCCAATAGCAGACGTTTGCCCTACAAGACCTCCTGCAGTATAGGCTGTTCCTTCTAAGCAGACACCTCCACCTAATTTATTACTGCTTTTATCCGTAAAATGAACATTTTCCTTCGCAAGCTTCGTGAGATTTGGAATATAATTCACATCCATAGTTCCACCGCTTGCCCTGTCTGCAAAACTGCTTTCCATGGATTCCATATAAATATAAATCAGATTTTGCTTTTTTTCTGGAAATGTTACCGTTGTTTTGTCTGGATTCACATAATGATCTTCATAAAATGTAGATACTTCTCTCGAACTTCTCAAATACTCCCACATACCGATTTCTCTTCCCTGTACATGGATTGTATTTAAAAGAGCTAACGCCACACAAAATTCAATAAGAATCTTACTCCATCTTGGAATTTTTTTCTTGTTGAACACTCCCAAATTATACATTCCTCTTGTATACAGCAAATAACATACTATAATCGTCAATGTAAATAGAATAGGCGGAAGTACTGCTGTTTTTATGATACTGTTAACTATTGTGCTGTCTGTTCCTTTAATTGGGCTTGTAAGCTGTAACAATATTGTAGAAAATGCTACATTCCCACAGGTTACTTTTACCCATTCTACCAGATATTTTGCAAGAAAAGCTAGCAATAATCCGAGAGGTACTACTAAACCAAATGGAAATGCCAAAATCTTTATAAAAAGATTAGATTCAATCTTCTCCTGTCGTTCTTTTAATGTGTTAAAAATAAAAAAGCATAGCGGTAAAATTAAGAATACTGCATAGTAAAAGAATACTTCCTGCTTCTTTTCTTTAACGCGCTCTTGATAATTTCCATTTATCTCTATAGATTCAAAATCAAACTGTACGCCAATTTTTCTTCCCATTATAAACTTTATTCTATCTACATTTTCTAAGTTTATAGGAATAATAACTTCTTTCTCGCCCTTTCCTACTTTGTTATTAATTTTTCTTTCTTTAGAAAAATCTTGTTCCTTCTCTGTTGTATACATTAATTTTATTGGCACTTTTTGAGGTGCAGCTTTCGAAAAATGTATTACAATATTTTCAATATATGGTACATCTATTTCTTTTATAATATGCGGATTGGCATCTATAACTGTAAAATGACCATCTTTAATATCATAATTTACAAATTTGGGCTCTGGTGTGTCCAATATCTTTGGTTTTAAAGCCATTTCTTTTGATATACCAGATGCAAAAAATGCAAATACACCTGCCAAAACCAAAATACCTATTACACCTGCTACTTTATGCCATCTTTTTTTCGCTGTATAATATAGCAATATCGTAAGTAACAGCAAAAATGCGACCCCAGCAATTTTCATAAAAACCGGAGCGCCTTCTTTTACCAAAGGCACTCCTCCTTTTAAATATAATGCTGAGCCAGTTCCAAGAAAAGCGATTATCACAAATGCCATATAATAATACAACGCTGTTTTTTTTCGTATTTGTTCTCTTTTTCTTTCTCTCATCATAACCTATTTAAAATACTTATCTACTCCATCAGCAATTCCCTTCGCCAGCTTCTTCTGATAGGACACAGAGTTTAACTGACGATCCTCTGTTGAGTTTGTAAGGAATCCACATTCAAGAATCATTGTAGGAATCTTAGCCCAGTTAATTGTTGTGTAATAGTCCGAACGAATCGTTCCATGGCTTCTCTTATTCACTGCCTTTGCAACAGAGGATAAAAGGCAGCTTCCTAACTTACGGGAACTGTTAAAAATCTTTTTGCCAACGTAACGGGAACTTCCCGGCACACATACCAATGGTCCCTGTGCGCTTGCTCCTGATGCATTACAGTGAATACAAATATGGATATCCGCACCACTCTTATTCGCTTTCTTTGTTCTCTGCTGGTTAGAAAGTGGACAATTATTTGTTGTCCGGAGCATGATTACTTTATATCCTCTCTTCTTCAGTTCTTTTTTTGTCGCTTTTGCAATTGCAAGATTAGTTTTATATTCCGGGATATGCGTACGTACACCAGCAGTACCAGATGTCAGTTTTGCTTTTCTTCTGGAAGAACCTGGCGCTAATCTTTCTGTAGAAGAGATTCCTCTCTGCTGGTGTCCAGCCGCTATAAATACAGTTCTCTGCTTCTTTGCTTTTTGGGTCTTCTTTGTTTTTTTCTTCATTTTTTTCTTTGTTGTCTTTTTGTCCGCTTTCTTTGCTGTCTGCTTTGCAGCGGTTGTTGCTGTCGCAGCCTTAGCTGATACCTTTATTGTACTTACCGGTATCATCGTAAGAACTAACAATACTGCTAAAAGCAAACTGAAATGTCTTTTTAACTGACTTTTCATACTTTTTCCTCCTTTTTCATCAATAACCTTAATGTAACAGCATAAAATCACTTTTGCTGTATTTCTTTTCTATTATACACTGACTGCCGGGCTTCGTCCATATGTTCATTTCTTAATTTACAGTCAACTTTATTTTTTAATAAGACCTCAAAACTCTTGGCATTCTTGCCGAGAAATGTGTAAGTCTTATCACATCTGATATGAAAAAAGGCAGCAGACTTCCATCTATCTAAAAGATAAACAGAAATCTGCTGCCTTTTCCTCACATCTAATTGATGTAACAGCTTTACCGTCTGCATAGGACAATTCGTAAATTACACTATAGACAAGTGAAAGAACTGTATCTGTAATTAGAAACGAGCTGGATTCAGCTTAACGCCAGGACCCATTGTAGAAGTAAGTGTAGCACTTCTAATGTACTGTCCCTTAGCTGCAGCTGGTTTTGCCTTAATGATGGCATCTATTAATGTCTGGAAGTTTTCGTTTAACTGCTCCTCTGTGAAAGAAGCTTTTCCGATTGGCACGTGAATGATGTTTGTTTTATCAAGTCTGTACTCGATCTTACCAGCTTTTAAGTCCTGAACAGCTTTAGCAACGTCCATTGTTACTGTTCCAGCCTTAGGGTTAGGCATTAAACCTTTTGGTCCAAGTACACGACCAAGACGACCAACAACGCTCATCATGTTAGGTGTTGCAACAACTTTATCGAAATCGAACCATCCTTCGTTCTGAATCTTTGGAATAAGTTCCTCTGCTCCTACGAATTCTGCTCCTGCTGCTACAGCTTCTTCAGCTTTGTCACCCTTAGCGAATACGAGAACACGTACTTTTTTACCTGTACCATTAGGTAAAACTACTGCTCCACGAATCTGCTGATCAGCATGACGTCCGTCAAGACCCATTTTGAAATGAGCTTCGATAGTTTCATCAAATTTTGCACTGGCAGCTTTTTTTACGATGGCTACTGCTTCCGGTGCGTCGTATAAGTTAGTTTTATCTCTGAGCTTTGCAGCTTCCTGATATCTTTTTCCTCTTTTCATTCTAAATAACCTCCTGTGGTATTATCGGGAGCGACCCTCCCACTTCGTTGTATCTAATCAATCCGATTAATCTTCTACAGTAATGCCCATGCTTCTGGCAGTACCAGCGATCATGCTCATTGCTGCTTCGATGCTCGCTGCGTTTAAATCAGGCATCTTCATCTCTGCAATTTCTTTTACTTTATCTTTAGAAATTGAAGCAACTTTTGTTTTGTTAGGAACACCTGATCCGGATTTGATGTTACAGTATTTCTTTAATAATACTGCTGCTGGTGGTGTTTTAGTAATAAAACTGAATGTTCTGTCCTGGTATACTGTAATAACTACAGGAATGATCAAATCGCCTTTATCTGCTGTTCTAGCGTTGAATTCCTTTGTAAACTGGACAATATTCACACCATGCTGACCTAAAGCAGGACCTACAGGTGGTGCTGGAGTTGCCTTTCCTGCTGGAATCTGTAATTTAATATAACCTGTGACTTTCTTTGCCATGATAGCTAACCTCCTATTGTGGTAATTGCGGGAATGTCCCTCCCACTTTTCTGCTCCTTACGGAGTATCTTATAACTTCTTAACATCTAAAAATCCAATTTCTACAGATGTTTCACGACCAAACATATCTACTTCGATGGTAACAGTCTGTTTATTCATGTTAATTGCCGTTACAGTGCTTACTCTTCCTTCCCAGGCACCGGATGTTACTTCTACTAAGTCACCAATCTCGATGTCAATCTCTACTTCATTGTCGCTCTGGGCAACAATACCAAGATTTCTCATTTCTGCCTCGGAAAGTGGTACTGGGTCTGACCCTGGACCAACAAAGCCTGTTACACCTCTGGTGTTACGAACAACATACCATGTATCGTCGTTCATGACCATGTTAACTAACACATAGCCAGGGAACATTTTCTTAGATACGTTCTTTTTGACTCCACCCTTCATCTCGACTACGTCCTGAAGAGGGACTCTTACTTCAAATATCTGATCCTGAAGCTTTCTGTTTTCAATTGTTTTTTCAATATTAGCCTTCACCTTGTTCTCGTAGCCTGAGTAAGTATGGACCACATACCAGTTTAATTCTGACATATATTCACCTTTACCTTTATACTAGACCAGAAAATTAATTCCATACTGGAGAACCATATCCAGGGTAGCAATAATGACACCCAGGACAACGGATACAACCGTTACTGTAATTGTCTCTCTGATAAGCGTTTTTCTGTCAGGCCAGCTGATATTTTTAAATTCGGCTTTAAGGCCCTGAAACCAGCTTGTTTTCTCTGTTTTCTTTGCTTCGTCGCTCATCTTATCACTCCTTAAAAACCGGTCCGACTATTTTGTTTCTTTATGAACAGTATGCTTTCTACAGAATCTGCAATACTTTCTGGTTTCTAATCTTTCAGGATGATTTTTCTTTTCCTTTGTAGTATTGTAGTTACGCTGTTTACATTCTGTACATGCCAATGTGATTCTCACGCGCACAACTTCCACCTCCAATTTTGTTAAACGTAGGGTTTATTCTCATAAACCGATTTTAGGCATAAAAAAAAGACCTATTCCATCGCCACATTAATATATCATACCGATTTAACTTCGTCAATCCTTTTTCTGCACAAAATCCCGAAAAAGTCTTTTCCATATCTGCTCAATATGCTCAGAACATTTATAACTTTTTTATATTTTCTGCAATGTGCATAAGTTATCCACAAAATCCACACCTTGTTGTGGATAAAGTGGATAAAACTCATCTTCATACCAGAAAAGCAAATATTCATGCTATTTTTGCCATTTTACTTTTTCCACTCAAAATGTGGACAAAATCTTGACAACCTTTGAGATATAAACAAGTCTATCAACAGATTCTTTTCCCTTCTATTTTCAGACAATTTTCCGCTTATTTTTCAACCAATTTATGGAAATTTTGTTATTGACAAGAAACGAATGTTCGTGTATGATGTTGTTAAACGGCCGATGTATTAAAAATCCTTAAAAAAGAAATCAAAAAAACAAGCGTTCGTGTATGATGTTGTTAAGCCCCAAAACTTACAGATATTATAACTACTATCTTAGTAGTAATCATTATAAAGAAAGAAGGATTTATTTATGAAACAGACAATTCGTATTAAATATTTTACAGACAAGATTGAGAAACTCACCTATATTGATGGCAAGTCCGATTGGATTGACCTTCGCGCTGCTGAAGATGTTTCTTTAAAGAAAGGCGAATTTGCTCTTATTCCTTTAGGGATTGCTATGGAACTTCCACAGGGCTATGAGGCTCATGTTGTGCCAAGAAGCTCTACTTTTAAGAATTTTGGAGTTATACAGACAAATCATATGGGTGTTATTGATGAGTCTTATTGTGGAGATAATGACCAGTGGTTTATGCCTGTTTTAGCTATTCGTGATACAGAGATTCATGTGAATGACCGTATATGCCAGTTCCGTATTATGGAACACCAGCCAGTTATCTCATTTGAAGAATGTAATACTTTAAACGGTACAGACCGCGGCGGTTTTGGAAGTACTGGCAGAGCTTAACAATTCTTTAAAATCATTGATTATTTATTAAACTTAAAATTTTCCCTCTCATTATTGAAAGATAGCAGCACTTTTCTTATATTTATCTAAAATGAAAGGATCACTCATGAAGAAACTATTTTTTCGTTTTGATTTCTCACCAAAGATAAAAAAGTTTCTCACTACACTTCATAATACACAGGAACGGGCTATTTTATGGATAACCAGGCAGTTTCTTCCCTTTCTTTTTCCGAGGCACTGCCCGCTTTGCGACAAACTTCTTCCTTACGGAAGTTTTATCCATGAGGAATGCCACAGAGAACTCCCTCTGATACACTCCCCTGTATGTATGCGCTGCGGAAAGCCTGTATCCTCCCACACACAAGAATACTGCTATGACTGCCGTGCCTTCCCAAAGAGTTTTCAAAGAGGACTTTCTCTTTTTCTTTATAATAAGAAGACCCGTCCTATCATGAGTGCTTTTAAGTATCAGAACAGGCGGGGACTTGCAGACTTTTTCTGTCAGGAACTTTGCAGGTACCAACTTTCACAACTAAGAGATTTAGGTGCTGATGCGGTTATCCCTGTTCCTATTCACAAAAATAAATATAAAAAGAGAGGTTATAATCAGGCCGCTCTGCTCAGCAGTAGGCTGGCTCTGACTCTTAACCTCCCTCATTATCCTGACATGCTGATTCGCTCTGTAGATACACTTCCACAAAAACAGTTCAATCCACAGGCTCGTCTCAATAATCTAAAGAAAGCATTCTGCTTTAATTCACATTATGATAAACTTCTCTCTCAAAGTACTCCCTTTTCTGTATTACTTGTTGATGATATTTATACCAGCGGAGCAACAATGGAAGCCTGTACCCGCATCCTTTTAGAAGCCGGTATTTCTGAAGTTTATATTTTATCTATCTGCATTGGAATTGCCAGAGATTAACTCATTAGAATGCCCGGAGCCAGCACAATTATGATGTTTCTTTAAGTTACAGGCCCTCTTTAAGACAATCATTCAAACCTGAATACCGCTTCTGCTCCGTCTCATTATGAATCATCTGCTCTACCATAGACTGCCTGCCTGCAATCGCAACACATTTCTGCGCTCTTGTAATTGCAGTATAGAGCAGATTTCTGTTACACAGAATCGGCGGACCGCTAAGAAGTGGAAGAACCACAGCGGGATACTCGCTTCCCTGCGATTTATGAATTGTAATCGCATAGGCAAGTTCTAATTCATCTAAACTTGAGAATGGGTATTCTGCCTCTCTGTTCTCATCAAAAACAACCGTAATGCGTTCAGAATATGTATTAATCTGCTTAATGATACCCATATCTCCATTGAAAACACCCAGTCCCTCTTCGATGGAAAAGCCCTTTGAGTTTGTGATTTTCCATTCAAGCTTGTAATTGTTCTTTACCTGCATTACTTTATCGCCTTCACGGAAAACACCGATACGACCTTCTTTTTCTTTTTTAGATTCAGAAGCAGGATTTAAATAGTATTGAAGAACTTCATTTAAATGTTCTACTCCAAGTTCTCCCTTTCGCATCGGAGTAAGTACCTGTATTTCAAATGGAGATGCCCCAATATACTCTGGAAGTCTTGTTTTCACAAGGTATACCAATGCCCCCATTACCGAGCGGACATCTTTCTTCTCAAAGAAAAAGAAGTCTTTATTTTTGTTGTCCAGTGTTATAAGCTCGCCTGCATTAATTTTATGTGCATTAAGAACGATATGGCTGCTCTCTGCCTGACGATATATTTTAGAAAGACGAACTACACTGAATGCCTTAGAATCAATGATATCTTTTAACACATTTCCCGGACCAACACTAGGAAGCTGACTGGAATCACCTACAAGAATGAGTCTTGTTCCGGGAACAATAGCTTTCAAAAGTGAATACATCAGATGAATATCTACCATAGACATCTCATCAAGAATGACCGCATCGGCTTCTATCGGATTATCCTCATTCTTTTCAAAATGAGAACTGTCCCCATCTTCAATTCCACCGGATACTTCTAAAAGACGATGAATTGTTTTTGCTTCATAACCTGTCGCTTCCGTCATCCGCTTTGCAGCTCTTCCTGTAGGGGCTGCCAGAACAATATCCATCTTCTCCATCTCAAAGCAGCGTATCATAAGATTAATGGTTGTTGTCTTTCCAGTACCAGGACCTCCTGTAACAACTACTACACCTTTGGTAAGGGCCTCTTCCACGGCCTGTTTTTGTAATAAATCAAGCTGAAAGTCCATTGATTTCTCTAATTCGCTGATTCGCCTTCCATATTCCCCTTTTTCCATCGGGAAATGTAAGTCAAGATTCAGAAGCATACGGGATGTATTCAATTCCATAAAATAATAGGAACTTAAATACACATGTTCTTCCTCCCCTATTGTACGAATCATCAGCTTTTTATCAAGAACCAATTCCATCAAATGATCCTCTATAAACTCTGGAGCCATTGAAAGAAGCTGTCCCGCGCTCCGGCATAATACATCCTTTGGCAGATAAACATGACCGGAAAGTGCCGCCTGTTGCAAAGAATACAAAATTGCCGCACAGACACGAAAATCAGAATCAGGGGCGATTCCTGCCTTTGCCGCGATCGCATCCGCCGCACGAAATCCGATTCCTGTAATATCTTCTGCCAGCTTATATGGATTCGTCTTCAAAATATCATACATTTTATTGCCGTATTCTTCAAAAATACGGACAGCAAAGCGGCTGGTAATCCCATACTCTGACAGGAACATCATCGCATGGCGCATCTCCTGTTTTTCCTGAAACTGTACCGCAATATCCATCGCTTTTTTCAGAGAAATCCCCTTCACTTCTGCCAGACGTTCCGGCTCACTCTCTATAATGTCAAAGGTATTACCTTTAAACTTTTTGATTACTCTTGCCGCCAATGCCGGGCCCATTCCCTTAATAGCACCAGATGCAAGATACCGTTCCATTGCCGCTTTATCTTCCGGCTCCTTTACAGTATAAGATGTCATCCGATACTGCGGACCATGGGCCGGATGATCTACATATTCGCCTTCCGCACAAATATACTCGCCCTCGTTGATATAATGAAAATTTCCCACGAGGACTTCGTCCCCGTGGGTCGTTTCAATTTCCATTACGGTATATCCATTTTCCTCATTATGAAAGCGAATATGACTAACATATCCTTCCAGATGAGCCATTTAAAATCTCCTACTTTGTACCAAGATACTCAATGTACTGGCCTGTACCAATCGCAACTGCTGTCATTGGGTCATCGGCTGTCATTGTTGTAATTCCTGTCTTTTCCTCAATTAACTGCTCTAATCCCTGTAACATACTTCCACCACCGGTAAGTACAATTCCTCTATCAGAAATATCTGCTGCTAATTCTGGCGGAGTTCTCTCTAATACACTGTGAACTGCCTCTACAATCTGTGCTGTCGCTTCACGAAGAGCCTCTCTTGTCTCTTCAGAAGTTACCGTAACTGTCTTAGGAAGGCCGGTTACTAAGTTACGTCCTCTTACTTCAATAGAAGACTCTTCTGCACGAGTGTATGCACTTCCCACCTGAATTTTGATATCTTCTGCTGTACGGTCACCAATTAACAGATTATGTTTCTTTCTCATATAACGAACAATCGCTTCATCAAAGTCATCTCCAGCAACCTTAATAGATGTGCTTACTACTGTACCTCCCAGAGAAATAACCGCAATATCAGAAGTACCGCCACCGATATCAACAATCATGTTACCACATGGTTTTGCAATATCAATACCAGCACCGATCGCTGCTGCTACCGGTTCCTCGATAATCTTTACATCTCTTGCTCCTGCTGCGTAAGTAGCATCTTCTACAGCCTTCTTCTCAACTTCTGTTACTCCACTTGGAACACAGACAGAAATTCTTGGCTTTCTTCCAAATAAACTCTTGCCCACTGACTTGTGAACAAAATACTTCAGCATCTTCTCTGTAACAGAATAATCACTGATTACACCCTGTCTTAAAGGACGAACCGCTACAATATTACCAGGTGTACGTCCAATCATCAGACGCGCTTCCTCACCGATTGCCTTAATCTTTCTTGTATCGACATCAAAAGCAACTACTGAAGGCTCTTTTAACACGACACCCTTACCCTTTACATATACCAAAATACTCGCAGTACCTAAATCAATTCCAATATCCGTAGCCATTAGGAATCTCCTTTCCTTACAAACTCCACAACTTTTATCCCAAATATTGATTCCAATTTTAATTGAAAATCAATATCAAAATCGTATCTCTATGTCAAATACTGACACACTCGTTACCATTATAAACGAAACCTCTCAAATTTCCAATAGTTTTTTATAACTAACCTGAGAATGACGCACTTTCGTAAGATTTACGACTATTCTGACGTGAAAAAAGGTACTGAGGACTCTGCCATTCCTCAATACCTATTCATCAGAATCTTACTTATCAGGGTCAGTTCTTTTGTTATCTACTGCCTATTCGTCAATTCCTTTTTCTCTTAAATACTCAATAACATCTCCAACTGTTTCGATATCTTCAAGTTCTTCTGCAGGAATCTCTGTATCGTACTCTTCTTCTAACGCCATAGTCAGCTCAAATAAATCAAGAGAATCCGCTCCTAAATCTTCCTTAAAAGAAGTATCCGGTGTAATCTCATCCTCTTCAACGCCTAACTGTTCTGCAATAATCTCTTTCATCTTTTCTAACATAAGAAAAAATCTCCTTTTTATAAAATGTGTTATTCATGTTCAAAATTAATGTAAAATAAAAATCCGAGGTCTTGACACTTTACATAACTATCACGAATACAATACTTCCTGCTGTTTTGGCAAGACTCTCTTCTTGTATTCTATCTAATCATGAAAATGTGACCCTTTGACTCTAGTATCATACTATTCCCACATTTCTTTGTCAATATTTTTTCCTTATTGAAAATCTTATTTTCTTAATAACTCTTGACAGCATTGCTATTTTCTTTTATTATAAAAATAGTAACTTTTATCGTTATTGCATGTTTTATATTTATTATTTTATTTATTAATATTTTAATTATGAAAGGGGATTTGCCAATGGGTGCGCCAATGAAGAACAGCCGCCAGCGAAACGCCATATTAGAATGTGTGATGCGTCATCATGACCATCCTACCGCCGACATTATTTATCAGGAGCTGCGGGAAAGCTTTCCTAATATTAGCCTGGGAACAGTATATCGTAATCTTTCACTATTAACTTCTCTTGGAAAAATTATGAAGATTACCTGCGAAAACCACGCTGACCGTTTTGACGGACAGACAAAACCTCATGCTCATTTTGAATGTAAGTCCTGCGGCTGCCTGCAGGATATTCCTTTTAAACCATCGATTCATCCACAGGAAGAAATCGGAGCGGGATTTGATGGAATTATCTCTGATTATACAATAACCTTCCGAGGTTATTGTGCTAAATGTGCTAAGAATTCTGATTTGCCGAACTAGAGCATGTTTGAAACACGCTCTAGACAAAACAGACGAACTCAGGGAGATAAATAAAGCATATCTGTGACTTTAGTCGCGGCGGTTTGAACGCTCACTTTATGCGTTCGTATCTAAACCTTGCTCCGAAGCCACAAATATGCTTTATTTATCTCCCTGAATTCTGCTTGCTGGCAGCTCGGGAATCAGTTAGAGGAGGTTGGGGGGGGGAAGAAGGCTGAAGACATAGGAATATCCAGAAATGCTTTCTATTAATAGTTTAAGCATCAAATCTTCAGAACTTTAACTTCTCGGAATGCCACAACCGTCTGAACCCTCCCTCAAATCTCTCCAAAAATAAATTCTAATTTTGCTTAGACAGCCAAAATACAGCCCACAGGGAATACAATAAAAAAAAGCTCCCTGCCGGACTTGAACCGGCGACCTACGCATTACGAATGCGTTGCTCTACCAACTGAGCCAAGGAAGCTTGTCAAAAACTGACTTAATTATTTTACTATACTCTTACAAAAAAATCAACAAAAAATTTCTGATTTACTGAAGCCACATGGATAAAAGAATTTGAAAAAAAATTTCATTTAGTTGTTGACAAACTTCATTTCTTAGGTTATTATAAAACAGTAATGATTACCATTACTTCTTACAAATAAATTTTATAAGAAGTTTTCATTACTATGCAATGTTACTTATATGCTTTCGATAACCGCTAAGACGCCATCTTAAAAGTTATCAGACATTTATTTTAGAAAAGGAGATTATTTATTATGAAAAAGTTTGTATGTAGTGTATGTGGATATGTTTATGAAGGTGAAGCTGCTCCAGAATTCTGCCCACTTTGTAAGGCACCTGCTTCTAAATTTATTGAACAGTCCGAGGAAAAGACATGGGCTGCTGAGCACGTTGTAGGTGTTGCAAGTGATGTTCCAGAAGATATCAAGGCTGACTTAAGAGCAAACTTTGAAGGAGAATGTAGTGAAGTTGGTATGTACCTTGCTATGGCTCGCGTTGCTCATCGTGAAGGTTACCCTGAAATCGGTTTATACTGGGAGAAAGCTGCTTACGAAGAGGCTGAACATGCAGCTAAATTTGCTGAATTACTTGGTGAAGTAGTTTCCCCAAGCACAGAAGAGAACCTCAAAGTTCGCGTAGAAGCTGAGAACGGTGCTACTGCTGGTAAGTTCGACCTTGCTAAACGTGCTAAAGCTTTAGACCTTGATGCAATCCATGATACAGTTCATGAGATGGCTCGAGACGAGGCTCGCCACGGAAAAGCATTCGAAGGATTACTTAAGAGATATTTTGGTTAAAATATATTCAAACTATAAGATATATAAAATAAATAATAAAAGCAAAACAGAATGCTCCTGCAATCACTTGTAGGGGCATTCTATTTTGCTTTTATTATTAAAAAAATTCATTAAGATATACCTGATAAAACCACCAGGTATAATACAATGATTAGATTTTTACTTTTTTCATTCTCTAAAAGCGTCTCCTTGCTGTGCAAAAATTATATCAACACCCCATTGATATTCATTTTTTTATCAGATTCTCCCTCACCGTAGCCAAGATTATCATACTGTGCTTTTACATCTTCCCACGGAAGTGTTTCATGTTCTTCTTTCAGATAAGAAATGATATCTGCAATTCCCTCTCCAGTAAAAGAACTTGTCATAAATATCTTCTTACAACCGGCGAGTCTTAACCATTCTGCTGCCTGTTCTGGATTACCTGCCCAATGGTCACACTTTGTAACAATACCTACTACTTCTCGATTGGCCTGGGCTGTTACATTAGGCGGATACAGGGAAAATGGTTCTGTTGCACTAATCAAAAGTCCTACTACATCTGCCTCTGCACTATATACTGCCAGAGAACCCGCTAATTCCTTCGTCTCTGCATATTCACCTGGCGTATCAATAATGACATCATAATGGTTAATATATTGTGTTTTATGGTAGACAATCTTCTTCCCTTTCATTGCCTGTGTCAGGGTTGTCTTGCCGGCTTCACTTCTTCCGATAAATATTATCTTTCGCATTTTTACACTTCCTCGTCTGCTTTGTTCTCTGTTATATGTATTCTATCACATTGAACTATGCAAGAAAAGGTTAATATTGGGAAAATTCTTTGCGTTTTCTGCGAAATTTTAGTTCTTCTAATCCCTCCCGAATCTTTTCTGTTCTTTCATTGTAAATAAAGTCATAACTTAAACAAGATAGTATCAGTGCAGTAAGCACATCCACTACAGAATGCTGTTTTAAAAACATTGTTGAAAGGATAATTAATAATGTCATAACAAATGTTCCTGTTCTCGCCGCTTTATTATTTTTAAGCTTTGTGCTGTTCTTTACTGCAAAATATACTGCCATCGAATTAAATACATGAATGCTTGGAAGTACATTTGTCGGGGTATCCATGGAATAAATCATCTTCGTTAATTGTACGAAAATATTATCTCTGGTAAATGTCTCTGGTCTTAATTCAAGTCCATTTGGATATAAGTAAGACACAATAATAAATATTGTCATTCCAATCATTCCAAAATACATCCACTTGCAAAAAGATTCCTTTTCCTTAAAGAAAAAGTAGATGCCTGCAACCGCAATGTAGGCAAACCACAAGAGATACGGTATAATAAATACTTCCACAAAAGGAATATACTGATCAATCGCACAATTGATAATATGCACTTTATCTGGTACTCTCTTCTCTAAATATGCAAATGCTGCTAAATAAAATGGAAAGTACAAAAGGAGCAATCCATGTCTATATTTTTTTAATTTTTCTACCATAACATCACCTTTTTCTTTACCCAATCACTATTCTAGAGCGTGTTTGAAAAATGCTTTCTGCAAGATGTGCGTCACAATCGCAGACTCTTTCGTTCGAATAAAAAACGCATAGCTGTGTCAAACGAATGAAAACGATATACACCAAAGCCAAGCATAGCAAAAGTATACAGACCGCTGTCTTGTTCAGCACTTTTTATCATTTAAAAAATGTAACGCATCTTTTTTAATAAGTCAATGCATTTCCCAAGGACTTCACAATATCTTAAAAAAATTGTCAGTCTTTTCCTTTTCTTTTTTCTTCAAATTCTTTCAAATATCCCTTTAACTGTTTAAAAGACTCTGCATATTTTGGAGATACCATCGTTGGATTACCTTTAATAAGCGTTCTGACGCTGCCTGTTCCTTTTCTTTTCAGTATGAAGCCTCGTTCTTTTAACTTACCGATTTTTTCTTTTACTTCAAGCATTTCTAACTTCTGAGGTTCAGGAAGCTTCGGAAGTTCTGCCATTTCTTTCATCTTAGCAAGACGCATCTCGATTTCTTTACTGATTTCATCCATACGCTCTGCTGCGGGATGATTCTTTACATACTCTCTCCACTCCTGATCTAGTACCGCAATAACTACGTCCGCCCGCTTTCTAAGTATAACCACTTCTCTTCGTACATTTTCCATTCCGACAAGAATATTTCTAAGATTAATCGCATCACGTACAGAAATGCACAGATCGACTGCAAGGCCTGCACTTACTACCCACACAAAGACTCCATCTGCCATCTTTGGTATAACAGCAAGCACGTGTAAGATTGCCGGATGTAATACTTCGTTCATCAATATCGTCAAAAATCCCCAGGCAACCGAAGAGGACAGACAGATATATCCTTTATAATTAAACTTCTGATTTGAATAATCCCAGTACCGCACCTTTAATAAGGCCTCCATCGCCGCCCCTGTCACAAGCTCCAGCAATGTCGCTCCTACTACTCCGGCAAAATATGTCAAAATCAGATTATTTTTAAACGGCTCTGATACAAAAAGCATCATGACTGCCCCACTGCCATAAATAGGGAGAAAAGGGCCATGAAGGAAGCCTCTGTTTACCCATTCTTTTTTCCTAAAAGAAACATAACAAGATTCGAAAATCCATCCTAAAAAGCAATATACATAAAAATATAAAATCCACTGCTGCAATGTATACTGTCCTATCATTCCTTCTCTCCTTTCTCTATAAATATGCCACTCAATAGAAAAATAGCTTCTGAAATCATATTCTCCTACAATTTCAGAAGCCTTTTTAAATTACATAATCATTACCATTCTTCGCATAATGCCATTCAATCAAATCATCTAATGTCGTATGATCAAGCACTCCGCTGATTGCCTCGCTCAGTTTTCTCCAGAGAGGAATCGTTATGCATTCTTCCATTCTCTCGCAAACTTCACTTCCTTCTTCCAGACAAGGAACCGGCTCCATACTCCCCTCTGTGATTCTAAGAATCATGCCTACCGTATACTCATCCGGACGCTTTGTGAGAAGATATCCACCCTGGGGGCCACGAATACTTCTTAAATATCCTGCCTTAGTCAGCACCGAAACAATCTGTTCCAGATACTTCCCAGACACTTCCTGCCGTTTGGCGATATCCTTCACTCTCACCGGTTTCCCTTCTGCATCATTCATAGCAATATCAAGCATTAAACGAAGAGCGTATCTGCCTTTTGTTGAAATCCTCATAATACTTTCCCCTCTCTTGCTATAAAACCCTTACTGCTAAAATTACTAACATCCTGATATCAGCTTAAATATTTTACTCGGAAAAACGAAAATGTGATCATGACACCTACCATAATAAGTAACCACGCTATCGTACTAAACATTCCTGCATTTCTGTTGCCTTTTGCTCTCAGGTTTAAAGCAGTCTTCCATAAAACAAAACCAACAATGGCTACAATAATACCCAGACCCATCCACATCTCAACTGTCATTATTCTTCCTCCTGCTTCTGGCCGTCACACTCTTTTAGGACAACCGCTTTATCTTTATATGATAATCCATTTTCTATATTCTTGTCAAGCAATAATAACCGTGTTATAATTCTTCTAAATACAAAAAGGGGGGTGCTTTTATATGACAAAAATAAAATGCCGCAAATGCGGTAAAGTCTATCCATTTGATGAAAAAATATGCCCTGTATGTGGCTATGACATTCGGGAAGACCCGAATTTATCGGGAAGAGACCGCGCTGCACTTGGGTTAGGCAGCGAAGCAGATTTATTTGCAAAACACAATAAAGAAACTATGGAACGCTGGCAGTCTCAATCTAAGGACGAACGTTTAAAAGATGCCTGGGATCATCATAACAGCTTTGAAATTCGTCCAGATCAGGGGGGCATTCCTCGTTTAAATATCCCACTTAACACCATGTTATTTCTTACTGTAATTATGATTATTGTTGTTATCGCAATGCGTTTTCTTTAATTTTCATTTATTTAATTTCACTTGACTTTCAAATCATCTTACTATATTTTCATTTGATTTCAAACCAAAAAATCGGATATATGCAAAAGCATATATCCGATAATTATTTATCATATTACAATATTCTTATGTAAAGTTTAAACTAAATCTTACATCCAAGGAATAAATGCATATAAAGCAACTGCTGCAAGAGCACCGATGAAAGGTCCGATTAATGGAGCTGTTAAACCGTAAGCCCAGTCAGCATCTCCTTTACCTTTAATAGGTAAGATAGCGAATGCTAAACGAGGAGCTGTATCTCTGGCTGCGTTCATAGCATATCCTGTAAGACCACCGAATGTAGTACCACAAGAAACGATTACTAAGAATACACCAAATGTTCCAAGAGGGAATGCTCCGCAAGCTGCTTTAATAGCGAATACTAACCAGAATGTAGCGATTGCTTCCTGAAGAATGTTGTAAGGGATATTTCTTACGCCAGGAGCTGTACAGAATACACCTCTAAGGCTGTCACCTAAATCTGAAGATGCATCAAACTGAGGTTTGAATGCGATCCATACCAAAATAGCTCCAACAAAACCACCAGCCATTTCAGCAATAATCATTCCAATAACAGTTCCGATTGTAAATTTACCAGCTAATAAAGAGCCATCTGCTGCTAATGCAACTGTAAGTGCCGGGTTATAAGATGCAGGGAAGTTCTCTGCAATGCCACCCATTGCTGCTGCTGGAAGACAAACTGCAAGACCCCAACCAAGTGCTATAAACAAAGGACCTGCTGCTTTAAATCCAGAATTGTTCAGTGTTACGTTGGCACAAACACCATCACCTAATAATACGAGTAACATGGTTCCGATAAATTCACCAATAAGTACGTTAGACATTATCAATTCCTCCTATTCAATTAATGTTTCCAATTAAGTACACTAGTGCTGATTTAAATATAACACTTATAGGGGTATTTGTCTTTTTACATTGTAAGAATTGTGTGAGAATCTGTCATATTTCTTACGATATTTTTTCATTTTTTACCATGCAGTTCCAGTTTTATGGGTTATTTTGCACTATTCTAGTAATCATTCCTATATTTAATTTATATAGTTTATCTAATTTTTATTATTTTTGCTCGCCAGATTCCTCTTTCGTAATTCTTACGGTTGAAAGAAATTTATCAAAGAGAAATTCCAGACCAATCTGAAGCATATTATAGTCTATTTCCTCATGATCTCTTATGTAATTTATATAAAATCCAAGAAAAGCATCCGTGAAAAATGCTGTACTGAAATCCTCTTTCTCTTTCCTGAGATTCCATACAGAATCGTCAAGACAATCCTGAACTAACAGCCGTACCCTCCTTTCAAATAAAGGATATAAATCCGACCGTATCTCCTCCGCACTAAGACTTTTTATCAGTTTCCTGTAATATTTGTAATCTTCACAGGTATTACAAAACAAGGCATTAAACCACATTTCAAATGGCTCCTCATCCTCTGGAAGCTGTGCGGCCACCTGCTGTTCAAAAATCCAGTGCATAATATCATATTTATCCCGGAAATGGTAATAAAAATTCTCTCTGGTCATGGCGCTCTCTTTTGCGATGTCGCTTATTGTAATCTTCTGAAAAGACTTCTTACATACAAGCTCTTTAAATGCCTCCGCCATTTTCCCTTTCGTTCCGTTCATTTTGTCTCCCTCCACTAGCCGTCTGTTAAATTTATTACCATAAACTTGGTTTTACAGCAGTAATCAGCCCTTCCTCTGCTTTTAAGTACGCCTCATCTACTGTCCTTTTTTGTTCTGGCTCAAGATTATGACTCTGTGCATAACTCTGCCAGGATGACATAGCTACAAGCAAGTCTGTCATCGTTGTGCAAGACTTCATCTTTGTCTCAAATCTCTTGATTTCTTCGTCTGTTCTGCTCATATATATACCTCACATTTTCTCATATGGTTCGGCTGTACCTCCCCTTGATATTATATTATAATTGGATTTTATTTCTGTAGCAATAAAATTATCCATCTTCTATCTATTTTGTTTTGCACTTTTCATAGCAAAAAAGGACATAAAATTCTAAAAAATTCTATGTCCTCTTCTTTATTTTATCGGGGAAATGCATTTACGTTCACATACGATTACTATACTGGAAAAACATTTAACGGTTACAGTCTTGAAAAATATTCTACCGCCTTTGCAAAATCAGCGATCGTCTTCTCTGCATCTCCGTGTTCAATTCCATCCTTCACACAGTGATTCAGATGCCCTTCTAACACAACCTGGCCAATTTTATGTAAGGCAGTCTTGGCAGCATTAATCTGAATAATAATGTCTTCACAGGGAACATCCTGCTCAATCATACGGTCAATCGCTTTAATCTGTCCATCTACTCTTTTTAATCTGTTGTGTAAGTTATCCATATCCATACATTGTCTCATAAAAGAAGCCCCCTATTGTTCTTATTCGCTGGTATTCTTTATATTCTAAACGATTCCTCTATAATTTGCAAACTACATTTGTCCTGCAAAATAGTTACGGAGCATATTATAACACGATTTTAAGAACCTGAAAATAAAATTTTCCCTATTTCAGGAATCCGGAAATAATCATTTCCTCCGCTTCCTCTTCACTAAGACCAAGTGTCATAAGCTTGATAAGCTGTTCGCCTGCAATCTTTCCGATAGCTGCTTCATGAATCAGCTCTGCATCAAGGTCATTTGCCTCTAACTCCGGAATTGCACGGACTTTTGCATTATCCATAATAATCGCATCACACTCACTATGACCGGCACAGGCATTATTTCCTGCGATTTTTGCGCGGAATAACTGTGCAGAATCATCGCGGGCAACAGAACGGGATACAACGTTCGCACTACTTCCCTCTCCATTTAAATCAACGGAAAACTGTGTCTGCGCTGTCTGTTCGCCATGTGTCATAAGTTTCTCGGAGATTTCAAGCTTTGCCCCAGCCTTTAAGTCAGCATCTGTCTCACGCATGGTACTGTCAATACCTTTAATCTGTACCGTATCCATGTAAAAATAAGCATTTTCATCAAGATGGATAATGGTTTTAGGATTCATTACCTTTCCGCCCTTGCCGTCACCCTGTCCGTAATGCTTCTCAATGTAACGGATTTTTGAATTCTTTCCAACAAAAAATTCATGAATACCGTCATGCTGAGAAAGCCCGTCACCGCTGTTATGAATACCGCAGCCTGCTACGATTGTTACATCACAATCCTCACCAATATGAAAATCATTATAAACAAGGTCATTTAATCCAGTCTGGCTGATTACAACGGGAATGTGCACACTTTCTTTTTTTGTTCCCGGTTTGATGATAATATCAATTCCCGGCTTATCTTCTTTAGAAACAATATCAATATTAGCAGTTGTATTTCTTGCGGCTGCCTTTCCATTCGCACGAATATTATAGGCACCTGCTGGCACTTCATGAAGTCCGGCAATCTCTTCTAACAATTCTTTCTGTATTAAATCCATGATTTTTCCTCCCTAATCTCTGCTTAACTTCTGGCACATACTTGATTTATAAAGGAGTTCAGGAATAACATCTTCTCCCTTTCCACTCTTTTCCACAAGTCCATCATTAATTACAATGATTCTGTCTGCAATCTCAAGGATTCTCTCCTGATGGGAAATAATCAGAATCGTACCGTCTGTCTTTTCATGAAGATCCTCAAATACATGAATCAGACTGTTAAAACTCCACAGGTCAATTCCTGCCTCTGGCTCGTCAAATACAGAAAGCTTTGTCGCTCTCGCCTTAATCATCGCAATCTCAATACGCTTAAGCTCTCCACCGGAAAGACTGCCATTTAATTCTCTGTTAATGTAGTCTCTCGCACATAAGCCTACTTCTGAAAGAATATCGCAGATTCCCTTAATATCTAAGGTCTTTCCTGAAGCAACGCTCATTAAATCCTTTACCTTTAATCCCTTAAACTTTACAGGCTGCTGAAAGGCATAACTGATACCTTTATTTGCTCTCTCTGTAATGCTTAAATCTGTAATATCTTCTCCATCTAATAAAATCTTACCGGAGGTTGGCTTTAAAATTCCAGCAATAATCTTAGCCAGGGTGGACTTTCCACTTCCATTCGGTCCGGTAATCGCAACAAACTTCTCATCAAATGCAAGATTAATATCTCTTAAAATTTCTTTATTATCGTCATCAACTAAATAGCTGATATTTTGTAATTCGAGCATAGTATCCTCCTCTAAATTCTTATGTAACGCCTAAATCCCATATATATCATAGGGACTTTAAAAAGTCAACAAATATGAGGGCTTTTTCTATTGTTTTTTTGCACATACCATACCATTTCGGTAGGAATTATGCTCGTTTTTCAACTATTTCTCTGTTGTCTTTCCAAGTCGGACTTTCTCCATCTCTCTGGCATCTTCTTCCTTGGTATAATCTAAAAGATAATTTCTTTTTTCTCCTCGTTCTCTCTCGTTGATTTCCCGAATCTGTTTTTCTGTCCGCTCTACTTCCTCATAGAAATCTCTCGCAGAGATTCGGTAAGCTCCCTGTCCCATAACAATGACCTGCTCTAAGGCATCGGAAGTCGCTACCGTCACCTTATACTTTCGGCCGATTTCGTGAGTTGTCTTTTCAATATACTGGTCTGCAGTCTCCGCCTCTTTAGTATACACGACATAAATATTGTGATACTTCTGCACTTCTCCCTGATTGCCTTTGACCTTATACGCATCAAAAACAAGGATTAATGTACAGCCAATAAAGCCCTGATAATTACTTAAAATGTCCATCAGTTTATTTCTCGCTGCATCAATACTTGCCTTTGCCAGCTCGTTCAATTCTTCCCATGCAAAAATAATATTGTACCCGTCTACTAGTAAATATTCCTTTTTCGGTTCGTTTTCTTTTATTACAGTTGTGTGGCGGACTGGTGTTGAAACAGTCTGTTTGCGGTAACTGCTATAGCGGTCTCTTTCTTTTTGCTTTGAGCCAAATTCTCGTTCCATTATGGTGAGAAGTTCTGGGTCATCATCGTAGCTGGAGGAATAACCGCCAGAATAATTACAATGATTCCCCATCCGTACTGCCATCACCTCATCTTGTTCTATACCCGGTTTTTCTGCCAAAAAGTCCTCCTTGATATGCATATATTCCGGAACTTCATCCCATTTAACAAGGAAACCCGCACCATGTGCGCAAAATACAGAACCGGTAGGATTATCCACATCTCTCTCACTGTCATATCCAATTTCTTCGATAACTTCTTCCGCATTATGGCAAGGCTCATAACCTTTTAATGTGAGGGTAATTCGTCCACGGCCTTTCGTATATGCCCAGACTTCCCGCTGGTAATCCCGCATTTCTGATGCCGGAGCCGTTCCGGTAAGACGTACCATGCCCTGTTTATCTTCTGCCTCCGGTCCTTCAAAACTTCCGTTCATCTGCCCGATATCGGACATTGCCCTGCCGACCTGTTCCGATGGAACTTCTAACACAAACGAATACCACGGCTCTAACAGTAGACTTTCCGCTGATTTTAATCCCTGACGAACTGCCCGGTATGTTGCCTGTCTAAAATCTCCGCCCTCTGTATGCTTCAAATGCGCTCTTCCAGCCACAATCGTTATCTTCATATCTGTAATCGGAGCCCCCGTAAGAACACCCGGATGCTCTCTTTCCTGCAAATGGGTGAGAATTAGCCTCTGCCAGTTTCTATCCAATACATCCTCGCTGCAATCTGTATCAAAAATAAGACCACTTCCTGCCTCTAACGGCTCCATTTTAAGATGTACTTCCGCATAATGACGAAGTGGCTCATAATGTCCCACTCCCACAACCGGACTTTTAATCGTTTCTTTATATACAATCTTTCCTGTTCCAAATTCCACATCAAGATGAAAACGTTCGGCAATCATTGTTTTCAAAATTTCCGTCTGCACCTCTCCCATAAGCTGCACATGAATTTCTTCCAGTGCCGGATTCCAGACAATATTGAGCAGCGGTTCTTCTTCCTCTAACTGCTTCAACTCCCTAAGAACCTTTGTCGTATCCGCTCCCTCCGGCAGAATCATCTGATAAGTGAGAACCGGCTCTAAAAATGGAGCTGCTGTTCCTTTTTCCACACCAAGCCCCTGACCGATATAGGAAGAAGAAAGCCCCGTCACCGCACAGACACCTCCGGCTTCTACCTCATTTACCGCTTCATATTTAGCCCCGGAATAAATACGAATCTGATTGATTTTTTCCGCTTTATTTATCGGCATTTTTACAACAAGCTTACCGCCTGTCACCTTTAAAAATGTCAGACGCTCTCCTTTATCATCCCTCGAAATCTTAAATACTCGCGCACCAAATTCTTTTTTCCCATCAAATGGCTTCATGTACTCTTCAAATCCTGCAAGTAATTCCTGTACGCCGTCAAGCTTTAATGCGGAGCCAAAATAGCATGGAAAAATCTTGCGTTCCCTTATAAGACGACAAATGTCCTCATTTCTTACGGTTTCATGCTCCATAAAATAATCAAGCACTGCTTCATCTGTCATTGCTATTTCTTCTAGTGATTCTACGTTTTTTCCCTTACCGAAGACAATACATCCTTCGTCCAGACGTTCCTTTAATTCCGCAAGCAGACTTTCCCTGTCTGTTCCTGGCTGGTCCATCTTATTGATAAAAATAAATGTAGGAATCTCATAAAGTTTTAAAAGCTTCCACAGCGTTTCCGTATGTCCCTGTACACCATCTGCTCCACTGATAACAAGTACCGCATAATCAAGTACCTGTAGTGTTCTCTCCATCTCGGCAGAAAAATCAACATGTCCCGGCGTATCTAAAAGATTGATTCGTCTATTTCCCAATGAAAAAACTGCCTGCTTCGAAAAGATGGTGATTCCTCTGTCTCGCTCTAAAGAATAAGTGTCAAGAAATGCATCCTTGTGATCTACGCGTCCAAGCTTACGCACCGTTCCTGACAGATAGAGCATTCCTTCCGATAAAGTTGTCTTTCCGGCATCTACATGTGCCAGGATTCCCATTACGATATTTTCCACTATTTCACCTCGTTTCAATAAGAAGAAAAGCGACATGACTTATCTTTAAAGCCTTGCCGCTCTTGTAATTCATATTTGCAGAGCATGTTCGAAGAATGCTCTAATATCTTAACGGAGATGGAGGGATTTGAACCCTCGCGCCGGTTATAGCCGACCTACCGCATTTCGAGTGCGGACCCTTCAGCCACTTGGGTACATCTCCAAAGGTCAGCGATTATTATATCAAAAGTTTTGCTATTTATCAAGGGCGGATGGTGGAAAAATAATTCAATCGGATGACAGACGAAACTAAAGAAGCCCCTGCTTCCTATTTGTGTCTTTCATAGCGGCAGGTTGAATGCTCGCTTATGCGCTCGCATCCAACCCACAGTGATAGAGTCACAGATATAGGGAGCTTCTCTCTTTAGGTGCGGCTGATTGTTATTTTATCTTAATTCTGCCAAGATGCTAAATGCCTCTTTCATTGTATCCTTCACCAGATGTGTTTTCTTCTCATACTGTCCGCGATAAAATGTCACATTCTCCTCATTCGGTTCAAATTCATTCTTCAAATGAATATTCCCAGTTAATGCCTCTGCAATATTATCCACATCGCCAACGGCATATGCCCCAAACATACAGTTTGTCATAACTGCTCCTGCTGCATTCTCCAGTGTTACTGTGCGGCTGTCTAACATATCGGCTTTCATCTGATTCCACATATTATCACGGCTTCCGCCTTCCGTGATGGTGATCCGGCTTAAGTCAATGCCTGCGGAGCGGTATAAGTCTGTAATTTCCATGTAATCATAACCGATGGCTTCTAATACAGCGTGCCATAAGGTTGCCTGATCGGTATCCATTGTCATGTTTAAGAAACAGCCTACGGCATCTGGAATATCGTTGATTCCACCTGTTAAATATGGGAGGAAAAGTACACCATTAGAGCCTGCCGGAACTTTCCTGGCATCTTTTTCTAATACCTGATAGTAGCTGCCGTCTTCTGCTTTTTTACAGATATTATCTTTAAACCAGCGCAGGGCAAGTCCGCCGGTACGGATATATCCCCAGTAGAAGTAAGTGTCTGGAAGGGACCCACTGTTAAATACAAGTCCGGCTCCTTTTTTGCTTAGTTCTGGGATGATTCCTTTTGTGGATACACAGAACATGGAACAGGTTCCTGCTACGTCTACTGCCTGTCCCGGTTCCATATTGCCGCTTCCGATCATGGACTGCATCGTGTCTCCTGCTCCGCCACAGATTGGGATTCCTGCTGGGAGTCCGGTTTTCTGTGCAATTTCTTCTGTTAAATGTCCGATAATATCCCACGGTTTTACGATACGAGGCATCATTTCTTCTGGGATACCGAGAATGTCAAGCTGTTCTTTTGACCAGCATTTTTCTTCTACTTTATAACCAAGCCCCCATCCGGACATAGTTCCCCAGTCAACAAACATATCTTTTGCAGAAAGTCCGGCAAGATGCGCTAATACATATGGAGCGTCGTGGATAAACTTCGCACCATTTTCTTTAAAGCCTTCTATATTTTTCAGGAACCAGCGGGCAAACATGGCCGGAAACATACAGTTTGCCTCCGGGTTACCTGTTTCTTTTCCGAAAATATCCAACTCCCAGCTATTTACGAGTTCTACATCTTCCTTTGTACGGGAGTCCAGATAGTTAATGTATGGTGTAATCGCATTACCATCTTTATCTACACCGCAGATTCCACAAATGACACCATCGCCCATGATGGACTTAATCTTTGTGACATCAAGCCCCTTTTCTTTCATCTGGGATGCACATTCTTTCATCCCTTTGATGGTGAGGGCGAGATATTCGTCAACGTCCATGCTTACCCAGCCTGGTTCTGGATAGGTTAATGTTGTCGGTGCGGAAGATGATACGATGCAATTCATATCCTCATCATAGACTGCGACCTTTACGCTCTGTGTGCCTGCATCAAATCCAAGATAATAATTCATTTTGTTTTCCTCCATTCTTTTAGTAAAAGTGATAGGAGACGGAGAAATCATTATATAGAAGCAAATTATCACTCACGCTTAACATTCATTTTGCCCAATAAAACATTTCCTTTGGAGAAACGAATCTAAAGAAACTACGCTCAAAATTCCATATCGTGACAGAGATAATTCTTCTATATATAATAATTTCTCTTGTCTTCTAAAAAATTCAGAATAATAGAATGTGTTCGTAAAAACATTTGCAAATACACTCTATCTATCCAAAATACATTATCTCCAAATTATGAAGTGTGAATAGGGAAGTTAAAAGCCTGCTTAGTTAACTTAAATGAATTCTCCCGAAAGATTTTTCATTTTACCAATTACCAAGAATGGTAATCGCTCTTACAAATAAAAAAGCCCCGATAATGAAATATCGGGGCGAAGTTACGCTTTTATTGAGGCTGTTTGTTACATCAAATACTGCCTGACATCCAGAAATATATGCCTAACAATATGTCTGCAAAAACCGCATTCTTCTCATTCTTCTCTCATCCAGACTGTACTGTCGGCTTCGGATTCGCACCGAATCATGCCAATGGCTCGCGGGCTTATGCTCTGATTTATCTATAGCTATGTAAGCAGTTTCTATAACCTGGAGCATATTTGAAAATTGCTCTAGTTCTATAACTCACCAGCCTGCTAAATAGTCAGTAACAATCACCGCCGGTAGGGAATTACACCCATCCCCGAAGATTCTGTATTTACGTTTTTTATTATAACGCATTATGGATATGTATTCAAGATTATTGTGCATATTTTTTATACCAGATTTTGTATTTTTTTCTCCATAGATGATGACTGATAAAATGCTAAACTATATAGTAGGATAATATTTTTTAACATTTTTATAAAATAATATATTTAGAAAATGCTCTGCAATTGTTTTGGAGGAGGAACTTTTATGAGTAAATTAATGCATACACCATATCGTATAGGAAATATTGTGATTTCGAACCGTATTGTGAAGAGTGCGATGTTTGAATACTGCGCGAATCAGGGAAGGATCACAGACCAGCACAGGCAGATTTATGAGGATGCTGCCCGTGGGGGATGTGGGCTGATCATCACTGGTATGGAAGCGATTTCTTCGACTGCCGGTAACGGCCCAGGAATGATACATACGGAATATGATGGCTATCTCGAGGATATGAGAAGTATTGTGTCAAAAGTCCATCGGTATAGCAGCCGTATTTTTGTACAGCTTCAGCATGCCGGCCCGCGCACAGACTGGAAGAGTGGCTACGACCGTTTTGCCTCATCACCTATTAAAGTGGCTGATGGCATTATTTATCATGCGGCTACCAAAGACGAATTAGCAAAAGTTGTTCATGATTTTGGTGTGGCTGCCCGCAAATGTAAATTAGCCGGATGTGACGGTGTGCAGATTCACGCCGCACACGGCTTTTTATTAACAACATTTCTTTCTCCACATTTTAATAAAAGAGCGGATGAATACGGCGGTCCGATCGAGAACCGTTCCCGCCTGCTATTTGAGATTTACGATTCCGTTCGTAATGCCGTCGGTGTAGATTATCCAATTGCCTTAAAACTTTCTTTCAGTGATCTTGTCTCTGATTCCAGTACACCAGAAGAAATGTTGTGGGTATGTAAAGAACTAGAAAAGAAAGGAATTGATTTCATTGAAGTTTCTTCTGGAATCAGTGCTGACAACAGCGGTGCTTCCTGCTCTCCTGTTTTAAGAAACGGCGACCGAGAGGGCAAATTTTTAGAAAGCGCCCTCCTCGTATCTGATACTCTGGAAATCCCAGTATCCAGCGTTGGCTGCTACCGCTCCCCAGATTTCATAGAGCATATACTATCATCAACCTCTCTTACCGCCATTTCTCTTGGCAGACCATTAGTAAGAGAAGCCGATCTGCCAAACAAATGGAGAACCTCAAACGAAAAAGCAGCCTGTATCTCCTGCAATCGCTGCTTTAACTGCACAGACGTAATCACCTGCCTGTGCGGAAAAAAATAATTCTCCACCAATACAAAAATATTTCATTTTAGCAAGATACACCATCCACATATCTATTATGTAAATAAAACATTTGATGTTAATCCACCAGCTTCCTATACTTAAACCAAGAATAAGTATAGAAAGCCGGTGTATTTATGAACAGCGTTTTACCAAGAGAGGAAGAAGTTGAAGCCATCTTTTCACAGATTCTTGCTTCCCCTGATTCCTGCAAAAAATTAATGGATATTTTCTATGATGTAATGGACGATAATCATTTATTAGAAGCGGATAATCCAAAACATTTTTCTAAAGTCTTATTTTATGCCTATCAAAATGGGGATATCAGTGCTCTTTTATTAAAGCTTTGTGGAAAGAGCATGTTTGACCTTTTAAGAGAGGCGTATCTTATTCCGAAACGATTTCACGGAAAAGCAGGGAAGAACCCTGTACTTTTAACAAATCCAGAAGGTGAACTTCTTCCAGAAGCACAAAAAATAGTTTCTGGCAGAGAGTATAGCAAGTTTAAGGAAACGTATAAAAATCATATTTGTGCTCCCCGTTCAAAATTATATCTCGCAGATGGTTATGACATTGTCCGTTCTTATGTTAATGACACTGATATGGAAATTACGGAAAAAAGAGAAAATAAACGGCGTGGCATTATGATTCTTTATGCACTTCCCGATACGAAAAAGATAGGTCTTACCGAAGCACAGGCTTATGCGGTTGTGTGGGATACGTTCCATAATATTCAAAAAGAAGCACCTCATGCCATCGTTTATTATGGTCAGGAAACCGGATTAAAAAAGGAACAGACCTTTGACGAGATTGGTATTCTTCTCCCTATTCGGGAATTTGAAAAGAAAATGCTTCATCATTTAAGCGAAATCGATGGGCTTGTTTTAGCCTGCCGTGAAAAAATGATGAAAAAGGCTGGAATGGAAAGTCTGGAACTGTGAGAATATCAGCTATTTCTATAAAAATACAGGAAAAATTAAACAATAGCTGTTTCTATAAACTAGTAAGAAGGAATGTTAAAATGAGTGAAACTATGATAAGAAAAAATCATATGGATGTGCTCTGGCATGAATATACCGATAAAGAGGGGCAAAATCTCCCTGTTGTACAAGCAAGCCTTACGGAAAAAGCCTCAATTATCGGCCGTGCTGGCATTATGCTTTTATCCTGCGGAACTGGTGCGTGGCGTGTGCGCAGTTCTATGAATACTCTCGCTGAAGTGATGGGCGTGACCTGTACCGCAGATATCGGTCTGATGTCTATTGAATATACCTGTTTTGATGGTCAGGACGGCTTTACGCAGTCACTCTGTCTGACCAATACTGGTGTAAACACTTCAAAACTGAATCGTCTGGAGCATTTTATTCAGGATTTTGAAACAGAAGGAAAAGATATGTCCGGTGAGCAGTTACATAATCTTCTTGATAATATTGAAGAGATTCATGGACTTTATTCACCGATTGCCCTTGGTATCGCTGCCGCTCTTGCCTGCGGAGGATTTACCTTTTTGCTTGGCGGCGGACCGATTGAAATGTTTTGTGCTTTTGTCGGAGCTGGTCTCGGAAACTTTTTAAGATGTAAACTTACCAAGCACCATTATACCTTGTTTCTGGGAATTGTCTTATCCGTTTCCCTCGCCTGCCTTTCCTATGCCGGACTTTTAAAATTGGGCGAAATCTTTCTGGGACTTTCCGTCAAACATGAAGCAGGATATATCTGCGCGATGCTGTTCATCATTCCTGGATTTCCATTTATCACAAGCGGCATTGACCTTGCAAAACTTGATATGCGTTCCGGTATCGAACGGCTCGGTTATGCATTAATCATCATTTTAGTCGCAACAATGTCTGCATGGATTATGGCATTAATTTTACATTTACAGCCTGTTGATTTTATAAAGATTTCTCTGCCTTTAGCTGGTTGGATTATTTTCCGGTTTCTGGCAAGTTTCTGCGGTGTATTCGGATTCTCCATCATGTTTAACAGCCCAATCCCACTGGCAGTCGCCGCCGCAAGTATTGGCGCTATCGCAAATACACTTCGATTAGAACTCGTTGACCTTGTAAATGCTCCCCCTGCTGCCGCAGCTTTTATCGGAGCCTTAACCGCAGGAATCCTTGCCTCCCTCATGAAAGACAGAGTCGGCTACCCAAGAATTTCCGTAACCGTCCCTTCCATCGTTATTATGGTTCCAGGCCTCTACCTCTACCGCGGATTCTACAACTTGGGAATTATGTCCCTCGCCACCTCCGCCACTTGGTTTGCCTCTGCCCTTTTAATCATTCTTGCTTTACCACTTGGGTTGATTTTTGCAAGAATCCTTACAGATAAAACATTTCGGTATTGTACTTAATAGAAAACACAGATATAATAGCGGAGCGGCAAAGTTACGCTATTAGCAAAAGAGCCTCCTTATAACGCTTGATTTTGCTCAGTTGTAAAAAACACAAAGTCACAAAATCAAGCGTTATAAGGAGGCTCTTTTTATAGATGACTTCTTGCCGCTCCTTCTTTACATCTACGATACTATGCTTTCCTCTGTTTCATCTGTCTTTATTAAACTACAGAGCTTTCTCTCCGCTCCTATTCCTCACATACAGCACTGCCATTGCTATTGCCGCAATTCCCCAAGATATCGGATAGGAAAGCGCCACTTTATCCGGGGAAGGATTCTGTGCCATAAGTACAAACAGCGCAGCAATGCGGAATCCACAGAAACTTACGACTGTTACGACCATCGGTAAAAATGCCTTTCCAAATCCTCTTAAATTACTACTGAAGCATTCCAGTACGGTGTAGAAAAAGTAGAATGGAAAGGTTACTTTTACGATTTCTAATGTCTGTGCTGCTACGGCTGTATCTTTTGTAAACGCCTTTAAGATTACCGGCATTACAATAATCAGTAACATGCAGGCAGCAAAAGTAATTACAGAACCGCCAAGGATGCTGAATTTATTTCCTTTTTTAATTCGGTTCCAGTTTCCGGCTCCGTAATTTTGCCCGACAAAGGATACGACAGCCTGACCGAGTGCGATAATCGGCAGATATACGATGAGTTCCACACGGAAGTAGACTGTAAAAGATGCAACCGCTGTAACACCAAGTGTATTAATCTGTGACTGGATGATAATGTTTGATAAGGTAATGATAATCGACTGTACACCAGCGGGTACACCGACTTTTAATATATCCGTAAACTCACGCAGACTGCATTCTTTTATACTGAAACGCAGGGCGTATGGTTCTTTTAACCGATATAAATGTAGCATAATTCCGATTGCCGCAACTGTCTGGGAAAAAAGGGTTGCCAGTGCAGTTCCTTCCACGCCCATATGGAACACTGCTAAAAAGATAAAGTCAGCAAATACATTGATGATTCCACCAAAGAACTGATACAGTAACGGTGTTCTCGAATCTCCTAACGCTCTCAATACTCCGCCTAACAGGTTGTAGCTGACTATGGATATCATGCTCACCATATAGATTCGCAGATAACGTACCGCCAGCGGAAAAATACTTTTCGGCGTTCCCATCCATGTTAAAAAGGCTGGAGAAAATATCAATCCAATCACCATCAATAATAAACCGCCGATGATTCCTGTACAGAAAATTGTCTGGATTAACTTTTTCAGTTCGTTAAAACGTTTTGCTCCGTAATGTCTGGCTGCAAATACATTGGTTCCGACTGCCATTCCATTGAAGAATCCAATCAGGCAGGTAACGATCAGTCCACTTGCCCCGATTGCTGCAGAGGCTTTTGTTCCAAGAAGCTGTCCGACAAAAATAAGGTCAACCGTACTGTAAAGCTGCTGAATAAGACTGGAACCTAAAAGAGGAAGGGCAAATAACAGGATGCCCTTCCAAACACTTCCTTCTGTCAAAGTATGTGTATTCTTTTTTAAATTTCTCAAATCATGTCCTCCCACATCTCACGGGAATGAATTCCGGCATGGTCATCGTAATGTTCTTTATGATGCTTATGCAGTTCCTCATGGGTATGTTCATGATTCATATCACCGAGATCATCAATACAGGTATCGTAATGGCCATAGGCAATAAGCGGTAAATTTTCCGGAACAGAGTATGAAATTGTCTGATACAGGATAATCGCATCTTCTTTTAAACGAATTTCTTCAATGACATTGCCAAAGTAATCCTTTAATTCTCCAAGAAGTTCTCCTGCCCTGGCAACCTGTCCCGCTTTCTTTTTCGGGAACCAGCAGCCTGCCTTTTCTGAATCAATATAATGTGCATGGTGCATATGTCTTGGCACACGCATCTGCATCTCCGATAAGGTTGGTTTCGTTTTTAATACATCGATACGACGCAAAATATTCTTTACATCTTTTTGTGACGCTGCTACTTCCTCTTCTGACCACATACCATTACAGCCTCGCTCGATTAATACAGATGGAATTCCGAGAGAGCCGGCATAATTGTAAGCCCCGCCTTTACCACTCTGAGACTTCACATAAAATGGCATATCTGCCGCCTGTGCCATACGCTCTGCCTCTGCTACCGTTTCTGCTGGTGCATTTCCCACACAGTAAATAAACGGAGTCAGATCTTCAAACCAGTCCCCATTATGAACATCAATATAATAATCTACCTTAGAAAAAATCTCTTTTTCCATAAAGTAAGCAAGCTTATCGGTATAAGTGCCATTTTCATTTCCTGGAAAAACACGGTTTAAATTCTTGCCGTCTTCTGCCGAGACACTGACGGTTCTTGCCTGAAATCCATTCACGTTTACGATATGTATCATGATAAGAATTCCCTTGATATCCTCTGGCTGAAGCTGCTTTGCAAGACCTGTGACGCACTCAATTCCTACATATTCTGCATTATGGATACCGCCATCTACTAAGACGGTCGGTCCTTCTTCCCTTCCATAGATTAATGTTACCGGAAGCTCATCCTCTGTAAAAGGCAGCTTCAAAAATCCACATGTTTTTTGTCCTTTTTCCACATAAAGATTGCCTAACTGAAATCCCATGCATACTCTCCTTCTAAAAATAATATTGTGAATTCCTCAGCAATTGAATTACTGAGGATTCCCACTTAATCTTCTAAAATAATACAAGTTATAAACTATACGAAAAAAAGACCTATATTGCTATAAGTCTTTTCATCTATCGTACTCTAAATCTGATGTACTAATTCACTATACTACCTGAATTTTTCAAGAATGCCCCGGCATTCTTGCTGGAGGCTATATCAGATGGGGGATTGACTCCTCCACTGATACTGATTTGTTGCTCGCCACCTGCAGATGTGGAAGTCATCTCACATCTGATATACTAATCTTACCACCAGCCAGCCAAAGTATGTATAAAAATTCTCTTTATTCTATGTACAGCTCTCTTAAAATTCCGTAAGATGAGTTGACTAAGTATATAAGCAGTTCTCCTGGCTTAGTTCTCTGTCGGTACACCCTTCCCAAAACAATATCGCCTCAGTGGATAATTGTACAGACTCCCCTTACAGTGACGGATTCGCTCCGGACTCTAACCGGATTCTCTTTTCATCCTTTCAGAACTTATACACTGTTATTCAATTCCTCATCTATTGTAGCATAGGCTTTTTTCGCTGACAAGCGTATTTTAGTGCAAAAGTTAGTCATTACTTACTTTGATTAGTTCAAGAAATTTCTCATGAATCTTATCATTTCCAGTCAATTCCGGATGAAAGGAGAATGCCAGCTGATTTTTGTAGGCAACACCTACAATTTTTTCCTCTACTTCAGCAAGTATTTCCACATCATCCCCGACAGATTCAATATATGGAGCACGAATAAATTCCATCGGATATGTTCCGATTCCTTTAATCCCGCCTTCGTAATAGAAGCTTCCAAGCTGTCTTCCGTAAGCATTTCTCTTTACAGTAACAGGTAAGGTCGCAAAACCACGTTTCTCATCATTAGAGACATTCTGTGCCAGTAAGATTAATCCCGCACAGGTCGCTAAAACTGGAAGTCCTTCTTCTATTTTTTCCTTTAAAGGTTCGAACATGGAGAGTTCTTTTAAAAGTCTGCTCTGTACGGTACTTTCGCCGCCCGGCAGAACAAGGCCATCAAAATCCTGCTCTAAATCTTCAGCCTTTCTAAGCTCTACTGTCTCTGCTCCAAGTCTCTGTAATGCTTTTTCATGTTCTATAAAGGCCCCCTGGACCGCAAGTACCGCAATCTTCATTTTATTTTCCTCTCTCTGCCATTAATAACTGAATCTCGCTCTCGTTGATACCAACCATAGCCTCTCCTAAGTCTGAGGAAAGTTCTGCGAGCATCTTTGCGTCTTTGTAGTTTGTGACTGCCTTTACAATAGCATCAGCTCTCTTCTTTGGATTACCGGACTTAAAGATACCAGAACCAACGAATACACCTTCTGCACCAAGCTGCATCATTAAGGCTGCATCGGCAGGAGTTGCAACACCGCCGGCTGCAAAGTTAACAACTGGAAGTCTTCCTGTATCGTGTACTTTTAATACCAGTTCATAAGGAACTCTTAATTCTTTTGCTACTTCAAAAAGCTCATCCTGTCTCATAGATGTGATACGTGCGATTTCACGATTCATCATACGCATATGACGTACAGCCTGTACAACATCACCTGTTCCTGGTTCCCCTTTTGTACGAATCATAGAAGCACCTTCGTTGATTCTTCTAAGAGCCTCACCTAAATCTTTTGCTCCACATACAAATGGAACTTTGAACTGTTTTTTATCAATATGATATACATCGTCTGCTGGGGAAAGTACTTCACTCTCATCGATGTAGTCAATCTCAATTGCCTCAAGAATCTGTGCTTCTGCGAAATGACCGATACGGCATTTTGCCATAACCGGAATAGAAACCGCTTCCTGAATTCCACGAATCATCTTAGGGTCGCTCATTCTGGAAACACCACCGGCTGCACGAATGTCGGCTGGGATTCTCTCTAATGCCATAACGGCACAAGCTCCAGCTTCTTCAGCAATCTTGGCCTGCTCCGGAGTCGTAACGTCCATGATTACGCCGCCTTTTAACATCTGGGCAAGTTCCTTGTTTAATTCATACTGTTTTTCTGCATTATTATTCATGATAAAACTCCTTTCAGCTTGAAGGTATAGTAGAGGAAACAGACGGAAATTTTATACAGCAGGGACAGCTTTGGATTTTGCCCCATGCTAAACGTTCCATTTTGCCCAGTAAAGCAGTTTCTTGGGAAATAAGCCTCCCAAGAAACTATGGTCAAAATTCCACAGCATGGCAGGCTAAAATCCAAAGCTGCCCTGCTGTATAAAATTTCCTGTTCATTGGCTTCTTCTTGTACCTTCAAATTGTTTATTCCCTGAAAGAATCATTCTGATAGGAATCCTACAGTAAAATCATAATACTTATATGCAGAAAAATTCCTTCAAGGAACAAATAATTTAGCGTCTGTATTGACTGTGTTAAATTTTGCTGTGTTAAATTTTGCATCTGTCCGTATAGTACAGCAAAAATGACCATATTGAAATATCCAATTTAGATATAGTCAATATGGTCAGTTTGGTATTAATATTTTGTTTTTCTGAGTTTTCCTAGTAGTTTACTATGGTCAGTTTAGAAGGTCACAGTAATCGTTGTTCCCTTGCCAATTTCGCTCTCTAAGTTTAGCTGTGCATCGTGTAGCGCAACGATATGCTTTACGATAGCAAGCCCCAATCCTGTTCCCCCAGTCTGTTTGGAACGGCTTTTGTCTACTCGGTAGAAGCGCTCGAACACTCGCTTCTGGTGTTCTTTGGAAATTCCGATTCCGGTATCTGCCACACTGATATATGGGTGGCCTTGTGAGCTGTCCACTCTGACCTTTACGCTTCCGTTCTTTTTATTGTAACGAATGGCATTGGCACAAAGATTATTGATCAGTTCGTTAATCATCTCGCGATTTGCGGTGATTTCCTGATGGCCTCCCTCATAAGTTATGGTAACATCGTTTTTCTCGGCATAGATTTGCATATTTTCTACGCAAATCTGTGCTTCTTCGAAAAGATCAAATTTCTCTACAAGAAGCTGTGTATTGGAACTATCAAGCTCCGAAAGACGGATGATATCATTAATGAGAGAAAGCAGGCGTCGGGCATTTTTCTCTATTTTCTGTGCAAAGCTACCGATTTCTTCTGGCGGTACCATTCCATTTTCCATAAGTTCGGCATAGCCGGATATGGCGGTAAGCGGTGTTTTTAGTTCATGTGAAACATTGGCGGTAAAGTCCTGGCGCATTCTCGCACTTTTTAAAATGTCCGTATGCTGCGCTCGAATAGTTGCTGCAAATGGAGCAAGTTCTTTATATGCCGGTGTAATGGAAAAATCATTAATATCCACTGCCATCTGCTCAATTGGCTTTACCAGATTCTTTGTCATAAAGTGTGCCAGTATAATGCACAGAATCATCATCACAAGTATTGTTGCCGCTATAATCGGAAAAATTTTCCCTCCAACTGTCCATATATTGCTTGCTTCCCTGGCAACTCGGAGGACAGAGCCATCATTTAATTTTATGGCATAATAAAATGTATTCGTACCCATTGTTGCAGATTGACGGACAGCACTTCCATCTCCGTTTTTAAATGCATTCTTTACTTCCGGGCGGCTCATATGATTGTCCATCGTTCCGATATTGGCATCGTTGTCATAAAGAACTGTTCCGTCTGCTGAAATCCATGTCACACGCAGTTCCCAATAATCCATATGTATTGTTTCTTCATTACCAGAATGAAAAATACCTGTATTTTTTAATACAATAGCATTAGCTCTAAGGTCATCCTGTACCTGTGTCTGAAATAAATCGTAAAACACAAACAGCATGACGAGCATCGTAGAAATAATCGCAATAATCGAGATACTGATTAATTGCACATTAATCTTTCTTCTCATAAAAAGTCCCCTATTCCATCACATACCCAACATTTCGCACCGTCTTAATATGTCTGCTGCTGTCACCCAGCTTCTTACGGAGTGTCTTGATATGCATATCAACGGTTCGGGATTCGCCTTCAAATTCGGTATCCCACACACGCTCCATGATTTTTTCTCTGGTAAGAACAATTCCAGCGTTGTGCATAAGAAGTTTTAAAAGTTCGTATTCCTTGTAAGTCAGCTCAATTCCCTTATTATCAACATAAACGACATGACGCTCATTATCTAAGAAAATGTCTCCGATTGTCATATATTTATCGTCCGGCTGCTCTAAAGTACGGCGCAGAACCGCTTTTACTCTTGTAATAAATTCGATAATGGAAAATGGTTTCTTAATATAATCGTCCGCTCCGATATCGAGTCCCCTTACCATGTCAATCTCGGAAGTTTTTGCAGTTACCATGATAACCGGCAGCTTCTTTGTGGCAGGATTCTGGCGAAGCTTCTTCACAATTTCATAACCATCTTCATCTGGAAGCATGAGGTCAAGAATCGCAAGGTCTGGCAGTTTTTCTTCTAACTTTTTGTAGAAATGTGCCGCATCGTCAAACTGTTCTACGCTATGCCCGCTGTTCTTTAATGCGATTGCCTCAATCTCCTGAATATTTGTGTCGTCCTCCACTATATAAATATTTGCCATAATTATTTTCCTCCATGTTTACTCTCCGGCAAAGTGTATTTCTCACTAAGCTCCATATATTCATGTCGAAATTCTTCACTGTTTTCTTCTTTTAGTATATCAAGATATTCATGGGTGTCAAACCCACCCTCATCAACTTGTAACAGACATACTGCGATGTTGGAACAGTGGTCTGCGGCACGCTCAAAGTTTGTGGAAATGTCTGAAAGAACAAATCCAAGTTCGATGGTACACGTTCCTGTTCTAAGACGGTTAATATGTCTCTGCTTTTCCTCTTTGTTCAGTGCATCTACAACCTGCTCTAACGGTTCTACTTCTTTGGCAAGGCCAGTATCTCCTGTCTCAAAGGCAAGTACCGCCCTGTCGATAATGTCACGAATCGCATTGGAAAATACAAGAAGTTCCTGCTTTGCCTTGTCTGAGAACTGCAGATTCTTTTTGTTCATTTCCACAGCGGCATCACGAATGTTTACCGCATGATCAGAAATACGCTCAAAGTCACCGATACAATGAAGAAGTACCGATAAAATACGACTGTCCTTTACAGAGAGGTCTCGTTCACTCAGTTTAACAAGATAAGTACCGAGGGCATCTTCATACTGGTCAATCTGATTTTCTAACTTCTCTACTCTCGCAGATGTTTTTTCATCGTATTCTTTTAACAGATTAATCGCAAGATTCATTGCCTTTTTGGACTTTCTTGCCATATTGATGGCTACGCCACGACATTCTTCCATCGCAAAACCTGGCTTGTCTAAGAAACGCTCGTCTAATCTTGCAAGATCTGGATTGATTTTCTCTTCTTCCATCTCTTCTACTTCAGATCCTTTATCTGGAATTGCAAGAATTGCCATTTTCTCAAGAAGATTTGCAAATGGGAATAACAGGATCGTTGCGCCAATATTAAACAAACTGTGGATAACAGCGATGCCTGCCGGACTTGCTGCTGTATTTAAAAATGAAAAATGAACAAACGTATTCAATGTATAGAATACGACCATGAAAATAACCGTACCACTAATATTGAAGAAAAGGTGTACTGCTGCTGCTCTTTTTGCATTTTTGCTTGTTCCGATACTGGAAATGATTGCTGTTACACAAGTACCGATGTTCTGTCCCATAATGATCGGTAATGCTGTACTGAAATTAACCGCTCCAGTCGCACAAAGTGCCTGTAAAATACCGACAGATGCAGAGGAACTCTGAATTACTGCGGTAAGAATCGTACCTGCTAACAATCCAAGAATTGGGTTAGAAAACATCGTGAGAATTCCTGTAAACTTCTCATTATCTGCAAGAGGCGCTACAGCACCACTCATCGCTTCCATTCCGTACATCAGAATCGCAAATCCCAGAAAAATACCACCAATATCTTTCTTTTTCTCATCTTTTGTAAACATAATAAATATTATGCCTACTATAGCAAGAATAGGGGAAAATGAAGATGGCTTTAACATTTTTAATACAAAGCTGCTTCCCTGAATCCCTGTAAGACTTAACAGCCAGGATGTGATGGTTGTACCAATATTCGCACCCATAATAATGCCGACAGCCTGATTCAGCTTCATAATCCCTGAGTTTACAAAACCAACAACCATTACTGTTGTTGCAGAGGAAGACTGGATTACTGCCGTAACACCAGCTCCTAATAATACCGCCATAATTCGTTTTGAAGTCAGTTTTTCAAGAAGACGTTCCATACGTCCGCCGGACAGCTTCGAAAGCCCTGCGCCCATCGCCTCCATACCATAAAGGAATAACGCCAATCCTCCTATCATTGATAAAATACCAAAAATATCCATACTCTCTCCTCCATTTTATAGTTTACATATGTAGAGCAATTCTCATTTTTGCCGCACAATTCTTTTGTATTATTTTACAGAATTGCTATAGTATAACCACGAACCACCTATCGGATTCGTGGGTCAGTTTCATACTAGAAAGAGATTTTACTTTTTTCATACCTCATTTTTACGTTAGCAAAATAAAATTTACCTTTCTAATATCTAGTTTTTACGTTAACATACCTATGTAAAATCCGAAGAGAGTACTATGTAAAGTTTATGTAAAATTATTTCTTTTTTCGACATGCACTATCAAATATTTCTAAATATACAAAAAAAGAGCAACGATGACTCCATGTCACGAAACCTGTTTTCGTATCGTTGCTTTTTCATATTTATTTATGCTAATCTTTTCCTTATCCCGCAATCTGTCCTGTAATGGAAAAGATAACCCATTCTGCGATATTTGTCGCATGGTCTCCGATTCTTTCAAAATATTTTGTAACCATCAGAAGGTCTACTGCCTGTTCCCCTTCGTCAGCATGATTTCTGATAAGTTCAATCAATTCCTGTTTTACTTCCTCGAAAAGATCATCAATCACATCATCGTGTGCAATGACTTTCTGTGCCTTATCCAAATCTTTTTCTACATAAGCCTCCAGACTCTGGATAAGCATGACCATTGTCTCTCTTGCCATCTCTTCGATGTGGTCTAACTTTTTAACGTATGTTTTCTCTGAAAGAACAATCGCCAGTTCGGAAATATCTGTCGCATGATCTCCGATTCTCTCCATGTCTGTTACCATCTTAAGTGCTGCAGAAATATTTCGAAGATCTCTTGCTACTGGCTGCTGCTGTAATAAAAGACGTAAGCATAAATCTTCAATTTTTCTTTCTGTACGATCAATTTCTTCATCACCTGCCATTACCTTTTGGGCAAGCTCTACATCCTGTTTCATTAATGCTTTTACAGCATCTCCAATGGATTTCTCGATCATTGTTCCCATGTTGATCATTTCTTTGTTAAGCTGTTTCAGCTGTTCATCAAAACGAATACGCATATCAACCAAACCTCCCTGTGATGTAATCCTCTGTACGTTTGTCCTTTGGCATAGAAAATAATTCGTCTGTCTTTCCTGCCTCAATAATTTCCCCTAACAGGAAGAAAACAGTTTTGTCGGAAATTCGTGTTGCCTGCTGCATGTTATGAGTTACCATTACAATTGTGTAATCTTTCTTTAATTCCTGTGCCAGCTCTTCGATTTTAATGGTGGATATCGGATCAAGTGCGGATGTTGGTTCATCCATCAATAATACTTCTGGTTTTACAGCTAATGCTCTTGCGATACAAAGTCTCTGCTGCTGTCCGCCAGATAAACCTAACGCACTCTTTTTCAAACGGTCCTTTAACTCATCCCAGATAGCAGCTCCCCTTAATGCTTCTTCTACAATCTGGTCAAGTTTTGCTTTGCTTCGGATTCCGTGTGTTCTTGGCCCGTAAGCTACGTTATCATAAATGCTCATTGGGAATGGATTCGGTTTCTGGAATACCATACCAACTCTTTTTCTTAAAAGATTGACATCTAAATCTCTGTAAATGTCTGTTCCGTCCAATGTTACCTGACCGGTAATCTTGCATCCCTCTACTAAGTCATTCATACGGTTTAAAGATTTTAATAAAGTAGATTTACCACAGCCGGATGGTCCGATGAATGCGGTAATCTCTTTTTCCTGTATATTTAAAGAGATATCTTTTAATGCATGAAACTGCCCGTAATACAGATTCAGGTCATCAATCATCATTTTATTTGCCAAGATATTGTCCTGCCTTTCTGAAAAATATCATAAATATCGTTTTGTGTTTTGCCTTTTTTATTATGCTTTAGAAATTTTCTTTGCAATAAAGGAAGATAATGCATTGATTCCGATAACAAGTATCAGTAAGATTACTGCCGTTGCGTAAGCCTGATTTACATGAAGTCCCTCATTTGCAAGTAAGTACATGTGTACTGCTAATGTTCTTCCTGATGAAAATGCACTGTTTGGAATCTTTGCTACGGTACCTGCTGTGTAAATTAATGCTGCTGTCTCTCCCACGATTCTTCCTGTTGCAAGAATAACACCAGAAAGGATTCCTGGTACGGCTGCCGGAAGAACGATTTTAAAGATAGTTCTAAGTTTCCCTGCACCAAGTCCAAAACTACCTTCACGGTAAGAATCCGGTACGGATAATAATGCTTCTTCTGTTGTTCTTAAAATAACTGGAAGAATCATAATTGCTAAAGTAAATGCACCTGCAAGAATGGAGAACTTCCATTTTAATGCAGTTACGAAAAATAACATACCGAATAATCCATATACGATAGAGGGAATACCTGTTAACGTTTCTGCTGTTACACGGATAACCTTTACTAATTTGTTACCTTTTTTTGCATACTCTACAAGATAGATCGCGGAGCCGATTCCAACAGGAACAGCCAGTAACAGGGATATTCCTGCCATAATTACGGTATTGATTGCTGCCGGGATTACCGAACAGTTCTCTGAAGTATATGTCCAGGAAAATAAATCTGCATTAATATACGGGATACCATTTACTAAAATATACAAAATTAAAAATACAAGTGCTGCAATTGTTGCGACTGCGGATAAAACAACGAGCAACATAACAAGAAAAGAACCTGGTGTCCTTTTATAGGACTTCAATCTATCACTTAATGTCAGACGGTTCATAGGAGCTTCGTTCATCATAGCGCTTGGTTTTGCTGCCTGCTGAATATTTTCCATTTTATTTACTCATCTCCTATCTACTCTTTTTCTGAACGCATTTTTATAATAGAAAATGCGAGGTTAATAATAAGGATAAACACGAATAATACAACACCTGTTGCAATTAACGCTTCTCTGTGAAGACCTTCTGCATACCCCATTTCAATTACAATATTCGCTGTCAGGGTACGAACACCCTTTAAAATACCATTTGGTACTCTTGCCTGATTACCGGCTACCATGATAACCGCCATTGTTTCACCAATCGCACGGCCTACACCAAGAATAATTCCTGCAAAGATACCAGACTTTGCTGCTGGTAAAACAGCTCTGAAAACACTTCTCTCATGTGTTGCGCCAAGTGCCAGAGAACCTTCATAATAACTTCCCGGTACGGCACGAATTGCACTCTCAGATACACCGATAATTGTTGGGAGAATCATAATCCCTAAAAGAATCGAAGCTGCTAAAATACTGCTTCCTGTTCCACCAAAGTTGTAACGGATTGCTGGCACGATCATTACCATACCAAAGAAACCATATACTACAGATGGAATACCTGCTAAAAGCTCTACTGCCGGTTTTACAACCTTATATATTTTTTCCGGGCAATACCATGCCAGAAAAACAGCGGTAAGTAATCCAATCGGAACACCAATGATAATGGCTCCTACTGTAACATAGATACTTCCAAGAATCATCGGGAAGATACCATAAATATCATTTCCCGGTTTCCATGTAGTACCAAGAAGAAAATCGGCAAAGCCGATTTTCTTCATCGCCGGTATTCCGTTTGCGAAAAGGAATACACATATTAATGCTACAGCGAGAATGGAGACACAGGCAGCGAGGAGGAAAACGATTTCCATGATTTTTTCTTTAGATTTTGCCATGTCTGCCCACTCCTTTATTTTGTGATATCACTCCATGATGTTGTTTCACCAGTGAAGATTGATTTTACCTGATCTGTGGATAATTCATCTACAGAGCTTTCATTATTTACGATAACTGCGATACCATCTTTGGCAATTGTCTTACCCTCTACACCCTGAGCTGTCTCATCATCTTTTAAGTCTCTGGATGCCATACCGATGTCATAAGAACCTTCTACTGTAGAAGAAACACCTGTTGTACTATCTGTTGTCTGAACTTCTACCTGTACATTTGTATTTGCTTTACCATAAGCTTCTACTAATTTTTCCATTACAGGAGATACGGAGGAAGAACCACCAACAACTACTTTACCTTTTGCATTGCTTGCCTGGTAAGCTGCTGCACCTTCGTCAACTGGAATATATCCGTTATCTTCAATAATCTTCTGTCCGTCTGCACTCATGATGTAATTTACAAAATCATTTGCTGCGTCGCTTGCTTTCTTTCCTAATACAATGTTGAAAGGTCTTACTACTTTGTAGCTACCGTTCTTTACATTATCTACAGAAGCTTCTGCACCATCAATCTTTACAGCTTTTACTGTATCATTTAAAGAACCGAGGGAAATGTAACCGATTGCATTGGCATCATTTGCTACGGAAGACATCATTACGGAAGTACTGTTTGTGATACTTGCCTCGTCTGTTGTCTTATCTACTTTTTCTCCGTTTTCTTCTTCTTCGATACCAAACAGTTCGATGAAAGCTCCTCTTGTTCCGGAACCGTCTTCTCTTGACATTACAGTGATTGCTGCATCGGAACTTCCGCCATCTGCTTTTGCTCCTTTGTTTCCACAGCCTACAAGAGTTGTTACTGCCATAGCTGCAATTAATGCGAAGCTGATAAATTTCTTCATAATTGTAATCCTTCTTTCTTACTTTCTTTTACTTTTCTTTTTTCTTTCTTAAGCTTGCTTTCCTCAAGCTTCCTCTAAAGAATACTGGGCAAATGTAAAGTTCAAAACCAAAGTTTTGTAAAATGAAAGTAAAAAGTGTGATTACTATTTAATTCATTAGACAGACGCCCAAGAAGAGAGAAGATACCCTATATTTGTGGCTTTAGTCGCGGCGGTTTAAATGCTCGCTTAAAACGCTCGCATCTAAACCTTGCTCCGAGGCCACAAATATAGGATATCTTCTCTCTTCTCGGGCTGTCTTTGGCTGGATTTTGTTTGAATTAAATAGTGGTTGTGGGGATTTGGGGGAGAGGGCAGAAGTTTTCTTCTTGCTCTGAAATTATTGTGAATAGATATTTTGTATTTAAATGGAAGTTATAAAGGTTAAAAAGGGAAATTAAATTTAATGGGGTTATAATCAGATACAGTTAATTTTTCCGTAGTAGGATTGCCATAGCTGTCCATTTTCCACACGCCTTCTTCACATGCCTCATATCGAATCTCATTAATTCGTTTTAATGCATTTTGTGCATCTGTTATGTACTCTCTTGTTTTTTTACTCCTATTTTACACCGTTTTCTCAAATATCTGCTAGAGAAATGTCTGCAGGTGGCGTATACTAAAACTGTATGTGTGATTAGCACATTTCGTATGAATTCTACATAATTTGCATTTACATTATAAAAATACTATATACATAAAAAGAGCTAAGAAACATTTCTGCAAATTATTTTGGAATATCTGCCATATTTTTTTAAGAAGAAAGAGGGAATGAACGTAAGTGAAAAAGAAGAAGGTTAAACCAGTAAAACAGATGGGGTCTACGGGTACGAAGTTACAAAAAGAAGTAGCTGCTATGGAAGAGGCTATGAAGCAGCATCATATAGAGGAACAATGCCAACTGCTTATTGATGAGATGATGCCGCAGATTAAAAGGCTTGAACGCTCGCTTTCCGGCACTTATCATCGAAATATTATTGAATATACGACAAGCCGGATTAAAAGCCCGGAAAGTATTGTGGAAAAATTACACCGCAAGAACAGAGAGGTTTCTCTTGATAAAGCTGTAGAGACTCTGCGTGATCTTGCCGGTATTCGTGTAATCTGCTCTTTTCAGGATGATGTATACCGTGTGGCTGGAGCAATTAAAAATCTTCCCGGTTATGAGCTTGTAAAAGAAAAAAATTATATTAACAAACCAAAAGCCAGCGGTTACCGCAGTATTCATCTTATTTTAAGACCAGCAAATACCGCATATGACATTAACTATATTGAGATTCAGGTTCGTTCTGCCGCCATGAACTACTGGGCGATTCTTGAATATCAGCTTTGCTATAAAAATGAGAAAAAAGGTGCTGAACGAATTCGAAAAGAATTAAAGGAATGTGCAATTGACATTGCAAAGATTGATAAAAAAATGCTGAAGTTGCGAAAAGAGATTGAAAAAATTTAAAGCGTGCTTGAAAATACTTTCTGTAAGAGAGTAAAAGAGAAAAGATATCTGCAGTGCTATAAAAAATCATTATAAAAAGATATCCTTTCAGTGCAAAGGTTTCCATTTATCTCTCCCATATTCTGCGATACAATATTTGCAGAATGTGGGATTTTTTGAACCTCACTTATTATAGAACGTTATCATTTTATTATTATAGAGAAAGGCACTTATTTTATGAGTCATGCAGAATTTACCCCCACAACAAATGAATTTATCGGAACGGCCGCAGGGCACACTATCGGCATGGTTATCCCTAATATTGACCCAGAAGTGCGGACTCTTTTAAAGATTCCAGAGCAATATTCTTCCCTGGGAATTCTTACTTCAAGAACCGGAGCTGCCGCACAGGCATTTTCCGTAGATGAAGCTGCAAAAGCCTGTAATGTAGAACTTCTTATCTTTGAATTACCAAGAGATACGGAAGGCTACTCTGGTCACGGGAACTTAATCGTGCTTGGAGCTTATGATGTGAGCGATGCCCGACGTGCCGTAGAAGTTGCTCTTACACTAATTGATGAAAAAGCGGAACGAATTTACATCAATGAAGTTGGTCACATGGAAATGCATGTAACTGCCAATGCCGGCCCAGTACTTCACCAGATTTTTGATGCACCACTTGGCAAAGCTTTCGGTTTCATCTGTGCCGGTCCCGCCGGAATTGCTATCATTGCTGCAGACACTGCTGTAAAGTCTTCGCCAGTCGATATCGTGTGGTACGGAACACCTTCCATTAATCTGTCTCATACTAACGAAGTAATCATTGGAGTGAGCGGAGATTATGGTGCTGTGAAAAAGGCTGTTGATATTGCTTATGAAAAGGCCAGCGCACTTATTGAGGTATTTGGGCAAAAACCGGCTTCTATTCTGCATTTTACACAAAATCCTGATTTGTAGAGCGAAACAGACCAACTCCCCGTAAGGTCACAATTGTCTGAAGCCTCCCTCAAATCTTTCTCAAAATAAATTCTGAATTTGCATGGGCAGCTAAAGACAGCTCTCAGAGAATAAAATAACCTATATTTGTGGCCTCGGAGCAAGGTTTGGATACGAGCGTGTATAAGCGAGTATTTAAACCGCTGCGACTAAAGTCACAAATATAGGTTATTTTATTCTCTGAGAACGTCTCTTTGCCTGCGGCAAATCAAGATTTATAAAGTATTGATGAAGCGTTCAAAGGCTTTTCTTCCTTCTTCAGTACATTTGTACACTCCCGCATCTTCGAGTACTTTTACAAACACTTCCCCAATTTCTTCTTTGAGGATATCCCACACATTTTCCTGTGTGATTTCCGCGTATTTTGGAAGGAAGTCTTTTACCCAGTCAGCATGTTTTTCCAGTCCTCCGACAGAGGAAACATCTTTTCCACTTACAAGGCAGTCAGCGAGGCTTTCCATCTCTTTTTTAAGGCGTGAAGGAAGTACGGCAAGTCCCATAACTTCGATAAGACCGATATTTTCCTTCTTGATGTGATGATATTCTGGTCTTGGATGATAGACTCCGAGTGGTCTTTCTTCTGTGGTGATGTTATTTCTTAATGTGAGGTCGAGTTCGTATTCTTCCCCTCTTCTTCTTGCGATTGGTGTGATTGTATTATGTGGTTCTCCGTTTGTCTGCTCAAAGATAAATGCATCTGGATCAGTGTAGTTGCGCCATTTTTTAAGAATATGGTCAGCAAGGTCTATCAGGCGTTCCGGGTCTTTATGACGGATTCGTATAACAGATAATGGCCAGTGTACGATTCCTGCGGTTACATCTTCATAGCCGAGCACTTTAAATTCTTTTTCCATTTCGGCACGTTCCATTGCAAAGGTATAATGTCCCCCCTGAAAATGGTCATGTGTGAGGATAGAACCTCCTACGATTGGTAAATCCGCATTGGAACCGACAAAATAATGTGGAAACTGACGGATAAAGTCAAATAATTTGGCAAAGGTATCCCTGTCTATTTTCATCGGAGTATGCTGCCCATTTAAGACAATACAATGCTCATTATAATAAACATATGGAGAATACTGAAATCCCCAGCGGCTTCCGTGAATGGTTATCGGGATAATACGGTGATTCTGTCTTGCCGGATGATTCATTCTTCCCGCATAACCTTCATTTTCTATGCAAAGCTGGCACTTTGGATATGCACTCTGCTTTGCATTCTTGGCTGCTGCGATTGCCTTCGGGTCTTTCTCTGGTTTTGACAAATTAATCGTGATATCAATAACGCCATAGGGACTGTCCACTGTCCATTTCATATCTTTCTGGATACGATCTTTTCTTATGTAATTGCTGTTCTGGCTAAGTTCATAAAAATAATCTGTTGCATATTTCGGATCTTTTTCATAATAGGCATCAAAAATCTTTTTTACTGTACCTGGTCTTGGAGTCATAATTCCCATCAGCTTTGTATCAAACAAATCTCTTGTGACAATATCATCACTCTGAATGATTCCCTTTTCAAATGCAATATCTGTCAATTCATTTAAAATATCCGCAAGCACCATTTTTTCTTCGAAAATATCCGGATTATCATATTCATCTAAACCGAATAAATCAAGATACTGGTTAATCATGAAAATCTCGTCTTCTGGCTGAATCAGCTTCGCTCCGATACCATAATGGACAAGCTTCTTGATATTCTTTGTCAGTCCCATTTTTCTGTCCTCCTAATATTATCCTATAATACCTTCATTCCACCATATTTTCTGATTTTTAATACGTGGCAGGCATCCTGTCCAAAAATATCTTCCATGTTTTTCTTGTAAATGTCTACAATGTCATTTGGGACAAATGCCTGAATTGTTCCGGCAAATCCACCTCCATGCACACGGCTCACTCCTCTTCCTTTCAGGATTACATCACTAAATGCGAGGCCTACTGCCATCTCCTGTCTGGAAAGATTCTTTACAGAATATACATTCTGAAGATATTTGAAAGAAGAATCGCCAGATGCTTTAATCAGGCTCTTAAATCCTTCAAAATCTTCTTTTTCCAATGCATTTACCTGGTCAATAACACGGTCTGTCTCTTCAAACCAATGCATTGCACGAAGGACTGCTCTATCACCTGCTACTTTTCTGATTTCTGGGATATGAATATAAAATTCATTTTTATCAATCTGATGTAATACTTCTTTACCAAAATAAGCAGCTACCTTTTTCATCTCTTCTGGAATTGCTGCATACTCATCTGTCAAATCCGCATGAGAGCCCTTTGTATCAATGATACATAAACTGTGGTCGAAGTCCTCAAAATTCACATTTACTTTTTTGATTACAGGATTCTTCACGTCTGCAAAATCAATAAAAATAAGATTGCCGACAGAAGATGCCATCTGGTCCATCAGCCCACAAGGTTTTCCAAAGAATACGTTCTCCGCATACTGTCCTGCCTGTGCGATAAGCACTGGAGAAACCTTTCCCTCATTATAAAGTCCTGATAAAATGTTCCCTGTTAACACTTCAAATGCTGCAGAAGATGACATTCCCGCTCCGTTTAATACATCGCTTGTAACGTATGCTTCAAAACCGCCGATTTCATAACCTTCTTCTTTTAACTTTGCAGCAACACCACGAATGAGTCCTTCGGAAGTTCCCTCTTCTTCTTTCTTTGGAAGAAGGTCTGCTAAAGAAACATTGATCATTGGATAGCCTTCTGATTTTAAAACAACACCATTCTCTTTTTTCGCTACAATGGCAATTGCATCTAAGTTAATCGATGCAGCAAGAACTCTTCCTAACTGATGATCCGTATGGTTACCACCAATCTCACTTCTTCCCGGTGCACTGTAAATCTCTACTTCTTTTTCCCCAAATAATTCCTCAAAGCTCTCGATTGCTTTGATATAACGTTCTTTCTGGTAATCTAAAACAGATTCATCAATGTAAATATCTCTTAATAACTCCTCGTACTTTCCGTCCTGAAACCCTTTTTTTAATTCTGTTGTCTTCATCTTTTCCTACTCCTTTTCTTAAATCCGTCCCGTTTTCATTCCTGTTTCTTACTATCACTATACTTTGCTATCACGCTTACCATCTGATATTTTAGTGGTTGTTTTCGTGTTGCTTATATAGTAAATTATTTTAGTAAATTATGCAAGGGTAAATTTTTACTAAACATTTTGCTTTATTTTTAGTAATTTTTTCTTCAACTATTCTGTAAAATTTGGTATACTATGATTATTCAGAAGAAAAAGTATTCCAGAATGTGTTAAAATACTTTACATGCGATGAATTGCAATCAAAAATATTACAAATATATTGTAAAATTACAAAAGTAATAAAGGAGTCAGTCTTATTATGGCAACACTTAAAGATATTGCAAAAAGAGCTGGTGTATCTTCTGCCACAGTATCTCGTATTCTTAATCAGGATGAGACATTAAGTGTCACTCCACAAACGAGAGAACGGGTACAGGAAATCGCCCGCGAATTAAATTATAAAAAAAAATCTTCCCCCTCTTCCAAAACGGTTATCGGGATTTTTCAGTGGGTTACTTTATTTCAGGAATTAGAAGACCCTTATTATCAGGCGATTCGAAGCGGAATCGAGCGGTATTGTATGACAGAGAATCTCGAAATCCGCCGCGCCTTTCAGAGTGACCCTGATTACATGAACACCCTTCGGGGCGTACAGGGACTAATCTGTATTGGCAAGTTTAACGATAAACAGATTCAACTATTTGAATCTATCACTCCTAACGTCATTTTCGTTGATATGCAGACTTCAAAAATCAACTGTAACACGATTTCGCTTGATTTTGAACAGGCAGTTGTAGATGCCCTCAACTACCTTACCAGTCTTGGACATACCTCCATTGCTTATCTTGGTGGAAAAGAATATTTAAATGATGATACGGTTTATTTTGAACAGAGGAAAGATACCTTTATCCGCTATTGTAAGGAACACCAGATTTCTTATGAACCTTACTTAAAAGAAACAGAGTTTTCAGCAGATGCCGGTTATCAGATGATGATGGAACTTATCGAAGCAGGAACACTTCCCAGTGCCGTTTTTGCAGCCAGCGACCCTATCGCTATTGGGGCGATGCGCGCCCTTTACCAGAAAGGCTACCGCATTCCGGAGGATATTTCTGTTATGGGATTTGACGATATTAACGTGGCAAAGTTTTCTAATCCTCCACTGACAACGGTACATGCTCCGGCTGATTTTATGGGACAGTTTGCGGCGCATTATATTCAGCTTCTGGCAGAAAGTAATACGAAGCTTTCCTACAATATGCCGGTGAGGATGACTCTTCCCTGTGAAATTACAATCCGGGATACTTGCGGAGCAAGTTCTGATTTGTGAGACTGCAAAGCAGACGAACTCCTGAAGCGAAATAAAGCATATTTGTGACTTTAGTCG
>OLRU01000269.1_pt1 | contig 64499 bp, 59 predicted proteins | sample 1672961 | NCBI WGS metagenome assembly OLRU01 (sample SAMEA3136741, study PRJEB25190) | human gut metagenome | biome: human gut; feature: human-associated habitat; material: faeces | place: Austria | collected 2013
CCCGACAGTCCCTTCCAGCAAAAACTCGCCGCGCTGTTTGCCGATGCCAAAGCGCAGGGCATCAAAAATCCGGTGATGGTCGGGGCGATTCCTTTCGATCCACGTCAGCCTTCGTCGCTTTATATTCCTGAATCCTGGCAGTCGTTCTCCCGTCAGGAAAAACAAGCTTCCGCACGCCGTTTCACCCGCAGCCAGTCGCTGAACGTGGTGGAACGCCAGGCAATTCCGGAACAAACCACGTTTGAACAGATGGTTGCTCGCGCTGCCGCACTTACCGCCACGCCGCAGGTCGACAAAGTGGTGTTGTCACGGTTGATTGATATCACCACTGACGCCGCCATTGATAGTGGCGTATTGCTGGAACGGTTGATTGCGCAAAACCCGGTTAGTTACAACTTCCATGTCCCGCTGGCAGATGGTGGCGTTCTGCTGGGGGCCAGCCCGGAACTGCTGCTACGTAAAGACGGTGAGCGTTTTAGCTCCATTCCGTTAGCCGGTTCCGCACGTCGTCAGCCGGATGAAGTGCTCGATCGCGAAGCGGGTAATCGTCTGCTGGCGTCAGAAAAAGATCGCCATGAACATGAACTGGTGACTCAGGCGATGAAAGAGGTACTGCGCGAACGCAGTAGTGAGTTACACGTTCCCTCCTCTCCACAATTGATTACCACGCCGACGCTGTGGCATCTCGCAACTCCCTTTGAAGGTAAAGCGAATTCGCAAGAAAACGCACTGACTCTGGCCTGTCTGCTGCATCCGACCCCCGCGCTGAGCGGTTTCCCGCATCAGGCCGCGACCCAGGTTATTGCTGAACTGGAGCCGTTCGACCGCGAACTGTTTGGCGGCATTGTGGGTTGGTGTGACAGCGAAGGTAACGGCGAATGGGTGGTGACCATCCGTTGCGCGAAGCTGCGGGAAAATCAGGTGCGCCTGTTTGCCGGAGCGGGGATTGTGCCTGCGTCGTCACCGTTGGGTGAGTGGCGCGAAACAGGCGTCAAACTTTCTACGATGTTGAACGTTTTTGGATTGCATTAAGGAGCGAGGATGAGCATTCCATTCACCCGCTGGCCGGAAGAGTTTGCCCGTCGCTATCGGGAAAAAGGCTACTGGCAGGATTTGCCGCTGACCGACATTCTGACTCGCCACGCTGCGAGTGACAGCATCGCGGTTATCGACGGCGAGCGGCAGTTGAGTTACCGGGAGCTGAATCAGGCGGCGGATAACCTCGCGTGTAGTTTACGCCGTCAGGGCATTAAACCTGGTGAAACCGCGCTGGTACAACTGGGTAACGTCGCTGAACTTTACATTACCTTTTTTGCGCTGCTGAAACTGGGCGTCGCGCCGGTGCTGGCGCTGTTCAGCCATCAGCGTAGTGAACTGAACGCCTATGCCAGCCAGATTGAACCGGCGTTACTGATTGCCGATCGCCAACATGGGCTATTTAGCGGAGATGATTTCCTCAACACATTTGTTGCAGAGCATTCTTCCATTCGCGTGGTGCAGCTACTCAACGACAGCGGTGAGCATAACTTGCAGGATGCGATTAACCATCCGGCTGAGGATTTTACTGCCACGCCGTCACCTGCTGATGAAGTGGCCTATTTCCAGCTTTCCGGCGGCACCACCGGCACACCGAAACTGATCCCGCGCACTCATAACGACTACTACTACAGCGTGCGTCGTAGCGTTGAGATTTGTCAGTTCACACAACAGACACGCTACCTGTGCGCGATCCCGGCGGCTCATAACTACGCCATGAGTTCGCCGGGATCGCTGGGGGTATTTCTTGCCGGAGGAACGGTTGTTCTGGCGGCCGATCCCAGCGCCACGCTTTGCTTCCCATTGATTGAAAAACATCAGGTGAACGTCACCGCGCTGGTGCCACCGGCAGTCAGCCTGTGGTTGCAGGCGCTGACCGAAGGTGAAAGCCGGGCGCAGCTTGCCTCGCTGAAACTGTTACAGGTCGGCGGCGCACGTCTTTCAGCCACCCTTGCGGCGCGTATTCCCGCTGAGATTGGCTGCCTGTTGCAGCAGGTGTTTGGCATGGCGGAAGGGCTGGTGAACTACACCCGACTTGATGATAGCGCGGAGAAAATTATCCATACCCAGGGCTACCCAATGTGCCCGGACGATGAAGTGTGGGTTGCCGATGCCGAAGGAAATCCACTGCCGCAAGGGGAAGTTGGACGCCTGATGACGCGCGGGCCGTACACCTTCCGCGGTTATTACAAAAGTCCGCAGCACAATGCCAGTGCCTTTGATGCCAACGGTTTTTACTGTTCCGGCGATCTGATCTCTATTGATCCCGACGGTTATATCACCGTGCAGGGGCGCGAGAAAGATCAGATCAACCGTGGCGGCGAGAAGATTGCTGCCGAAGAGATCGAAAACCTGCTGCTGCGCCATCCGACGGTGATCTACGCCGCACTGGTGAGCATGGAAGATGAGCTGATGGGCGAAAAAAGCTGTGCTTATCTGGTGGTAAAAGAGCCGCTGCGCGCGGTGCAGGTGCGTCGTTTCCTGCGTGAACAGGGTATTGCCGAATTTAAATTACCGGATCGCGTGGAGTGTGTGGATTCACTTCCGCTGACGGCGGTCGGGAAAGTCGATAAAAAACAATTACGTCAGTGGCTGGCGTCACGCGCATCAGCCTGAAGGAGAGAACACGATGGCTATTCCAAAATTACAGGCTTACGCACTGCCGGAGTCTCACGATATTCCGCAGAATAAAGTCGACTGGGCCTTTGAACCGCAACGTGCCGCGTTGTTAATCCATGATATGCAGGACTATTTTGTCAGCTTCTGGGGTGAGAACTGCCCGATGATGGAGCAGGTGATCGCCAATATTGCTGCGCTGCGCGACTACTGCAAACAGCACAATATCCCGGTTTATTACACCGCCCAGCCGAAAGAGCAGAGCGATGAAGATCGGGCGCTGTTGAATGATATGTGGGGGCCAGGCCTGACCCGCTCGCCGGAACAGCAAAAGGTGGTGGATCGCCTGACGCCAGATGCCGACGACACGGTGCTGGTGAAGTGGCGCTACAGCGCGTTTCATCGTTCTCCGCTGGAGCAAATGCTCAAAGAGAGTGGACGTAACCAGCTGATTATTACAGGGGTATATGCCCACATTGGCTGTATGACCACCGCAACCGACGCATTTATGCGCGATATTAAACCGTTTATGGTGGCGGATGCGCTGGCCGATTTCAGCCGTGACGAGCATTTGATGTCGCCGAAATATGTAGCCGGACGTTCTGGCCGGGTGGTGATGACCGAAGAATTACTGCCAGCACCTATCCCCGCCAGCAAAGCGGCGCTGCGTGAGGTGATCCTGCCGTTGCTGGACGAGTCCGATGAACCGTTCGATGACGACAACCTGATCGACTACGGTCTGGATTCGGTGCGCATGATGGCGCTGGCGGCGCGCTGGCGCAAAGTGCATGGCGATATCGACTTTGTCATGCTGGCGAAAAACCCGACCATCGACGCCTGGTGGAAGCTACTCTCCCGCGAGGTGAAATAATGGATTTCAGCGGTAAAAATGTCTGGGTAACCGGCGCAGGTAAAGGTATTGGCTACGCCACGGCGCTGGCGTTTGTTGAGGCGGGAGCGAAAGTTACAGGTTTTGATCAAGCGTTCACTCAGGAGCAATATCCCTTTGCGACCGAAGTAATGGATGTTGCCGATGCTGCGCAGGTGGCGCAGGTATGTCAGCGACTGTTAGCTGAAACGGAGCGACTGGACGTGCTGGTCAATGCAGCGGGAATTTTGCGCATGGGCGCGACCGATCAGCTCAGTAAGGAGGACTGGCAGCAGACTTTTGCGGTTAACGTCGGCGGTGCGTTTAACCTGTTCCAGCAAACCATGAACCAGTTTCGCCGTCAGCGGGGCGGGGCGATTGTCACTGTGGCGTCCGACGCCGCACACACGCCGCGTATTGGTATGAGTGCTTATGGCGCATCGAAAGCGGCGCTGAAAAGTCTGGCGTTGAGCGTCGGGCTGGAACTGGCGGGTAGCGGCGTGCGCTGTAATGTGGTTTCGCCTGGCTCCACCGACACCGATATGCAACGCACGCTGTGGGTGAGCGATGACGCCGAAGAACAGCGTATTCGCGGCTTTGGCGAGCAGTTTAAACTCGGCATTCCGCTGGGGAAAATCGCCCGTCCACAAGAGATCGCCAACACGATTTTGTTCCTCGCCTCTGACCTCGCCAGCCATATCACCCTACAGGATATTGTGGTCGATGGCGGCTCAACGCTGGGGGCATAAGCATGATCTGGAAACGCCATTTAACGCTCGACGAACTGAACGCCACCAGCGATAACACAATGGTGGCGCATCTGGGAATTGTGTATACCCGTCTGGGCGATGATGTGCTGGAAGCCGAAATGCCGGTTGATACCCGTACTCATCAGCCGTTTGGCCTGCTGCATGGCGGCGCGTCGGCGGCGCTGGCTGAAACGCTGGGATCGATGGCCGGATTTATGATGACCCGTGACGGGCAGTGTGTGGTGGGCACGGAACTTAACGCCACCCATCATCGCCCGGTGTCTGAAGGCAAGGTACGCGGCGTCTGCCAGCCGCTGCATCTTGGGCGGCAAAATCAGAGCTGGGAAATCGTCGTTTTCGATGAACAGGGGCGGCGTTGCTGCACTTGTCGGCTGGGTACGGCGGTGATCGGCTAAATCGGATTAATATGCCTGATGCGCTTCGCTTATCAGGCCTACGATTCGCGAGAATTTGTTGGCCAGGTAAGTGAAAGCGCTACCCGGAAAAATATGTGCAGAGGGTGAGACTATTGGTTATGTAGCCATTCCTGATAGCGTCTTGATATGAAACTTGCTGCGATTTTATAGTTTTCCCACGTATCTTTTACATGGAATTCGCTGGGAAGATCTTTGACAAGATGGGTGCAGTAGTCTTCGAGATAATCGCCTGTATCAAAATCAAAATAATGTTTAGTAAAGGCGTTTCCTTGAGTCGAAAGTTCTTCATCGGTCAAAGTACCATCGAATTCTTCAAAAAGCTGAGGGGCTGTTATTTCTCTGCGCGTAAAGAGGGCAAGAGATTCAGCGAAATCTTCCTTAAACTCCTCGTCCAACAGGTTATTATCAATCAACCAACCTAAATAAAAACCAGTATGAATGTATGCCTGGCTGAGCGGTAAACCTTCTTCTATAACCGAGTCAAAATGGTATTTCGCCTTGTCGTAGCTCATGGAGGGACTCCTTATCATATAACGAAATAGCCATGCTATCGTATGGTTGCGTTGCATAACATTGACGCAGAATACTATAGATATCGTCTATGCATTTTCACCTATAAGTAGTGTTACTAATCTGGTGAGTCGACCCTCTCAATTGTCCGTAGTTGTACACGTCTTTTCGCGACTAAAGTGATCTCGTTAACAATGTGATGTAAATATGTGGTGTTTTTGTTGTGTATGTTGGTTTCTGAGTTGTTAAATAAAATCTGTTGATATAGAAACAAAATGTAACATCTCTATGGACACGCACACGGATAACAACTATGAACAAATCAGGGAAATACCTCGTCTGGACAGTGCTCTCTGTAATGGGAGCATTTGCTCTGGGATACATTGCTTTAAATCGTGGGGAACAGATCAACGCACTGTGGATTGTGGTGGCGTCGGTCTGTATCTATCTGATCGCTTACCGTTTTTATGGTCTGTATATCGCCAAAAATGTGCTGGCGGTTGACCCGACGCGTATGACGCCAGCGGTGCGGCATAACGACGGGCTGGACTATGTGCCGACGGACAAAAAAGTGCTGTTCGGTCACCATTTTGCGGCCATTGCCGGAGCAGGTCCGTTGGTTGGGCCGGTGCTGGCAGCACAAATGGGTTACCTGCCAGGAATGATCTGGCTGCTCGCCGGGGTGGTTCTCGCTGGTGCAGTGCAGGATTTCATGGTGCTGTTTGTTTCCACGCGCCGCGATGGTCGCTCGCTGGGTGAGCTGGTCAAAGAAGAGATGGGGCCAACCGCCGGAGTCATTGCGCTGGTGGCCTGCTTTATGATCATGGTCATCATTCTTGCCGTGCTGGCGATGATCGTGGTGAAAGCCCTGACTCATAGCCCGTGGGGAACGTATACCGTTGCGTTCACCATTCCGCTGGCGCTGTTTATGGGGATCTACCTGCGCTATCTGCGTCCGGGCCGTATTGGTGAAGTGTCGGTCATCGGTCTGGTGTTCCTGGTATTCGCCATTATCTCTGGCGGCTGGGTGGCAGCAAGCCCGACCTGGGCACCGTATTTTGACTTTACCGGCGTGCAGCTGACCTGGATGTTGGTGGGCTACGGTTTTGTGGCGGCGGTGCTGCCGGTATGGTTGCTGCTGGCCCCGAGTGACTACCTCTCTACCTTCCTGAAAATCGGGACTATCGTTGGTCTGGCGGTAGGCATTTTGATTATGCGCCCGACGCTGACCATGCCTGCGCTGACCAAATTTGTCGATGGCACTGGCCCGGTATGGACCGGTAACCTGTTCCCGTTCCTGTTTATCACCATCGCCTGTGGCGCGGTGTCAGGCTTCCATGCGCTGATCTCTTCCGGCACCACGCCGAAGATGCTGGCGAACGAAGGGCAGGCGTGCTTTATCGGCTACGGTGGAATGTTAATGGAATCCTTCGTGGCGATTATGGCACTGGTTTCCGCCTGTATCATCGATCCGGGCGTGTACTTCGCCATGAACAGCCCGATGGCGGTGCTGGCTCCGGCAGGGACGGCGGATGTGGTCGCTTCTGCCGCGCAAGTGGTGAGTAGCTGGGGCTTTGCGATTACTCCGGATACGCTCAACCAGATTGCCAGCGAAGTGGGTGAACAGTCGATCATTTCCCGTGCGGGCGGTGCGCCGACGCTGGCGGTGGGGATGGCTTACATCCTGCACGGTGCGCTGGGTGGTATGATGGATGTGGCGTTCTGGTATCACTTCGCCATTCTGTTTGAAGCTCTGTTTATTCTGACGGCGGTGGATGCAGGTACGCGTGCTGCGCGCTTTATGTTGCAGGATCTGCTGGGCGTGGTTTCTCCGGGCCTGAAACGGACCGATTCACTGCCTGCTAACCTGCTGGCAACGGCGCTGTGCGTGCTGGCGTGGGGCTACTTCCTGCATCAGGGTGTGGTCGATCCGCTGGGCGGTATTAACACTCTGTGGCCGCTGTTTGGTATTGCCAACCAGATGCTGGCAGGGATGGCGCTGATGCTCTGTGCCGTGGTGTTGTTCAAGATGAAACGTCAACGTTACGCCTGGGTGGCGCTGGTACCAACGGCCTGGCTGCTGATTTGTACCCTGACCGCTGGCTGGCAGAAAGCGTTTAGCCCGGATGCGAAAGTCGGCTTCCTGGCCATTGCTAACAAGTTCCAGGCAATGATCGACAGCGGCAATATTCCGTCGCAGTATACTGAGTCACAGCTGGCGCAACTGGTGTTCAACAACCGTCTGGATGCCGGGTTAACCATCTTCTTTATGGTGGTCGTGGTGGTTCTGGCACTGTTCTCGATTAAGACGGCACTTGCGGCATTGAAAGATCCGAAGCCAACGGCGAAAGAAACGCCGTATGAGCCAATGCCGGAAAATGTCGAGGAGATCGTGGCGCAGGCAAAAGGCGCGCACTAAAGTCAGAGTGAGGGGGGATGTTGGCGAAAGTTGGCATGGCGCCGTGGGTTCCCCCTCACCCGAACCCTCTCCCCGATGGGGTGAGGGAACTGACCGAGCGCGTTGATAGCATTTGTAGGCCGGATAAGGCGTTCACGCCGCATCCGGTACTCTTTCAGCAACATGGTTAGCGGAGGCCAAGATGTTTGATTCACTGGCAAAAGCCGGAAAATATTTAGGTCAGGCGGCGAAACTGATGATTGGTATGCCTGATTACGACAACTATGTCGAACATATGCGGGTTAACCATCCCGATCAAACGCCGATGACCTACGAAGAGTTTTTCCGTGAGCGGCAGGACGCGCGCTACGGTGGAAAAGGCGGCGCGCGCTGCTGCTAAATTTGCACGTCAGGCTTTAAACGATTCCACTTTTTCGAACGCTGCACGCAACGTATCTGGTGTCAGCGTGACTGGCAGGTAATGAATGGACTCCACCGGGCGCAAGGTGTGGGCAATCACTTTGTCGATCTCCGCCTGATTATTGATATCCACTTCCAGCTCCGCCAGCGTAGTCGGCAGATGAAAACGCTGATACGCTCCAGTTAATTGCGCCAGAACATCATCCTGACCCAGCAAGGCGCTTTGCACCAGAATTCCGTAGGCGACTTTGGTGCCGTGAAGAAACTTCTCGGTTTGCGGCAGCACGGTCAGACCGTTATGCACGGCATGAGCCGCCGCCACACGCGTAAAACGATCGCCCAGACCACCGACCATCCCACCACCAGCAATAATAGCATCCACCACATCGCAAAATGATTGCGTTAACTGTTGATTTTGCTGATCGCTCAGCGCCTGTTCGCTACTGTTTAACAAGACGTCGCGAATAACCTGCGCATTATTGATCCCCAGTCGCACGGTTAGCGGCAACGTTTCTGGTTGCGGAGCCAGCACCACCGCTTCATACCATTTCGCCAGCGTATCACCGATCCCCGCCAGCAGATATTGTTGCGGCGCATTGAGGATAATCTCTGGTTCCACCAGCACCATAAAATTGGCGTCGTCGAAAATCTCATAATGCAGCGCCTGTCCGGCATCGTTATACCAGACGGAGAGCGGTGTCCAGGCGGCGCAGGTGGCGGCGATCGTTGGAGCGGCAACAAATGGCAGACCGAGACGGCGGGCGAGGGCTTTCGCGGTGTCGAGTAGTGCGCCGCCGCCGACGCCAATCACCACGCTGCGATCGTCACCGGACTCAGCCGCCAGTTGCTGTACATCGCTTTCGCTGCAATGACCACGAAACAAAATATGCTTTGCCCCTGGAAGTCCAAACGCTGGCGGAAGTTTGGTTTGCGCCGCAGCAATGGCGCGTTCGCCGTAGATCCACACCGCGCGAGAAAGTTGTTCATCAGTGAAAAAATCGTGCAGGTGATTGAAACTTCCTGGATGTGAAAAGTAGTTAGCCGGGCCGACGACCACGCGGATAGGATTGTGAGGCATGTTGTGTTGTCCTTATTGTTTTATTTAGACATCTAAACGTCTTGATTGCCAAATACTAGCATCGTGTTATAGTGCCTTCAACACGCAACTTCGTCAGGTACAATAAAAATGACAAATAACCCTCTGATTCCACAAAGCAAACTTCCACAACTTGGCACCACTATTTTCACCCAGATGAGCGCGCTGGCGCAGCAACACCAGGCGATTAACCTGTCGCAAGGCTTTCCTGATTTTGATGGTCCGCGCTATTTACAGGAGCGGCTGGCGTACCACGTTGCCCAGGGGGCAAACCAATACGCGCCCATGACCGGCGTGCAGGCCTTGCGCGAGGCGATTGCTCAGAAAACGGAACGTTTGTATGGCTATCAACCAGATGCCGATAGCGATATCACCGTAACGGCAGGGGCGACGGAAGCGTTATACGCGGCGATAACCGCATTGGTGCGCAATGGCGACGAAGTGATTTGTTTTGATCCCAGCTATGACAGTTACGCCCCCGCCATCGCGCTTTCTGGGGGAATAGTGAAGCGTATGGCACTGCAACCACCGCATTTTCGCGTTGACTGGCAGGAATTTGCCGCATTGTTAAGCGAGCGCACCAGACTGGTGATCCTCAACACTCCGCATAACCCCAGTGCAACTGTCTGGCAGCAGGCTGATTTCGCCGCTTTGTGGCAGGCGATCGCCGGGCACGAGATTTTTGTCATTAGCGATGAAGTCTACGAGCACATCAACTTTTCACAACAGGGCCATGCCAGTGTGCTGGCGCATCCGCAGCTGCGTGAGCGGGCAGTGGCGGTTTCTTCATTTGGCAAGACCTATCATATGACCGGCTGGAAAGTGGGTTATTGTGTTGCGCCAGCGCCCATCAGCGCCGAAATTCGCAAGGTACATCAGTATCTGACCTTTTCGGTGAATACCCCGGCACAGCTGGCGCTTGCTGATATGCTACGTGCAGAACCTGAGCATTATCTTGCGTTACCGGACTTTTATCGCCAGAAGCGCGATATTCTGGTGAATGCTTTAAATGAAAGCCGGCTGGAGATTTTACCGTGTGAAGGTACATACTTTTTGCTGGTGGATTACAGCGCCGTATCTACCCTGGATGATGTTGAGTTTTGCCAGTGGCTGACGCAGGAGCACGGCGTAGCGGCGATTCCGCTATCGGTGTTTTGCGCCGATCCCTTCCCTCATAAACTGATTCGTCTCTGTTTTGCCAAGAAGGAATCGACGTTGCTGGCAGCAGCTGAACGCCTGCGCCAGCTGTAGTTATTTGACAGTCCAGGCGCGGGAATATTGACGGTCGGCAAACAGCTCTTGCAGACCGTTAATTTGCTTCAGGCGCAGCACTTCGTCGCTGTCCATTCCCAGCTCTTTGCCAATTTTATTATCGTCCCATCCCAACTGGCTGAGTTCACGGACGATTTCCGACATGGCGGTGATTTGATGGCGTCCACGAGCGCGATTATGACGAATAGTCGCGGCGATGCGTTGATTACGCGTACCTTCCAGACAGGTCACCGGCAAATAACCTTTTAAGCGTAATTGTAATGATGATGAGCCTTTACCAATTTCATGGCGGTGAAAACCATCCACGATTTCCAGGGCATTTTTATCCGTATGCGTGACCACAATGGGTTGGGTAAAACCATCTATTTCAATGGATTTTTTCAGCAGTTTTTTTTCGGGTGGTGCCACGTTGTTTGGGTTGTAATCATTAGGCATAAGTTGGCTGTTTTTAACCCACAGAACGCAATCCACTGGCTCTTCACGAAAGGGGCTAACCTGATGGATCGCCATGCGGATTTCATTAATCGCGTTGATGCGATCATCTTCCGGCAAGCTGGCGAGAAATTGCGTTAAATCCTGCGTTAATCGTTGTTGCATAGTATCCCCCATTCCTGACGTTTTCCTTTTATCCGTTCGTTATAACGCTGATAGTTCTTCGCTTTCGTAGGACTAAATGATAATGCCCGACACCAGTAATCGTTATTGAGTAAAACTTTGCATATCCGCCGCCAGGAAGGGATATCTTTCGCGCCAATGTCCCCTTGCTGGGTTTGTGGAACCTCGATGCCTTTTTTCTGATACCAGTGCAAATAAATGGCGATTTTATTGCGGTAATGCTCAGCTGTTTTTTCTGGCATGCTATTGAGCAGCAATAATGCATATTCTTGCCAGTCTAAATGTTCTGGCTTGAGGATTTTCCGATGCCCATAGAAATGATTGTCATGTCCGGCGTAAATGCCGCCACTTTTTACCCCGCTGACTCGTGCGCACATAGCAGCCCAGCGATCCGGTTCGATAACGTGATAGAGCCATAATCCTTGTCGTTGCTCCGGGCCAAAAGGTTCGCAAATTCGCATATGACGCAGAGGAACGCCTGCCTGATACATTAGGTTATACAGTGGGTTGCAGAGACTTTGATGATTTGCATACCAGGTCCAGATATCAGCCACTTTCCAGTCGTAAATGGGGTAAATGTACCAGCTATGACCGCCTGGTGCGGCCGTAGTCCAGGGTTTATCGTCGGCAAAACGTTGTTTATTTAAACTGGCGATGGCGACAAAACGGTTGTAGGACTCATCCGCACGGATGCCGATCATCATCGCCGCCGGACGTTTTTGTGAAAACCATTCGGCAAACTCACGTACAAATTGTTCGAAGGTCATGCCTGGCTGGTAAAAGCAGAAAAAGTCAGGATCGGTTATCGCATCTTGCGGGGGCTGACGCACCCATTCGACATCAGGTTCCCAGCACTGCCATTCGGGTTGGTATTGTGAAAGGGAATTTTGCGTCGTAAGCGGGAGCGCAACCCAGTAAAACTCTTCGATGACATCGGTGTACAACTCGCGCAGGGACTGAACATAGTTAATGGTGCAAGAGAATTGCGCCTCCCAGTCGATAAACAAAACGCAGATTTTTTTGCCCATTTGTCGGGCAAGTTCGGCTGTCAGATGCAGCATTAAACCAGAGTCTTTGCCGCCAGAAAATGAGACACAAACGCGGGGTAGGGTGTTGAGTGTCCAGGTAATACGCTCTCGTGCAGCTTCCAGAATATTGAGCGGAAGAGGAATTTTATAAATAGACATCTGAAGACGCTCTCTGAACGTTACAGGGTGATCAGTGAGATAAGACTGTTAATTATAAAGTAAACACTGAAAAGCAGAGTGTTTTATTTTTCATTCGCGCTGTGAATAAATAGGTGAAAGTTATAGTAGCTGTCTGAGGTTATATATCAAAAACACTCATTTAGACGGTCAATAAATCGTGAGAACACCAGATTGTTTAAAGAAGATTTATTATAGGAAATGTAAAGCTTTATTGAAGGTAACGGATGTTCTAGTTTTATCTCTTTTAAATTAAGAAAGTCACGGTGGGAGTTATAAAGTTCATAGGGGACTATTCCCAGTAAATCTGTAACTGCAATGCTATTAATGATTGTCAGCAAAGAGGAACCACGAAATGAAATTTTGCGATTCATAAATCTCTCGTCTATTTCCATTTGAATATCATCAACCCCTGCTGATTTAGATATTAATTGGGTGAACTCTTCTGCCATAATTTGTTCATAAGTGCTATTGTCAGTAATTCGTGGATGCCTATTACTACAAATGAGAGTATTGCGAATCGTATGCAATGGCATGCAAATGACGGAACGGCTGATCACTGGCATTTGGGTGATCACCAGATCGGCTTTGCGGTGAACCAACAGTTCTTCAGCATTCTCTGCTGACATGAGGATATCATGGCACTCAATCTCGACAGAGGAATCTTGCCGTAGGCAGCGGATCAGCATACTATTATTAGAGCAAGAAATGAGCTGAGGGCCGTGAATAATAAAGTTTTTCTTTAGTTCGGACTTATTGACTATATTAATTGTTTGTTCAAGGCCTCTGAGATTTTTCTCAAGATGGTGATGCAGATTTAACCCTGTTGTCGTCGGCGCGATACCTTTTCCTGAGCGAATGAATAAAGGGTCATTAAATTGCGCACGTAAGCGTTGTAACGACTGGCTCACGGCTGATGGGGTGATATATAGTGATTCAGCAGCCTTGCTAATGCTTAAATGCTGATAAATACACTCAAATATGACAAGAAGATTTAAGTCGAACTTTTTCAAGTCGTAGAGATTGGTCATACACTACTCCGGTTATATTTTTCTTCCATGATATATTCACTTAATCAATGTTTTTTGCGTATATATTTTTATTGGTTATGTTTTTTTGCTTAACTCAGGATTAAGTTTTTCTAAAATAGCACAGCCACTTAGGGCAGAGCGAGCAATTCATGCTTTTTTAGGATGGTTGAAAAGCAGGGATATAGTTCAACCATCCATGAATTACCTTTTATTTATTTCCCATAATGATATTAAGCGTTTTCTGATCGGGCAACCCCACGGCCTGTTGCAGCGTATTTTCCTTACTCATGTAATAGATAGCCGGCGTGACATTTGCCCCCAGATCGTCCATCAGTTTCTCATTGTCACTTAACACTTTCATTTGCTCTGTACTTACGTTTGCAGGCACGTTTAGCTTAAGCTTGCCACCAGAGGCTTCATATTCTTGCCAGGTTTTTGCGGGATCTTTGGAGGCAAGAATTGCCGCGGCTGTCGCCGGACTTTCTGGTTTGATAACCCCAACCAACAATGTTCTCAACTGTACTTTGCCAGAATCTACCCACGGGCGCGCCTGCTGCCAGAACTGTTTACAATATGGGCAGAACGGATCGGCGAAGACGTAGACAATGACCGGCGCGTCTTTTTTACCGTCGAGGAGCCAGTGGGATTGTTCCATCCGTTGCCACATTTCGCGTCCGGCTGGTGCGTAAATTTCTTTTTCGATAAGTGTGTTACTCAGGTTTTCACCTTTCTCGTTGTACATGTAACCAGAGATAGCGTGCTTACCATCTGGAGTCAGGTAGATGGTGACGCCCATATCCTGATACTTTCCGAGATAACCTTTCATTCCTCCGGGGGCATCGAACGTTTTGATGATTGTAATGCCCTGTTTTTCAATCGCTTTTACTGGAGCAGGAAGTTCCTCTGCGAAGGCGATTGCAGGAAGCAGAGCCAGTAAAAGTATCTTTTTTAACATTAATTTGTCCTTTTCAGTCAGTGCAAAAGTCGAGTAAAAGGCATAACCTATCACTGTCATAGGTAAGAGCTTAGATCAGGTGATTGCCCTTTGTTTATGAGGGTGTTGTAATCCATGTCGTTGTTGCATTTGTAAGGGCAACACCTCAGCCTGCAGGCAGGCGCTGAAGATACCAAAGGGTAGTTCAGATTACACGGTCACCTGGAAAGGGGGCCATTTTACTTTTTATCGCCGCTGGCGGTGCAAAGTTCACAAAGTTGTCTTACGAAGGTTGTAAGGTAAAACTTATCGATTTGATAATGGAAACGCATTAGCCGAATCGGCAAAAATTGGTTACCTTACATCTCATCGAAAACACGGAGGAAGTATAGATGTCCTTGATTAACACCAAAATTAAACCTTTTAAAAACCAGGCATTCAAAAACGGCGAATTCATCGAAATCACCGAAAAAGATACCGAAGGCCGCTGGAGCGTCTTCTTCTTCTACCCGGCTGACTTTACTTTCGTATGCCCGACCGAACTGGGTGACGTTGCTGACCACTACGAAGAACTGCAGAAACTGGGCGTAGACGTATACGCAGTATCTACCGATACTCACTTCACCCACAAAGCATGGCACAGCAGCTCTGAAACCATCGCTAAAATCAAATATGCGATGATCGGCGACCCGACTGGCGCCCTGACCCGTAACTTCGACAACATGCGTGAAGATGAAGGTCTGGCTGACCGTGCGACCTTCGTTGTTGACCCGCAGGGTATCATCCAGGCAATCGAAGTTACCGCTGAAGGCATTGGCCGTGACGCGTCTGACCTGCTGCGTAAAATCAAAGCAGCACAGTACGTAGCTTCTCACCCAGGTGAAGTTTGCCCGGCTAAATGGAAAGAAGGTGAAGCAACTCTGGCTCCGTCTCTGGACCTGGTTGGTAAAATCTAAATTTCCTTCGTCTTTCACGCCATAGCGGCGTTGGCGTCGCCCGCTCACCCCGGTCACTTACTTGTGTAAGCTCCCGGGGATTCACAGGCTAGCCGCCTTGCTCTGACGCGAAATACTTCGGAAATTCACCTAATTCTTCGGGTGCTGCGGCACCCGATTTTCTTCCCCGCACCATGATGCAAGCTGCATCCAGGTAGCCGCAGAGGCCGCTTGCATGATGATGTTTAAAGCCCAGGAGATAAACATGCTCGACACAAATATGAAAACTCAACTCAAGGCTTACCTTGAGAAATTGACCAAGCCTGTTGAGTTAATTGCCACGCTGGATGACAGCGCTAAATCGGCAGAAATCAAGGAACTGTTGGCTGAAATCGCAGAACTGTCAGACAAAGTCACCTTTAAAGAAGATAACAGCTTGCCGGTGCGTAAGCCGTCTTTCCTGATCACCAACCCAGGTTCTAACCAGGGGCCACGTTTTGCAGGCTCCCCGCTGGGCCACGAGTTCACCTCGCTGGTACTGGCGTTGCTGTGGACCGGTGGTCATCCGTCGAAAGAAGCGCAGTCTCTGCTGGAGCAGATTCGCCATATTGACGGTGATTTTGAATTCGAAACCTATTACTCGCTCTCTTGCCACAACTGCCCGGACGTGGTGCAGGCGCTGAACCTGATGAGCGTATTGAACCCGCGCATCAAGCACACTGCAATTGACGGCGGCACCTTCCAGAACGAAATCACCGATCGCAACGTGATGGGCGTTCCGGCAGTGTTCGTAAACGGGAAAGAGTTTGGTCAGGGCCGCATGACGTTGACTGAAATCGTTGCCAAAATTGATACTGGCGCGGAAAAACGTGCGGCAGAAGAGCTGAACAAGCGTGATGCTTATGACGTATTAATCGTTGGTTCCGGCCCGGCGGGTGCAGCGGCAGCAATTTACTCCGCACGTAAAGGCATCCGTACCGGTCTGATGGGCGAACGTTTTGGTGGTCAGATCCTCGATACCGTTGATATCGAAAACTACATTTCTGTACCGAAGACTGAAGGGCAGAAGTTGGCAGGCGCACTGAAAGTTCACGTTGATGAATACGACGTTGATGTGATCGACAGCCAGAGCGCCAGCAAACTGATCCCGGCAGCGGTTGAAGGTGGTCTACACCAGATTGAAACAGCTTCTGGCGCGGTACTGAAAGCACGCAGCATTATCGTGGCGACCGGTGCAAAATGGCGCAACATGAACGTTCCGGGCGAAGATCAGTATCGCACTAAAGGCGTGACCTACTGCCCGCACTGCGACGGCCCGCTGTTTAAAGGCAAACGCGTAGCGGTTATCGGCGGCGGTAACTCCGGCGTGGAAGCGGCAATCGACCTGGCGGGTATCGTTGAGCACGTAACGCTGCTGGAATTTGCGCCAGAAATGAAAGCCGACCAGGTTCTGCAGGACAAACTGCGCAGCCTGAAAAACGTCGACATTATTCTGAATGCGCAAACCACGGAAGTGAAAGGCGACGGCAGCAAAGTCGTTGGTCTGGAATATCGAGATCGTGTCAGCGGCGATATTCACAACATCGAACTGGCCGGTATTTTCGTCCAGATTGGTCTGCTGCCGAACACCAACTGGCTGGAAGGCGCAGTCGAACGTAACCGCATGGGCGAGATTATCATTGATGCGAAATGCGAAACCAACGTCAAAGGCGTGTTCGCAGCGGGTGACTGTACGACGGTTCCGTACAAGCAGATCATCATCGCCACTGGCGAAGGTGCCAAAGCCTCTCTGAGTGCTTTTGACTACCTGATTCGCACCAAAACTGCATAAGAAGAAGTAAGATTCACCTGTAATTGCTTAGCCGCCGGGGTCAAACCTGGCGGCTTTTTTATGGCATTAAAAAGCCCCGCCGGAATGCCTCCGGGCAGGGCTGGAGACTTATTCTGACAATTAACGCACAACCAGCACCGGCAGATTGGCGTGGCGGATCACGCTCGAGGCGTTAGAACCTAACAGATGGGTCGAAATCGATGGGTTGCGAGAACCGATAACTACAACATCAGCCCCCAGTTCTTCTGCCAACTCATTGACTTCATCCCGCACGCTACCAAAACGGACATGTTGTTTAATGCGGGAAGGATCGATGGTGAAGTGGCTGACCATCGTTTGCAGACGTTCTTCTGCTTCATGTTGCAGATGCTCTTCAAAACGACGCACATCAGCGGCAAAACGGTGCAGGCTCAGGCTGGCTGACCCGGGTAGTACGTGAAGTAGATGAATAACTCCGTCATCCTGGGCGAGGAATTCAGCGTGGCGAACAGCTTTGTCGCTCAATTCCATTTCAAATACATCAACTGGCATAATGATTGTCTTATACATAACCCTTTCTCCCTGTTAATCATGAACAAATCATTCGCCATGATTATAATATTTATCCCTGATATTTGTCTGGTTCTTTTTCCTTACGAACGGTTTCTGTGATTAATATATTCTCACTGAACACCAGGAATTCTCCCAAAACCTGCGGTACCGCCCGTTTTCCCGCTGTGATAGCTACCCTTAAAGACTGACTTTTTTTTGAACTGTCTCTGGAGGTTGCATGAAAGCATTGACTTATCACGGCCCACATCACGTTCAGGTAGAAAATGTTCCCGATCCGGGCATTGAACAGGCAGATGATATTATTCTGCGTATTACGGCAACGGCGATCTGTGGCTCTGACCTCCATCTTTATCGAGGCAAAATACCCCAGGTTAAACATGGCGATATTTTTGGTCATGAATTTATGGGGGAAGTCGTTGAAACCGGGAAGGACGTAAAAAATTTGCAAAAAGGCGACCGGGTGGTAATTCCGTTCGTCATTGCTTGTGGCGACTGTTTTTTCTGTCGATTACAGCAATATGCCGCCTGCGAAAATACCAATGCGGGTAAAGGCGCTGCGCTCAATAAAAAACAGATACCAGCCCCCGCGGCATTGTTTGGTTATAGTCACCTGTATGGCGGCGTTCCTGGTGGGCAGGCGGAATATGTCCGCGTCCCTAAAGGGAATGTGGGGCCGTTTAAAGTACCGCCTTTGCTTTCAGATGATAAAGCCCTTTTCCTTTCTGATATTCTGCCAACGGCATGGCAGGCAGCAAAAAATGCGCAGATCCAACAAGGTTCAAGCGTTGCAGTCTATGGTGCTGGTCCTGTGGGATTGTTGACAATCGCCTGTGCACGGTTGCTCGGTGCGGAACAGATTTTTGTTGTTGATCATCATCCCTACCGCTTGCATTTCGCCGCCGACCGCTACGGCGCGATCCCGATTAATTTTGATGAAGACAGCGATCCGGCACAGTCAATTATTGAACAAACGGCAGGTCACCGGGGCGTGGATGCAGTAATAGACGCCGTCGGTTTTGAAGCGAAAGGCAGCACCACGGAAACGGTGCTGACTAACCTGAAACTGGAGGGCAGCAGCGGTAAAGCGTTGCGCCAGTGTATTGCGGCGGTCAGGCGTGGCGGCATTGTTAGCGTACCGGGCGTCTACGCTGGATTTATTCACGGTTTCCTGTTTGGCGACGCCTTTGATAAAGGGTTGACGTTTAAAATGGGACAGACCCACGTTCACGCATGGCTGGGAGAATTATTACCGTTAATTGAGAAAGGATTACTGAAACCAGAAGAAATTGTTACCCACTATATGCCGTTTGAAGAGGCCGCCCGGGGATATGAGATTTTCGAAAAACGTGAAGAGGAGTGCCGTAAGGTGATTCTGGTACCCGGTGCACAAAGCGCAGAGGCGGCGCAGAAGGCGGTTTCAGGTCTGGTGAATGCGATGCCGGGGGGAACAATATGATCGTCAGGAGTGGTTTTCGAGGTAAAGGACAGCCATGACGATAATCGCCGCCATAATTAGAAATCCTATCAGGATGTAAAATGCTTCTGCCATGGTTATTCCCACAAACGAAACGGAATAATTTTGCAGCAAAAGTGAACAGTGAGAACCAGGAAAAATTGCTGATTTTGCGTAAAGAGGATGCGAGTGCATCCTCTGGGCAAAGCGAGTTATCGCTTGTGCAGATGGGATTAAAGCAGATAGTCGCCAGCAGCTTCTGGCTGGTATTCGAGTTCCAGCACTTCAAGGTGGGTTGCAACGCCGCCCGGAAGTTCCCAGTGAATGGAATCGCCAACGCGCAGCCCCAGCAGTGCGGCACCTACCGGAGCCATAACGGAAAGCTGAGTATTGCTATCGGTCATTTTTGCCGGATACACCAGCGTGCGCACACGCACTTCGCCATCGCTAAGATTGCGGAATTTAACCCGGCTGTTCATTGTCACCACGTCGTGTGGCATCTCTTCTGGCGAACACATTTGGGCGCGATCCAACTCTGCGTTTAACGCGTCGGCGATTGGCAAACCAGCATAGGCGGGTTGCTCCAGCAGAATATCGATGCGTTCGGCATCCAGGTCGTTAATGATGATAGTTGGTCTGGACATTTTTACTCCATGTCGTCGGTACTGCGAGTGTCGCAGATAAACATACCCAAAAGAAAACCCTCACCGTCAGGCGGCGAGGGTTTAACTCACATGATGATACTGACTGTTGCTCACTCTTTGAAGTGATTTGCGTCACATTCAGGGAATTCCTCAATGCAGCGCATTATGTATAAATCTTAATCGCCTTGGTTTATGGAAGACGAATTAGCGTGTTTTGTAAATCAGATGATTAATAACCCGCTTTATCAATCACAAAGGTTTTGCCACAGTTGCCTGGGTGTGGTTGTGGCAAGAATGAGTTGGCAGAAAGCGGAGCGTTGATGGCGTCAGCTTTGATCGAGATCTGCATTTCAGTCAAATACGCAGGGTTACCCTGGCACGTTAGCTTAACTGCTTTCACGTTCTCTTTTCCCCAGCTTTTGGCAAAGGCGGCGTCAAAGTCACGGCGGCTCACTGTTTTACCGTAATTATCCGCAAGGAATTTTCCGGCTTCGCTCTCTTTAATTTCTTGATTCAGGCGTACCATCGTACCGAAGTATGCGTCCGGATCAAAACCAAAGCAGGCACCGTGTTTGGCATATTCGTAGCGTTCCAGGCAGGAACGTCCGCCAGCTCCTGGCATGACTTCACTTAGTTTAGCGGCCGTTTCCAGTGATAACCCGGTTTCCGGCGATGAACACATTCGGCTGGCGCGTGCTTCTGGTAGATTCGGGATTGGGCGAGTAGCGCAACCGAAGCGCATCCAGCGGCGTTCATCAACACCACGGGCAGCAACCGATTTAGGCAATCCTGGCCACAGACCATGTACGGTCAGAAAATCAGCTTTGTTGGTCGTTTCGGTTTGCAGGCGACATTCATCTCGTTCGTTACGATTTCGATCGTGTTGACTCTGGCAAAATCCGGTTTGCCAGGAGAGGGCCAGGACATAGCGATCAAAATCGCCATACTGTTTTGCCTGGAACGCTACGGCGTTGGCAGAAGAGAAGGGAAGCAGAGAAACCGCGAGCAACTCGGCGTTACGCCAGAATGCTTTCATAATGGGTGTGGAACTCATACATACACTGAATACTATCTATTAAATCATAAAAAAGCCCGCCAGGTGGGCTTACCTGGCGGGCGTGATGATTTATTCAGCGTTTGGCGAACGTATTAGTTCCACATGGCGAGAATCGGCCAGCCAACCAACAGCAACATAGAGATGTAAATCACCCCGAAGATTGCGCCAAGACGCCAGTAATCTTTTGATTTCACATAGCCACAGCCGTAAATAATCACCCCAGGACCGGTTGCATACGGCGTCAGACAGCCCATGATACCGATAGACAGCACCAGCAGGATACACAGTTGTTCCATTGGTACGCCTGGGATCCCTTTACCGACGGCCAGAATAACCGGCAGCATGGTTGCGGTGTGCGCAGACAGGCTGGCAAACAGGTAGTGTGCAAAGTAGAACACCAGAACCAGTACAATCACCGTTGCGTTTGGTGAGAATCCTTCCAGGTGCGTACTCATGGTACCGGCGAACCAGTCAATAAAACCAGAACGAGTCAGGCCGTTAGCCATCACAACCAGAGTTGCCAGGTTGACCAGCGTGTTCCATGCGCTGTTATAGCGGGTAATGTCTTTCCACGGCACAACGTGCAGGGCCAGCATTAGCGAAACTGCCAGCAGACCAACCGCAGTAGCATTAATGACTTCACTGCCAAATACCCACAAACCTAAGCTAAGCAATACAAGGCCAATCAGTGTCCACTCTCTGCGTGTCAGCGCACCCATGGTTTTCAGTTCATCACCCGCCCAGGTTGCCACTTCTTCACTGTGTGTGATTTCCGGTTTGTACAGCACGTAGGAAAGCCACGGCGCAATGATAAGCAAGATAACCCCAACCGGCAGGAAGCAGAGGAACCACTGCAACCAGCTAATCTGGATACCGGCAATTTTGCTGACGAACTCCAGACCCAGCACGTTTGGTGCCGCACCGGTGACAAACATGGACGAACTCAGACTGGTACTAATGACCATCATCCACATCAAATAGCCGCCAATACGACGCGCGGACGGATCGTTCGGGAATGATTTAAACAGCGGCGGCAGGTTTTTAATGACCGGAAAAACCGTACCCCCGGTACGCGCGGTGTTGGACGGTGTAAACGGTGCCAGCAGAATGTCGATAATGACAATCGCATAACCCAACGTCAGCGTGCGTTTGCCCATGAATTTCACCAGGAAAAGGGCAATGCGACGACCTAACCCGGAAACTTCATACCCTAATGCAAAAATAAATGCGCCAAATACCAGCCATACTGTGGTGCTGGAAAAACCAGCCAGACCCCATTTCAGCGCCTGTTTTTGCGCATTAAACGCTGGGTCAGCTAATTCTTTGGCATCAAAGAGCAGGTAATTACTGCCAATAACGCAAATAGTAACCGCAATAAAGCTGATCGCTGTTGCCGGAATTGGCTCGAGGATCATGCCGACAATCATTGCCACAAACACAGCGAAGTAATGCCATGCCTGCGGCGGCATACCGTCGGGGACAGGGATAAGAAACATGACGCCCATCACCACCAGTGGGGCCAATAGTTTCCATATATTATCTTTTGCTAAAGACATACGGGTTCTCCGAAAATTAATATTTCAAAATTTATCAAGTGCTTAAATAATTAAATCTGTGCTAAAAACCAGGTAAGGATCAGCAGGTCGGCACTGCCGCCTGGACTGAGATTTCGTTCGATACACTCCCTGTCGAACTGCCGGAGATAATCGAGATCGGCGGGGGTTCGAATGCCCCCTTTTTGCAATAATGTTTGCGCCTCGCGCTGTAGCCAGCGCAGGCCCCCCTCGCCACCGCGCGACGCAACGTTGGTATCGCCGTTGATCGCCATCAGTAGGAGCAAGGTATCGAGCAATGCCAGTTCAGGATCTAACCCCTGATCCAGCAGAGTGAGGTAATGCGGCAGGGCGTGGTTGATCACCAGTGGATAACCCGCTTCGGCTTCACCGCGTGCGCCGGTAAGGCCAAGCTGCTGGTACAACCGTTGACCTGCCGTCAGTTGTGAATTATTGGTACGCAGTTCGCGATCGGTCAGGCCACGGCAGAAACTTGCCGCCGTAGAACAAACGGTTGTTGGCGTAACCGGCTGGTTGAGCTGAAGCAAACGGCCAATTGCCGCATATAGCAGCCCTAAAGAAAAAATGCTGCCTTTATGCGTGTTTACGCCCGCAGTGGCGCGGAACATATCACCTTCGCAAGCCATACCAATTGGGCGTAATCCGTGGAGTACCGCTTCCGGTGCCATTTCTGCACTACAGGCACCAAATTCAATGAAACGGGGTAACCAGCCCTGAATCGCCAGCGCGCTGCGGTGGAAATCTTCCAGCGCCATATCTTTGTGCGCACCGCAGTTAATGCGATCCACGAGGCCTGGTTTCGGTGACAGATTGACTTCAGTCAGCATGGCGCGCCAGCCCAGCAGGGCGTACTCATCGATTAATGACGTCGCAAGCTTTGTGGTTTTAGTTGACGTTGCAGGCATCGACATCGTTCAGCAGTGTCTCCATGCGGTTGAGTAAATCGGTCAGTTGATGGGTTTTTCCACGCGCGCAGACGGCTGCGCTTTGCTCGCACAACAGGCAGCGGCGAGGCGGCAGTGAATAGTCGCGGCGGGAGAGAATTTCGCCTTCGGGCGTCAGGACATCGATATCCCATAACCGCCCGAGAGGATGACTATGTTCAAGCTCAATGGTGGCGAGCTTGAGGTCGCGAGCCGGGGCGGCAATGCTCAACATGCCCTCCGGCCCGCTGGCGGAAACCAGTGCAGCCTGCTCCTGAATTTGCCAGCCCTGCTTTGTGGCTAAGGCACGCAAGGCTGTCACGCCATGATTAAAAATTCGGCGTGTGACCTCGCTGTCTTTAATCGGCCCAGGCGCAACCACGGTAAAGGAGACCAGTGGAACAGGATGGCGCTTGAGCCAGGCGTGTTGCCGTGCTTGCCTTTCATCCCGGCTGACGAGCAGCTCGGGAATTGACACCGCATGGTGGCTGGCGAGTTCAGGAAGCAGGTGCATGGCTTATTCCTTCACCTGATGCACAACATCGATCACCGAGCCATCGCGGTAACGCACAACGGCAACGACGCGGTCGGTGAATTCAATCGGCTGTGGTTCACCGGTCAGCAGACGCGCACGTTCGCGCAGCCACTCAATGGAAACCACTTTAATGCCCGCTTCCTGCAGACGTTCTGCCAGTTCCGGACGTGCCGGGTTAACTGCGATACCGTGGTCTGTGACCAGAATATCGACACTGGAGCCCGGGGTGATGCAGGTCAGCACGTTATCCACCAGAGTCGGAATACGACCGCGTACCAGCGGCGCGACGATGATGGAAAGCGCAGAGGCAATCGCGGTATCGCAGTGACCACCGGAAGCACCACGCAGTACGCCGTCAGAGCCGGTCAGCACGTTAACGTTGAACTGGGTGTCAATTTCCAGCGCGCTCAGTACCACCACGTCGAGACGATCAACCGATGCGCCTTTCGAACCCCAGTTAGCGTACTGGTTGGCGCTGATTTCGATGTGATTGGGGTTACGGGCCAGCGATTGCGCAGCATGGCTGTCAAAGCTCTGCACATCCAGCAGTTTGCGGATCAGACCTTTTTCGTGCAGGTCAACCATCGTCGCGGTAATACCGCCAAGGGCGAAGTCGGCGCGAATATCGCGGCTACGCATTTTGTCTTCCAGGAAACGGGTTACCGCCAGCGATGCGCCGCCGGTGCCGGTTTGCATGGAGAAACCTTCTTTGAAGTAGCCAGAGTTGACAATCACATCCGCAGCGCTACGGGCAATAAGCAGTTCGCGCGGGTTAGTGGTCATACGGGTCGCACCAGCGCCGATTTTTGCAGCATCGCCAACGCGATCAACTTTGACGATCAGATCAACCTGATCTTGCTCAATGCTTGCCGGATTATGCGGATAAGGCAGCAGTTCTTCGGTAAGCATCACGACCTGTTTTGCGTTGTCGGCATCAACCATTGCATAGCCGAGGGAGCCGCAGCAGGCTTTACCGGTGTAGCCGTTGGCATTACCGAATTCATCACAGGACGGGACGCCGAGGAAAGCCACGTCGATATTCAGTTCGCCGCTCTGTACCAGATGCACACGACCGCCGTGAGAGTGGATCTGCACCGGTTCTGCCAGCAGACCACGGGAGATCTCTTCCGCCAGTGGACCACGCAGGCCGGAGGTATAAATGCGGGTAACCACGCCCTGGCGAATGTGTTCTACCAGCGGCGCATGGCAATCACTCAGGGAGCTGGACGCCAGGGTCAGGTTTTTAAAGCCCATCTTCGCGATGACGTCCATCACCATATTGACGGTCAGGTCACCGCCACGGAAAGCGTGATGGAAGGAAACCGTCATGCCGTCCTGTAAACCTGAGCGACGAATCGCTTCTTCCAGGTTGGCGCACAGTTTGCGATCGCGCGCTTTTTCAGCCTGGTAGGTTTGCTTTGGCGAGTTTTGGAAAGCGGCAAGATCGCATTCAGCGCGACGATTCCAGGCCGCTACCCGTTCTTGTCGTTGAGATTGTTCAATTTTCTGCGTCATTTTGATTGCCTTATTCTTCGCGGATGCCGGAAAGTTCTGCACGGGAGAGCACCAGACGGGCGCGATCGATAACCGGACCGTCCACCATCTTGCCGTTCAGGGAAACCACGCCGAGGCCTTCGCGAGCGGCGGCTTCAGCGGCTTCTACGACGCGGCGGGCGTGATCCACTTCTTTCTGGGTCGGTGCGTAGAGGTTGTGCAGCAGATCAATCTGACGCGGGTTGATCAGCGATTTGCCGTCAAAGCCCAGCTGTTTGATGTGGGCGGCTTCTTGCAGGAATCCGGCTTCGTTGTTAGCGTCGGAATAGACGGTATCGAACGCCTGAATACCCGCAGAGCGCGCGGCCTGCAAAATGGAACAGCGTGCGAACAGCAGTTCAGTTCCTTCCGGGGAGCGTTCTGTACGCAGGTTGCGCACATAGTCTTCTGCACCGAGGGCGATACCGATCAAACGCTCGGAAGCGTGAGCGATTTCCACTGCGCGGGTAATGCCCAGCGGAGATTCAATCGCCGCCAGCAGGCCGGTGCTGCCGGGTTCACGACCACAGGCTTTTTCGATACGCAGGATCTCTTTTTCGATATCCAGAACATCCTGAGCGGTATCGGTTTTCGGCAGACGCACAACGTCCGCACCACCGCGAACGACGGCTTCCAGGTCGTTAACACCCCATTCGGAATCCAGCGCGTTGACACGCACAATGGTTTCAATATCGCGATACAGCGGATGTTGCAGCGCGTGATAAACCATGCGGCGGGCGGTGTCTTTTTCACGTAATGCCACGGAGTCTTCGAGGTCAAACATCAGGGCATCAGCCGGGTAGATGAAGGAGTTGCTGACCATCGCGGCATTGGCACCAGGCACAAACAACATGCTGCGGCGGGGGCGAGTTTTACGTTGTTGCAGCGAAGCGGAAATCATTGGCAATCCTCCCATGGCAGAGCCGGGATACCGCTGGCGCGTGCCAGCAGGGCTTCCAGTCGTGCACGTAAAATGCAGTCCAGTGCGCCTTTGTCATCGACATTCAGCTGTACGCCGCGCACGTTGTAGCGGGCGAGAACGTCCAGAATGGTGGTGCGAATTGCATCGCCAAACTGTTTCTCAACGCTGCTATTGATTTGCAGGTCGATATCCTGCGTATCGAGTGGGGCGATGCGTATCATCACATCCCCAGACTCAAGGGTGCCTGCAACGGCGGGCTGGTTTATTTTCATTTTTCACCTGTTTCTCATGCGGGGGTCTTTTGACGAGCTGCCGCGTCCTGGCGGGAGTGCTCAAGCAGGTTCTGCAAATAATGCAGCGTGACTGCAGGGACCAGCGGCGCGATAGCCGTGAGATCGTTTTTCGCCAGCAGTTGACGTACCCGGGAAGCGGATATCGGCATCTCCTGGTAACGCAGCCGCTCAATTTCAACCAGTTCGATGGGCGGTGCGGAGATAGTCGGCGTTTCCAGCCAGTAGCGCATATCCTGGTTGTACTGGGCGGTAACGCGACAAAAGGGTTCAGTACCGACAAAGCGGTGAGTTACACCCAGCGCGGGAGCGAGGTACTGACGGAAAATCTTCAGATCAATTTCGGTGTAACAATGGTTAATGACGCTCTGTTCTTTAATGAAGTAGCAAGGGAACGTAGCGCGGGAGATGATGTATTCGGAGCCGCGATGCACAGTCAGGCGTGGAATATCGGCGGTGCCTTTTAACACCAGATCCAGCCGGTCTTCATAGGGGAAGCGTGAAGAATCTTCTTTGACTAAAAACAGATGCAACCAGTCGCACTGTGCCGCAGCTTGTTGAATCAGATAACGGTGACCCTTCGTAAAGGGATTGGCGTTCATCACAATGCAGCCAATCTTGTTCCCTGGATGACGAAATTTTTTCAGCGATTCGGCATAGCGTTTCAGTCGCGTGGCGCTGTTTTCCATCAGCACCATCACGCCTGGTACGCTGGTCAACGTGGAAAAACCGCACTGGCGGAACAGCGCCTCGTATTCGGTTTTGGTATAAATAAACAGATGCGTGCTGTGCCGCTCATAGGCGAGGTTTATCAGTTCAGTGGCTAATGTCAGCGCCAGTCCTTCACCGCGAACGGATTCACTGATAGCAACGCATTTAATAATATTTCCGGCAATTCCACCGCACGCGATAAGCTTTTCATCGCGGGTTACGGTAATAAATACTTCGACTGTGGTGTCAACGCTCAAATCATTTTCATGCAGGAATTGGGCGATTTCCGCCATTTTTTTATTTTCTGAACGTTTTACGCGGGTGAAAATATCATTGCCGAACATAATAAATAGTATCCTGAAGGTGCATGTTGTTATCGATTTGCAACGAATGTTGTTCAATGTTGCAAACTGATAACCTTTTATTTTCACTTGGGAGAAAGGGGGGTGATCGAGGTATATCTTTTTCTCCTTTCGCTATACATCCTAAGGAGTATTTCGGCGTGAAATTTTGATTTATTTCACATAGAGTTAGTGGTTTTTTATTTATTTAATGGTTTTAAGTTTTTTAATTAATGTAATTACGAAATGACCCGCAGGTTTAAGTGATTTAATTGATTTAATGAATGAAATTTGCCACGATCATAATTAATATCTATGTATTTTGATTCAACATTTTAATTACATCCGTCAAAGAGGATCGGGACAACCCGCAAGGAAAACAATGTTGCAGCTTAACGAGAATAAACAGTTTGCATTTTTCCAAAGACTGGCATTTCCGCTGCGTATCTTTTTGCTGATTCTGGTGTTCTCAATATTTGTCATTGCAGCCCTGGCGCAATATTTTACGGCCAGTTTTGAGGACTATTTAACGCTTCATGTACGCGACATGGCAATGAATCAGGCGAAAATTATTGCTTCTAATGACAGTATCATCAGCGCAGTAAAAACGCGTGACTACAAACGGCTGGCGACCATCGCTAACAAATTACAAAGAGATACCGATTTTGATTATGTGGTGATTGGCGACCGGCACTCGATCCGCCTTTACCATCCTAATCCGGAGAAAATTGGTTATCCTATGCAGTTCACCAAACAGGGCGCGCTGGAGAAAGGGGAGAGCTACTTCATTACCGGGAAAGGGTCAATGGGTATGGCGATGCGCGCCAAAACGCCAATCTTTGATGACGATGGAAAAGTCATCGGCGTGGTGTCGATTGGCTACCTGGTGAGTAAAATCGATAGCTGGCGGGCTGAGTTTTTATTACCGATGGCAGGCGTGTTTGTCGTGCTGTTAGGGATTCTGATGTTGCTGTCGTGGTTCCTGGCCGCGCATATCCGTCGGCAGATGATGGGCATGGAGCCAAAGCAAATCGCACGCGTGGTCCGTCAGCAAGAGGCGCTGTTTAGTTCGGTTTATGAAGGGCTGATTGCGGTGGATCCGCACGGTTACATTACCGCCATCAATCGTAACGCAAGAAAGATGCTGGGGCTGAGTTCCCCTGGACGGCAATGGTTGGGTAAACCCATTGCAGAAGTGGTCAGGCCTGCCGATTTCTTTACCGAACAGATTGATGAAAAACGTCAGGATGTGGTGGCGAACTTTAACGGTCTGAGCGTTATTGCCAACCGGGAAGCTATTCGTTCAGGTGATGATTTGCTGGGGGCCATTATCAGCTTTCGTAGTAAAGACGAAATTTCCACCCTCAATGCGCAACTGACGCAAATAAAACAATACGTCGAGAGCCTTCGTACATTGCGACACGAGCATCTCAATTGGATGTCGACGCTCAATGGTCTGTTGCAGATGAAAGAGTATGATCGCGTGCTGGCGATGGTGCAGGGGGAGTCTCAGGCCCAGCAACAGCTTATTGACAGCCTGCGCGAGGCGTTTGCCGATCGCCAGGTGGCGGGGCTGCTTTTTGGTAAAGTGCAGCGCGCCCGCGAACTGGGGCTAAAAATGATCATCGTCCCCGGTAGCCAGCTTTCGCAACTGCCGCCAGGACTGGATAGCACCGAGTTTGCCGCCATTGTGGGAAATTTACTTGATAACGCCTTCGAAGCCAGCCTGCGTAGCGATGAAGGAAACAAGATCGTTGAATTATTCCTCAGCGATGAAGGCGATGATGTGGTGATTGAAGTCGCCGATCAGGGCTGCGGCGTTCCAGAGTCTCTACGAGACAAAATATTTGAGCAGGGTGTCAGTACGCGTGCTGACGAACCCGGTGAACATGGCATTGGGTTGTACTTGATTGCCAGCTACGTAACGCGCTGCGGTGGTGTTATCACTCTCGAAGATAATGATCCCTGCGGTACCTTATTTTCAATCTATATTCCGAAAGTGAAACCTAATGACAGCTCCATTAACCCTATTGATCGTTGAGGACGAAACGCCGCTGGCAGAGATGCATGCGGAATATATTCGTCACATTCCCGGATTCAGTCAGATATTACTGGCGGGAAACCTGGCGCAGGCCCGAATGATGATCGAGCGTTTTAAGCCGGGGCTAATCTTGCTCGATAACTATCTTCCTGACGGTAGAGGGATTAATTTACTGCATGAACTGGTGCAGGCGCATTATCCCGGCGACGTGGTGTTTACCACTGCAGCCAGCGATATGGAAACGGTGTCTGAAGCCGTACGTTGTGGTGTATTTGATTATCTCATTAAGCCCATTGCCTATGAACGGCTGGGGCAAACGCTAACCCGTTTCCGCCAGCGTAAACATATGCTGGAAAGTATTGATAGCGCCAGCCAGAAGCAAATTGATGAGATGTTTAATGCTTATGCTCGCGGTGAACCTAAGGACGAGCTACCGACCGGCATTGACCCCTTGACGCTAAACGCGGTGCGAAAACTGTTCAAAGAGCCGGGTGTGCAACATACGGCAGAAACGGTGGCGCAGGCACTGACCATCAGTCGCACCACTGCCAGGCGTTATCTTGAATATTGCGCCAGCCGCCATCTGATTATTGCTGAAATTGTTCACGGCAAAGTTGGCAGACCGCAACGCATATACCACAGTGGGTGACATGATAAAGCCGGAGGAAACTTGCCTCCGGCATTACTATTTACTTGCCTGTGACCGCTGCTGCCGTTCCTGGCACCATCAGCTCTGTAGCAACGATAACAATCACCAAACCAACAAGCACCGGCACCGAGGTGCGTTTTACGACTTCAAATGGTGAGATTTTCGCCATCCCGGCAACCGCAACGACTACGCCAGAAACGGGTGATAGGGTACGACCCAGGTTTGACGCCTGCAGCATCGGGATAGTCAAATACGCCGGGTTAATGCCGGAAGAGTGCGCCAGTTTCGGGATCATCTCAACAAACGCATAAAACGGCGCATTGCCTGAACCGGTCGTGACTGCCGCCAGCATTGTCAGAATCACCAATACCAGCATCAGGATGATACTCGCCGAACCAAACGAGGTAGCGATAGAAATCAGACTTTGAATAAAGCCGATGGTGCTAAGCCCCTGAGCGAATACCCCAGCGGCAACCAGCAGCATCACCACGTTTGCAAATGCATCTGCCATCCCGCGATAAGCCACTTCCAGACCAGAGAAAACTTTCTGGGTATTAAAGCTGCGGAGGAACTCCAGAATGGAGGCAATCAGCATACAAATCACCAGAATAGTGATGATGTGTAATTGCGGACCCCATTTACCATCAAAAATCAGTACACCGATGATCGGCGTGAACGGCAAAATGGCATAAAACGCAGGAGCAGTGGTGGTGATTTCACTGACATCTAACATTTCATGAGAAATGTGCTCTTTTTTATCCAGATAACGTTGCCAGAAGAAGTGGGCGATCGCCATGCCGATAATTGCAGCAATTGAGATAGGCAGTGTCGTTTTGAAGGCGAAGTCAATCAGCGACATTTCGGAAGCCTGCGCCGCCAGCACCACATCCCCTGAAGTCGGTGCGAGAATAATCGCCGCCGGGGAGGCACAAATGGCAGCAGCTGCTCCACGACTGATACCAACGTTTACCATCACCGGAAACAGGGTTGCCATCAGCAAAACACCCAGACCGGTTGCGGAAGAGACGGCCAGAGACATCAGACAGGCGACAAAATAGGCGGCAATCATCAGCAGGTAAGGGGAGTTAATATACTGTAATGGTTTTGACGCCAGCTTGACCACCATATCATTCGCGCCGATATGGGTCATGTAAGCGGCAAAGCCACACAGCATCATAATCATCATGCCGAGGTCGCCGCCGCGGCTCATTAGCAATATTTTAACGTATTCAACGATATCCGTGGCGCTGTAGCCTGTTGAAGCCTGGCTGGACGGTAACACTTTGTGCCCCATAATGGCACTAATAATCAGCAATAACAGGCCACCGACAAATAACACGCCAGTGGCGGAATACCCTTTAATGATGTAGCGAGCTACACCCACAATAACCACAACCCCAATAAGGAGTTCAATGAATGTCAGCATAATTTTTCCTGTCTCCAGGCCCCAAAGTAAATAATAAAAAATTCCTAAAACTTAAGGAAAAAATATGCCCAATAAATTGGCGGTGAATGCTGATTAAAATCAAGAAAAACTGCCATTAAGACATTGAAGTTGCTGTTTTTATACATAGATAACAAAACGCATATTTAGCGTTTGGCAATTATCGCATAATAATGTGTGTAAATTGATGGTGGATTGATGCAAATTTGTTAATTGCAATGGTGTTAGCTGCGGTTGTGTGCTCAAAAAATAATCTGCAATGGGCGTGGGTTGACGATATATAATATATTCTTCGTTATGATGCTTTTTGTATGCTGTTAAAAAATAAAGTAATTTTCTCTTGGTTGCATTTTGTTATCAGAAACAACTTGCTTTTTCTTTTATGACTATTCCCATCGCAGAAAACGACGAATCATCTTTAATCGATGCGCGGAAATATTTAACTTGAACAAGCGGAAATAAATAGAGCAGCTATTCAGATTATTCTTTATGTTGGGGCTATTAAGGTTATGTTAATTGTAGCTTTGCTATGCTAGTAGTAGATTTTTGATAAATGTTTTATGGTCACAAATGAACGTGAGTAAATATGTCGCTATCTTTTCCTTTGTTTTTATTCAGTTAATCAGCGTTGGTAAAGTTTTTGCTAACGCAGATGAGTGGATGACAACGTTTAGAGAAAATATTGCACAAACCTGGCAACAGCCTGAACATTATGATTTATATATTCCTGCCATCACCTGGCATGCACGTTTCGCTTACGACAAAGAAAAAACCGATCGCTATAACGAGCGACCGTGGGGTGGCGGTTTTGGCCTGTCGCGTTGGGATGAAAAAGGAAACTGGCATGGCCTGTATGCCATGGCATTTAAGGACTCGTGGAACAAATGGGAACCGATTGCCGGATACGGATGGGAAAGTACCTGGCGACCGCTGGCGGATGAAAATTTTCATTTAGGCCTGGGATTCACCGCTGGCGTAACGGCACGCGATAACTGGAATTACATCCCTCTCCCGGTTCTACTGCCATTGGCCTCCGTGGGTTATGGTCCAGTGACTTTTCAGATGACCTACATTCCGGGTACCTACAACAATGGCAATGTGTACTTTGCCTGGATGCGCTTTCAGTTTTGAGACAAATGAAGTTTTAGTAAATTCTTTAAAATCAATCACTAAAATAATTAACATCAAAAATAACGCGACTTTTATCACTTTTTAGTGAAGTTGCACTGGACAAAGCGTACCACAATTGGTGTACTGGTAACCGACACAGCATTTGTGTCTATTTTTCATGTAAAGGTAATTTTGATGTCTAAGATTAAAGGTAACGTTAAGTGGTTTAATGAGTCCAAAGGATTCGGTTTCATTACTCCGGAAGACGGCAGCAAAGACGTGTTCGTACACTTCTCTGCAATCCAGACTAATGGTTTTAAAACTCTTGCTGAAGGTCAGCGCGTAGAGTTCGAAATCACTAACGGTGCCAAAGGCCCTTCTGCTGCAAACGTAATCGCTCTGTAAGATACGTCAGCAAGAATTCAAAACCCGCTTAATCAGCGGGTTTTTTTTGGTCTTTAGTGTGCGGTTGAGGCCGAAAACAGCCAGAAAGCCAGTGCGGTCATGGCAAAAGACCCCAGAAGGTTGACGAAAACGTTCAGTAACGCCCAGCCAAAGCGGCCCTCTTGTAACAAAAACACCACTTCTGCCGAAAATGTTGAGAAGGTTGTTAGACCGCCACAAAATCCGGTGGTGATTAATACTTTCCACACGGGATCAATGTTCGTCATCCTGCTGAACCAGGCGAATCCCATTCCTATGATGAATGCCCCAATCAGGTTTGCTGCCAGTGTCCCCAACGGAATCGCCTGATGCAGCGGGTTAAATCGCATACTTAACAGCCATCTCGCCACGCTTCCCGTACCACCGCCAATAAAAACTGCTAAAAGAAGTTGTAACACTGCAAAATCCTGCTATTTGATTTGTATGAGTGATAAGTGTAACGCCGAATAATCGTCGTTGGCGAATTTTACGACTCTGACAGGAGGTGGCAATGCTGGTTGCTGCAGGACAGTTTGCTGTTACATCTGTGTGGGAAAAGAACGCTGAGATTTGTGCCTCGTTGATGGCGCAGGCGGCGGAAAACGACGTATCGCTGTTTGTCCTGCCGGAAGCATTGCTGGCACGCGATGATCATGATGCAGATCTATCGGTTAAATCAGCACAGCTGCTGGAAGGCGAATTCCTCGGACGTTTACGGCGAGAAAGTAAACGTAACATGATGACGACAATTCTGACGATTCATGTTCCTTCAACGCCGGGGCGCGCATGGAATATGCTGGTGGCACTTCAGGCAGGAAACATCGTCGCCCGTTATGCCAAACTGCATCTCTATGATGCATTTGCCATTCAGGAATCACGCCATGTTGATGCTGGTAATGAAATCGCTCCGTTACTCGAGGTGGAGGGGATGAAGGTCGGTCTGATGACCTGTTATGACTTACGCTTTCCAGAGCTGGCGCTGGCACAGGCATTACAGGGAGCTGAAATCCTGGTGCTTCCTGCCGCCTGGGTTCGCGGGCCGCTCAAAGAGCATCACTGGTCAACGTTGCTTGCCGCTCGTGCGCTGGATACCACCTGTTATATGGTGGCGGCGGGGGAGTGCGGGAACAAAAATATCGGGCAAAGCCGGATTATAGATCCCTTTGGCGTCACCATTGCGGCAGCGTCAGAAATGCCTGCACTCATTATGGCGGAAGTGACGCCCGAACGTGTGCGTCAGGTGCGCGCGCAACTGCCCGTCTTAAACAACCGTCGCTTTGCGCCGCCGCAATTATTATGATGTTTTTTTACTCGGCGCTTGATTCACCTTGTTACAGATTGCTATTGTGTGCGCGCGTCGAATGACCGTTAATATTCTCTGGTTTTTAAGGCGTGTTCTGTTGCCGGTTATATGTCAAGAAGGTATCTATGGGTGAGATTAGTATTACCAAACTGCTGGTAGTTGCGGCGCTGGTCGTTCTGCTGTTTGGGACTAAGAAGTTACGTACGCTGGGCGGAGACCTTGGAGCGGCCATTAAAGGGTTCAAGAAGGCGATGAATGATGACGATGCTGCGGCGAAAAAAGGCGCAGACGTTGATCTTCAGGCTGAAAAGCTCTCTCATAAAGAGTGACGTGGCGAGCAGGACGCTCCCTCAATATCTTGTTCGATACAAAAAACCCGCTTCAAAAAGCGGGTTTTTTATCAGACAGATGTAAGTAATTATTACAGGATTACTTAACTTCCATCCCTTTCGCCTGCAAATCGGCGTGGTAAGAAGAGCGGACAAACGGACCGCATGCAGCATGGGTAAAGCCCATCGCCAGCGCTTCGGCTTTCATTTCGTCGAACTCATCCGGGCTAACGTAACGTTGAACCGGCAGGTGATGGCGGCTTGGCTGCAAATATTGCCCCAGCGTTAACATCGTCACACCATGACGGCGCAGGTCGCGCATTACCTCAATAATTTCTTCATTGGTTTCACCCAGACCCACCATCAGACCAGACTTGGTCGGGATTTCCGGATGCGCTTCTTTAAAGCGTTCCAGCAGCTTCAGCGACCAGTTGTAATCTGCGCCAGGCCGTACCTGCCGGTAAATACGCGGTACGTTTTCCAGGTTATGGTTGAACACATCTGGGGGCGTTGCAGTCAGAATATCCAGAGCACGATCCATACGACCGCGGAAATCCGGCACCAGAGTTTCAATTTTGATTTGCGGGCTTTTTTCCCGAATGGCAGTAATACAATCCGCAAAGTGTTGGGCACCGCCATCGCGCAGGTCATCACGGTCAACGGAGGTGATAACCACATAACGCAGCGCCATATCGGCAATGGTCTGCGCCAGTTTCACTGGCTCATTGGCATCAGGAGCTACCGGCCGACCGTGGGCAACGTCACAGAACGGACAACGGCGGGTACAAATAGCGCCGAGGATCATAAACGTTGCTGTGCCGTGGTTGAAGCATTCCGCCAGGTTAGGGCAGGAGGCTTCCTCGCAGACAGAATGCAGGCCATTTTTGCGCATTGCGGCTTTGATGCCCTGGATACGTGTAGAGTCCGCTGGAAGCTTGATTTTCATCCATTCCGGCTTGCGCAGCAGGGCTTCGCGCTCTGTTGCCACGTTTTTAACCGGGATAAGGGCCATCTTATCGGCATCGCGGTATTTTACACCGCGTTCCATCACAATGGGTTTACTCATAGCGTGCGTGTTCCAGTTGCGAATTACGAAGGAAAGCGTTTCAATTCAATAGATTGTTGTAATTATCAACTATTTTTGAATTAACGACTGGCAGTATATCATTGAAACGGACCTGAAAGCAGCCAAAGCGGTCGCGAAAATGTAAAATTGTTGTTGGATTGTGCCATTTTATCGTTCTGCGCTGTGATCTGGCTGTAACAATACTTTTTCAAAATGCATTACGGATAACATCTATTACTCCGTGCAGGATGGGATCACGCAGGCTGAATTTGTTGTAGTGGATAGAGAAATCTATTTGCTCCTCATTTAAGGACGGAAAAGGCAGTTTTTCCAGCGGCCAGCAACGGCTAAACAGGTTATAAAAACGGCTGGGAATAATCGCTAACATGTCACTGTTGGCAACCAGTGCAGCGATTGTCAAAATGTTGTAGCTGGTGAAATTGATTTGCCGATCCGGAAACATCTCTTGAACTCTCTGCCGCAGACCGCTGAAATTTTGCCCTTCCGGTAACAGGAGTACATGCGCAGCGTTGTCGATAGTCTCTCTGTCATCTTCTAAAGAGAGTAGTGGATTTCCCTCGCGGCAAATTAACACCATATTGTCGGTGAACAGAACATGATGTTGCACCGTACGATTGGTGCAAAACATGTTATCGATGATGAGATCGGTTTGAAACTGACTGAGTTGGTTTTCCGCGTCGCTGATGGGCGGGTTGCGCAGTAAAAGCTGCGGATAGTGAGTTTTAATCGCCCGATAGATGACAGGAAGGACCAGGGCTCCGACCGAGGGAGTGGTCGCAATAGTTATCGTTCGTTGCTTATCATAGCTTCCTTCGATATCCAGCGCGCCAAGAATGGACTCAAGGCCCTGACTGATATACTCATGTAGATGCATCGCAAATGCGGTAGGAGTGACACCCTGGCCTTTGCGAATAAACAATGGGTCAGGGAATATAACGCGCAGTTTCTGTATAGACTGACTGATTGCCGAGGGGGTCAGATTAAGCACTTTCGCTGCATTAACGATCCCTTTATGTACATATACAGCTTCAAAAATAGTCAGAAGGTTAAGATCAATATTTCGTAAGGTTGTAAATATTTGTGGTTTACCTTCTGACGACTTTCTGCTTAAACAGGGTTCGATTTGATTATTACTATCCACGCACTTACTCCAATTTTATTCATGGAAAAATAATATTTAAAAAAATTACAATAATCTTATGTCTAATTGGAACGGAACGCTTTTGCTCACCATAATCAACTATTTCAATAGGTTAATCAATGGGGTGAGTTACGGAGCAAGGCGTAGCATCGCATTTCTGCAAGTGATAAAGAAAATATACAAACGCGAAGGAGATGTAAAGCATTAGCAGGTATTATGAGTAATGACCCAGTGTAAATTGGGCCATTGATGTATGGAATTAAGCGCTAATATATTCGAAGTCAGGATTGTTTAGTAGCGCTAAAATATTTTCCAGTAAACGTGGTGCAATATTATTAGTCGTCGCTTCGGGTTTCCATTGTGATATTTTAGCCATTTCCATTCCGGCATACCCACAAGGATTAATACGTAAAAATGGTGAAAGATCCATATTGACGTTTAATGCCAGACCGTGGAATGAACAACCGCGTCGAATTCGTAAACCCAGAGAGCAAATTTTCTTTTCCCCTACATAGACACCAGGCGCGTCAGCCCGAGGATGCGCTTCTATACCCAGTTCAGCCAGGGTATTCACCACTGTTTGCTCAAGCAAGGTCACTAGTTCACGCACACCGAGTTTACGGCGTTTCAGGTTAAGCAACACATACATCACCTGTTGCCCCGGCCCGTGATAAGTCACCTGCCCACCGCGATCGCTCTGAATCACCGGAATATCACCGGGCATTAAAATGTGCTCCGCCTTTCCTGCCTGCCCTTGGGTGAATACCGGATAGTGCTCGACCAGCCAGATTTCATCAAGGGTACTATCATCGCGGGTATCGGTGAATTCATGCATAGCCTGGGAGATTGGCTCGTAAGGCTGAAGACCGAGCTGGCGGACAAGAATTTTATCCTGATACAAAACGGCATCTCCGTGGAGAATGAGTAAAAGTGGGGGAAAAGTATATCACAGCGAGGAGAGGGGAGTTACCCGACCAGGGGCCGGGTAACGGAGAAGCGAGTTACAGAACCATGCGGACAATATCGATTTTGCCCAGTTCTTCATACAGTGTTTCAACCTGCTCGATATGAGTGGCGTTGATAGTGATAGATACCGAGTGGTAGTTGCCTTTGCTGCTTGGTTTTACCGTTGGGGTGTAGTCACCTGGCGCATGGCGCTGTACCACTTCAACCACCTGATCAACCAGCTCAGGTAACGCCTGCCCCATAACTTTGTAAGTAAAAGGAGTAGGGAATTCAAGCAGTTCGTTAAGTTTGGTTTTCATGTCAGCTCCGGCGTAACGTAATTAAATAGCAACTCCCGCCAGAAGGCGGGAGTTTTTTACTGATGCTTAGTATATGGGGACGGAAATTACACTTTCAAGTGTTCAATTTTTAACCAAACCAGTGATGGAACATTAATTTAATGTAATCAATGATTTTGCCGAAGAAGTTACCTTCCGGGATTTCTTGCAACACAACCAGCGGGCGTTGTTCGATCGTTTTGCCATCAAGCTGGAAGTTGATAGTTCCGACGACCTGATTCTTTTGCAGCGGCGCATGCAATTCACTGCTGTTCAGCACATAGCTGGCTTTCAGATCTTTCATGCGACCACGCGGAATGGTCAGGTACACGTCTTTATCAACCCCTAACGAAGCGCGATCAGAATCACCAAACCAAACCGGTTCAGAGGCGAACTCTTTACCTACTTTCAGTGGGTTAACGGTTTCGAAGAAACGGAAGCCCCAGGTTAGCAGTTTTTTACTTTCGGCTTCACGGCCTTTAAAAGTACGTCCGCCCATCACCGCAGAGATCAAGCGCATCTGGCCTTCAGTCGCAGAAGCAACAAGGTTGTAACCTGCTTTGTCAGTGTGTCCGGTTTTGATGCCGTCGACATTCAGGCTGTTATCCCATAACAGGCCGTTACGGTTCAGCTGGCGAATACCGTTAAACGTAAATTCTTTTTCTTTATAGATCGAATATTCATTCGGTACGTCACGGATCAACGCCTGGCCGATCAGCGCCATATCGCGTGCGGAGCTGTACTGACCATCAGCATCCAGACCATGTACCGTCTGGAAGTGGGTATTTTTCAGGCCCAGGGCGTTAACGTAGCTGTTCATCAAGCCAACAAAAGCGTCCTGGCTACCAGCGGCAAAATCGGCCATGGCGACACAAGCATCGTTACCCGATTGCAGGTTAATTCCGCGGATCAGCTGAGAAACCGGAACCTGCATGCCCGGTTTGAGGAACATCAGCGAAGAACCTTTAAACACCGGGTTACCGGTGGCCCATGCGTCGTTGCCAATAGTGACTAAATCAGTTTCTTTAAATTTACCGGCTTTCATTGCCTGGCCGATAACGTAACTGGTCATCATTTTGGTCAGGCTGGCAGGATCGCGGCGGACATCTGCGTTCTGTTCGGCGAGCACTTTGCCGGAGTTATAGTCAATCAGGATGTAGGACTCCGCGTCGATCTGCGGTACACCCGGGATCATAGTTTTGATATTCAGGTCATCGGCATGTGCAGCAGAGATAAAGGCTGTGCAAAGAGCCGTGGTGAGCGCCAGGCGCTTCATGATACGAGCGGAAAAAATGGTATTCATGGTCTGAACTACGACATCCGTGATGGAATTAAAAAAAGTGCCCTACTATAGCAAATGCACTACCGGCAGGCATCTGACTTTCCGCGTGACTTTGTTAACGTCATTTACAGAAATTGACACATCAGATGCCTGCTTTACGCTACTGCGCGGTGGTAATAAATGACTGTAATTGGGCTTCGGTTTGCAAACGTTGCTGCAAGGTACTGGCTTCGGCTTTGTTGGCGAATGGGCCAAGCTGGATCCGCCAGACTGCGCCATTTTGAGTTACGCGACCGGGGACGCCGAACTTCTGTCCCAGTTGCTGTTGGTACTGTTGCGCACGAGCCTGATCGCTAACGGCCCCGACCTGCACCATAAAGTTGCCGCTGGCGCTTTGCGAGGCGGCTTGCGGTGTCACCATTGCAGGCGAGGTTGCAGGCGTTGTCGACGGAGCTGTAACAACGGGCTGTGGAGCAGGCGTCGGTTCGCTGCCTTCCAGTACACCTGGCGCTAAGGTCGTTGGTGCGCCGAGGAAACCGCTGCTGGTTACCGGCGCGCCGGTCGGATCTTCGCTTTTTAGCGTCGAATTACTGACCGGAAGAATGTCACCCTGCGGGCCAGACACTGAACTTGTTCCTGCGCCGCCGCTTAAATCGGGAGGTGCAGGCAGGGCGTAAGTCTGTTTGGCGACTGTGGTACAAGCCATACCAGGACCAGAAAGCGAACCATCCTGGGCGACAATAATCGGATCGATACGAACTTTGGTGTTGTTTGACGTGTTAAGACGGTCAGCTGCTGCGCGAGAAAGCGAAATAACGCGGTCGTTGCCGTAAGGACCGCGATCATTAATGCGCACCACGATCATTCGCCCGTTAGCCAGGTTAGTGATTCTGGCGTAGCTGGGGATCGGAAGCGTTGGATGGGCCGCCGTCAGCTGTGTCGGATCGAAAGCTTCGCCAGAGGCCGTCAGGTTACTGCCTGGTTCGGCATCATAGATTGCCGCCAGTCCCGCCTGGCTAAATCGAGACGGATCCTGCACGATTTTGTAGCTTTTACCGTCGCGCTGGTAATCCTGATTTGCCGTCGCGTTCAGTGGTTCGAAACGCGGGTCCGCCCCGCTAATTTCAACTATGGGGCCGTTACATACCGCAGGCTGCGGTACACTTACCGTCTGTTGCTGACCATCATCGCTTGTACATGCCGCGAGCATTCCTGCCGCGATGCAGATCCCGAGCCACTGCTTACGCATTGCGCACCTCTTACACGCTTTTCGACAACATTTTCCTGTGGGTGTGGATTGACATTACAATCCCGAACCCAGCCATCAGCACAATTAGCGCCGATCCTCCATAACTGACCAGTGGGAGCGGAACCCCTACAACCGGCAGAATACCGCTTACCATACCAATATTTACGAAGACATAAACGAATAATATCAGCATTAAGCCACCAGCCATGACGCGACCAAAGGTGGTTTGCGCTCTGGCGGCTATCCACAGCCCGCGCATGATCAGCAGAATGTAGAGAGTGAGCAGAATCAGAATGCCCACTAATCCCAGTTCTTCCGCCAGTACCGCGAAGATAAAGTCAGTATGGCGTTCGGGGAGAAATTCAAGCTGTGACTGAGTGCCGTGCAGCCAGCCTTTGCCGCGTAATCCGCCGGAGCCAATAGCAATTTTAGACTGAATAATGTGATAGCCCGCGCCGAGTGGGTCTGATTCCGGGTCCAGGAGCATCATTACGCGCTGGCGCTGGTAATCATGCATCAGGAAGAACCACAGAATCGGAATGAACGCCGCTACCAGCACTACTGCGACGCCAATCAGACGCCAGCTAAGGCCAGAGAGGAACAGTACAAACAGACCGGAAAGCGCAACGAGGATTGATGTTCCCAGGTCAGGCTGTGCAGCCACCAGCAGCGTGGGCATAAATATCAGCACCAGCGCGATGCCAGTGTTCTTCAACGATGGCGGGCAAACGTCGCGGTTGATAAAGCGCGCAACCATCAGTGGTACGGCTATTTTGGCAATTTCCGACGGCTGAAAACGAACAATACCGAGGTCCAGCCAGCGTTGAGCGCCTTTAGAGATGGCACCGAAAGCATCTACCGCCACCAGCAAAATAATACAGATGATATAGAGATAGGGGGCCCAGCCTTCATAAACGCGTGGAGGAATTTGCGCCATCACCACCATGATGACCAGACCCATCGCGATTTGGCCGATTTTACGCTCCATCATGCCAATATCCTGACCGCTGGCGCTCCAGATAACCAGGGCGCTGTAAACCAGCAATGCCAGTAAAATCAGCAGCATTGTGGGATCGAGATGGACTTTATCCCAGAATGTTTTTTTATTCGGATTATCCGTCATGATTAATGGTCCTCCGCTGCGGCAACCGCTGGATTTTCCGCAGGCAGATCGGTGTTGTTATCACCCAGCATAATGTGGTCGAGGATCTGGCGCATCAGCGTACCAACCGCCGGACCCGCGCCGCCGTTTTCCAGAATCATGGCGACAGCCACTTGCGGATTGTTGTATGGCGCAAAGGCGGTCATCAGTTTGTGGTCACGTAAACGCTCGGCAATTTTGTGCGCATTATAGGTTTCGTTCGCTTTCAGACCGAAGACCTGAGCGGTACCAGATTTCGCCGCAATTTTGTACGGTGCGCTGGCAAAGTATTTATGCGCCGTACCGTTAGGGCGGTTAGCAACACCGTACATACCGTCTTTCGCCAGCTCCCAGTAACCGGAATGAATATCGCCAACGGGCGGTTCATGCGGTTGTACCCATGGCACCTGTTTGCCGTCTTCGGCGGTGCTCATCAGCAAATGCGGAACCTTCACGATACCGTCATTAATCAGGATCATCAGTGCCTTACTCATCTGGATTGGGGTCGCTGTCCAGTAACCCTGACCGATACCAACCGGAATGGTGTCACCCTGATACCACGGTTTTTTAAAGCGTTTCTGTTTCCATTCGCGGGTAGGCATGTTGCCGGAACGTTCTTCCGCCAGGTCGATACCGGTGTAATGACCATAACCGAATTTACCCATCCATTCGGAGAGGCGATCGATCCCCATATCGTAGGCCACCTGATAGAAGAAGGTATCCGCAGATTCTTCCAGCGATCTTGTGACATTCAGACGCCCGTGGCCCCATTTTTTCCAGTCACGATAACGTTTTTCCGAACCAGGCAGTTGCCACCAGCCTGGGTCAAACAGCGTCGTATTGCGCGTGATCACCCCGGCGCTCAATGCCGAAACCGCCACATAGGGTTTAACTGTAGACGCGGGAGGATAAACCCCCTGCGTGGCGCGGTTCACCAGCGGTGTATTCGGGTCGTTCAACAAGGCGGAATAATCTTTGCTGGAGATACCGTCAACAAACAAGTTTGGGTCATAACTAGGCGTGGAAACCAGCGCCAGCACCCCACCTGTACGCGGATCGGTGACTACCACAGCTGCGCGGCTACCCGCCAGCAGCGTTTCAATATATTGCTGGAGTTTGAGATCCAGCGTCAGGTAAATATCGTGTCCGGCTTGCGGTGGTACTTCTTTTAACTGGCGAATAACACGCCCACGGTTGTTAACTTCAACCTCTTCATAACCGGTCTGACCGTGCAGCACATCTTCATAGTAACGCTCAATGCCCAGCTTACCGATATCATGCGTTGCCGCATAGTTGGCCAGTTTGCCGTCATTATTCAGGCGTTCGACGTCTTTATCGTTGATTTTCGACACATAGCCGATGACGTGGGTCAACGCCGAACCGTAAGGATAGTAACGACGTTTATAGCCTTTAACTTCAACACCCGGAAAACGGTACTGATTGACGGCAAAGCGAGCTACTTGTACTTCGGTCAGGTTAGTTTTCACCGGAATAGAGGTGAAACGGTGTGAACGTGCGCGCTCTTTTCGGAATGCAGCAATATCGTCATCGGTCAGATCTACCACGCTGCGCAAAGCGTCCAGCGTTTGCTGCACGTTATCGACTTTCTCCGGCATCATTTCTATCTGGTAGATAGTGCGGTTGAGGGCCAGAGGGATACCGTTACGGTCGTAGATAATGCCGCGGCTGGGCGCGATAGGCACCAGCTTAATGCGGTTTTCATTAGAGCGGGTCTGGTAGTCGGTAAAGCGAACAATTTGCAGATTATACAGGTTGGCGATAAGCACGCCGGTCAGCAGCAAAATCCCCAAAAAGGCGACCAGCGCCCGGCGCACAAACAGCGCGGACTCTGCCGTATAGTCGCGAAAAGAGTTCTGTAGTTTCATCCGCTGCGTTTTCTACTCAAAGCTCCCTTATCACTCACGGTGATAAGGATGGTTGGTGGTGATGCTCCACGCCCGGTACAGACTCTCTGCGACCAGCACGCGAACCAGCGGATGGGGGAGGGTAAGCGCCGACAGCGACCAGCTCTGCTCCGCCGCCGCTTTACAGGCAGGCGACAACCCTTCAGGCCCGCCAATCAGTAGACTGACGTCGCGACCATCCAGCTTCCAGCGTTCCAGCTCAGCGGCTAACTGCGGCGTATCCCAGGGCTTGCCTGGAATATCGAGGGTGACAATACGGTTTTTGCCTGCGGCCGCCAACATCTGCTCACCCTCTTTGTCGAGTATGCGCTTGATGTCCGCATTCTTGCCGCGTTTTCCGGCCGGAATTTCAATCAGCTCGAAGGGCATATCTTTCGGAAAACGACGCAGGTACTCGGTAAAACCGGTTTGTACCCAGTCCGGCATTTTCGTTCCCACGGCGACAAGTTGCAGCTTCACGCATTAACTCCAGAGTTTTTCCAGTTCATACAGGCGACGGCTCTCTTCCTGCATGACATGGACAATCACATCGCCCAAATCCACGACAATCCAGTCGGCGCTGTTTTCACCTTCTACGCCGAGCGGTAACAGGCCCGCTGCGCGAGACTCCTGCACAACGTGGTCAGCAATGGACATAACATGACGGCTGGACGTACCCGTACAGATGATCATGCAGTCGGTGATGCTGGATTTGCCCTGAACGTCTAAGGCGATGATGTCCTGACCTTTGAGGTCATCAATTTTGTCGATAACAAAATCCTGGAGTGCTTTACCCTGCAAGTTTTCCCCCTGGGTGAATCAAATAGATAAAAATGGTCTGTCAGTATACCTGAACCAGAGGCGATTTCGGGACAATTGTCGCCGAATCGGCTTTCGAAAGTGGGCTATCATCCCACCCCGCGCCGCAGATTGCATCGCCATTTTTGTAAAACAATTTCTACAAAGTCGTGTCTGGCGGAAAAAGTCTGGCTGCGGAGAATATCAGCCTGCCCGGGGCTGTCAATGGTCGTTGCGGCTTACCCGTAAAAAAACAGAAAAGTCATGCATTCTCGACCCCGATGGCACGGCTATTGAGGACGCGTAGCGTCGCGAATTTTTGGTTGATATCAATGGCGCTCCAACACCCCTGGTCAACGCGAAAATGCCACATAGACTCGGCAGGCATGCCAATTAAACGAGCAATTAACAGACTCAGTACGCCCTGATGGCTGACGATTAAAATATTCTGATAGTGCTGATATTCACTAAGCCTTGCGATAAAGCGTTCCACACGTTGCGAAAATGCCTGAAATCCTTCACCATTCGTGGGGATAGCATGCTGCCAGTCATTGCACCACGCGCTATAGTTTTCGGCATCTTCTTGCATGAGGTCGCGATGATGTCGCATCTCCCAGTCGCCAAAAAACATTTCGTTGAGTTCAGGGATGATATGAACGGGGAGCTGGCGGTCACTGAGAACCAGTCGCGCGGTATGCTGTGCCCGTTCCAGTTCACTGCATAAAACCAGGTCAAAGTAAACATCATCTAGCAGTGTATGCAGATTTTGCGCTTGCTCAATACCGCGTGCGGTCAGGGGTGTGGGCGCATGACCGCTGTACAGACCATCGACATTCGCTTGTGTTTCGCCATGACGAATTAACCACAGTCGCATCATGCCCTCCGTAACGACAGGTATCAGCGATACAAGCCTTGTTGGTTAATGTAAGTCAATACCGGTTCCGGCAATAAATCCTCACACGATTCACCGTTTTGCAAACGTTCGCGGATGATGGTCGCCGAGATGTTAAACCACGGCGTTTCAGCCAGATAAATTTTACCTGCAGGCTGAAGGTGAAGATCTTCCGGGTTATGTGTCAAATGATCTTCCAGCCATTGCTGGTATTGCGGTTGCGCCATTTCAAGTGGGTAACCTGGACGCCGACAGACGATCAAATGTGCATTGTCGAGTATCGTTTCGTATTCGTACCAGGTCGGAAAGGTCAGCAATGAATCCTGACCAATAATAAACGCCAGCGGCACGTCCGGTCCTTGTTCCTGCCGCCACTCTTTCAGTGTTTGCGCAGTGTAAGAGGGGGCATTGCGCTTTAGCTCGCGTTCATCAAGAGTAAATAATGGCTTGTCGGCAATCGCCAGTTCAAGCATGTGTTTACGCTGCACGCTGTTCGCTTCCGGCTGGGGACGATGCGGAGGAACATTATTAGGGATTATTGTGACCCGCGTCAGACCAATCAAATTCGCCAGCGTTTCCACGGGTTTTAGATGACCATAGTGCACCGGATCAAAGGTGCCGCCAAACAGAGCCTGTAAAGATTTCATATCAACCGTCGATAAATACGTCCGCCAGGGGTTTATGGCACAACAGAAGAGATAACCCTTCCAGCTCTGCCCACACTGACTGACCGTAATCTTGTTTGAGGGTGAGTTCCGTTCGTGTCAGGAGTTGCACGGCCTGACGTAACTGCGGCTGACTTAAGCGATTTAACGCTTCGCCCATCATGCCCCGGCGGTTCTGCCATACCCGATGCTTATCAAACAACGCACGCAGTGGCGTATGGGCAGACTGGCGTTTCAGGTTAACCAGTAACAACAGTTCACGTTGTAATGTGCGCAACAAAATAACCGGCTCGCTGCCTTCCAGACGCAGTTGCTGAAGAATATGCAACGCGCGCTTACTTTTTCCCATCAACAAAGCATCAACCCAATGAAAAGGGGTGAAATGCGCGGCATCATTCACCGCCTGTTCAACGCGCGGTAATGTCAGTTTGCCGTCTGGCCAGAGCAGCGATAAACGCTCCAGTGCCTGAGCCAGCGCCAGCAGGTTACCTTCATAACAGTAGCAGAGCACCTGATTCGCCGCGTCATCCAGTTCTAAGTTGAGCTGTTTTGCGCGCGCAGCAACCCAGCGGGGAAGCTGAGCCTGCTCCGGTGTCTGACAGGTCACCTGCACGCTGCGATTCGCAAGAGCAGTAAACCAGGCGGCATTTTCTTGCGCTTTGCTTAATTTATTACCGCGGACGATCAACAGCAGGTCGTCATGCAGAAGTCCGGTGAGTGTGAGAAGTTGTTCATTGATCGCCGCATTCGGTCCGTTTTCTGGTAACAACAGCAATAGCGTTTGTCGACTGGCAAACAGACTCATGGCCTGGCATAACGAAAAGATCGCATTCCAGTCAGTGTTGGGATCAATGGAAAAAGTGTGGTGTTCTTCGAATCCTTGTGCCGCAGCTACCTGACGAACAGCGTCCTGGCTTTCCTGCAATAACAGAGGATCGTTACCAAGTAAAAGATACGCCGCGCGCAGCCCTTCATTGAGCTGCGCGCGGAGTTGTTCCGGGTACAACCGAATCATCAGTTACCCAGCGTGGTGGAGACGCGTGCAGGCGTTGCCGGAGTATCCGTTGTAGTCGACGTCTGTTCTTCGTCGGAACGAATATCCGCAGCACGGATGCTTGGCAGCTTACGAATCAGCTGTTCGGCAGCACGGTCGTACATCTCTTTTACGATCATGTCTTGTTCGTTATCTTTCGCTAACGCCATTTGCGGGTTATCAAAGAACGAACGGAAGACCTTGGCGCTAATCGGGTAGATGTCACGGCCGGGGATCAACACGGTCGCATTGACCGTCATGATCATCTGATACTCTGCTGTTTGACCGTTACGGAATACCGATGCGGTATCTTTCGCGATGCTCACTTTACCCAAACGCAGGGATGGAACGTCCTTACGCGTGGTTTCTTTATCAAGCAACTCGACACCATTCAGACGTAACTGGTTACGCACCGCACGGCTTAATGGCCCGTTCGGATCACCTGAGTCCAGGATCATGACCTTCATAGTGGAAGGAACCTGCGTGGTATCACGCAGATGCCAGCCACACCCGGCGGTGATTAACACCGCCAGAGATAACAACAATGTTGCCAGATATCGCACGCTTCCTCCCGCGCTTAGCCAACGACCAGATTGAGGAGTTTACCTGGTACGTAAATCACTTTACGTACAGTAACGCCATCAAGATATTTTGCTACCAGATGTTCCTGGCCAGCACGTTCGCGAACCTGTTCTTCCGTTGCGTCCACCGGAACGGTGATTTTGGCACGGACTTTACCGTTAACCTGCACCACAACCAGCGTGGAGTCTTCCACCATCGCTTTTTCGTCAGCAACCGGCCACGGCGCGTTGTCGATATCGCCTTCGCCTTTCAGTTCCTGCCACAGCGTGAAGCAGATGTGCGGGGTGAACGGGTTAAGCATACGGACAACGGCCAGCAGTGCTTCCTGCATCAGAGCGCGATCCTGCTCGCCATCGGTCGGTGCTTTCGCCAGTTTGTTCATCAGCTCCATAATCGCCGCAATTGCGGTGTTGAAGGTCTGACGACGGCCGATATCATCGGTCACTTTAGCGATAGTTTTATGCACATCGCGACGCAGCGCTTTCTGATCTTCAGTCAGCGCATCAACGTTCAGTGCCGCAACATCACCTTTTGCTGTGTGCTCGTACACCAGTTTCCAGACACGTTTCAGGAAGCGGTTAGCCCCTTCCACGCCGGATTCCTGCCATTCGAGAGTCATATCAGCCGGAGAAGCAAACATCATAAACAGACGAACGGTGTCCGCGCCGTAACGTTCAACCATCACCTGCGGGTCGATACCGTTGTTCTTCGACTTGGACATTTTGCTCATGCCGGTATAAACCAGTTCATGGCCTGCCGCATCTTTCGCTTTCACGATACGGCCTTTCTCGTCACGTTCAACGATAGCATCAACCGGGGAAACCCAGTTACGTTCGCCGTTTTCGCCAACATAGTAGAAGGCATCTGCCAGCACCATACCCTGACACAGCAACTGTTTCGCTGGTTCGTCAGAGTTCACCATGCCTGCATCACGCATCAGTTTGTGGAAGAAGCGGAAGTAGAGCAGGTGCATAATGGCGTGTTCGATACCACCAATGTAGATATCCACCGGCAGCCAGTAGTTAGCCGCTTCGGAATCCAGCATACCTTCTTTGTACTGCGGGCAAGTGTAGCGCGCATAGTACCAGGAGGACTCCATAAAGGTGTCGAAAGTGTCGGTTTCACGCAGTGCTGGCATACCGTTAACGGTAGTTTTCGCCCACTCAGGATCTGCTTTAATCGGGCTGGTAATGCCGTCCATTACCACATCTTCCGGCAGGATCACCGGCAGCTGGTCGTCCGGGGTCGGCATTACGGTACCGTCTTCCAGCGTCACCATCGGAATCGGCGCGCCCCAGTAACGCTGACGGGAAACACCCCAGTCGCGCAGGCGGTAGTTCACTTTACGCTCGCCAACGCCCATCGCAGTCAGTTTATCGGCGATGGCGTTGAAGGCCGCTTCATGGTCAAGACCGTTGAACTCGCCAGAGTTGAACAGCACGCCTTTTTCAGTCAGGGCTTGCTGAGAAAGATCTGGCTCAGAGCCGTCAGCCGCCAGGATAACCGGTTTGATGTTCAGGCCGTATTTAGAGGCAAACTCGTAGTCGCGCTGGTCGTGACCCGGAACCGCCATAACTGCGCCCGTGCCGTACTCCATCAATACGAAGTTTGCTGCCCAAACGGGAATTTCTTCGCCCGTTAATGGGTGAACCGCTTTAAAGCCAGTATCGACGCCTTTTTTCTCCATCGTCGCCATTTCAGCTTCGGCAACTTTGGTGTTACGGCATTCGTCAATAAAGGCCGCCAGTTCAGGATTATTTTCCGCCGCTTTCTGCGCCAGCGGATGACCCGCAGCTACCGCCAGGTAGGTACAACCCATAAAGGTGTCCGGGCGGGTAGTGTAAACGGTCAGCGTGTTGTCATAGTCGTTAACGTTGAAGGTGATCTCCACGCCTTCGGAACGACCGATCCAGTTACGCTGCATGGTTTTAACGGTGTCTGGCCAGTGATCCAGTTTATCCAGATCGTTGAGCAGCTCGTCAGCGTAAGCAGTGATTTTGATAAACCACTGCGGGATCTCTTTACGTTCAACTTTGGTATCGCAGCGCCAGCAGCAGCCGTCGATAACTTGTTCGTTCGCCAGTACGGTCTGGTCGTTCGGGCACCAGTTGACCGCAGAAGTCTTCTTATATACCAGGCCTTTTTTATACAGCTCGGTGAAGAATTTCTGTTCCCAACGGTAGTATTCCGGCGTACAGGTTGCCAGCTCGCGGCTCCAGTCATAACCAAAGCCCAGCATTTTGAGCTGGTTTTTCATATACGCGATGTTGTCGTACGTCCACGGTGCCGGAGCGGTGTTGTTTTTCACCGCCGCGCCTTCCGCAGGCAGACCAAAGGCGTCCCAGCCGATCGGCTGCAGGACGTTTTTGCCCAGCATACGCTGGTAGCGGGCGATCACGTCACCGATGGTGTAGTTACGTACGTGGCCCATGTGTAGTCGACCAGAAGGATAGGGAAGCATAGACAGGCAGTAATACTTCTCTTTGCTCTCGTCTTCGGTTACTTCAAATGTGCGCTTCTCATCCCAATGAAGCTGTACTTTGGATTCTATCTCTTCCGGGCGGTATTGCTCTTGCATGGCAGCCAGTGGTCCTGTTTTCATTACGGCTACAAAAGTAGCGTTAGAGGTGGTTTTTCAGATCCGCATAGCATAGCCCAAACGTCCGCGTCAAAACAGCCTTTCGCGCACTCGACGTTGAAATGATGCCCGGATTATTCATACATTAATTTACAGAGTTTGTGGGCGTATTAGCAAAGCAAGGAACAAAGAACGTCTATTATTATAGTCAGTTAACGACCCGGGAGATGAAACGATGAACAAGGTTGCTCAATATTACCGTGAACTGGTTGCGTCACTGAGCGAACGCCTGCGCAATGGCGAACGTGATATCGACGCACTGGTGGAACAGGCGCGCGAGCGCGTAATAAAAACAGGGGAGTTAACGCGAACCGAGGTCGATGAGCTGACGCGAGCTGTCAGACGTGACCTGGAAGAGTTCGCCATGAGCTATGAAGAGAGCCTGAAAGAAGAATCTGACAGCGTCTTTATGCGGGTGATTAAAGAAAGCTTGTGGCAGGAGCTGGCAGACATCACCGATAAAACGCAGCTTGAATGGCGCGAAGTTTTCCAGGACCTCAATCATCACGGGGTTTATCACAGCGGAGAAGTGGTCGGGCTGGGAAATCTGGTCTGCGAGAAATGTCACTTCCATCTCCCGATCTACACACCGGAAGTGCTGACGCTATGCCCGAAATGTGGTCATGATCAGTTCCAGAGACGCCCGTTCGAGCCGTAATAGTCTGATTTTGCACGGCGATAAAGAGAATATGGGCCGAATGAAATTCCCCGGCCCTTGTTTTTATCTCTACAGTAAATCTTCAATCTCACGAATTTCTTGACTGACATCTCTGGTTCCGGATGACTGAACTTTACGATACAGGTCGAGAGCCTGTCGGAGATCGACAGGTCTTCCTTCTCCGTAGCGATACATAATGGCCAGGTTATACCAGGCAGTGGCGTCATTGCATTCAGCGGCTTTCGTAAACCATTCAAAGGCAGCCTGATAATCTTTCTCAACGCCTTGTCCGTGTTTATACATATAACCGATGTTGACGTAAGCGCCGACGCTCCCCTGAGCGGCAGCCTTCAGATACCAGTACATCGCTTGCTTATAGTCCTGGTCCACCCCTTCGCCAGCGTTATAATCCCATGCAATTTGAAACTGAGCATGCCGATTACCCTGCTGTGCGCTTTTCAAATACCAGAATGCGGCGAGTGTCTCGTTTTGAGCAACGCCTTTTCCGTCTTCATAAAGATCGGCCAGATTGTTTTGCGCGTCACTATGGCCTTGTAATGCAGCTTGTTTGTACCAGAAAAATGCCAGCGTATAGTCTTGTGCGACTCCGTTGCCATTTCTGTACATCCACCCAAGATTATTTTGCGCATAAGACATTCCGCTCTCCGCGGCTATCTGATACCAGGCAACCGCTTCTTTATAGTTGGGGTCTTCTCCACGATCCAGTATCCAGCCAAGGGCGTTGGAAGCGAAAGTATGGCCTTGTAGGGCAGCTTTTTTCAGCCAGAAGATGGCTTGCTCATTATCTTTATGACGGCTTTTATCCTCGGTATACTTTTGCCCTAAGGAATACTGTGCTTCACAATGACCTTGCTCAGCGGCCAGCTCCAGCCAGTAAAAGGCCTTTTCGTCGTCCGGAGAGTCAATTGCGCTATCGCGATTATAATAAAACCCAACAATATATTGAGCCTCGCAATCGCCTTTTTCAGCACGTTCGATAATCTCATCTATTGATAAATTATCGCAGCAACTTGACGTGAAAATCATTATCATTTCCTTATGGTTGCAGATAAAACATATTATATTTTTATGTGTTCCGTTTTTGCGTAAGTCTTATTTTATGCGTATTCTGTTGTGTCAGAAAAGTATAAATAAATGAGCCTCGTAATGTAGTTTACATTCATTAAATGAATGTTTAAGGATAAATTATATGGACATGGAGTCGCAAAAAATATTGTTTGCACTTTCCACTCCGATGGAAATACGCAATGAATGCTGTTTACCTTCGCATTCATCCCCCAAAATGTATTTAGGTACATGCTTTTTTGACCTTTCTTCCTCCTGGGGAATTGATGACCGTGATGACCTGCTGCGCACAATTCACCGAATGATCGATAACGGTCATGCCGCGCGGTTGGCAGGGTTTTATCACCGCTGGTTTCGTTATTCTCCATGTGAATGGCGTGACTATCTTGCTGAATTAAATGAGCAAGGTCAGGCTTATGCGCAATTTGTCGCCAGCACAGCCGAATGCTGTGGTGAGGGAGGAATTAAAGCATGGGATTATGTCCGGATGGGTTTTTTAAGTCGAATGGGCGTACTTAATAACTGGTTGAGTGAAGAAGAAAGTCTATGGATCCAGTCGCGTATTCATCTACGGGCTCTACGTTATTATAGTAACTGGCGGCAATACTTTGCCGGTTATACCTTTGGTCGGCAATATTGGCAGTCTCCCGAAGATGATAATCTGCCTTTATTACGTGAATTCTTAGCGCGTAAAGAATACGACGATTCCGGCAATGATATGTTTTATCAATTATTTGCCAGTGACGATGCATATTACGCGACCTTACCCTGGCAACCACTGGCTGACTACCCCACATGCCCGGAAACGCTTAAGGATATGAGCGACCTATGAAAAATTGCTGGAAGATCCTCAACATAGAGGAAACGACTGACGTCGATATTATCCGCCGCGCTTATCTGGCGCTGTTACCGTCCTTTCATCCAGAAACCGATCCGCAGGGTTTTAAACAACTTCGTCAGGCGTATGAGGAAGCGCTCCGGATTGCGCAGTCGCCTGCTAAATCTGTTTGGCAACCAGAAGAATATGAGGTAGCAGAACATGAAATTCTGCTCGCCTTTAGTGCGTTACTTGCCTCTGATAGTGAACGTTTTCTGCCCTCCGCCTGGCAGCGATTCATTCAGCAATTAAATTATTGCTCGATGGATGAGATTGATGAATTACGCTGGTCGCTGTGCACAATAGCCATGAACACTGCCCATTTATCCTTCGAGTGCGTGGTGTTATTAGCAGAAAGATTGCGGTGGTTACAGGAGGAAAATACCGGGGAAATAGACGAAGAAGAACTGGAATCCTTTTTATATGCCATTGCGAAGGGGAATGTTTTTAACTTCCAGACTATCCTGCACCTACCCGTTGTGGTGCAAAATGAAACCATTGATTTTTATCAGATGTTCACGCGGATTTGGTCATCGCATCCAGAATGGCTGACACTGTATTTAGCGCAACATCGTGCAGTGATTATCCCCGATGATGCAAAACTGCGCAGAAATTTACTGTGCTGGTATACCTCAAGCCGACTGGGAATACCCGAACTCCTGGATTACGCCCGGTCATGGCGGGAAACTGAACCTGATAATGAAGATGCGCGTTATTATGAATACGCGCAACGCGTCTATTGTGGAGAAGGCGAAAGCCTTCTGGCAGAACTTTGTGACTACTGGCGCGAATATCCTTCTACCCAGGCGGATGCTTTAATGTTGCAATGGTGCCGTCAGCATCGGGTCGATTATTACCCGTTAGTGGTGATGATGATTGAAGCTCGTGAACTGGTTAACGATCAGGGGAAACCGTTACTTTATGTTCCTGGCGACAGTGCGCGTACGCGCTTTCAATTATACGAAATACTCAGCGATGAAAAACTCTCTGCGCTGGGGCGTTCACTGGTCGAGATGGTTTTGCACAAAGGACGTAAGCCGAGAATCTCACTCACGCGTGATATTGAACATCCCTTATGGCCATTATATTTAGTCGCAAAGCAATTAGTGCAGGCCAGCCAACCTACAGAAGAATCATTAATGCCGATCGTCGCCAGCCTTGATGCAGAAGATCGTTGTCCTCTGGAAGCATTAATTATTCGACGGTTATTAATTCAGTCGGCGAATTTTGCCGAGAAGCAAACTGTCGAACCGGAGCCTCAACCGCAACCAATGCCCGTTGATGATGGTGGGCCGGCTTGTCTGGGCGTCATCAAAATTATTTTCTACATTTTTATCTTTGCCGGTTTGATAGGGAAAATACTCCATATGTTCGGGTGAAAGTCGACTTTAATGTGCGGGAAGCTCAGCAAGCAATCTTTCCGCATTTTTATAATGTTGCTTCGCCGCCAGTTTTAACCATTTGCGAGCTTCATAATTGTTGACGTTAATGCCCGTGCCATTTCTGTAAATCAATCCTAGCGTATATTGGGCATGGACATGCCCTTGTCCCGCAGCTTCCTTGTACCAAAGGATCGCCTTGCGACTATCAGGTTTTACACCGAGACCTTTCAGGTAGATCCATCCCAGTTTACTTTGTGCGCGTGGATTTTCCTGTTCCGCTGATTGCTCATACCAGTATCTCGCCTTTGTATAATCCAGAGGCTTACCATCGCTACCATGAAGATAAAATTCGCCAAGTCTATATTGAGACGTTGAGTGACCATGAATGGCGGAAAGCTCCGTTGCTGCCGTGCTAAACGGAAGACTGCCCGGTGAGCTTAAATAATCAAAGACATAATTCGCCATAGCTTTATCGCGCAAGGTCGTTTTCTCAGGTTGGCTAATACAAGTGATAGCCGCAACTATAAATATTGCGAATATAAAATATATTTTTTTGTTCATTTATCAATGCTTCGATTTTATTTTTATTTTGAAAGCGTCAAGTTTATACTCATCATTAATAAAAAAGTAGTCAGTTAATGTACTTAAAGGATTGTTAATAAATGGATAAGGAAGAACAACACCTTCTATTCGCGCTTTCTACGCCAATGGGAATTCTTAATCAGGGATGCAAGCCTGCACATGACTCGCCAAAAATGTATACCGGAATAAAAGAATTTGATCTGTCATCATCCTGGGGAATAAATAATCGTGATGATTTAATTCAGACTATTTATCAGATGACTGATGATGGTCATGCCAATGATTTAGCTGGCTTATATCTGACATGGCATCGCTCTTCCCCTGAAGAGTGGAAAGCATTAATTGCTGGTGGCTCGGAGAGAGGGTTGATTTATACCCAATTCGTTGCCCAAACCGCTATGTGCTGTGGAGAAGGGGGAATCAAAGCCTGGGATTATGTTCGAATGGGGTTTCTGTCACGGGTCGGTGTGCTCAACAAGTGGCTGACGGAAGACGAGAGTTTATGGCTGCAATCGCGCGTCTATGTACGAGCTCACCATTACTATCACAGCTGGATGCACTATTTTTCCGCCTATTCGTTAGGACGTCTCTACTGGCAATCTTCTCAGTGCGAAGACAACACTTCGCTACGCGAGGCGCTAACCCTGTACAAATACGATAGCGCCGGGAGTCGTATGTTCGAAGAGCTGGCAGCGGGAAGCGATCGTTTCTATGCCACGCTTCCCTGGCAACCATTAACTGTCCAGCCTGAATGCCCGGTAACGCTTAAGGATGTGAGCGACCTATGAAAACATGTTGGCAAATCCTCGAAATTGAAAGCACGACGCAAATAGACATTATCCGCCAGGCTTATCTTGCTCGCTTACCGTTATGTCATCCCGAAACCGATCCGCAAGGGTTTAAAGCATTACGCCAGGCCTATGAAGAGGCGCTGCGACTGGCGGTAAATCCTGTCGGGGAAGCAGATAATGAAGATAAAGATGCCGCCGCTGAACATGAAATACTGCGTGCATTCAGGACATTACTGGATTCAGAAAGTGATCGTTTTCAGCCCTCCGCCTGGCAGAAATTTATTCAGCAATTAAATACCTGGAACATGGAGGATGTCGATCAATTACGCTGGCCGCTGTGTGCAATCGCTATAGAAGCGCGATATCTTTCATTAAATTGTGCTTCTTTGCTGGCAGAGCGTTTGAACTGGCATTCGTTTAATGACAGCGTAGGAATGGATGAGGAAGAAAGGGAGGCTTTTCTTGAGGCCATTCAGGCTGGTGATTGTTTCGATTTCCTTAGCCTTCTGGAATATCCCATTGCGTTGCAGAACCAGACTGTTGAGTATTACTTCGCGCTGGAACGTTGCTGCCGTTACCATCCTGACTATGTCACTGCGTTTTTGGCGATGGCAGGTCCGTGGTTAATTCCTGATGATGCGAAGTTGCATCGCAAACTGTTGCGCTGGTACAGCTCGGTGCAAACAGGTATGGCGGAACTCATTCCTGTTGCCCAACAGTGGCAAACGGAAGAACCAGAAAGCGAAGATGCCCGGTATTACCAGTGTGCACAACGTTTGTACTGCGGCGAGGGGGAAAGCCTGCTTGCCGATCTCTGCGCGTACTGGGGAAGTTACCCATCTACACAAGCCGATAATTTGTTGTTGCAGTGGAGCGCACAACATTGCCCGGATTATTTCGCGTTATTAGTGATGGTTATCGAAGCGCGGAGCATGGTAGATGCGCAAGGTAAACCGTTGAAATATGTTCCTGGTGAGAGCGCCCGGACGCGTCTGTTATGGGCGGAAATTTTACATAGCGGAAAACTATCGCCGTTAGGTCAATCGTTTATTGAGTCGTTATTCTTCAAACGCAAAGCATGGGCGTGGTGGAAATCGAGAGTCGGTAGCGAGACAGAGCAAGATTCACCGTTACTGGATTTGTATCGGGTAGCGGAACAGGTAGTACTTGAAGCGTTTCCGAAACAAGAGATGCTGGCCCGTCTTAATACAAGGCTGGAAGGTGGAGATGCTCATCCATTAGAGGCCATTATCACCCGGATGCTGTTGACGAAAGTGAAACTCGAGCCGGAGGATGAAGATGTCGATGAGCCAACACCTGAAAACCATGAAGAAAAAAATGATGAGGATGAAAAAACACAGAGCATTACCAGCATTATCAAAATCAGCTTAACGGTGCTGGTGATAGGTTATGCTCTCGGCAAAATCGCGATGTTGTTTAGTTGACGATGTGTTTTTTGCGCCGATGCCGGATGCAGCATTTACGCCGCATCCGGCACCCGTGATTATGGGATCTCAATGGCTAAATAAATGCTCGCCCGCCGCCTGACCTCATCGACGCGGGCCATATCGTTTGACTGCAGCGCCGCATCAAAATCGGTGATCACCCGGCCAATCTCTTCTCGCTCGTCACCCAGCGCCCGCGCCCACAACTCTTCCAGTTTGGCTTTAAAGGTACGATTGATGAGCATATCGCGCGGATAAATTTTCAATGCGGATAACCGCGTCCGACTCTCTTCAATCTGCTGCGCGCTCAATGTTACCGGGCTGTGGTTAATCACTCTGGACTTAACGCTGCCGTCTTCCAGAAGCACGTCAACTTCAAGCAAACCGTTGATATCATAACTAAAGCGAATATCAATCGACTGATAAGCCCCGGTTCTCTTCAACGGCACATCGAAGGATTCCACCAGAATGTTGTTTTTAACTTTGTGGTTTTCTCCCTGATAGACGTTAACCGTAATAGAATCCTGTTCCGGGTGCATGGTTGAATAAGTTTCTACACGCGACACGGGCACAGTGGTGTTTCGTTCAATAATCGGCGAGAAAATGCCGGAAACGCCCTGGCGGTTAACCTCAACGCCCAACGAGTAAGGGCAAATATCAGTGAGGATCACTTCTTCAATATCTTCACTGCGTAAGCGGCAGGCTGCCTGGATTGCTGCGCCCAGCGCGACAATGGTGCTCGGATCGTAACTTTGATACGGTAATTTGCCAAACAGACGCACGGCGATTCGCTGCACCAGCGGCATTTGTGACGCGCCGCCAACCAGCACCAGACTGTCGATTTGACTCGGCTTCAGACGCGCATCGCGCAACGCCTGTTCAATCGGCACTCGCAAGCGATTGAGCAGCGGCAACCACAAATCTTCCAGTTCGTTCTCGTAAAATTCGCATTCCCGCGTTTCATCCTGGTACTGCCAGCGAATGTGCATTAGCGATTGATTGCTACATTTTGCCGCTTCCACACAGGCATACAAGGCTGCCAGTTCACTCTCGTTAAGCGTGGTCCTGGCGACATCCGCGCGTTTTAAAACCTCATCGACCAGCATATGGGTAAAATCTTCGCCACCGAGGAAGTTGTCGCCAGCGGAGGCGTGAACTTCAATCACCGGCGTGGCGTACTCAAGCACCGTAACGTCAAACGTGCCGCCACCGAGATCAAACACCAGCGAACGGGTATTTTGTTGGGTATGTAGGCCATACGCCATCGCAGCTGCCGTTGGCTCATTAATCAGGCGAACTGCATTTAAACCGGCTAACTCCGCTGCTAAACGGGTATGCTTGCGTTGTTCATCGCTGAAATAAGCCGGAACAGAGATCACCACATCTTTAATCGGACGTTGCAGAAATTCTTCGGCATCTTCTTTTAATGAGCGTAATACCAAAGAGGACAGTTCTGGCGCGTTAAATGTGTCGCTGCCTAACCGCCAGTTGGTATTACTGCCCATTGCACGTTTAAATAACGCTGCCGTTTTATCCGGATGCGAAGTACGCCGTGATACAGCCGGTTTTCCGACTAAAATATGATTATTTTCATCCATGCTAATTATGGATGGTGTTAAATATTCACCGAACTTATTTGGAATTAATTGCGCGGCACCGTCTTTCCAGACGGCAATTAAACTATTGGTAGTACCGAGATCGATACCAATGGCGAGTTCTGCATTATCCATTGCATTTATATCTTGAAAGAAAAAGAGATAAACAGATTAAGACCACCCAGGTAACGCGTGGTGATCTTAATCAATGACGTGTGTTAAGCGTAAAATTTCAGACGATCAGCCAGTAAATCAACAAAGCCCTGACGATCAACATCGACCATTACAGTGGCATTCGGTTTATTGCCAGTCAGATAATAATAATCAACAACCGTCATCCCCTGGGTATATTTCCCTTGTGTTTCCACGCCAACCCAGCGCTCAACAGTGGTAAACAACTCCGGTTTCAACAGCCAGGCGATGGTGCATGGGTCATGCAGCGGTGCGCCGACAAAGCCCCATTTTTCGTCTTTATGATATTCGAGGAAGAAATCCAGCAGTTCGGCAACAATGGTTGAAACAGGGTTGCCAATCGCGCGGAAACGCTCAGTGTCTTCAACGTGGATTTGTGCTTTGTGAGTAACATCCAGACCGGCCATCACCACCGGGATCCCTGACTGGAAGACAATTTCTGCCGCTTCCGGGTCAACGTAAATATTAAATTCAGCCGCAGGCGTCCAGTTACCCAGCCCCATAGCGCCACCCATAATCACGATACGGGCAATTTTGCTATGCAGTTCCGGATGGCTATTGAGCAGCAAGGCAACGTTAGTTTGCGGTCCGGTAGACACAATCGTGACAGGTTCCGCACTTTCACGCAGCGTTTTCGCCATCAGCTCCACCGCCGTACAGTTTTGCGGTGCAAACGTCGGTTCTGGTAATGCCGGGCCATCCAGACCGCTTTCGCCGTGCACATTGTCCGCGATAATCAACTCACGCATTAACGGTTTTACTGCGCCGCCTGCCACCGGAATATCGGTGCGATTAAGCAATGTCAGCATACGCAAAACATTACGCAATGTTTTATCAGGTGTCTGATTTCCGGCGGAAGACGTAATTGCTTTGACATCAAGCTCTGGTGAGGCGAGGGCGAGAACTATTGCGATAGCGTCATCATGACCTGGGTCGCAATCTAACAGAATTGGCAGTGCCATTGTTGCTCCTTGTTGTGTGTTTCTTTGCGACAAGGGTAACGCCGGAATGTAACAGATACGAGGGCCGAAACGATAAAGCGTGAGATGGCGCGCACCTGGGTATGCGCGCCAGAAGGATTAGTGCAGGATTTTCGCGAGGAAGTCTTTTGCACGGTCCGATTTCGGATCATCGAAGAAAGCGTCTTTCGGCGAGTCTTCGACAATTTTACCCTCGTCCATAAAGATCACCCGATTCGCCACTTTACGGGCAAAGCCCATTTCGTGGGTCACCACCATCATGGTCATTCCTTCATTCGCCAGTTCGACCATTACGTCCAGCACTTCGTTGATCATCTCCGGATCCAGCGCCGATGTCGGTTCGTCGAACAGCATGGCAATAGGATCCATACACAATGCGCGAGCGATCGCCACACGCTGTTGCTGACCGCCGGAAAGCTGCGCCGGAAATTTATTGGCATGTGCGGAAAGTCCCACGCGCTCCAGCAATTTCAATGCTTTTTCACGAGCCGGCGCTTTATCGCGTTTAAGCACTTTCACCTGCGCCAGGGTCAGGTTTTCGATAATCGACAGATGAGGGAACAGCTCGAAATGCTGGAATACCATCCCGACGCGGGAACGCAGCTTTGCCAGATCGGTTTTCTTGTCGTTAACCACGATACCATCGACGGTGATTTCACCTTGCTGCACTGGTTCGAGGCCGTTGACGGTTTTAATCAGCGTTGATTTGCCGGAACCAGACGGGCCGCAAACCACCACCACTTCGCCTTTTTTCACTTCGGTTGAGCAGTCGGTCAGCACCTGAAAGTGACCATACCATTTTGAAACATTTTTCAGGGTAATCATTATGCTGTCCTTCTTTTCAAGTAGCTGACCAACAACGACGCGCTAAGGCTAATAACGAAATAAACAAATCCGGCAAACAGGATCATCTCAACCTGCGTACCATCACGCTCACCAATGGTTGAGGCGGTACGGAAGAAATCGGCCAGAGATAACACATACACCAGCGAGGTATCCTGGAACAGTACGATGCCCTGAGTGAGCAGCAGCGGCACCATCGCGCGGAACGCCTGCGGCAGAATAATCAGTTTCATCGACTGCCAGTGAGTCATTCCCAACGCCAGCGCGGCGCTCGACTGACCACGAGAAATACTTTGAATACCAGCACGGATAATCTCTGAATAGTAGGCCGCTTCAAACATCGAAAACGCCACCATCGCCGAAATTAAACGGATATCATTTTTTGGCGATAATCCCAGCACGTTTTGCAGAAAACCCGGCACGATCAGGTAAAACCACAGCAAAACCATAACTAAAGGAATCGAGCGGAATACGTTAACGTAGGCTTTGGCAAACCACGCTACGGGCGCAAAGCTGGACAAGCGCATCACCGCCAGCATGGTGCCCCACAAAATACCAATCACGACTGCCGTGACGGTGATTTTCAGCGTGATCACCAGCCCGTCGAGCAGATATGGCAGGGAAGGAACAATGGAACTCCAGTCAAACTCGTACATTATTTGCCCCCCATGTTGCCGGGCAGGCGAACTTTACGTTCAACCAGCGTCATCACCAGCATGATAAAAGCGTTAATCAATACATACGCCAGCGTAATGGCGGTAAACGACTCCCAGGCGTGAGCCGAGTAGTCGAGCAATTTACCTGCCTGCGCTGCCATATCTACCAGACCGATGGTCGAGGCGATGGCGGAGTTTTTCACCAGGTTCATCATCTCTGAGGTCATCGGCGGGACGATAACGCGATAAGCATTAGGCAGCAGTACGTAGCGGTAAGCCTGCGGCAGCGTCAGACCCATAGCCAGCGCGGCATTTTTTTGCCCGCGCGGCAGCGACTGAATCGCGGCGCGTACCTGTTCGCAAACACGGGCGGCGGTAAACAGCCCCAGGCAGAGCATGGATGAAAGGAAAAACTGAATATTGGGATCCAGCTCCGCCTTAAACCACATGCCGATTTTCTCCGGCAACAGCTCCGGGATCACCAGATACCAGGTAAAGAATTGCACAATCAACGGCACGTTGCGGAACAGTTCGACATACAACGTACCCAGACCGGAGAGAAAACGGTTTGGAACGGTACGTAAAATGCCGAAAAATGAACCGACGAGGAAAGCGATAATCCAGGCGCAGATCGACAAAGCGATCGTCACCTGAAAACCACTCCAGATCCAACCAAGATAGGTGGTGTTGCCGAACGGGGCTTGTTGTAAAAAAATACCCCAGTTCCAGTCTATAGACATAAATCTACTCCAGAAAAAAGAGGGTAGCAGCGTTAACTGCTACCCTCGAAGATTGTTACCCAGCGTATTGCGGTTTTCAGGCCCGATGGGGAACGACCATCAGGCGTATAGTCTGTCCGTGCTACGTAACAATCGAGAGGGCTGGAATTTCCGCCCCTGGTTCTTGTAATTAGTTCAGTGCCTTGTCATTCGGTTCTTTGAACAGTGCTTTCATTTCGTCTGACAGTTCGAAATTCATGTTCAGGTTTTTCGGCGGAATTGGATTTTTGAACCACTTATCAAACCATTTTTCCGCTTCGCCGGAGGTCTGCACCTGAGCGATAGTGTCATCCATCAGCTTTTTGAACTGCGGATCGTCTTTACGCAACATGCAACCGTAGGCTTCCTGAGACTGCGGCTTGCCGACGATATCCCAGTTGTCTGGTTTCTTCGCTTTCGCACGTTCACCGGCCAGCAGGGCATCATCCATCATAAAGGCAACGGCACGACCGCTTTCCAGGGTGCGGAAAGAGTCACCGTGATCTTTGGCGCTGATGATGCGCATATTCATTTTTTGCTCTTCATTCAGTTTGTTGAGCAAAACTTCAGAGGTAGTGCCGGAAGTGACGACTACGGCTTTGTCTTTCAGGTCGGCAAAATCTTTGATATCGCCGCCCTTTTTGGTCAGCAGGCGCGTACCGACCACGAAAATAGTGTCAGAGAAAGCCGCCTGTTTTTGGCGTTCGACGTTATTGGTGGTGGAACCACATTCAAAATCGAAAGTGCCGTTTTGCAGCAGTGGAATACGGTTTTGTGAGGTGATCGGAATCAGTTTCACCTGCAAGTCCGGTTTGTTGAGTTTCTTTTTCACTGCTTCAACAATGGCGTTGGAGTAATCCTGCGAGTAACCCACCACTTTTTGCTGATTGTCGTAATAAGAGAAAGGTACTGAAGATTCACGGTGACCGACGACAATCACACCGTTTTTGGCGATTTTGTCCAGCGTACTGCCTGCTGCCGGGGCGGCGTCATCTGCCTGTGCCAGTCCTGCGGAAAGCGCCAGGGCGAGGATTGCTGTGGCAGGTTTACGTAATTGCATATCCAACTCCTTTATCTTCTGCGTTAAGAACGCATGGATACCCGTTGTGAGTGTTTGTGTTGTTATCGTCTGCAACTTTATTGTGCAGTGTTGTGCCTGTTAGGTAACATTTAGTTTGGCTAAATGTAAAGATATTGCTGTTTTATTGTTTATATTTGGGAGGTGCGCCGCACCATTCCGAAGCAAAATTCTTAAAATGCACTCTTTTGGTGCTACCGGTGGATTGCTGTGGTGCAACCGGGTTGTACTGATGCTGGTTCAAGCTTTGCCTTGTATAACAAAGCAATAGATGTGCCAAAGTTGGATAGGGGAATTTTGTTATCCGGATAACGCACTGATGCCGAATCCGGTGAGCGTGCCGAAATACGGGATGTATTCCGGCACGATAAGAAGGGATTATTTACGTCGTTGACGCAGACTCATCAGCACAGCGGCAAAACCAAACAGTGCCGTCAGCACCCACAGCGGCCAGTTGCCGGTACGTGCGTATGGTGTGAGTCCGGTGGTCGGCGTCACGTTAGTGGTTAACACCTCGCGGGTGAACTGCGGGATCATCGCCTGAATCTCACCCTGCGGGCCAATCACCGCCGTAATGCCGTTGTTGGTGCTGCGCAACAGTGGGCGCGCCAGCTCCAGCGCACGCATTCGCGCCATCTGGAAGTGCTGCCATGGACCAATAGACTTACCAAACCACGCATCGTTGGAGATAGTCAGCAGATAGTCGGTATCCGGGCGGAAGTTATCGCGCACTTGCTCGCCGAGAATGATCTCGTAGCAAATAGCCGCAGTAAGCTCAATACCATTTGCCGACAGCGGCGGCTGGACATATGGCCCACGGCTGAACGACGACATCGGCAGATCAAAGAACGGTGCTAACGGACGCAGAATCGACTCCAGCGGGACAAACTCGCCAAACGGCACCAGATGGTTTTTGTTATAACGATCGGCTGATTCGTAGCTGTACGGTGCACCTTTACCCAGCGTGATAATGGTGTTGTAGGTATCGTAGCGGTTCTGCTTATTGAGGCGCGCGTCGACAATCCCGGTTACCAGCGTACTCCCTTTATCGCGCAACTCACCGTCCAGTGCTTTGAGGAACGGTTGCTGATTAA
>OLRU01000272.1_pt1 | contig 64109 bp, 62 predicted proteins | sample 1672961 | NCBI WGS metagenome assembly OLRU01 (sample SAMEA3136741, study PRJEB25190) | human gut metagenome | biome: human gut; feature: human-associated habitat; material: faeces | place: Austria | collected 2013
CTGCCGGGTGTTGCTGCGGCGGCTTTGCCGCCGGTGCGCTCTTGGGTTGGCTGTGCCGCTTGGGATTGGGCCGGGTGCCTTGCCTCTGCTTTGCGTTAGTGCGTATATCTGCCGGGTGCTGCTGCGGCGGCTTCGCCGCCGGTGCGCATTTGGGTTGGCTGCGCCACTGGATTGATACGAGGTGCGGTGAATTTAGATTTTTGTCTTACGTCAGTGCGCTGAGGCGGCGTTGGATACGGCTGCATTTTTCTCCCTTATAAACAACGGCCCCCTCTTTGAGGGGGCTGCCGGCTTCAGCCGGCTGGGGGAGTGATGGTACGCGCGCCTTGCCCGGCGGCCTCGCTGACGCCTGTCCGGATAGATGTCCGGCGGATGCAGGCTCAGCAAAACTGCATCTCGGGCTGAAAAGTGAGAAGCCATGGGGCGGCGGGCTCCATGGCTTCTCGTTTTTATTTTCCGCGCTGTGCCAGTCCGGCAAACAGCTTTTTCGAGGCCAGGCCGGTGGCGATCACTGCCAGGGCGCTGGGCAGAAGCAGCCATTCCGGGGCGGATGCAAGGGCGTCGAAGAGGGCGCCGTACAGCAGCTGGCCCAGGGGCTGGGCGCAGAGGGAGATGGTGTAGACAAAGGCCATCACCTTGCCGGTCAGGTGTTCGGGGGTGCGGGACTGTATGGTGGTCATTGCGCAGACGGAAAAGGCGCTGCATACGGCCTGGGTACAGCAGAACGATACGGTGAGCACGGCGTAGGCGGCGATTGTGCCTATGGGCAGGGCGAAAGCCAGCGCCGAAGGAACAAGGCAGGCACCGGCGGCTGTCACCGCCAGCCAGAGCCGTTCCGTCCGCAGCCTCCCCGCCAGGATGGTAACAGCAAGGCTGCCGAGTATGGCCGCCACGCCGGCGGCGCTCTCCGCCGCGCCGTAGAACTGGGCCGGGAGCCCCAGCACCGTGCGCACCAGGAAGGGGAAGCCGACCACCATGACGCCGGAGAGAAACATGCTCACCAGCGCGGCCAGGAGCAGCAGCGAGAGCACGCCGGGCTCTTCGCAGCGCATGAAGCGCCAGCTCCCGGCCAGGTCGCCGCGTATGGCCGAGAGCACACCGCCGCTCCGCTCCGTACGCGGGCTGTCGAGCCGGATGAAGCATTCCAGCACCGCCGTGACGAAAAAGCAGGCCGCCGCCGCGAGGACTACCGGGGCCAGTCCGAACGAGGCATAGACAACGCTGCCCAGAAAGGGCGTGACCAGCGAGGCCACGGCCTGAACCTGGCTCACCAGCGCGTTTCCCCGCAGCACGTTGTCGCCGGAGAGCAGCTGCGGCACGCAGGCCTGCACAGTGGGCGACTCGAACGCGCCCAGCACGGAGAGCGCCACGAGCAGCACGCCCACGGCTGTGACGCCGCCGGTGCGCTCCAGCGCAAAACCGGCTGCCAGCACGGCCAGGGCCGACAGCGCGTCGAGCGTGACCATGATGCTGCGCCGGTTTGCCCGGTCGGCCAGAACCCCGCCCAGGGGCGAGAGCAGGATGGTGGGCAGCATGGATACGGCCAGCAGGGTGGAGAAGACCGCAGCGGAGCCGGTAAGCTCCAGCACGTACATGCTAAGGGCAAAGCGCAGCGTATAGTTGCCGAAGAGCGAGCTCGCCTGCCCGAGTATGAGCAGGGTGAAGCCGCGGTTAAACAGCCGTGACCCGTTCATAGGCACCTCACGGCCCTGCGGCCGGTGCGTGTGCAGCCGGATGCGCCCGCCGCGCCGCGGCCAAACTCATTTGCTCTCATGTTCTGTACCTCCTGTGTCAGCAATTTACATACATTCGTTTGGTATGAAAAACCTCAAAATAAAACCACCCGCAGGCAGTTTTATCCGTTCTGAGTTTCCGGCCATTTTTCAAAAAAGCGGTCCACGGTCTCCCGCATGCTCTCGTCGTAAAGAGGTATGCCGAATTTGTCCAGCATGGCGAAGATAAAATCAAACTTGCGCCGCTGCTCGGCCTTCGAGGCGGGGTAGATGGAGGGGAGGAGCCAGAGGCTGGTCAGCATTGGAAGCAGCTCGGAGATCTCGCGCGGGTATTCGGTGCATATGGAGCCGTCTGCCAGTCCCTCGTCAATGAGCTCGCGGAAGCAGGGCGTCAGCACTTTGCGGTTGGAGATGAGCATCTCAGCCAGCAGCCGGGGATTTTTTGCGACCGGCACGGACTGGAGCGTCAGCTCCGTGCGCTGCTCGTCGGCATTGTTCAGCCTGATAACCTCGCGCAGTTTCTCAAGTCCGCTGAGGTCGCTGCGCTTTTTAACGGCCTCGAAGGGGTTGTTGGCGAAGAACATGCGGTCGCCGACGGCGTCCATGATCTCCTCCTTGCTCTTGAAGTGGTGATATACCGCGCCCTTGGTCAGCCCGCCCAGATCGTCCACTATGTCCTGGATGGTCGTGTTGTCGTAGCCCTTTTCCAAAAACAGCCGCTGAGCCGCGTCCAGTATGCGCTCGACCGTCACCTCCGGGTACTTGTTCCGGGCCATCTCGCCGCCTCCATTAAAAACATACTGAGAGTATGTATCCAATATACCAGAGGGGAAGTCAGCTGTCAAGGGGCAATTTGCCCCTTGCGCGCCGCCGCGCGATGGGGGATAATAGGGCAAAAACCACCGGGAGGACGGCATATGATACTGTATTATTCCGCCACGGGCAACAGCGAGTTCTGTGCCCGGCGTTTGGCCGAGCGCTGCGGCGACAAGGCCATCGACGTTTTCAACTACATCCGCGACGGCATTGCGGGGGAATTTGTCTCCGACAGGCCCTGGGTATTTGTCTCGCCCACCCACGGCTGGCGGCTGCCCGCGCTCTTTGCCGGCTTCATAGGCTCCGCCCGCTTTGCCGGCAGCAGCGAGGCCTACTTCGTCATGACCTGCGGCACGGACATCGGCTCGGCGCCCAGGTACAACCGCGCCCTGTGCAGCTCAAAGGGGCTCATGTACCGAGGCACGCTGGAGGTGGTCATGCCGGAAAACTATGTGGCCATGTTCTACGTGCCGGGGGAGAGCGAGGCGGCGGATATAGTGCGCGCCGCGGTGCCTGTCCTGGACGCGGCGTCGGTTGACATAATTAATGGGCGCGACCTGGCAGAACCGCGCCGCACGCCGGCAGACGCGCTCAAGTCCGGTGTGGTCAACGCCGCATTCCGCCGCTTTGTGATAGGCGACCGGCGCTTTGCCGTCTCGGACAGGTGCGTGTCCTGCGGCAAGTGCGGGCGCGTCTGTCCCACGGGCAATATCAGCCTGGAAAACGGCCGCCCGGCCTGGCACGGCAACTGCACTCACTGCATGGCCTGCATCTGCAGCTGCCCCGCAAACGCCATAGAATACGGCAAAGCCAGCCAGGGAAAACCCAGATACCACTGCCCGGATATAAAATGAAATCAACACCGCAGCGGTGTTGACAAAAATGGTATTGCTATTATTCCAGAATGGGAATATAATAATATCATTTGAGCATGGAGGCAGTCGTGATGGAGTATATGTCAACAAAAGAAGCGGCAGACAAATGGGGGATTTCGCAGAGAAGAGTGACGGTCCTCTGCTCAGAAAACCGAGTTAAGGACGCTGAAATGATAGGAAATATGTGGGTTATTCCCGCTGGCGCCGAGAAACCTGCTGATGCCCGAAGTCTGCGTTATTCAGCTCAGTGTGAGCAAAAAGTAAAACCATTTTTAAAATGGGCAGGAGGAAAGGGACAGCTGCTTCCGGAAATTGAAAAGTACTACCCTTTTAACAACGGCGAAATAACAAAGTATGCTGAGCCGTTTGTAGGCGGAGGTGCTGTGCTTTTTGATATATTGAGTAAATATGACCTGGATGCTGTTTATATAAGCGATATTAATTCAGACCTTATAAATGCATACCGTGTGGTAAGAGATAGTATAGACGAGCTAATTTGTTTGCTCGAACAAATGCAAAGTGAATTCGCAGATATGAACACGGATGACCGCAAAACTTATTATTTGTCGAAACGAAACAGGTTCAATGATTTAAAACAGGTGGAAGATGAGCATTTCAAGGTCGAGAGAGCGGCTTTAATGATTTTTCTAAATAGAACCTGTTTTAACGGATTATATCGTGTCAACAGAAAAGGTCTTTTTAATGTTCCGATAGGATCATATAAGAATCCATTAATATGTGATGAAACGAACCTCAGAGCAGTCTCGCATAAGCTGCAAAATGTGACAATAGTATGTGGTGATTACAGAGAATCAGCAGATTTCATCGATGAGAAAACATTTGTTTACTTTGATCCGCCATATCGACCGCTTACGGATACAGCGAATTTTACCGCATACACTGAGGAACTGTTCAACGACGAAGAGCAGCGGCAGTTAGCAAAGTTCGTGGATGAGATAGACAAGAATGGGGCCAGAATTCTCGTTAGTAATTCAAACCGTAAACAACTTGACCCAGAAAAGCAATTCCTCGTAAATATTAGGACTTGACACCAACAACATAGGTGATTGTAATATGATGGTGGAATTCAATTTATCATTAGCTGAGAAATATGAATCGAACACTCAGAGGGCAAGAGTACTAACGGAAGACTGGGTAGGAAAAAATATGTACTGTCCTTGCTGCGGAGGAAGTGTCTTAGTTCATTTACCTAACAACAGTCCGGTTGCCGACTTTGCGTGCCCTGTATGTAATGCCGAGTTTGAGCTTAAGAGCAAAAACGGGAAATTAGGAAAAAAAGTCAATGATGGTGCCTATAACAAAATAATAGAGAGAATTAATTCAGACAACAATCCAAACTTCTTCTTTATGGGATATTCCCGTGAAACTTGGTCCATACAAGAGCTAATAGTAGTGCCTCGTCATTTTTTTACGCCGGAAATCATTGAGAAGCGAAAGCCACTTTCACGTGCTGCCCATAGAGCAGGGTGGACTGGATGCAATATTAAACTGGAATTGATACCTAGGCAGGGGCGAATAATAGTAATAAATGGCGGAAGATTGAGAGAGCCGCGTGATGTTGTTGAAGAATTCCGTAAAAGCGAAAACCTATATGTGAATGATTTAAGTGTTCGTGGCTGGTTACTTGATATATTAACCTGTGTTAATTCAATAAAAACTGAAGAATTTGTACTTGAAGATGTATATAGGTTTTCTGACTGGCTTTACAAAAAACATCCAGATAACAATAATATCAAAGCTAAAATACGTCAGCAACTGCAAATGCTTCGTGATAAAGAATACATAGAATTTCTTGGCAAAGGTAAATACAGAAGAACAAAGAGGTGCGGGTAGTTGAAGAGATTTATAGTGACTGTTGAGGAGACAATTTCTGAGGACTTTGAGGTGTACGCTGAAAACGAGAATGAGGCATTTGAAATTACAAAAAATAATTATAGAAATGGGACATTTGTTTTACAGCCTGGCAACGTTACTTTCAGGCAAATGACATTGATGGATGAGAAAGAAGAAAATGCAACTTGGAGGCCATTTTAGTTTACGCATAATCAAAAGTGCGTAATGAGAAAAATGTGCTTCCGCTTATATAAAGCAATATGGTAACAGTAGTTTATGAATAATAAGTAATTAACAATGCTCGAAATTGCGCCAGAAACTTGGGCTGTTTATAGCATTGATCTCATCTGCACACATCCTCCGTATGCCGATATTATCAGATACAGCGATGATATAGCCGAGGACTTGTCGCATTTGAATGTTAAAGACTTCCTTGTTGAAATGAAAACTGTGGCTGCTGAGAGTTACCGCGTTTTAAAAAAGGATAAGTTTTGTGCGATTCTTATGGGGGATACACGCAAGAAAGGCCACATGATACCCATGTCATTTGAGGTGATGCGCATTTTTGAGGAAACGGGCTTTAAACTGAAGGAGATAATTATTAAAGAGCAGCACAACTGCAAAGCTACTGGCTACTGGAAAACAAGCAGCGTGAAATACAATTTTCTCCTGATTGCGCACGAATACCTCTTCGTGTTCAGGAAGTAAGCAGCAAGTCTCCGACTATGACCCGCAGAAGGTTGGTAAGGCTTCTAAGAGCTACACTGACGCTTTTTCTTACTTCCGCATGGCGGATGCGGGGATATTGGACGTTGGCGTGTAATGAAAATGCCGCCTGCCATTTCGGCAGGCGGCATTTTTCTGTGCGTTTATGCCGGTGCGGCGCTGGTTGACGTGCCGGACGGCGCGGGCAGGGCCCAGCTTTGGAACAGGCCGTCGGGGAGCTCTTCCAGGTCAACGATGTAAAGGGTCGGGGTGTCGCTGCCGGATATGGCCTCCGGCGGGAAAAAGAGGGTTATGTTGGTGTCATACACAATTATATTGTCCGGGCCGAGCTTCCCGGCTATCCCGGCGGCGTCCTCGCCGCCAGCCGCAGCGGCCAATATGGAGCGCGCCTCGTCCTCGGGCACGGTGAACAGGCTCCATATATCCAGCCTTTCGCCCGTCTCGCGGTCGAAGGCGTCGCCGGACATGTACGTTGTGCCAACTAAGGAATTCTCGCTTATGACCGCGTCGGTGACAAAGAACTCCGTGCAGAAGTACAGCACGCGCTCGGAGGTCGCGGACATGTAGGGCTGGTGGCGTGTGCTGTGGCAGCTGAAGTCACCGCCGTCAAGATAGTCCGCGTACGCGGACTCCACCAGCTCGCCCAGGTCACAGCGCAGCCCGGGCCCTTCATAGTACGCGCTTATGCGTTCCGCGGCCGTATCCGATATACCGTCTGCGCCGGGGCTGACAGTGTATTCCTGGAAACGCAGGAGCTCCGTGCCGTCGGCGAGGCGGTAATAATCACCCCAGATGCCGCGGTGCATGACGTCCACGGCCGTACCGTCGGAGAGGGTCATGGCGCCGCGCTCAAGCCAGCCGTCGGCGATTACCAGATCGGACTCGTACAGCCTGACGCTCCCGCCGCCGGTCTCCACCGAGCCTGAACGCTGCGGATGGTGGATTGCCAGGTACAGCCCCACGGGAGATGCCTGCGCGGCGCTGCTGTCCATATCGTCGGGCGGCAGGAACTGTGTGCCCTCGCTTAGCCTGAGGGCAAAATCCCCCTCCTCGCCGCGCAGCAGCAGGTACTCGCCCTCTACGGCGACTACTTCGCCGTAGAGAGGGCTGTCGCCGCCGCAGCCGGGCAGGGCGAGAAGGGCCAGCGCGAGGAGCAGTGCAAGAGCCTTTTTCATATCTTTCCCCCCAAATTATTGAAACGGGCGTCCTGCCGGATTAACACCAGCGGACCTTGAGCGGTTTCCTCGGTACACGGCGGGAGTAGCGTATGTCACTGTGGCCGATGACCAGGGTGGTCACGGGTTCCACGCCAGCGGGCAGGTCCAGCAGCTCCTTCAATGGCGCGCTGTGCTTGGCCGCGAAGACAAAGTAGCCGCTGTAAAGTACGCCGAGCCCCAGGGCCTGTGCCATGAGCTCCATGTAGGACGAGGCCAGGGCCGGGTCAACCTCGCGGTGGCCGGCCACGACTATGGCCAGCGGGGCGCCCTTGAAAAAGAAGTGCCTGTCCGGCCCGGAGCCTGGCGCGCCGGAGTTCACCAGGCCGGCCAGCCGCTGCGACTGCAAGAACACGCGCAGGGCCTCTTCCTCCGCCTCCGCCAGGCGCTCGCGCAGGACCACGAAATGCACGTCCTGGGCGTTGCTGCCGGTAGGGCAGTAGCGGCCGGCCTCCAGTATGCGGCGCAGGTCGTCCCCGCTTACCGGCTCCGCCGTGAACCGGCGCGCGGAGCGGCGGCTCTCCATGGCCGTCAGCAGCCTGTCGGCGCCCAGCGCGGACATGTCCAGCGTGCCCTCCAGGCCCGTGAGGTCATAGCCCGGCATGTCCACCGCCTGCACGGGACAAATGGCGTAGCAGTGGCCGCACTCGATGCATCTGTTATCCAGGGTGCGGGCCCGGCCGTCCTCGATCACAATGTGGTGCGACACGCAGTCCGCCGCGCACTCGCCGCAGCCTATGCACTTTTCCCGGTCTATTATCACAGCTTCCAAGTTTCAAACCTCCTTAATATTAAACGCATTCCGGACGGCGTCTGCAACACCGGCGGCAAAGGAGCGGTGCCCCGCGCCGGTGAAGTGCACCCCGTCATAGGCCAGTTCCACGCCCCAGAGCGAGGCGTCCGCAAAGTGCTGGCGCATTCTGGCGGCCAGGGGGCGGTAGGCATCCGCCAGGGCGCGGGATTCGGCTATCACCCCGCCGCTGCCGGTCCATTCCCCGGGCACGAGTGCGGGCGGCGCCACAATGAGCGCGCTGCCCGGAGTGAGGGCACAGCCGGAGAGGAAGGCCTCCATGCGATGCGCGCACTCCTCCGCCGCGGCGCCGCTGAGGATGTCGTTGGTGCCCAGCATGACGATGAGCCTCTCGCCCGCACCGGGTGCGGGCCCCGCGCCGGGGCGGGGTATGCTGCGGCCGTTGGAACCCAGGTTTACGCACTCCGCCCCGCAGAGCCCGGACAGCAGATCCACCCAGCGCTCCTCGGGGCCGTAGCGGCCGCCGAAATACGAGCGCGGGTCATAACCGTAAGTGTTGGAGTCGCCGAAGCACAGGATGCGCATCTGCCACACCGCCTTTCATCTGAGGATATTCTAGCGTACGGGCCCGCGATTTGCAAGGCAGGGACAGAACTTTAGCATTGACAATTACTATACTTTATAGTATTATACTTTATAGTAAGGAGGGGCGGGCTTTGTCATCCATAGATCTGGTCATTTTGGGTATCCTCATGGAGGGGCCGCGCAGCGCCTACGACATCCAGAAGGATGTGGAATACCACCACTTCCCGCGCTGGACCAAAATCAGCACGCCGTCGGTCTATAAAAAGGTGCTCCAGCTCAAGGAGCGCGGCTACCTGGCGGGAGATATGGTAAAGGGGGAGCGGCTGGCGGAAAAGGCGGTCTATTCCGTGACGGAATCCGGACGGGCCTATTTCAACGGGCTTATGGACGCCATTGCCGGGCAGGAGGTGCCGCTCACCTTTGATTTCAACGTGGTGGTCGCCAACCTCAACAAGCTGGACAGGCCCAGGGCGCTGGAGCTTATCGGCAGGCTGCGCGGGAGCATAGAGGCGTCGGCTGCAAAGAGCAGCGGGTACGCCGATATGTATGCGGATATACCGCTGGTGGGGCGGACGGTTTTTGAGCAGCAGCGCCTGCTTTACGGCGCGCTGCTGGAGTGGCTGGACGCTTTTGCCGTGCAGTTTGCATCGGAAGGTGACGGGCCGTGATAACGTATTGCACCCTGACGGTCTTCTTTGAGGGCCCGTTTTGGGTGGGAGTGTATGAGCGCGAGGAGGGTGAGCGCTACGAGGCGTGCAAGATCACCTTCGGCGCGGAGCCGCGGGATTGCGAGGTGTGGGACTTCCTGCTGCACAGCTGGGAGGACCTGGTGTTCAGCCCGCCGGTCGATATCAGGGAGCGCGAGGAGCGCAGGCGCAACCCCAAGCGCGTGCAGCGGGAGATACGCGATAAACTGCGGGAGCCCGGCGTGGGCACCAAAGCCCAGCAGGCGCTTAATCTGCAGCGCGAACAGGGCAGGCTGGAGCGCAGGGCCGCCGGCCGCGAGCGGCGAGAGGCGGAAAAGGAGCGCCAGTACGAGCAGCGCAGGCAAAAGCGAAAGGACAAGCGCCGCGGGCACTGAAGATGCCGCGCCGGCGCGTCATGCCCGGCCGGCTAACGCCTGCGGGGGTGCAGCGCGCGGGCCCGGAAGAGGCCGGAGCGCGGCCACGAGTGGGCGGCGGAGGGCGGCTCCGGGCTCTGAGAAAAAAACGAAAAAATTTTTGCAAAAACTTCTTGACAATATCGGCTTGCTACAGTATAATGACAAAGCCGCTTATCCGGGAGCATAGCTCAGCCGGTTAGAGCACTTGCCTTACAAGCAAGGGGTCACTGGTTCGAGTCCAGTTGTTCCCACCATTTATTAAAGCGGCAGGGAACCATTCCTGATACGCCTCGGTAGCTCAGTTGGTAGAGCAGCGGACTGAAAATCCGCGTGTCGCCAGTTCGACTCTGGCCTGAGGCACCATATGCGGGCATAGCTCATTTGGCAGAGCGCCACCTTGCCAAGGTGGAGGTAGCGAGTTCGAATCTCGTTGCCCGCTCCAGAAGGTTGGTAGATAGCCGCGAAAGCGGCTATCTTGCTAACAGCTTCCAGGGAAGCAGATGCCGTCTCACATGGTCACGATTGTAACCTGAAGCAATGCAGCGAAAACGGCGCCATAGCCAAGTGGTAAGGCAGGGGACTGCAAATCCCCGATTCTCCGGTTCAAATCCGGATGGCGCCTCCAGAAAAAAGCCTGAGCTCAATGCTCAGGCTTTTTTGTGTTCCGAAAGATAACGCCGGGCGGGAAAACCGCCCGGCGCTTTTTTACTGTTCCGTGAAGCCGAAGTTCCTCAGCAGGCTCATGGAGTCGCGCCAGTTCTCCTTGACCTTCACCCAGGTCTGGAGATATACCTTGGCGTCTAGCAGGGTTTCCATGTCCTTGCGGGCCATCTCGCCGATCTTCTTGAGCATGTCGCCGTGCCTGCCGATGATGATGCCCTTGTGGCTGGCCTTCTCGCAGTATATGGTGGCGTCTATCTCGATCACGCCGTCCTCGCGCTCCTCAAAGCGGGTGACCACCACGGCCGTGCCGTGGGGCACCTCGCGCTCCAGGCACCAGAGCAGCTTCTCGCGGATTATCTCGGCGCAGAGCTGCTTCTCCGGCTGGTCGGTGAAGACGTCATCCGGGAAGAGGTGGGGGCCCTCCTCGGCAAACTTGTCCAGCTCGTCCATGAGCGCGTCCAGGCCCTCGCCGCGCCTGGCGCTGATGGGCACCACGGCGTCAAAGCTGTGGGCCGCGGCGTAGGCCGCGATGACGTTGAGCAGCTCCGGTTTTTCCACCGTGTCGATTTTGTTGACGGCCAGCACGGAGGGCACGCGCGCGTTTTTGATCTGCGCTATGAGCTCGGCCTCCTGCTTGCCGACAGAGGGTATCGGCTCCACCACCAGCACGACGGCGTCCACGTCGGCGACGCTCTCGCGCACCACCTTGTCCATGTACTCGCCCAGGCGGGTGCGGGCGCGGTGGAAGCCCGGCGTGTCCATGAAGACGAACTGCGTCTCGCCCCTGGCCACCACGCCGGTTATGCGGCCGCGGGTAGTCTGAGGCTTGTTGGAGACGATGGCGATCTTCTCTCCCACCAGGGCGTTGGTGAGGGTGCTCTTGCCGACGTTGGGCCGTCCGGCTATGGTTATCATGGCATTCTTGGTCATTTTATTACCTCCGTGTGCCGTCACACCAGCTCCAGCAGTTCGCCGGGCGTGAAGCTGTACACCTTGTCGCAGAACTGGCAGCTTACCTCGACGTCGCGGCCCTCGGCGGCCATTTCGCGCAGCTCTGCCTCGCCGCAGGAGCGCAGGGCCTGCGCCACGCGCTCGCGCGAGCAGCTGCACCGGTACTCGACCGGCCTGCGCTCGGCCTCCTGCGGGTCGAGGCCCAGCAGCACCTGGCCTATTACGGCGTCGATGCCGTCCTCGTCGAGCACGGTGGTGAGCTGGTCCATCATGAAGATGTTGTCCTCCAGCTTCGTGATGAGCTCTTCCGGCGCCCCGGGCATGAGCTGCACTATAAAACCGCCGGCGGCCTTTATGCTCTTATCCGTGTCCACCAGGACGCCGAGGCCGACGGCGGCCGGGATCTGCTCGCTCTCGACCATGTACTGGGCCAGGTCCTCGGCTATCTCGCCCGTCACGAGCTCCACGGAGCCGATATAGGGCTCCTTGAGGCCGAGGTCGCGGCTGAGGGTGAGCATGCCGTCGCGGCCCACCAGGCCGCCGACGTCCAGCTTGCCGTCCGCCCTGGTGGGCAGGTCGGCCTCGGGGTTGGTCACGTACCCGCGCGTGCAGCCGTCCGAGTCCGACACGGCGATGATGCTGCCGATGGGGCCGCCGCCGTTTATGCGTATGGTCAGGCTGGCGTCGTCCTCCTTCATGAGCTCGCCGAGCATGCTGGCCGCGCACAGCGTGCGCCCCAGCGCGGCGGAGGCGGTGGGGGAGAGGCCGTGTATCTGCCTGGCCCGCTCGACCATGTCCCGGGCCGTGACCGCGGATATCTTGACAAAGCCGTCCGCTGTGACGGCCCTGACTATCTCGTCCATTTCAATTACCTCTTTTCGCTTCGATAAACAGCCGGTCGGGGCCGGCCATGGGGCCGTCCGGCCGCTCGCGCACGCTGACAAAGCCGTGGCGGCGCAGCGCGTCCTTCACGGCTTCGGGGTCATGTGCGTATTCTGTGTGCTCCTCGTTGGTGTGCCTGTAGGTGTCCCCCTCTGTGCGCTCGAAGATATCCATGCCGTAACGCAGGCAGTTGCTGCCGGGGTCAAAACGGCCGCGCCAGAGGCAGAGCACGTCGTCCGTCTCGTCAACGGAGACGCTGCCGTCCATGGAGCGCAGGAAGCCGGGGGTGCGGATGTCGAAGACCAGCAGCCCGCCGGGCCGGATGAATAGCCGCAGGCGGCGGAAGCACTCGCACAGCGCGTCAAACGGCACGTAGCTGAGCGAGTCGAGCGAGGAGTAGGCCGCGTCCACCGTGCCGTAGAGGTCCAGCTCCTGGGCCTCCTGGCAGATGAAGAGCGGCATGGCCCCGCCGCTGTCCCAGGCCTTCTCCCGGGCCGCCATCAGCATCTCCTCGCTGCCGTCGGCGGCTATCATGTCGTAGCCGCGCGAGGCCATCTCCAGCGCGAGCGTGCCCGTGCCGCAGCACAGGTCGAGCAGGAGCCTGAACTCGCCCCCGTCCTCGGCAAAGACCCGTTCGTAGAAGCCGGCGTAGTCACTGTAGGGCACGTCCCGCGTGAAAGCGTCGTACCAGGGGGCGAGGGAACGGTAGGAGCTCATTCGCCCTCTTTGGCGCCGTCGCCGAACTTGCCGGCGGCCTTGAGCCGCTCGAAGGCCACTTCATACCCGTCCGCGCCGTACTGCAGGCTGCGGTTTACGCGGGATATGGTCGCACTGGAGGCGCCGGTGCGCTCCAGTATGTCGTTGTAGATCATGCCCTGGCTCAGGTAGACGGCGACCTGATAGCGCTGCTCCATGGCCTGCAGCTCGGTGACGGTGCACAGGTCGTCAAAAAATCGCTTGCACTCCTCAACGGTCTCCAGCGTCAGGATCGCCTCATACATGTCGTCGCGCCTGGGCTTCTTGTTCTGCTTGTTCATCATACACCTCTATAGAAATCCGTAATTTAAAGCATGAGTATCTATGCTTTCACATTTTATATGCTTAACGCACGAAAGTAAAGGGGTTTAATGATTATTTTTCCGAAAGTTCATAATTCATGCAGCACCCCATATTCCTATTGCCATGCGGCGGGTTTTAAGGTAGAATGTAGCTGGGAAACAAAGTGACACCGGCTCTGCGAAAGGAGTTTGCAATGCTTGAGTTTATAGCTGGTAATATGTCCGTCGTGTGGCTAGTACTGATGGTGGTGCTGCTCATCGTAGAGGCGGCCACGGCGGGCCTGACGTGCATATGGTTTGCTCTGGGCGCGCTGGCGGCCCTGATAGCGGCGCTCTTTGACGCGGCTGTCTGGCTCCAGGTCGTCTGGTTCCTGGTCGTGAGCATACTGACGCTGTGGCTCACGCGGCCGCTGGCGCTGAAATATCTCAACAGCCGCAAGGTCGCCACCAATGCCGACCGCGTTGTGGGGGCGGAAGGCGTGGTCAGCGAGGACATAGATAACATTGCCGGCACCGGCGCCGTCAAGCTCGACGGCAAGGAGTGGACCGCGAGGAGCGGGAGCGGCGCGCTCATAGGAAAGGGCGCCGTGGTCATAGTAAAACGCATAGAGGGCGTGAAGCTCATCGTTGATGCAGAATGAAGCACTTGGGCGTTTTAATTGACAGAGTAATTTAAGAGGAGGAAAAGAATATGCCACCTATTGCCACATTCATCGTACTTGGCCTGCTGGTGCTCGTGCTTATCGTCATCCTCGTCCGCTGCATACGCATAGTGCAGCAGTCGAAGGCGTATATAATCGAGCGCCTGGGCGCATATCACACCACATGGAACGTGGGCCTGCACTTCAAGATACCCTTCATCGAGCGCGTGGCCAAGGTCGTATCTCTCAAGGAGCAGGTGGCGGATTTCCAGCCGCAGCCCGTCATTACCAAGGACAACGTCACCATGCAGATAGACACAGTGGTGTACTTCCAGATCACCGACCCAATGCTGTATACCTACGGCATAGAGCGGCCCCTGGTAGCCATAGAGAACCTCTCCGCCACCACTCTGCGAAACATCATCGGCGACCTTGAGCTGGACCAGTGCCTCACAAGCCGCGACGTCATCAATACCAAGATGCGCTCCATCCTCGACGAGGCCACCGACCCCTGGGGCATCAAGGTCAACCGCGTGGAGCTCAAGAACATCCTCCCGCCCAAGGACATCCAGGCGGCTATGGAGAAGCAGATGAAGGCCGAACGCGAACGCCGCGAGGCCATCCTGCGCGCCGAGGGCGAGAAGAAGGCTGCCATCCTCACCGCCGAAGGTGAGAACCAGAGCGCCATCCTGCGCGCCGAGGCCAAGAAGCAGGCGCAGATACTGGAGGCCGAGGGCAAGGCCGAGGCCATCCTCGCCGTGCAGAAGGCGACGGCCGACTCCATCAGGCTCCTCAACGAGGCCAGCCCCAGCGACCCCGTCATCCGCCTGCGCGCGCTCGAGGCCTTCGCGGCCGCGGCCGACGGCAAGGCGACGAAGATAATCATCCCCAGCGAGATTCAGGGTCTCGCCGGACTGGCCGAGGGTATAGTGGAGAGCGTCACCGGCGCGCCCAAGGCCGAGTAAAACTTAAAACCCACGGAGGATAAGCATGGAATACTCAGACAGGGTGCGGGTCTTTCTCACCGCTCATGGCATGGAGCCTGAACGGTTCCCGCTGCATGACGCGACCGCCTCCTTCATCGGCGAGATGGAGCTGGGCCTCGCGGGCAAGAAGAGCTCGCTGGACATGATACCCACCTACCTCTCCTCGGGCGGCATAGGCACGGGACGGCGGGCCGCCGTCATTGACGCGGGCGGGACCAACTTCCGCGCGTCGAGCGTATACTTCGGTGCGGACGGCGCGAAGATAGAGCGCGTGGTGCGCTCGGCCATGCCAGGCACGCATGAGCGCGCGACCTGGGACGAGTTCATGGACTTCTCCGCCCGGCAGCTGCTCGGCATGCTCGAGGGGGCGGAGGGGATAGGTTTCTGCTTTTCCTACCGCGCGGAGATAACCCCGGAGCGGGACGGGCGGGTCATCCGCATGAGCAAGGGCGTTGACCTCACCGGCTATGAGGGGCGCCTCGTCTGTGCCGACCTGAAGGCCGCGCTGGCGCGGCTGGGCGCGCCGGACGTGCCCGCCGTGCTGGTGAACGACACCGCCGCGGTGCTGCTCTCGGGCGCGAGCCTGCTGGATACGGAGGGATATGACGCCCTCATCGGCCTGGTGTGCGGCACGGGGCAGAACACCTGCTGCGTGTTCGATACGGGCAAGATCGGCAAGCTGGGCCTGCCCGCGGGCGGAAATATGCTGGTGAATCTCGAGAGCGGCTGCTTTGACGGCTGGCCGCAGGGCGACTACGACCGCGAACTTGACGCCGCGACGAACAACCCCCGGGACCACCTGCTGGAGAAGATGACCTCCGGCGCGTACCTGGGCGAGCTGTGCCGCCTCACCATCCGCGGCGCGGCGGCCGACGGCCTCTTCACCGGGGCCGGGCGGGAGGCTGCTCTTGCCATGGAAGAGCTCACCAGCGCCGAGGCTGACAGTCTGGCCTGCGGCGGGGGCGGGCCCTTCACGGGGGAGGACGCCGCCGTGGCCGGCGAGCTGTGCCGCGCCGTATTCGAGCGCGCGGCCAAGTGTGTCTGTGCCAACCTGTCCGCCATCCTGGTGCTCACGGACACGGGCTCCGACCCGGAGCACCCGACCTGCGTCTGCGCCGACGGCTCGGTTATACGCTACAGCAGGGCCTTTGCCTCCTGCCTGGACGCCGAGCTGGAGAGCTTCACCGCCGGAGTGCTGGGCCGCCACTGCGTCATACGCACGCAGGAGGAGGCCACCACCCTCGGCAGCGCGGCCGCCGCGCTTATAAACGGCTGAGACCGCCATGTCGGTTTCACATACAGAAGATTCCAAGGAGGACATGTAAATGCCGCTTGAAATTGGCATAAAGGGCAGCTCCAGCTGCACCGTCACGCTCAACGATACCGCCAAGGCCCTCGGCTCCGGCGGGCTCGACGTGCTCAGCACGCCGAAGCTTATCGCGCTCATGGAAAACGCCGCGCTGCTCTCCGTGAGGCCCTACCTCGAGGAGGGCTCCGACACCGTGGGCACGCTCCTCAACGTCAAGCATCTGGCCGCCACGCCTGTGGGCATGACCGTGCGGGCCGAGGCCGAGCTGATTGAAATCGACCGCCGCCGCCTGGTCTTCTCCGTGAAGGCCTGGGACGAGGTGGAGCTGGTCGGCGAGGGCACGCACGAGCGCTTCATAGTCGATATGGAGAAGTTCACGAATAAGTGCAACTCCAAAATCAAGAAGTGAGCTGCTGTCCCGGCTGTGCGGCTGAGGCCGCATGATGCGGGCGCAGGACAGTATCCCGGCGGCGTCATGTACGCTGCCGGGATTTTTTTGCCCATGGCCTTTTGACGGGAGAAATTCGCCCCGAATAAGGGCAGCCTTTGCGCTTTACACAATCTTTACTCATTCTTAACAAATCTATTGACAAACCCCGCCGGTGTAAAGTATTCTTGTAGTGATGCGTCGATTGGGGGAGATACATGCATGGATGTCAGCTTCGGACACTTTATTTCGCAGATGGGTTCCGATCCCGCTCTGCTTATAACGACGCTGCTAACTATAGGAGTAATATTTGTCAACGGCTGGACTGACGCGCCCAACGCTATTGCCACGTGTATAAGCACGCGGTGCATGGGCGTGCGTCCGGCTATTCTTATGAGCGCCATCTTTAATTTCCTGGGTGTGTTCATCATGACGCACATCAACAGCTCCGTGGCCTTCACCATAAGCAACATGGTGGACTTCGGCGGCAACTCCCAGGAGGCGCTCATAGCGCTGTGCGCGGCGCTGTTTTCCATCGTCGTGTACTCGACCGGGGCGAGCTTCCTCGGCATACCGACCAGCGAGAGCCACAGCCTGATTGCGGGCCTCACCGGAGCGGCTATAGCCATACATAACGGCTTTGGCGGCATCAACTTTGACGAGTGGGCCAAGGTGCTGTACGGCCTGGTGCTCAGCCTGGCGCTGGGCTTCGGCAGCGGCTGGTTCTTCTGCAAGATAGTGACGCTCATATTCCGGCGCATAGACCGGCACAAGACCCAGGGCTTTTTCAAATGGGCGCAGATAGCCGGTGCGGCGGCCATGAGCTTCATGCACGGGGCGCAGGACGGCCAGAAGTTCATCGGCGTGCTGTTCCTCGGCCTGGCGTTCTGCAACGGGCAGAGCGACGTGGGCGCGATGGCCATACCCGTCTGGCTGATGCTGCTCTGCTCCCTGGTCATGGGCCTGGGCACCAGCGTGGGCGGAGAGAAGATAATCAAGAGCGTGGGCATGGACATGGTAAAGCTGGAGAAGTATCAGGGCTTCTCGGCCGACCTCAGCGCCGCTTTCTGCCTGCTGCTCTCCAGCGTTGGCGGCATACCCGTCTCCACCACCCACACCAAGACCAGCGCCATCATGGGCGTCGGCGCCGTCAAGCGCATCAGCGCCATCAACTTCGGCGTCGTGCGCGACATGGTGCTGACCTGGGTCTTCACCTTCCCGGGCTGCGGCCTGATAAGCTTCCTGGTGGCCAAGGCTTTCATATTCTTCTGGGGCATCTGAGCCGGATAAACATACAATAACTACGGGGGTAAGGATACATGTCTAAAAAGCAGGACGAGTTTTATTTCAACAACTTCATAGAATGTGCTGACTATGCCTGCAAGGCGGCGCATCTGCTTGAGGATGTCATGGACAACTTCGACCCAGACAGCCTGCCGGGCCGCCTCGACGAGATGCACAGGCTGGAGCACGCGGCCGACGAGTGCAAGCACAAGATGATAGACGTTCTGGCCAAGGCCTTCATCACGCCGATAGAGCGCGAGGACATCATCGAACTGTCGCACTGCATCGACAATATGACGGATAAGATTGAGGACGTTTTTCTGCGTCTTTACACCAATAACATCCGCAGGATGCACCCGGACGCGGTGGAGATGGCCAAGGTCGTCATCCACTGCTGCGAGAGCGTGAAGGAGATGCTGGAGGAGTTCCCGAACTTCAAGCGCTCCAAGACGCTCAAGGACCACATAATCCGCATCAACACCATGGAGGAGGAGGCCGACCGCCGCTTTATAAGCTGCATGGCCAGCCTGCACCGCTCCGGTGCGGACGCCATCGAAATAATCGCCTGGCGCGAGGTGTACAAATACCTGGAGAACTGCGCCGACGCCTGCGAGAACGTCGCCGACGTGGTGGAAGGCGTAATAATGGACAACACCTGAGCGCGTGAAAGCCGTCCGCTCCCAATTTGGGAGCCGGACGGCTTCGCTATTTCACGCGGGGAACGGATTTTCCGCCCGGATGCACTTTTCCGGGAACATTCCGGGTCGGGAGGCGTCCTAATTTCAAACCTGTTGATTGGGAGGGGAATTATAACATGAAAGTCAAGCTCAAGAGACTGTCCTGCGCCGCGCTGGCGCTGGTGCTGGCCCTGCCCCTGGCCGCGTGCGGCGGGCAGCAGGCTGCCTCCACGCCCACGCCGGGCGCAGACGGAGGCGCCGTCGTCTTCACGCGTGAGAACATGCCGCGCCTTGACGGCTCCACCGCCACCGCTCCGCTGGCCCAGGCCGCGGCGGCCGTGCTGCTGGGCGAGAGCGAGGAGGATGTTGCCGACCTCATAGATTTCTCCCGCACCACCGAGTCCTATCGCCAGCTCATGCAGGGCGATGCGGACCTGCTGATAGCCGCCGAGCCCAACGCAGCCGTCTTTGACGAGATGGAGGAGGCCGGGTTCGAGGTGCAGATGGAGCCCCTCGCCACCGACGCGCTGGTGTTCATGGTCAACGAGGACAACCCCGTGGACTCGCTCACCACCGAGCAGCTGCGCGGCATCTACTCCGGTGAGATCACCAACTGGAGCGAGGTGGGCGGCGCAGACCTGGATATAGTACCCTTCCAGCGCAACGCCGAGTCCGGCAGCCAGGTGCTGATGGAGAAGCTGGTCATGGACGGCACGGAGATGACCGAGCCGCCTGAGGGCTATATGATCGCCTCCATGGTCGGGCTTATGGACGCCGTCAAGGAGTACGACAACAGCGCCAACGCCATCGGCTACTCCGTGTACTACTACGCGCACGACATGCAGATGGCGGGCGGGCTCAAGCTGCTGAAGATAGACGGCGTGGCGCCGGAGGCCGCGACCATACGCAGCGGAGAGTACCCATTCCTCAACCCCTACTATGTCGCCATGAACGCCGCGGAGCCTGAGGGCTCGATGACGCGCGTGCTCTACGACTGGCTGCTGGGCCCCGACGGGCAGAAGCTGGTGGACATGAAGGGGTACGTCTCTGTGAACGGGGAGGGTTGAGATGAGGCCCGGCAGGATAGCGCCTGTACTGCTCGCGCTTGCGCTGCTGCTCAGCGCCTGCGGCGCGCCGGCAGAGGCGCCGGAATCAGCGCAGCCGCAGCAGGGTGTCGCCGTGCACTGGGACGTGCTGACGCCGGAGGCGGAGAACATCGCCGAACGCCGGTATGAAGAGTACACGGATGAGCTCATACCCGCGGACGATTACGGCCCGCTGGTGCCCTACATAGGCGGCGAGGCCAACGGGGAGTGGGAGCAGAGCTGGTTTTACGGCCTGGCCACGCGCGACGGCGAGATTATCACCGACCCGGTATACGCCGGTGTGCAGCCGCTGGTAGAGATGGGCGCATCCACTATCGAGGAGTACTACGGCGACGCCATGATATTGCGCTCGGCCGTGCCATGTGATACTCCCCCAGAGGAGGACTGGATGCCTCAGTACGAGAATCGCTACGGCCTTGCGGCTATGGACGGCTCCTGGTACACGGGCCAGATTTATACCGACTGTATCTGCTCCTGCAGCCTGGGTGCGCTCTTCTTTGACACCGCAGGCGACATTGTGATGATATCCGGCTCCGACGGCAGCGAGCTCTTCCACTGGGATGCAGATTCCATCCCGCTGGAGGGTATTTCACCCGGTGCGTATTACTGGGAAGGGAGCGACGCCCGGGACGGGTACATGCAGTACATAAACTGGGGCGAAAACGGCGACGCGGACTATACCTACGTCGATTTGCGCACAGGCAGCATACTCAGCGAGAAGCCGGAGGTGTTTGAGTGGAACCCGAGCTCAGATGAGCAGGATCCGAACGAGTACCGCTTTGAAAACGCCCGGCTCAGGATTGAGGACGGGAACGTAAATATCGAATCCGACAGCGGCGAGACGCACTCGTTTACGCTGCCGGAGGGCTGCGCCGCGTTGGCGTATCCCAATGTAAACGGCGAGCGGATAATCTTCGGACTGGACGGCGGAGGCAGCGTGCTGGTGGACTTCGATGGCAAAGAGCTGCTCCGCACGGAGGGGTATCTGAACTGGCTGTACCTGCGGTACGGCGATGCGCCGAGCCTGTGTGCCACGACCGAATACCTCTCCAACGAGGACGGCTCCGGCGCGCACAGCGTTTGGCAGGTCTACAGCCGGGACGGTGAGGACATGTTCACCGTTGACGGCATCGTCATACAGTGGGACGACCGCCTGCTCGTAGCCGGTGGGGACAGCTACCGGCTCACAGACCTGGAGGGTCAGGACCTCATACGGCTCTCGCGCTGGGCGGCCATGGACCTCCCGGCAGACAGCTGAAGGGAGAAGGTAAGGCTCCCCCTTTCCGGTGAAAGGGGGAGCCTTTTTGCGTTTTATTGGCCCCGGCGCCCGCACCGCGCTGTTTACAACGCGGGAGTGTTGTGGTAAAATAAGCCCTGAATGAGGAGGATGCAGATGCCTGAAAAGCTCAGGGAGATAGTCTCCCGCTATGATGAGATAACCCGGCAGATGGAGCTGCCGGAGAACTATACGGACGCAGCGGCGTATTCGCGCCTGGCCAGGGAACAGAAGGAACTGGCCCCCGTGGCGGAGTGCGCGCGGGAGTATTTCGCCGCGCAGGAGGCCATGACGGAGGCGGAGGGCTTCTTCGCCGACCCCGAGCTGGGCGAGATGGCCCGCGAGGAGTACGAGGAGGCCAGGGCCCGCCTCGGGGAGCTGTCCGAACGGCTGCGCGAGATGCTGATACCCAAAGACCCCGACGATGACCGCAACGTCATAATCGAGATACGCGCCGGCGTGGGCGGGGAGGAGAGCGCCCTCTTTGCGCACAGCCTCTACAGGATGTACTCCATGTATGCCGAGTCCCGGCGCTGGAAGGTCTCGGTCGCCAACGTGAACGACACGGAGCTGGGCGGCATAAAGGAGATCAGCTTCATGGTGGAGGGCACGGGCGCTTATGCGCGCTTCAAGTACGAGAGCGGTGTGCACCGCGTACAGCGAGTGCCGGAGACGGAGGCCGGCGGCAGGATACACACCAGCACCGTCACCGTGGCCGTGCTGCCCGAGGTCAGCGACGTGGAGATAAACATCGACCCCGGCGACCTGCAGATAGACACCTTCCGCTCCTCCGGCGCGGGAGGCCAGCACGTAAACAAGACGGAGAGCGCCATACGCATAACGCACCTGCCCACCGGTACCGTGGTGGAGTGCCAGGACGAGCGCAGCCAGTACAAGAACAAGGACCGGGCCATGAAGATCCTCGCCTCGCGCCTGTACGAGGCCGAGCGCGCCCGGCAGATGAGCGAGCGCGCGGCCGAGCGCAAGAGCCAGGTGGGCACCGGTATGCGCAACGAGCGCATCCGCACGTATAACTTCCCCCAGGGCCGCGTGACCGACCACCGTATCGGCCTGACGCTCTACAAGATAGACAGGATAATGGACGGGGAGCTCGACGAGCTCATAGACGCCCTGGCCGCCGCCGCGAGGGCCGGCGAGCTGGGCGCATCGGAGGCAAATGATGCAGACTGAGGTACTGACGGCGGGGAACATAGACCGAGCCGCGGAGATAATAAGATGGGGCGGCCTGGTGGCCGTGCCCACGGAGACGGTGTACGGCCTGGCCGGCAACGGCCTGGACGCGGACGCCGTGGAGCGCATTTACGCCGTCAAGGGCCGGCCGGAGGTCAAGCCCCTGAGCCTGATGGTGCACGGCGCGGAGGCCATGGGCCGCTGCTGGAGTTCCGTCCCCGGGCAGGCGCTGTCGCTGGCGGAGGAGTTCTGGCCCGGCCCGCTGACCATCATCGGCCCGGGTGCGCCGGGGATCCCGGAGATAGTCCGCGCCGGAGGCAACACGGTGGGGCTGCGCTGCCCCGACCATGAGCTGACCCTGGAGCTGCTGGAGAAGTGCGGCGTACCCATGGCCGCGCCGAGCGCGAACCCGTCCGGGGCGCCCAGCCCCAAGACTGCGCAGGAGGTGCTCGGTTATTTCAACGGCAAGATCGACGCGGTCATAGACGGCGGCGAGTGCGGCATAGGCACCGAGTCCACTATCATCACGCTGGCGGAAAAACCCTTTAAGATCCTGCGTCCGGGCGCGCTGCCGGACTATGAGATCGCCGCGCGGCTGGCGGCGGACCTGTACATAATCGGCATCACCGGCGGCACGGGCACCGGCAAGACCACGGCCCTGGATGTACTCAGGGGTATGGGCGCGCTGTGCATAGACGCCGACGAGCTCTATCACGCTCTCACGCTCACGAGCCAGGACATGAAGGCGGAGCTCATCGCCCGCTTCGGCGCTGTGTACGACGGCGACACGCTCAACCGCAGGGCGCTGGGCGACGTGGTGTTTTCGGACCCGGCCGCGCTGGAAGACCTCAATGCCGTCACGCACAAGTACGTCACGCGCGAGACCTTCCGCCTGCTGCGTGAATTCGCCATGGGCGGCGGCACCGTGGCGGCAATAGACGCCATCGGTATCTTCGAGGCCGGGCTGGACAGCATCTGCGCCGCCGTGTTCGGCGTCCTCGCGCCGGAGGACGTGCGCCTGGAGCGGATCATGGCCCGCGAGGGGATACCGCGCGAGTACGCCCTCAAGCGTATAAAGGCGCAGAAAAGCGACGAATATTATAAAGATGTATGTACCGCGTGCCTCGTCAACGACGGCACAAGGGAAGAATTTGCGGCCAGATGCGAGGCCGCGTTCAAGGAGGCTATAACACATGGAAGAAAAGAAAGATTACCGCGCCGAGCTCTTCTATGAGCCCAAAAACGGCTATGAGACCATGAGCGCCGCCGGCCGCGAGGCCATGGACGCCTACTGCGAGGACTACAAGCGCTTCCTCAACGATTCGCGCACGGAGCGCGAGTGCGTGCGCAACGCCATAGAGCTGGCGAAGCAGCAGGGCTTTGTTGAGTTCGTGCCCGGCATGGAGCTCAAGCCCGGCGACAGGATTTACTGCTCCAACCGCGGCAAGGCGCTGATGCTGGCCGTCATGGGCGAAAAGCCCATGTCCGAGGGCATGACCCTCGCCGCCGCCCACGTGGATTCCCCCAGGCTGGACCTCAAGCAGCTGCCGCTCTATGAGGACAACGAGCTCGCCTTCCTCAAGACGCACTACTACGGCGGCATCAAGAAGTACCAGTGGACGGCCATCCCCCTGGAGCTGCACGGCACCGTCGTCACCGCCGCCGGTGAGACCATCGACGTGGTCATCGGCCGCGACCCTTCCGACCCGCAGCTGATGGTCAGCGACCTGCTGCCCCACCTGGCGGGCGAGCAGATGGGCAAGAAGCTGGGCGACGCCATCAAGGCCGAGAGCATGAACATCCTCGCCGGCAGCGTGCCATATGACGACGACGGCAAGGACCGCGTCAAGCTGGCCGTTATGAGCATCCTCAACAGCCAGTACGGCATCACCGAAGAGGACCTCATCTCCGCCGAGCTCTACGCCGTGCCCGCCTTTGAAGTGCGCGACATCGGCCTCGACCGCAGCCTCATCGGCGGCTACGGGCACGACGACCGCGTCTGCGCCTATGCTGAGCTGCGCGCGCTGTTCGACCTGAAGGGCGCGCCCAACCGCACCGCCGTCTGCATCCTCGCCGACAAGGAGGAAACCGGCTCCGACGGCGTGTCCGGCATGAAGAGCCAGGCCTTCGAGTGGTTCGCGGGCAAGCTCTGCAAGGCCACGGGCAGCGACATCGACGACTGCTTTGCCAACAGCATCTGCATCAGTGCGGACGTCACCGCGGCCTTCGACCCCAACTATCCCGAGGTCAGCGAGAAGCGCAACGCGGCCAAGCTCAACTACGGCGTGAGCCTGCACAAGTTCACCGGTTCTCGCGGCAAGTCCGGCACCAACGACGCGCCCGCGGAGCTGGTGGCCTACATGCGCCGCGTCCTGAACGCCGAGGGCGTCCAGTGGCAGATGTGCGAGCTGGGCAAGGTTGACCAGGGCGGCGGCGGCACCGTGGCCATGTACATGGGCAACCGCAATATTGACACCATTGACGCCGGCGTGCCCGTTATCAGCATGCACGCCCCCTTCGAGGTCGTCGCCAAGTACGACTGCTACATGACCTACCGCGCCGTGCTGGCCGTCTACTCGGACAGGTAAACGCACTCAGCCCCCTCGCACGAGGGGGCTGAAGTTTTTCCGCCGCAGGGAGTAAATACGTCCCCTTTAAGGAAAGCGGCGATTTGAGAAATTGTAGTATGAAATGATAAGCCCTGATGTTTTTAGCTAAAACTCTTGTCCATACGGCAAAAGCACATGAAGGAATGGCTTATTTTCATATTCCGGTCCCTCAGCTCTGCCGCTCATGTAATATACGCTCCACGTCTTATCAATTTTGATGAAATTCATTGGAACGCCATCCAAGGTTACTCTGAAATCACTGTTCGGATACCATATTGAGCCATAGTCCAGCCAATACTTTTCTCCGTTTCTCTCATAAACCAACCGTTTGTTCTCTTCGTCAAACGGGTCGCTTGGATACAGCGGCTCGGCTATTATGCTCCAGAAAACGCCGTCGCGAGCGACCAGGGCACAAGTAAAGTCATCGTAATAGTCCTTGTAAAAGACTGCATATACGTTCCCATGTATTTGACCGGTATAAACGACTTCATTAACAATATCTTCGTGTTTATACGTCATGCAATCTCCCGGAGACATAGTAATATCCATGACAGTTAACACGATTATACAGGAAACTATTATTGTTGCCAGCACTACCCAATGGCCGTGTTTCCCTTTGTTTAAAGTCTGTTGCATAATTTGTCTCCTTTACGAACACAAATGCAAAAACAAAAATCCGTATTTTTCTCAGGACAAGCTTGTTTTCATTATACAATACACAAATGCTCTCTGCAAGGCGTGAAGAACTGTACGTTTCAGTCTCTTTAGAGTCATGGCCCGCAATTTGGTGAGACCAAATGGGCGGGCTGCCGCGGCTTATTCTGAGAAGGTCGGGAGAGCAAGCGACCGGCACTTGTTCTTTTGGGAAAAGTATGCTAATATAATTTGTTGGCACACTCAGTGCATAACCAAGTTACTCTGGAGGACGTACCCGTGGACATATGGTCGGCAATTTTTCTCGGACTGGTGCAGGGACTCGCCGAATTCCTGCCAATCTCCAGCTCCGGACACCTGTCTGTATTGCAGAACCTTCTGCACCTGAATTCCCTGGAAGAGGGACACCTGTTTTTTGACGTGCTGCTGCACCTGGGCACGCTGGTGAGCATTTTCATCTGCTACTGGTCGGACATCAAGAGCATGGTCATCGAGGTGTTCATCGTACTGCGCGGCGGGCGTACCGCCTCGGGGGAGCGGATAAAGCAGCAGCTCCCGGCGGCAAGGCTCTTCCTCATGCTGGTTATTGCCACGCTGCCGCTGGTGCTCATTGTGCCGATAAACGATTTGGTGGAGGAGCTCTATTACCACAGCTGGTTCATAGGCATAGCCTTTCTTCTCACGGGCTGCCTGCTCTACGTGTCCGACAGGATGGCGCCGGGCACCAAGACGGAGAAGAATATGCGTATCCGCGACGCGCTCATAATCGGTGTCTGCCAGTGCGTGGCCACCATACCCGGCCTCTCCCGCTCCGGCACCACCATCACCGCCGGTATAGCCACGGGTCTGGACCGCGGCTTCGCCATGCGCTTTTCCTTCCTGCTGAGCATACCCGCCGTGCTGGGCGCCAACATACTCTCCATCTTCAGCGCGATTAGAGAGGGCTTTGACGTCTCCCAGCTGCCCGTGTATCTGGTGGGTATGCTGGCGGCCGTCATCTCCGGCATCGCGGCCATCATGCTTATGAAGTTCATCTCGCGCAAGAACAAGTTCGGATTCTTTACCTATTACTGCTGGGCCGCGGGCGTCATCACGCTCGTGCTCTCGCTCGGCTACTGATGAAAGGCAGGCTAAGATAAATGGCTAACTCCTCCGGCGGGACGAAGAAGTCCTCCGGCACCGCGAAAAAATCCACGGCCTCCTCGTCCAGGAGCAGGGCCCCGGCCAAGAAGAACGCTCCGCGCCCCATCAGGCGCGAGGTCGGAGCGGTAGTATGCGCGTTCCTGGGCATCTTCTCGCTCATCGGCTATTTCGATGTCGAGGCTCTGTTCATAGATGTGTTCTGCGGCTTCCTCAAGGGCCTGCTAGGCTGGGGTTATTTCCTGTTCCCCATCTCGCTGCTGATCGCGGCGGGCATACTGGCCACGCACCGGGGCCGTCCGGTGGTGCTGCGCGTCACCTGCACCATGCTGCTGCCGCTCTTCATCGGTGCGGCGGCGCATATGCTCTTCGCCGGGGACGGCTTTGCTTTCGGCGGGAACTTCATGGACCTGTGCGAGCGGCTCTACACCAGCGGCACGCGCCTCGCCAGCGGCGGGCTTATAGCGGGCCTGGTCAGCATGGCGCTTGAGGCGATGTTCAGCGTGTACGGGGCCATACCCGTGCTGCTGGCCGTCCTGATCTTCCTGTGCATGTGCATAGGAAGGGTGACGCCCGGCAAGGTGGTGGACTGGTGGCGCGGCCGCGAGAGGGCGGACTACGACTGCGAGGACGAGCCCGTACAGGAGAAGACGGCCAAGGCACGTAAGGACGGCCGCCGCAGCGGTGAGAAGGCCGCCGCGCCGGCACCGCGCCGCCGCGCCAACGTCTCAATAGACGTGCCCATGGACGACGAGCCGGACGAGGACGACGAGTACCTGGACCGCTTTGCCGAGTACCCCGTGCCGGAAAAGCCGAAGAACGTGCGCCGCAATCAGCCGGAGAGCACGCCCATACCTGTCAGCACCGTTTACGCACCCAGGCCGGAGGTGGAGCGTCCCGCCCCGCAGCCGGTCATGACCGGGTTCCGGCCCGAGCCGCAGCCTGAGCCCCAGCCGGAACCGGAGCCGGATTACCCGCCGGTCAGCACCTTTGTGCCCGAGCCGGAGCCGGAAGAGCCCGCCGCGGAGGCGGAGCCCGTGTTCACCGAGCCGCCCCGGCGCGAGCGGACGGCAAAGCCAAAGCCGGACGCCGACGCCAACGCCGAGATGGCCGCCGCGCTGGACAAGGCCGCCACGGAGACGCCGGAATACGAGTTCCCGCCCATAGACCTGCTGCGCCGCGGAGGCGCCAGCGCGCCTGACGGCAGGGAGGAGATAACCCTTAACCGCGACCGGCTGGAGGCCTCGCTCAAGAGCTTCGGCGTGGCCGCGCGCATAGTCGGAGCCACCCGCGGCCCCACGGTCACGCGCTATGACCTGGAGCTTGACGCGGGCGTCAAGCTCACCAAGCTAACGAACCTGGCCAATGACCTGGCCCTCTCGCTCGGCGTCATGAACGTGCGCATAGCGCCGATACCGGACAAGATAAGCACGGTGGGCATCGAGGTGCCAAACAAGATAGTCAGCATCGTATACCTGCGCGAGGTGATAGAGTCCCCCGAGTTCCAGAACGCCAAGAGTACGCTATCCTTCGCCATCGGCAAGGACATCTCCGGCCGCTGCGTCGTGGGGAACATCGCCAAGCTGCCGCATATGCTCATCGCGGGCACCACGGGCAGCGGCAAGAGCGTCTGCCTCAACTCGCTGCTGCTGAGCCTGCTGTACAAGTCCACGCCCGAGCAGGTGCGGCTCATAATGATAGACCCCAAGATGGTCGAGCTCGGCATCTATAACGGCATACCGCACCTGTATGTGCCCGTGGTCACGGACCCGAAGAAGGCCGCCGGGGCGCTCCAGTGGGCCGTCGTCGAGATGCTCAAGCGCTACCGCCTCTTCTCCGAGGCCGGCGTGCGCGACCTGGCCGGGTACAACGCCCACCAGAAGAAGGCCGGCGAGAGCACCATGCCCCAGGTGGTCATCGTGGTGGACGAGCTGGCCGACCTCATGCTCGTGGCCAGCAAGGACGTGGAGGAGAGCATATGCCGCGTCGCCCAGATGGGCCGCGCCGCCGGCATGCACCTCATCATAGCCACCCAGCGCCCCAGCGCGGACGTTATCACCGGCCTGATGAAGGCCAACATCCCCAGCCGCATCGCCTTCGCCGTCTCCAGCGCCATGGAGTCGCGCATCATCCTTGACAGCGCTGGCGCTGAGAAGCTCATCGGCATGGGCGACATGCTCTACTCGCCCCTGGGCAGCGGCAAGCCCATGCGCGTGCAGGGCTGCTTTGTCACCGACGAGGAGAGGGAGGACGTCATCGACTTCATCAAGGGCTCCAGCCAGGCCGAGTACAGCGACGAGGTCCTGGCCGAGATTGAGAAGGCCGCCCAGGAGAAGGACAAGCCCGGCAAGGGCAAGGGCGCGGACAGCGGCGCCAACTTTGACGACGAGCCCGCCGCGGACAACGCCTTCGCCGACTACGACGAGCTGCTGCCGCAGGCCGTGGACGTCATCTTCGACACCAAGCAGGCCAGTGTCTCCATGCTGCAGCGCCGCCTGAAGCTGGGCTATTCGCGCGCCGCCAGGCTGGTTGACCAGATGGAGGAGCTGGGCATAGTTGGCCCGTTTGAAGGCAGCAAGCCCCGCCAGGTGCTGATAACAAAGCAGCAGTGGCAGGAGATGCAGCTCATCAACGGCACCGCCCCCACCGAGCGCAGCCGCCTTGAGGCCGAGTTCGGTACCGACGCGGAGAACTACGACCAATGACCAGGGCGGAACTCAACCAGCTGAGCATACTCGCGCTCGCCCATGTGGGGGACGCGGTGTATGAGCTCTTTGTACGCAGCTATCTGGCCGGGCACGGTCAGACAAAGGTGACGGACCTGCACCGGGCCACGGTGGCCATGGTGAAGGCCGGGGCCCAGGCCCGGGCCGCCGCCGTAATCCTCCCGCTGCTGACGGAGGATGAGCGCACCGTCTATAAGCGCGGGCGCAACAGCCACGTGAACAGCGTGCCCAGGGGCGCCACCATGGCCGAGTACCATGCCGCGACGGCGCTGGAGGCCGTCTTCGGCTGGCTCTACCTGGGCGGGGAGGCCGACCGCGCGCGGGAGCTGTTTAACGAGATACTCAAGAGCCGGGAGGACTGAAGCCGCCGGCCCATACGCACAAACGGCCCTGCATGAGCAAGGGCTGTTTGCATATGTGCGGAGAAAACTTAAACACGTGTAAGGAGATAAGACATGCCACTCGATGCGCCGCTTCTGCGCGGCCTTACGGACGAGATAGCGCCGGCGCTGGCCGGCGCCAGGATAGACAAGGTACAGCAGCCGTCCCGGGACACGCTGCTGCTCTCGGTGTACACGCGCCTGGGCGCGCGGCGGCTGCTCATATCCGCGGCGGGCTCCGGCTCGCGGCTGCACTTCACCGGAGAAAAGTACGAGAACCCCGACAAGCCGCCCATGTTCTGCATGCTCCTGCGCAAGCATCTCACCGGCGCGAGGATAGAGTCCGTGCAGCAGCCGGAGTGGGAGCGCATGGTCGTGCTCTCCCTGACCGGCCGCGACGAGCTGGGCGTGGAGTGCGCCCGCACGCTGGTGGTGGAGCTCGTGGGCCGGGCCTCAAACGTGATCCTCTGCGACGAGGAGATGCGCATAATTGACTGCCTGCGCCGCGTGGATTTCGGCGAGGAGGCTTACAGGCGGCTCCTGCCGGGCATGCTCTACAAGTACCCCCAGAGGCCGGACAAGCCCTGCTTCTTCGCCCTCACGGCGCAGGAGCGGCGGGAACTGCTGGAGGCGGCGCCGCGCGACGCGGAGCCATCGTCCTGGCTGCTGGACACGTTCTCGGCCCTCTCCCCGCTCATTGCCCGGGAAACGGCCGCCCGCGCCGGGGGCTTCGAGCGCCTGGGCGAGGCCATGGATGCGCTCGCGGAGAGCGTGGACGCCGGTGAACTTACGCCGACGCTGGTGAGGGTGGACGGCAAGGCGAAGGATTTCTCCTTCATGCGCATAACGCAGTACGGCCCGGGGGCGGAGAACGAACGGAGCGAGAGCTTTTCCGCCCTGCTGGACGCCTTCTACGGCCAGCGTGACCGCGCCGAGCAGCTGCGGCGGGCCGCCCACGACACGGTCAAGGCCGTGCGCACGCTCCGCGACCGCACGGCCCGCAAGCTGGCCAGCCAGCGCGAGGAGCTCAGGAAGAGCGCGGACCGCGAGGCGCTGCGCCGCCGCGGCGACCTCATCACGGCCAACCTCTGGCGGGCGCAGCGGGGCATGAGGGAGCTCGAGTGCGAGGACTACTACACCGAGGGCTGCCCCACGGTGAAGATAAAGCTCGACCCGCTCAAGACGCCGCAGCAGAACGCGGCCCAGGCGTATAAGGAATACCGCAAGGCCGAAACCGCCGAAAAGCACCTCACGGAGCTGATTGCAAACGGCGAAAGGCAGCTCGATTACCTCGAGAGCGTGCTGGACAGCCTCAGCCGGGTGGAGTCGGAGCGCGACGTGCGCGACATCCGCGCCGAGCTGGCCGCTTCCGGCGTGCTGAAGGTGAAGCGCGGCGCGGATAAGCAGCGCAGGGTAAAGCCCGCCGGGCCGCTGCGCTTTGTGTCCAGCAGCGGTTACGAGATACTCGTCGGCCGAAACAACGCGCAGAACGACGAGCTCACGACCAGGACGGCCAGGCGTACGGACATCTGGCTGCACACCCAGCGCGTGCACGGCTCGCACGTGATCATCCGCTGCCTGGACACCGAGCCGGACGAGCGGACGCTAAGCGAGGCCGCCAGCCTGGCCGCCTACTATTCGGAGGGCCGCGAGGCGGGAAAGGTGCCGGTGGATTACACGCAGGTGCGCCGCGTCAAAAAGCCATCCGGCGCCCTGCCCGGCAAGGTGATTTACACAGATTACAAGACCATAACGGCTGAGCCGGACGCACAGCTTGCCAGGCGCCTGCGGGCGGAGTGAGCATCAGGCGGCGTCGCGGCCGGGACAGAACAAAGCCCCCGGAGGAATCCGGGGGCTTTCTGCGCGTTATTTCCTTTGCGGCAGGGCTCAGCCCTCCTGCTTGGCAAAGTTGCCGGTGTAGAGCTGGTAGTACTTGCCCTGCTTTTCAATGAGCTCGTCGTGGGTGCCGCGCTCTATGATGCGGCCCTGCTCCATGACCATGATGCAGTCGCTGTTGCGGACGGTGCTCAGGCGGTGGGCGATGACGAAGGTCGTGCGGCCGGTCATCAGCGCGTCCATGCCGCCCTGCACAAGCTTCTCGGTGCGGGTGTCTATGGAGCTGGTGGCCTCGTCGAGTATCAGCACCGGGGGATCGGCTACCGCCGCGCGGGCGATGGCGAGCAGCTGGCGCTGGCCCTGGCTGAGGTTGGCGCCGTCGCCGGTGAGCATGGTGTTGTAGCCCTCGGGCAGGCGGCGGATGAAGCCGTCCGCGTTGGCCAGGGTGGCCGCGGCGATGCACTCCTCGTCGGTGGCGTCCAGGTTGCCGTAGCGGATGTTCTCCATGACGGTGCCGGTAAAGAGGTGGGTGTCCTGCAGCACTATGCCGAGGCTGCGGCGGAGGTCCTGCTTCTTTATCTTGTTGATGTTGATGCCGTCGTAGCGGATCTTGCCGTCGGCGATGTCGTAGAAGCGGTTGATGAGGTTGGTGATGGTGGTCTTGCCCGCGCCGGTGGCGCCGACAAAGGCTATCTTCTGGCCGGGTTTGGCCCACATGCTGATGTCGTGCAGCACCAGCTTGCCGGGGTCATAGCCGAAGTCCACGTGGTCGAAGACGACGGAGCCCTGCAGCTTGGTGTAGGTGACTGTGCCGTCGGCCTTGTGCGGGTGCTTCCAGGCCCAGACGTTGGTGCGCTCTTCGCTCTCGTAGATCTCGTCGCCCTCGCCCTCTTTGGCGTTGACGAGCTCTACGTAGCCCTCGTCCTTCTCGGGCGTCTGGTCCATGAGCTCAAATACACGCTGCGCGCCGGCGGCGGCGGTGACGACAAAGTTGACCTGCATGGAGAGCTGGGCTATGGGGTTGGTGAAGCTGCGGTTCAGGCCGATGAAGGCCACGACCGTGCCCAGGGTGATGCCGCCAACACCGTTGATGGCGAGGATGGCGCCGACGATGGCGCAGACGACGTAGCTCAGCCAGCCGATATTGGCGTTGACGGGCATGAGCAGGTTGGCAAAGGTATTGGCCTTGGTGGCGCTCTCGCGCAGGGCTTCATTGACCTCGTGGAATCCGGCCTTTGCCTCTTCCTCGTGGCAGAAGACCTTGACGACCTTCTGTCCGTCCATCATCTCCTCGATGTAGCCGTCGAGCTCGCCGAGGTCGCGCTGCTGCTTGATGTAATACTTGGCGGAGAACTTGGTGAACTGCCCCGTTACGTAGAGCATGAGCACAGCCGTGAGCAGGCTGATGATGGTGAGAATGGGACTCAGGACCACCATGGTTATAAAGGTGGCGATCATGGTGATGGCCGAGTTGATGGTCTGCGGTATGGTCTGGCTCATCAGCTGGCGCAGCGTGTCGACGTCGTTGGTGTAGACGCTCATGATGTCGCCGTGGGCGTGGGTGTCAAAATACTTTATGGGCAGCGCCTCCATGTGCGTGAACAGGTCGTCGCGCAGGGAGCGCATGGTGCCCTGGCCCACGTTGACCATCAGGCGGTTGTAGAGGTACGCGGCCAGCACGCCGGCGGACATGATGCAGATAAGCCTTATAATCTGGTTGAGCAGCTCGGGGAACAGGTCGGCCCCGGTCTTTACCATGGGCTCTATGTAGTCGTCTACCAGAGTCTGCGGGAAGGTGGCGCCGACGACGGAGCAGACAGCGTTGACGACGATGCAGCAGATGACAAGCAGGAAGGTCCACTTGTAGTGCGCGAGCATGTACTTTATTACGCGGTTGAGCAGGGGAAGCGAGCTCTTGATGTGACCGCGGCGTGATTGTTTCTTATCCATGGCTTACTCCTCCTTTCACGCCGGCTGGTCAAAGTCGCCGCCGCCCTTGATCTGGCTCTCGTAGATCTCCTGGTAGATGGCGTTGGACTTCAGCAGGTTGTCGTGCGTGTCAAAGGCGTCGACGCGGCCGTCGTCGAGGACGAGAATGCGGTCGGCGTCCTGCACGCTGGAAATGCGCTGGGCGATGATTATCTTGGTCGTGCCGGGTATGCTCTCGCGGAAAGCGGCTCGGATCCTGGCGTCGGTGGCGGTATCGACGGCGCTGGTGGAGTCGTCGAGTATGAGCACCTTGGGGTTCTTCAGCAGGGCGCGGGCAATGCAGAGCCTCTGCTTCTGGCCGCCGGAGACGTTGTTGCCGCCGCGCTCTATGCGGGTGTTGTAGCCATCGGGGAAGCGGTCGATGAACTCATCGGCGCAGGCGGCCTTGCAGGCGGCGATACACTGCTCCTCCGTAGCGTCAGGGTTACCCCAGCGCAGGTTTTCGAGTATGGTGCCGGAGAAGAGGGTGTTCTTCTGCAGCACGACGGCCACCTGGTTGCGCAGGGAGTCCATATCGTAGTCGCGCACGTCTATGTCGCCGACCTTGACGCTGCCCTCGTTTACGTCGTAGAGGCGGCAGATGAGGTTGACGAGGCTCGACTTGCCCGCGCCGGTGCCGCCGATGACGCCGATGGTCTCGCCGGACTTGATATGCAGGTCGATGTCGGCAAGGGCGTATTTCTCGGAGCCGGTCTTGTAGGCGAAGTTGACGTGGTTGAAGTCGATGTCGCCGTTGGGGACCTCGTGGATGGGGTTCTCGGGGTTGTGCAGGTCGGGGGTCTCGCGCAGGACTTCGCTTATACGGCGGATGCTGGCGAGGGACATGCTTATCATGACCACGATCATGCTCAGCATCATCAGGCTCATGAGCAGGCTCATGATGTAGCTGAAGAGGCTGGTCAGGTCGCCGGTGGTGAGGTTGCCGGCAACGATCAGCTGGGCGCCCAGCCAGCTGACCATGATAATGCAGAAGTAGACGGCGATCATCATGGCCGGGTTGTTGAAGGCGAGCAGGCTCTCGGCCTTGACGGAGAGCTTGTAGAGCATGTCGCTGGCCTTGTTGAACTTCTGCCCCTCATAGCCCTCGCGGACGAAGGCCTTGACCACGCGGATGGCGCCGACGTTCTCCTGCACGCTGGCATTCAGGTCGTCGTAGCGGCGGAAGACCTCGTTGAAGATCTTCAGCGTCACGACCATGATGGCGCCGAGCACCACCACGAGGAAGACCACGGCGATGAGGAAGGTGGGCGCTATCTCCGGGCAGATGTACATGCACATGGCAAAGCTGAAGATGAGGTTCAGCGGCGCGCGCACGGCAACGCGGGTGCACATCATGAAGGCGAGCTGCACGTTGGTGATGTCCGTGGTCATGCGGGTGACCAGGCTGGGCACGGAGAACTTGTCGATGTTGGAGAACGAGAAGGTCTGTACGTTATTATATATAGCTTCGCGCAGGTTTGCCGCGAAGCCGGCGGAGGCGTTGGCCGCGAACTTGCCGGCCAGGGCGCCGAAAACTAGGCTGACGATGGACATGACGACCATCAGCAGGCCGTACCGGAGCACTACCGGCAGGTTGCTTGCCTCCAGGCCGTCGTCAATAATAATGGCCGTTATAAAAGGGAGCAGGATTTCCATGATGACCTCGAGGGCGGTGAGCCCCATGGTCAGGAAGGTGTCCTTCTTATAACGCCCAACCTGCTTTAAGACGGTTTTCAAACTGTTATCCCTCCATATCACAGTCGGTGTTCAGCGCAAGGTTGTGCAGCATCTTCTTCTGCAGGCGGTCGAGCGTCTCCAGCTCCTCCGGCGTGAAATCGCGGTAGATCTGGTTGGGAAGCTCCGCCATGCACTCGTCCATGACAGCGCGCACACGCTCGCCCTTCTCCGTGGCGAAAAGGAGCTTTTTGCGCTCGTCGAGCCTGTACTGCTCCACGCGCACGAAGCCGTTTTCCCTCAGGCGCTTTATGAGCCCGGAGGTCGCGGCCATGGTGTAGCCCGTCTCCCGGTGAATGTCCGTGAGAGACGTGCCCTGTTCCGAGTGCTTCAAAATATACAGCAGCACGCGCGCCTGGATCGGGGTGAGCCCCTGTTCGCTCAGCGCTCTGCTGCCGCGTGTGGATAGCTGCATTCCAATGAACCGGCTGTCCTTTATCATCTCGCCAAGGTCAACATCCATAAGAGTTTTTGCCCCCTTTCTTTAGATGTTAACTATTTGGGCCTTGATATTTATAGCACGTTGCGGCTTGAATGTGAAATTCAAATATGTTATTATCTATAAAACGTTTTTATAGCTTTTCGATATCGTACAAAACGAACAGAAGGGCAGGGGAGTGATTTTGTCTGAATACGACACAGCTTGAATGTTTCCTGGCGGTGGCCAATACATTGAACTTTTCCCGCGCGGCGGAGCAGCTCCGGCTGACCCAGCCGGCGGTCAGCCATCAGATAAATTCGCTGGAGGACGAGCTGGGCGTCAAGCTCTTCCAGCGCACGAGCAAGAGCGTGCGCCTGACGCAGGAGGGGTACCTGTACACGCAGTACGCCGGGGAGATACTGCGCCTCTTCAACGTGTCCAAGGGGCGGCTGCGCGCGACCCGGGAGGAGCAGCAGCGCATCCTGGGCATCGGCTGCCGCAACACCCTTGAGCTGCGTCTGCTGACCGGGGCCCTGAGCAAGCTGAGGAGCGAGGACAAGCGCGGTTTTATCCCCGCGCTGCGCGTGGTGCCGCAGGACTCGCTGGAGAACCTGCTCTATGACGCGGAGATACAGATTATGCCCACCTTCCGCGAGAACGCACCCAAGCGCGCGGCATACCATGAGATGGCACTCTGTACAGTGGTCTGCGCCGTGGCGTCGGACAATCCCGTCGCATCGCGCGCCAGCCTGGGGGTGAAGGACATCTTCGACGCGGGGCGGCTGGCCATATCGCGCCCGAACGCGGCGCCCAGGAGCGTTATAAACGTGCAGAACCAGCTCATCTCGATGCACGACCCGGGCGACATCATCTTCTGCGAGAGCGTGGAGGTGCAGAGCTACGTGGTGGCCTCCGGCTTCGCTGCCGCCGTGCTGGTTGACACGCCGGGCATACGCGTCCCGGGCGTGAGCTATATACCCATAGAGGGGATGGAACCGGTCTCCTACGGAGCGGCCTATATGGCGGAGGAGCTGACCCCGCTGCTGAAGCGTTTCCTGCACATCCTCACGGAACATTCCGCAGCCAGCATTAACGAAGCAACGTGATATAACCCCCCGGGGGGCTTGTGCGGGCGGCACAACCTGCCTATAATGGACAAAAAGCCCCTGAGAGGTGAAAAACGTGAAGAGACTTATACCCATGCTGATGATACTGGCGCTCGTCTTGAGCGCCTGCGGCACGGAAGCGGTCCAGCCCACGGATGCGGCAGGTACCCGTACTGTAACAGACTCCCTCGGCCGCGAGGTCGCGGTGCCGGAGAGCGTGGACGGCATCGTCGTGCTGGGCAACACGCCGCGCATGGCGGCGTATCTGGGCCTGACGGAAATGGTGGTGGGCTACAGCGGCATGGACGCGGACAGCGTCACCCCGCTCACGGCCTACGCCTATGTCACCGCAGACGACTGGGCGGATGTGCCCGTGGTGGGTACGGATTCTCGCGGCAACACGTCGTATAACTCGGAGGAGATAATCCTCACTGGAGCGGACGTCATCTTCTGCACGGCTACCAGCGATGTCGCCGATCAGCTGCAGCGGGAGACGGGCATACCTGTGGTGGCCGTGAGCCAGGGCACGCTCTTCGGCGAGGACTTTGAGCAGTCGCTCTCCATCATGGCGGAGGTCTGCGGCGTCAGTGAACGGGCCCAGGCCATCTCCGACTATGTGGACGCGTGCTTTGCCGAGCTGGCCGACCTCACCGGGGATATCCCCGAGAGCGAGCGGCGCACGGTGCTCAGCGCCGCTGCCACCTTCCGTGGTACGCACGGCATAGAGGGCATCCGCGTATATGACCCGGTCATGCTGAGCGTTAACGCGCTCAACCTGGCCGATGAGGCCGACGGCGGCGGGGAGTACACCTCCTATACCGTGGACAAGGAGCAGATTGTGGTCTGGAACCCCGAGTACATCTTCCTGGACAGCGGCGGAGTGCCGCTGGTGAGGCAGGACTACGCCGAGCACCCGGCCTATTACGCCGAGCTGGACGCCTTCCAGAACGGGCGCATCTACCAGTACCCGAGCTCTACGAGCTACTATGACAACATGGAGATAAGCCTGGCCAACTGCTACTATGTCGGCAGCGTCCTCTACCCCGAAGCGTTTGCAGACGTGGACTTCGAGGCCAAGGCGAGCGAGATTTTCGACTTCTTCCTGGGCGAGCCGGACTACCTGGCGGAGCTGGAGGCTTACGGCGCCTTCTACGGCGCGGTGGACGTGAGCGCCGATGCGTAAGCTGACTCATCCCGGATACGAGGGCCTGCAGCGCAAAAAGCTGCTGGCCCTCCTCGTCACGCTTGTGCTGCTCGCCATAGCGGTTGTAATATCCGCGGGGACGGGCTCCATCAGGCTCACGCCCTGGGAGGTCATCTCCACCCTATTCGGCGGCGGGGACAGCCTCTCGCGCGTGGCGCTCTTTGAAAACCGCCTGCCGCGCACGGTGGCGGCCATACTGGTGGGCTCGGCGCTGGGCATGTCCGGCGCGGTCATGCAGTGCGTGCTCAATAACCCCCTGGCCAGCGCCTCCACGCTGGGCGTGAGCCAGGGCGCGGCCTTCGGCGCGGCGGTGGGCATCATCGTTTTCGGCGGCGGGGTCACGGCCACGGGCGGGGCCTATGCCGTGCAGATAGACAACCCTTACATAGTCACCCTCTTCGCCTTTGTCTGCGGCAGCGCGTCCACGGCGGTCATCGTGGCCATATCGAGGATGCGGCGTGATCTGGGCCCCGGCGCGCTGGTGCTCGCGGGCGTGGCGCTGAGCAGCCTCTTTACCGGCGGGAGCACGCTGCTGCAATACTTCGCCGACGACACACAGCTCGGCGCGGTGGTATTCTGGACCTTCGGCGACCTCGGCAGCACCAACTGGCACGAGCTCGCGCTGCTGCTGGCAGTGGATGCGGCCGCGCTGGTGTACTTCCTGCTCAAGCGCTGGGACTATAACGCCATACACTCCGGCAGCGACACCGCCGCCAGCCTCGGCGTGAACGTGCGCACCGTCACGCTGGTGAGCATGGCCGTATGTACGGTGGCGAGCGCGCTGGCCGTGTCCTTCGTGGGCATAATCAGTTTTATCGGCCTGGTGGCGCCGCACGCAATGCGCCGCTTCGTGGGCGACGACTACCGCTGGCTGCTGCCTTGCAGCGCGGCGGGCGGCGCGCTGCTGCTCATCCTGGCCGACCTGGTGAGCCGCACGTTGATAGCTCCGACCATACTGCCTGTGGGCGCGATCACGAGCTTCCTCGGCGCGCCGGTATTCCTCTACCTGCTGCTGAAAGGGGGTGCGCGCCGTGCTTGAGACACGCGACATGCGCTTCGGCTATACCAGCGAGCGCAGGATTCTCGACGGGGTGAGCTTTGAGAGCGCCGCGGGGGAAGTGGTGGCCGTGCTGGGCAATAACGGTGCGGGCAAGAGCACGCTGATAAAATGCATGGACCGAATCCTAACGCCTGAGACCGGGGCGGTGCTGGTGGACGGGACGGATCTGCTGTCGCTGACCCGCCGCGAGCACGCCAGGTGCGCCGCTTACGTCCCGCAGACGCCGCCCAAGGGCAGCCTGACCGTCTTTGACGCCGTGCTGCTGGGCCGACGGCCCTACATCACCTGGGACGCCACGGCGCACGACAAGGAGGTGGTGGACGAGGCGCTGGAGCTGCTGCGCCTGAAGGACTACGCCCTGCGCCGTGTGGATGAGCTCTCCGGCGGGGAACAGCAAAAGGTGGCCATCGCCCGGGCCCTGGCCCAGGAACCGGACCTGCTGCTGCTCGACGAGCCTACCAGCTCCCTCGACCCGCGCAACCAGCACGAGACCATGCAGACCGTGCGCCGCATCGCGGCAGAGAAAGGGATCACCGCCGTGGTAATCCTGCACGACCTCAACCTGGCCATACGCTACTGCGACAAGTTCCTGTTCCTGAAGGACTCGGAGGTGTTCGCCTGCGGCGGGCGCGAGGTCATGACCGCCGAGAACATCGAGGAGGTCTACCGTATGCATGTGCACATACTCGAATACATGGGTATCCCCGTGGTGATACCTTTCCCGGATATCAAGCTTTGAGGTGAGAAGAATGAAAAATGCGACCTGGGCTGACTGTGCGGCCTTCCACGGCCACGAGTGCGGCGGCCTGACCATCGGGTACAAGGCGGCGCTGTACGCCATCGAACTGCTGGACCTGAAGTTCTCCGGAGATGAGGAGGTCTGCTGCATCTGCGAAAACGACGCCTGCGGTGTGGACGCCATCCAGGTGATGCTCGGGTGCAGCGCGGGCAAGGGCAACCTGATGTTCCACCTGACCGGCAAGCAGGCCTTCAGCTTCTACGAGCGCGCGAGCGGCAGGAGCGTGCGCCTTGTGCTGCGGTCCCGGCCGGAGGGTATGAGCCGCGCCGAGAGCTTTGCCTATTATCAGGGCCGCGAGCCGCGCGAGCTCTTTGACGTGAAGCCGGTGCAGATGCCCCTGCCCGAAGGGGCAAGGCTGTTCGGCAACTGCGTCTGCTCCGTCTGCGGCGAGGAGTTCGCCGAACCCTACGCCCACCTGGTAAACAATAACCCCGTGTGCCGCGACTGCTATAAAGGCTATACCCGCTACGACGTGTAAAGCGCGCATACCAGGCGGGTACACGGATAAAACTGCTGTGTTGACAGTATAGAAAGCCCGGCGGGCATATGCCCGCTGGGCTTTTCCTATATAGGTGAATTAAACTATCAAGCGCAACAGTATAGGGAAATAAAAGAGTTCATACAGTCCCATATGGTAGAATGTAGTAACCACACAGCCAAAGCACCAGGAGAGGCATGTATGCACTACCATTCTTTTCCACACTTAAAAAGGAAGAGTTGTACCGCGGGCACTACACGTCCGAAGCGGATCTGATGCACGGCATACAACGCTATATGGTTTTCTACAACACCGAACGCCCGCACTCCACTCTAAACTATCTGACGCCAGAGAAAAGGGAACAGGAGTTTTGGAAACAAAAGCGAGAATCCTCAGATGAATGAGAATCCCCGGTTCGGAAGAGTTCAGACTTTAGTTTTTGCAAAGAGGTTTTCTCCGTTTTGCTTTTTCGAGTCTCATTTCATTTCGAGGAAGCAAAAGCGCAAAAATCGCGCAACTCCTCGGTTTCTTGACATAAAAAAGAGGCCGAAACTTGGATGTCTCATTTTCGAGTTCCAAATTTCGACCTCTATTCATAGTGGAGCGGGTGAAGGGAATCGAACCCTCGTGTTCAGCTTGGGAAGCTGACGTTCTGCCATTGAACTACACCCGCGTGCCCGAGTATTATAGCACATCTTTCCCGGGCTTGCAAGTGATATTTACTCGGACATTTTGGCGATTACCGCGTCGGCGAACTCGCTGGTGCCCAGGCTGCCTCCGAGGTCATAGGTGACCTGTTCACCGCAGGAGAGCAGCGCCAGCACGGCGCGCTCTATCCTGTCCGCCGCGGCCTGTTCGCCCAGGTGGCGCAGCATCATGACGGCGGAGAGTATGAGCGCGGTGGGGTTGGCGTCATTTTTGCCGGCGTGCTTGGGCGCGCTGCCGTGCACGGCCTCGAAGATGGCGGTGTCCCGTCCTATGTTCGCGCTGGGGGCGAGGCCGAGCCCGCCTACCAGCCCGGCGCAGAGGTCGCTGACTATGTCGCCGTACAGGTTGGGCAGCACCAGCACGTCAAAGGTCTCCGGGTGCTGCACGAGCTGCATGCACAGCGCGTCTATGATCCGGTCCTCGAACTCGATCTGCGGGTACTCCGCCGCCACGCCGCGGCAGACTTCCAGGAACAGGCCGTCGGTGCACTTCATGATGTTGGCTTTGTGTACGCAGGTGACCTTCCTGCGGCCGTTCTTCACCGCGTACTCAAAGGCGTAGCGCGCTATGCGCTCGCTGCCCGCGCGGGTGATGAGCTTGATGCTCTCGGCTGCCACGTCGCCTATCATGTGCTCGATGCCGGCGTACAGGTCCTCGGTGTTCTCGCGCACGACAACGAGATCCACGTCATCGTAGCGGCTGGCAACGCCCTTGAAGGTGCGCGCCGGGCGCACGTTGGCATAGAGGTCAAACTCCTTCCGCAGCGCGACGTTCACACTGCGGAAGCCGACACCCACGGGCGTGGTGATGGGGCCCTTGAGCGCCACGCCGTCGGCGCGGACGCTGTCCAGCACGTGCTGGGGCAGGGGAGTGCCGTACTTCTCCATCTGGCTCTCGCCGGCGTCCACCACGTGCCAGTTTATCCCGGCGCCGGAGGCGTCCACCACGCGGCGGGCGGCGAGGGCGACCTCGGGGCCGATGCCGTCGCCGGGTATAAGGGTTACGTTATGTGCCATTGTTCAGTCCTCCCTGTGCTCCCTGGTGTAATTGAGCAGGCCGCCGGCCAGCAGTATGTCGCGCTGGCGGGCCGTGATGTCAAGCTTCATCTCTATGGTGCTGCCGCCGACGCTCACGGTAACGGCCTTGCCCTCGGCCGCGGCGGCTATCTGAGCGGGGACGTTCTCGATGACTATTTCATCGCCCTGCTGGGCGGCGTCGTAGTCGGCGTCGTTTAAGAATTCCAGGGGCAGGATGCCGTTATTCATCAGGTTGGCGCGGTGGATGCGGGCAAAGCTCTTGGCCAGCACGGCCTTCACGCCCAGATAGAGCGGGGCCAGCGCGGCGTGCTCGCGGCTGGAGCCCTGGCCGTAGTTGCCGCCGCCGACGATGAAACCGCCCTTGGCCTTTTTGGCGCGCTTGGCAAAGGTCTCGTCGCAGGGGGAGAGGCAGAACTCGCTGAGATAGGGCACGTTGGAGCGGAAGGGCAGGAGCTTGGCGTTGGAGGGCATGATGTGGTCGGTGGTGATGTTGTCGCCGAGCTTTATCAGCGCCTCGCCCTTGAGCGTCTCCGCGGGCGGCACAGCCTGCGGGAAGGGCTTTATATTCGGGCCGCGCACGACCTCGACATCGCTGCCGTCCCTGGGCGGGGTTATGAGCATGCCGTCGTCGATGTCGAAGTGCTCGGGCACGTCGTAGGGCGGCTCGCCGGAGAAGGTCTCCGGGTCGGTGAGCACGCCGGTGACGGCGGACACGGCGGCCGTCTCAGGGCTGACGAGGTACACGCTCGCGCTGGGGGTGCCGCTGCGTCCGTAGAAGTTGCGGTTGAAAGTGCGCAGGCTGACGGCGTTGGTGGCCGGGGCCTGGCCCATGCCGATGCAGGGCCCGCAGGCGCACTCGAGTATCCTCGCGCCCGCCGCCACCAGCTTGGCCAGAGCGCCGTTGAGGGCCAGAGCCTTGAGCACCTGGCGCGAGCCCGGGGAGATGGTCAGGCTGACATTGGGGGCCACGTGCTTGCCGTCAAGGATGCCGGCCACGCGCATGAGGTCGCAGAAGCTGGAGTTGGTGCAGCTGCCGATGCAGACCTGATCGACCTTGATGCCGGCGATATTGGAGATCTCCGTCACGTTGTCGGGGGAGTGAGGCTGTGCGGCCAGCGGATGGAGGGAACTGAGGTCGACGACTATCTCCTCGTCGTACTCGGCGTCCGGGTCGGCCTCCAGCCGCACCCACTGGCCGGCGCGGCCGCGGGCGGAGAAGAACTCGCGCGTGCGCTCGTCGCTGGGGAAGACGGTGGTCGTGGCGCCGAGCTCGGCGCCCATATTGGCGATGGTGGCGCGGTTGGGCACGGAGAGGGTCTTGACGCCGGGGCCGCCGTACTCCATGACCTTGCCCACGCCGCCCTTGACGCTCAGCCTGCGCAGGACTTCCAGAATGACGTCCTTGGCTGAGACCATGGGGTGCAGCTCGCCGGTCAGCACCACGTGACACACCTTGGGCATGGTGAGGTAGTACGCCCCGCCGCCCATGGCGACCGCCACGTCGAGCCCGCCCGCGCCGATGGCCAGCATGCCGGCCGCGCCGCAGGTGGGGGTGTGGCTGTCCGAGCCGAGCAGGGTCTGGCCGGGGATGGAGAAGCGCTCCAGCTGGACCTGGTGGCAGATACCGTTGCCGGGACGGGAGAACCAGATGCCGTGCCTGGCGGCGACGGTCTGGATGTACTTGTGGTCGTCGGCGTTCTCCGCGCCGGACTGGAGCATGTTGTGGTCTATGTAGGCGACGCTCCGCTTGGTCTTCACCTTGTCTATGCCCATGGCCTCGAACTGGAGGTAGGCCATGGTGCCGGTAGAGTCCTGGGTCAGGGTCTGGTCTATGCGTATGGCGATCTCGCTGCCCGGCGTCATGTCGCCGTGCACCAGGTGGCTGGATATGAGCTTCTGCGTTATGTTCATGAGTTCTTCCCCTCCATGTATTTATTGTATTCCCGCTCCAGCTCGGCGTCGCCTATATTGGTGACGCGGCCGGACTCGTACTGGGCGTCCACCCACTCGCGCAGGTGCGTCACGGCCTCGTCGTGCTTGGAGACCTCGCGGCCGAGACGGCGCGAGAGCCAGACGGCGATGCCCGCCGCGCCTGAGTTGCGGGAGATGCCCACCTTGGGCGGGCTCTTGAGTATTCTGGTGGTGTCGAAGATGTTGTATATCTCCTCGTCCTTGAGCAGGCCGTCGGCGTGGATGCCGGCCTGGGTGGTGTTGAAGTTCTCGCCCACGAACGGGGTGTTGGGCGGGATGCGGTAGCCGATGACGTTCTCGTAGTAGTCGGCGATGTCGCGGATCACTGTCGGGTCCATGCCGTCGAGCGTGCCGCGGATCTGGGCGTACTCCATTACCATGGCCTCCAGGGGTGTGTTGCCGGTGCGCTCGCCTATGCCGAGCAGGGAGCAGTTGACGCTGGCGGCGCCGTAGAGCCAGGCGGTGGCGGAGTTGACGACGGCTTTGTAGAAGTCGTTGTGGCCGTGCCACTCCAGCTGCCCGGCCTCAAAGCCGCCGTAGTTGCGCAGGCCGTAGATGATGCCGGCCACGCTGCGCGGCATGCTGGCGCCGGGATAGGGGACGCCGTAGCCCATGGTGTCGCAGGCGCGTATCTTGATGGGGATGCCGCTCTCGTCAGCCAGGTCGTGTATCTCGTGCGCGAAGGGGACGACGAAGCCGTAGAAGTCCGCCCGCGTGATGTCCTCAAAGTGGCAGCGGGGATAGATGCCGGCGTCCAATGCGTCCTTGATGACGCCCAGATACATGTCGGCGGCCTGGCGGCGGGTCATCTTGAGCTTCTTGTATATATGGTAGTCCGAGCAGCTGACCAGGATGCCGCACTCGCGCAGCCCGAGATCGCGCGCGAGCCGGAAGTCCTGCTTGCTGGCGCGTATCCAGCCGGTTATCTCCGGGAACTCGTAGCCGAGGTCGCGGCACATGTCCAGCGCTTTGCGGTCGCGCTCGCTGTAGAGGAAGAACTCCGTCTGGCGGATAATGCCCTTGGGCCCGCCCAGCTTGTGCAGCATGCTGAACAGATCCCGGATCTGCTCCGGTTCATACGGCGCGCGGCTCTGCTGCCCGTCGCGGAAGGTGGTGTCCGTTATCCATATCTGCTCCGGCGGGTTCGCCGGGGTCAGGCGGAAGTTGAACGTGCACTTCGGCACCTCTTCATATGGGAACATATCCCGGTAGAGGTTTCCGTCCTCGCGGTCCTGGAGCGTATATTTATACTCGCATTCCATCAAAACATTCTTTTTGTCGTTGAAAGCTATCATTAAAGCGCCGCGCCTCCTTCAGCTCCCGGACAGCCGCCTGCTTAAATTTGGTCAAATTGCTGCCCGTGCTTTCCTTATGCGCTATTATACGACGCCAAAATGAAATTTGCAATAGCCAATTTTGCAAATTTCACGCCATGTTGCCGCAGGTGGCGCTTAATTATGCAATTTAAGATTCTTTATCTTGCAATATCACGTGCCAAAAGCCGATATGTTAGCCTCTTTTTGTTGAATAAGCATACACGCAGGCCGGACAGGACATGAAAAACCGCCGGCCTGGAGGGAGGCCGGCGGCCGGACAAGGCGCGCCCAACCCGGAGGGAAACGCCTCAGTCCCGTTTTTGGTGGCGGCGGTGATGAGGCCGGGCCCGCCGCGGCCCGAAAAAGCAAAGGGCGCCTTTTGCCCGTCCGGGCAAGGCGCCGTGCCACGTAATGATTTCTCTGGCGGTAAACGCAGCTGTTACATCAATGCCCGTGCGTCAAAAACTATTGCCCAAAGAAGGTATTCAACGAATTTTGCCCCGCGGGAGACGGTGCAAAACCGGCTACAGACGGCAATGTGCTCCATCTGAAGAGCATCTTTATTGAATAAAGAATACCAGAAACTTGTGCCGCGGTCAACCCGGAGCGTAAAATTCTACCTTTTATACAATAAGCCTTTAGCTGTTTTACCTGCGAAAGCGCGTGTTTCGTCCTTTTGGTGTCGTGAAAAGTGCGAAACAGACGACATGACAGCGAGCATGTGTTGTGAATAAAATACGGCAGAGAGAGCGGGGCGGGGAGCATGGCCGGGAGATAAAACACCGCCGCGGACGATGCGGCGTCCGCGGCGGAAATATGCATATGCGGCGGCTCAGAGCAGCATTATGCCGGCCTTTTCGCAGGACTCGACCGTCTCCTGGTCCCAGGTGGAGCACTGGACCTCGCCGATGTGGGCCTTGCCCAGCATGAGCATGGAAATGCGCGACTGGCCGATGCCGCCGCCGATGGAGAGGGGCAGCTCGCCGTTGAGGAGCATCCTGTGGTAGTAGAGCCCGCGGCGGTCGTCACAGCCGGAGGCGGTGAGCTGACGGTCCAGGGCGGCGGGATCGACGCGGATGCCCATGCTGGAGAGCTCGAAGGCGCACCCGAGCACCGGGTTCCATACGATGATGTCGCCGTTGAGAGACCAGTCGTCGTAGTCGGGGGAGCGGCCGTCGTGTTTTTTCCCGCTGCGCAGCGGAGCACCGATGCCTATTATAAAGGTGGTGGGATGCTCTTTGACATAGGCGTTCTCGCGCTGCTTGGGGGTGAGCTCCGGCCAGCGGTCCTCCAGCTCCTGGCTGGTGACAAAGCTCACGCGGCGGTCAATCTCCGGCAGGGTGCAGAGGGAGGGGTACATGGCCCGCATGGTGGCCTGAGTGTCGCACAGGGCGCCGACGATGTCCATGACGGTGCTCTTGAGGTAGTCCAGGCTGCGGTTCTCGGGCAGGATGACCTTCTCCCAGTCCCACTGGTCAACGTAGACGCTGTGCAGGTTGTCGAGCTCGTCCTCGTCGCGGCGGATGGCGTTCATGTCCGCGTATATGCCCTTGCCCGGGTAGAGCTCGTAGCGCTTGAGCGCGAGGCGCTTCCACTTGGCGAGGGACTGCACCACCTGGCAGTGCACGCCGGTGTGCGCGATCTCGAAATCAACGGGGCGCTCGTAGCCGTTGAGGTTGTCGTTTATGCCGCTGCCGCCGTCCACAAAGAGGGGGGCGGAGACGCGCATGAGGTTGAGCGCGCCGGCAAAATTGTCCTCAAAGAGGCGCTTCATGAGTCCGATGGCCTTCTGGGTGTCGTAAACCGAGAGAATGCTCCTGTAGCCTTCAGGTATGCGGGTGTTCATTCGTCAATCTTCCCATCTGTCAGAATTTCTGTTATACGCTGGTAGACGCCCTCCGCGTCCGTGCGGAAGGCCTTTTCCATGGCCGCGGCCGTGCCCTCGTCGGGGGCCAGCAGGCTCAGGGCCATGACCTCGCCCTTGCCGTCCGAGAGCTTGAGGCGCACGGTGACCCCGCCGCCGGGCGAGGGCTCGTGCACGGCCTCGATCATGGCATCGCGCCGCATCCTGGCCGCCACCGGCTCTATGAGGCGGTCGGCCTTGCGCCGCACGGAGTACGGCAGGCTGGTCTCGGCGGCCTCGCCGTTGGCGCTGCCCTTTTCGGTGATCATGTACCGCTCGCCGTCGAGCGCCTCCACGTGGCCGGTATCGACCAGTCCGGCAAGGCAGTCGGCGTAGTCAAACCAGCTCACGCCGTTGTCAAACGAGCAGAGGTCGGAGAGGGTCTGGGCGTCCACCGGGCGGGGCAGGCGGCGCAGCACGTAAAGTATGAGTATTTTGGTGTCAAGTTCGCCGTGAATAAAGCCGAAATTGTCCATGGTTCCCCCTCCTGCGCGGCACGGGATGTCTGTCAACTCAAATATTATATCACACCACCGTGCCGGGCACAATTATTTCTTTTCGCACAACGCCCGGCGCGGGCGCATAGACTGTGTTGAAGCCAGACTTCTAATTCATCGCAAGGAGGAAACTGACATGGCAGACACTGTCATGACCGGTTCGACGGAAGCCTCGTCCTGCATCCGCGAAGCCGTATGCATACACACGAGAAAGATATTCGACAGCTGCAGAAGTAAAGACTGCATTGAGGACCTGCGCGTTTATCCCACCACGGGGTCACAGGTTTACATAGACAGCGCCCTCTCGGTGCGGGCCAAGAGCGCGGAGCTGCTCTACGCCGACGTGAACGTCGAGGCGATCACCTTCAACAACGGGTACTACACCATCGACATCACCTACTACTACCGCATCACCGGCGAGACCTCGCCCGGCGGCAACACCATCACCGGCCTGGCCATTTTCACCAAGCGCGTGATGCTCTGCGGCGGCGTGGGGACGGCAAAGACCTTCTCCTCCGACCCCATGGCCCTGGCAGGCGAGGCCGACGGGCTGCCCATCGCCTCCGTGGAGGCCGTGGACCCCATCGCGCTGTACCTCAAGCTGGTGGACACCGCCCAGTGCGTCTGCCCGGAGACGCAGCAGCCGGACATTCCCGCCTACATCCTGGCCCGCTTCGGCGACACCATCGTCACCACGGACACGGCCAAGCGGCTCTACGTCACTCTCGGCCAGTTCACCATAGTGCGCCTGGAGCGGGACACCCAGCTGCTCATCCCGGCCTACGACTACTGCATCCCCGAGAAGGACTGCCCGGGCGGCTCCTGCCAGGACGATCCATGCACCATCTTCTCGCAGATACGCTTCCCCGTGGAGGAGTTCTTCCCCCAGGACTGCGCGGCAGACGACTGCAGCTGCAGCTCGTGAACACCGGCGCCCCCGGAGGCAGCTCCGGGGGCGAATCGGCGTGTGCGCAGTAAGCGGCCGAGGCTCACAGGCGCCTGTTTGTGCAGCCGCCGCATAACAGACCCGGGGCCGGATTGCACAGGGCGGCGGGCGGCAATGTTTCAGTTCGTTTACAAACGGCGCGGGGCCCTTGCGTATGCGCTCCGGCGGTGCTATGATAGGGCCATCAAGGCTGAAAAGGGTGAAAAGATGTACAATACTTCCTGCAAATAAACAACAGGTGCGCCTGGCGCGCCCATTGCAGGAAGGTTATATCTGTGCGCACCGGCCGGGGCGCCCGTATTGGCGGGACCGGCGGTGTCAGTGTCGCGGGAAGATGGCCCTCCTGCGGCATTTTTTCTTTTTCGGAGGTGCGCATATGTCTATAATCAAGATAGAAGATCTGACTTTTGCCTATCCCGGCAGTGCGGAAAACGTTTTTGAGGGCCTGAACCTGACGCTGGACAGCAGCTGGCGCCTGGGCCTGGTGGGCCGCAACGGGAGGGGCAAGACCACCCTGCTGCGCCTGCTCATGGGCGGGTACGGCTATTCGGGACGCATAATAAGCTCCGTGGGGTACAGCTACTTCCCCTGCCCGGTGGCGGACGGGACGCGGCCGCTCACGGAGGTGCTGCGCGGGGTGTGCCCGCAGGCGGAGGACTGGGAGCTCGAGCGCGAGCTGGGGCTGCTGGGAGTGGACGAGAGCGCGCTGGAGCGACCGTTTGAGACGCTCTCCAACGGCGAGCGCACCAAGGCGCTGCTCGCGGCGCTCTTCCTCGACGGCGGGAGTTTCCCGCTCATAGACGAGCCGACCAACCATCTGGACGCCGCCGGGCGGCGGCGCGTGGCGAAATACCTGAGCGGCAAGCGCGGCTTCATCCTCGTCTCGCACGACCGCAGCTTCCTGGACGGCTGCGTTGACCACATACTCTCGCTCAACCGCTCCGGCGTGGAGGTGCGCAGCGGCAGCTTTTCCGCCTGGATGGCGGATTTCGAGGCCAGGCAGGAAGCGGAGCTGGCCCTCAACGGGCGGCTCAGGAAGGATATAGACCGCCTGAAGCGCTCTGCAGCGCGCACGTCGGAGTGGTCAGACCGGGTGGAGGCCTCCAAGAAGGGCGCGGCCGACAAGGGCTACGTGGGCCACAGGGCTGCCAAGATGATGAAGCGCTCCAAGGCCATAGAGGCGCGGCAGACGCAGGCCGCGGAGCGCAAGGCCGCGCTGCTCAAGGACGTGGAGAGCGCCGAGGAGCTGAAGCTCTCGCCCCTCGTGTACAGGGCGGAGACCCTGGCCTCGTTCGCGGAGGTTTCGGTCGCCTACGGCGGGCGCAGGGTGTGCGCCCCGGTGAGCTTCGAGGTAAGGCGCGGCGACCGGGTGGCGCTCTCGGGCGGCAACGGCAGCGGCAAGAGCAGCCTCATAAAGCTGCTGCTGGGGGAGGACATCCCGCACGGCGGCACGGTGCGGGCCGGTTCCGGCCTGGCCATATCCTATGTGCCGCAGGACGCCTCCCGCCTGTCCGGCAGCCTGGCGGACTACGCCCGCGAAAAGGGCATAGACGAGAGCCTCTTCAAGGCCATACTGCGCAAGCTGGACTTTGAGCGCAGCCAGCTGGGCCGGGACATGCGCGAGCTCTCGGCCGGGCAGAAGAAAAAGGTGCTCCTGGCCGGCAGCCTCTGCGAGAGGGCCCACCTCTATGTCTGGGACGAGCCGCTGAACTTCATCGACCTCTACTCCCGCATACAGCTCGAGCGGCTCATATGCGCCGTCAAACCAACTATGGTGTTTGTGGAGCATGACAGCGCCTTTCGCGCCTCTGTGGCTACAAAAGTGGTGGAACTGAGCAGGTGAAAAGGTTGAATTAAAGATATGGTGGGGGCAATAAGAGGGACGCCGGTTTTCCGCCGGCGCCCCTCTGCGCGCTTGTCAGCTTTATTTGGTCAGATCCCTGTAGGCGGGCAGCTGCTCGCGGAACAGCTCGCGCAGCTCGCCGAGGTCGCCCTGCACCAGGTCGCGCTTCTGCAGCACCGTCACGAGCGGGCCGTAGATGAGCATGAACGTGTCGCGCGTCTCCAGGGCGGCGTAGAACTCCGTGAAGGGGACATAGCTGCGGCTGGTCTTCATGCCCTCGCTGTAGAAGCTTATCCTGATGTCGTCCTCGGCGCGGAACTCGTCCTTGCCCTGGAGCAGCTTGGAGGCGGCCTTGTCATAGGCGCCCTGCCTGGCTGCGCGCACGGGATGGGTGCCCAGCGGGCCCTTGTGTTTCCACAGGAAGGGGTACTTGGCGCGGGAGACTATCTCGTTGCGCAGCTCCAGAGCACGGCTCACCTGCGGGTGCAGCTTGGACGTGTTGTACGCGGTGAGGCGGAACACAAACCTCGGCTCGCTCATTTGGCGCCCTCCACGGGTTCGATGAGGATGACGTTGTGCGTCAGGTCCACGCTCCTGAGCGTGCCGGGCACCATCTTCCTGGCCCCGAGCATGTCCGTAAGCGTGACGACGCCGTCCTCCACCGAGATGCCGGATACGTAATTCATGAGCGGCCTGCGCTCGCCGCCGACAAGTTCAAAAGCATCGGAAAGGCACATGCCTTCAGTCCCCCTCTCCCTTTACCAGCCGGAGGGCCTCCTCCAGCTTGTCGTTGCAGTGCCCGAAATAGTGCACCGCGTCGCCGACCAGATTGGCCGCCTCGTGCCGGCCCTGGGCCTCCAGCGCGTGGGCGATGTTGTGCAGCTCGTCAGCGTGGCTGCGGTTGTGGTCGAGCATATAGCTCATCAGCGCGAGCGTCTGCTCGGCGCTCAGTTCCGGCGCGCCTTCATGCGTGTGCTCGTGGTGGCAGGCGTGTTCGTGCGCGTGCTCGTGCCCGGAGGAGTCAAAATGCAGGAGCGTTTTTGTGTGGAGCATGGTATCCCTCCTTTTTTGGGTTCATTATACAGCGTGTCCGGCGTATAATCAAGCGTGTAAACGCCGCATGGGGGCGTTGTGTCGGGAAAGTAGTTCAGGAATTTGAAACAAACGACAAAAATATTTCTCAATGTCCGCTATTTATCTTGTAAAATGTCTGAAAATATGCTAAGCTTTTGTCAAGCGTTCCAGGCTCTTTAAAGCAAAGGGGGGCTGCGTATGAATGAACGCAAAGCCAGGATAATTGCGCTCGCCGGCAAGGGCGGGGTGGGGAAGACCTCGCTCGCCGCGACGATAGTGAGAGTGCTGACGGAGGACCGCCCCGGCAGCCGCGTGCTTGCCATAGACGCCGACCCGGCGGTGGGTCTCTCCACCGCGCTGGGCATAACCGTCACCAGCACGCTCGACGATATACGCCGCGCCGTCATAAAGAGCGCGGAGGACGGCCGCCCGCGCGAGGCCATAGAGATGCTCAACGAGTCGCGCTTCCGCATCTTTGACACCATGGTGGAGACGAACGGCTTCTCCTTCCTTGCCATAGGCCGCCCGGAGAACGAGGGCTGCTACTGCAGCGTGAACGCCTACCTGAAGGAGGTCGTCGGCATGCTGGCCAACGACTTCGACTACGTGGTCATAGACGGCGAGGCGGGCATAGAGCAGATACAGCGCCGCGTGATGGAGAAGGTCAGCCACCTGATCCTCATCTCCGACCAGAGCCGCAAGGGCACGCATGTGGCCGAGACCATCAAGGAGGTCGCCGACGAGCTGGTGATGTACGACCGCATAGGCGCCATAATAAACCGCGTCACCAACCCGGAGCTCAACCGGTACATAGCGATTAAGGACGTGGAGATACTGGCCTTCATCCCCGCGGACGAGCAGCAGGCGGCCAACGACATCCAGGGCAGGAGCGTGTTCGAACTGCCCGAAGACAGCAAAGTGCTTTACGGAGTGAGGGAAGCGCTCCGCAAAATAGAGATCTTATAAGAGAGGTGTGAACATTTGAAGGACTTAAAGCATTTAATCTACTTTGAGAACCTCCTGGAGAATGCCAACAACGAACTCGTAAGGCAGGCTCAGGAGGAAGGTATGCTTGCCTTGGGCTACACCTGCTATCACATGCCCGAGGTGCTGCTCAATGTAGACAACTGCTTCTCGGTGAGGATGCGCGCCCCCAACACGGGCAGCATAGACGTGGCCTCGTACTACATGTCGAACTACACCTGCGAGTACTGCCGCGCCCTGCTCGAGCGCGCCATCGAGGGCGGCTACAACTTCCTGGACGGCCTCTGCGGCGTGGACGCCTGCGCCCAGATGAACCGCTGCATGGAGAACATTGAGCTGCTCAAGTGCGTTGACAAGCCCAACTTCTTCGTCACCCACGCGGACATTCCCTACAAGTACACCGACTACACGCTGGACCACTACGTAGTGCAGATGCAGAACCGCGTCCTCAACACCATGCACGAGAAGCTGGGCGTGGACATCTCCGACGCCGCCCTGCGCGAGGCCGTCCAGCGCCACAACGAGGTATGTAAGGTGATGACCGAGATAAGCGAGCTCCGCAAACTCGCCAATCCCCCCATCACCGGCTACGAGTTCCACATCATCAACATGGTCAGCTATGTCTGCCCGCAGAAGCTGATACTGCCCTATCTGAAGGAGACCCTGGAGGAGATAAAGAAGCGCAAGCCCGACCCCAAGCCCTGGTACCGCTGCCGCGTGGGCATCGTCGGGAGCGAGGTGGACGACCCGAACCTCACCAGGATGCTGGAGGAGGCCGGCGCCTTCATCTGCTTCGACCGCTTCTGCTTCGGCATGTTCCCCGGCCGCGAGGTCATAGAGCTCAATGACGACGAGCCCGCCCTCAGGCAGATCTGCCGCCACTATCTCATCACAAGCGAGTGCCCGCGCTTCATGTCCAACGAGAAGATAGAGCAGCGCCGCGTCACCGCCGACGCCCTCGCCCGCGAGTTCGACGCCGACGGCATCATCTACGAGAACGTCAAGTTCTGCGACTTCTGGGGCTTTGAGCGCGCTCTGGCCAGCCACATACAGTTTGAGGAATACGGCCACCCCGTGCTCACTATAGACCGCCCGTACAACGCCAAGACGTCGGGCCAGCTCCGCACCCGCTTCCAGGCCTTCGTGGAGTCTCTGGAAATCAAACGCATCCAGCAGGGCAAGGAGGTCAAGTAAGATGCTGAAGAACAACATTAAATGGCTCAAGAAGAACCTGCCCGGCGACCTCAAGATATGGAAAGAGCTCATTAGCGAGATCGACTGGAAGGACTTCAAGGACAAACAGGTCAACAAGCTCAAGCTGGATAAGCAGCGCGTGAAGGAGGAGTTCAGCGACTTCATGGCCCTGCCCGCTAAGGAGAAGTGGGACCGCGTGGTCAACGGCGAGCGCCAGCTGGGCCGCCTCTACCAGAAGGGCTCCATAGCCTTCACCCGCCGCGAGTGGAAGGGCGTTGAGAGCACGGCCCGCGACTTCCAGAACTGGCTCATCATCTGGCGCGACATGATAAAGATGGTCATGCGCGACCCGATGAGCATCATGCTGGGCCTCTTCGAGTACCGCTGGTTCAGCTCCTACCTGGCCTGCCCGGCCTTCCTGGACCGCAACACCCTCGGCTACCGCGGCAGGGCGGTCACCATGAACCGGCTGCTGCTGGCCGACGTGTACCGCTACACCGAGAACTGCGTCGCCAACCTGCTCATGGCCGACCGCCGCATCGGCGGCAACGACAAGATAAACGACAAGTTGCTGCTCTTCGACGAGATGACCATGGCCCAGATGATGGCCGGCTTCCCGGGGCTCATCGGCATACCGTACCAGCTCATCCCCGTGTTCCTGGTCTCCGAGCTCGATCAGCTCATCTGCATCCCCTACATAGACGCCGTGGAGAGCTACGGCCTGCCCGCGGACACCTGCCCGGTGCCCACCAGCGAGAGCGGCAGCGCCATAGTGGACGCCCTGCCCCACTGCGGCCTGGGCTTCATCTCCACCTCCACCCCCTGCGACGGCTCCGACATGGCCACCAGCTTCCAGGAGCGCCGCCTGAAGAAGCTGGGCCTGCCCACGTTCCCGCTCACGCTCCCCGTCCGCTACGACGACGAGGACACCGTCGAGTGCGGCGCGCAGGACATGTGGCACTGCATCAAGTGGGTCGAGGACCTCACCGGCGAGAAGTGGGACTGGGACCACTACTTCGAGGTCATAAAGCGCTTCAACGAGCAGACCAAGATGGAGATGGAGAAGTGGGAGATGAACTCCACTCCCTATCCGCAGCTCATCGGCCCCTGCTACGAGCTCTTCCGCAAGTGGAACTACGAGATGGACGGCGGCCTGGAGCCGGGCGTCATGAAGACGTTCTACAAGGTGCGCAAGCTCATGTACAAGAGCTACGACGAAAAGCGCAACCCCTACCGCCACCCGATGAAGTACCGCGCGGTCGTCTGGAGCTGCCCGGCCCACTACTACGCGAACTTCTCCAACTGGCTGGCCAACGCCTGGGGCATCGGCGTCCTCGTCGAGATGGAGAGCCTGAACTTCACCAAGCAGCTTGAGACGGAGGACCACGACGAGGCCATCCGCGACCTGGCCCGCCTCTACGAGCGCATGGTCATGCGCAAGCACACCAACGGCGGCTACGTCCACGTCCTCGACGAGCTCTGGAAGGTCTGCGAGCAGTTCAACGCCAACTTCATCATCATGTACCAGCACGTCTGCTGCAAGACCATGGCCGGCCTGCAGGGCCTCTTCGACGAGCAGGCCCGCGAGCGCGGACTGCACCTCATCTGGGTCGAGCACGACCTCATGGACCCGCGCACCGTCTCCCGCCGCGACATGCGCGCCAAGGTGACCAACTACATGCGTGCCATCATCCAGGCCGAGCCCACCGACGAGAGCCTGATAGAGTTCGAAGACGACATCACCTGGTAAATCAGCGGATCTTTTTCCGCCATGCTGCGCGAGGCGCGCTTTGCCTCTCACCGGGCGCCCGGAGAACAGGCCGGGCAGGCATATCCCCTTAATAACTAACTGATTGGAGGATAAAATAAATGAAGTACTTTGGAGGCTGCGACGTTGGCTCGACCTACACGAAGGCCGTTATCCTCGACGAGACCGGCAAAATGGTCGCCAATACCACCATAAGGAGCAAGATGAATTCCGAACAGAGCGCCACCGTGGCGATGAAGGAGGTCATAGACCAGGTGCCCGAGCTCAACAGCTCCGAGGACCTCGCCTACCTCATCGGCACCGGCTACGGCCGCAACAAGGTGCCCTTCGCCGACGAGAACATCTCCGAGATAAGCTGCCACGCCATGGGCGTGCACGTTACCGACCCCAACGTCCGCGCCATCATCGACATCGGCGGCCAGGACGTCAAGGGCATCAGCATAGACACGGACGGCACGGTCAAGAACTTCGCCATGAACGACAAGTGCTCCGCCGGCACCGGCCGCTTCTTCGAGGCCATGGCCAACGCCTTTGAGATGAGCCTGCCCGAGTTCTCGAACCTGAGCCTCTCGGCCAAGAACGTCATCCCCATCACCGCGCAGTGCACCGTCTTCGCCGAGAGCGAGGTCATCACCCTGGTCGGCGAGGGCAAGCCCACCGACGAGATCGCCGCGGGCATCGAGATGGCCGTCGCCAAGCGCTGCTTCGTCATGGCCAAGAAGGCCGGCGCCACCGACTCCATCACCCTCACCGGCGGCTGCGCCAAGAACGAGGGCCTCAAGGAGGCCATAGAGCACGTGCTGAAGCTGAAGGTCATCAACCTCAAGACCGACCCGCAGCTCATGGGCGCGCTGGGCGCCGCGGAGTACGCCCGTCAGAAAGGCATGGCCAAGGGCGCGTAACCGCCCCGGGGCCGGAAAGGAGAAGCTATGAAAAAAGGCTGCATTTTCGGCAGGATATTCAAGAAGCTCTTAGGTATCCTGGCCGCGACTGTGGGCGTGCTCTTCACCATCTACTTCCTGAACCTGGACATGAAGCTTGTGGGCTGGCTCTACACCGTGCTCAACAAGTTCCACGACCGCAAGCCGAGGGACGTCCAGTTCTGATATGGAGCTCTACGACAGCACAATCCGCGAGATAAAAGAGCGCATAGACGGCGGCAGCCCCAGGCGCTGGGGCTACGAGCCGGAGCGGGCCTGGGCGGACAACGGCGCCAACGAGCTGGTGCTCACGCGCGACGCCGCCTATGAGCTGGGCGGGGGCAACCTGCCCGCGAGCAACTGCACCTGCGTCACGACGGACGCCTCCCTGGTGCCCGAGGACAGCATCGTCCTGCTGGGCCAGGACCTGAAGGATATCCGCGCCGACACCCCGTTCGCGCGCATAGTGCTGCTGCACGTCAACTCCATCAGCGGCGACGACCAGGAGGCCTTCCGCACCATCAGGGACATGGAGTTCGTGAAGTACCACGTCTTCCCCCAGGGCTATATGATGCGCGTCTCGCCCGAGAACGGCCGCGAACAGGTGCGTGTGAGCAAGCAGGCCGTTAAGCGCGGCATCAGTTTCCGCAATATCGGCAACAGTTTTATCAGGAAGTACAAGGAGAACAAGCTCATCGACCACGTCTGCATCATCTTTGTGGCCGGTGACCGGGCCCTGTGCAAGGACCTGGCCGCCACCGCCAGGAAGGTGGACGCCATCACGCTGACGCTCAACCACATCATGGACGGCCTGGCCACGGACTGCTCGGTCTGTTCGTTCAAGACCGTCTGCGACGAGGTGGAGGGCATGAAGGAGCTCCACTTCAAAAAAGGCGCAGCGCCGATGAATATCTGACCCAACGCCGGAAGGCCCGCACCACCAACGGTGCGGGCCTTTTTTGTGACCATACATGGTTCGGCATCGTTATATGGGTGAAAGGAGGCCGGGATATGAGAGATCCAGGTGCGCGCGCACGGGAATTTGAAGCCAAGTACGATGCATACGGCTCCATGGTTTACCGGCTGGCCATGGTGTACCTGGGCAGTCACGCGGACGCGGAGGACGTGGTGCAGGAGGCCTTTATGCGCCTTCTGTACCGGGCACCGCAGTTCACGGATGCCGGGCACGAAAAGCGCTGGCTGATCCGGGTGACGGTGAACCTTTGCCGTGACCAGCTCAAGGGGTTCTGGAAAAAGAAGGCCGTGGAGCTGGAGGACTCGTGCCTGGCCGATGAGCCGGAGCTCTTTGGAGTTGCCGACGCCGTGGTGCGACTCCCCGAGAAATACAAGGCCCCCATTCACCTGCACTACTACGAGGGCTACTCCGTAGCGGAGATAGCCGGTATACTGGAACTGAGCCCGTCGGCAGTAAAAATGCGGCTTAAGCGGGGGCGCGAAATGCTGAAGCTTGAAATGGAGGATGAGCTATGACCAGAGACGATTACCGCGCGGCCATAAGCCGCTTCGAACCAGATGCCGCCCTGAAAGAACGCATAGCCGCGAACCTTGAGCTCACCCCGTGCCGCAAAGCGCGCCCGAGCATGCGCCGTGTGCTGACAGGAGTGCTGGCGGCTGTTATAGTCCTGGCCTCCCTGACCGGCATAGCCATGGCCGCGAGTCCCGAGATACGCCGGGCGGTGCTGAGCTTTTTCCACATAGACGAGGTGGAGCGGGTGCCGTCCGGCGCGGAGGCGCTGGGCAGCGAACCACTTGCCGGGACGAAGATAGGCGACCGCGTCACGGCCTGGTATATAGACATGGACTTCGACGGCGTGTTCTTCCCCGAGAAAGTCCGGCTGAACGAGGACGGCAGCGTGGACGCCTTCATCGACTGGGTGGTGGACGGCGGCACGCTCACTGCATACGAGTATGCGCCGGAGAAGGTCAGCTTTTCTGTCACATGGCGCAGCGCGGAATACTTGGGCGACGTGTACTACTGCATACACGGCGGCGAGGTGACCGCCTATGACAGCCCGGACGTGCCGTGGTATGCCGCAGGGATACCAGGCCGCACTGACGCCGTGCTGCTCTACTGTATGCGTGAATATGGCGCTTATGGCGACTACTTCAGTTATCCCTTCCTGCTCCATCTTGAGACCGGGGAGGTGGAGGACTTCCTGGCCGGGACAGGTATAGAGGAGTTGGACGCCAACAGCTACATGTTCAGCGACGATATGAACCGGGTGCTCGTGTACAGCCGCGCAGATTGGGACGCAGACACCGAAACTGGTACAAAGAGCACATATTACTGCGAGCTGGGCAAGCACAAGGCCGTGGACGTGGCAGAGCTGGGCGGAACAGGCGCCGAGAGCGCCGCATTCGCCGGGAACGGCACGCTGGTGTTGAGCAGAAGCAGGCAAGGGCGCGTGACCGTCTGGAACTATGACCCTGCGAGCGGCGAGACGAAGCTTGTCCTCGACTGCGTACCCGAATACAGCGGAAGCGGTTCTTACGGTCTGCTTGACAGTAACTGTCAGTATTCGGTCTACATCGACGCCGAAGGCGGAGCCGACGCAATAGACCTGGCGACGGGCGAGCGCCGCCATATCGAGGGCTTCAGCGCGGCTCAGGGCTGCTGCTTCATGCCAAATCCCTCGAACACAAAGCTGCTTTACAGCGGCAGCGGCCTCAACACGCTGGGCGTTCTTGACCCGGTGGCCGGGACGTTCGTCTCCTTCGACCGCGAGCCCTCGGACAGTGCCAGCGAGGACATCCTCTCCTGGTACGACGACGAGTACGTCATGATAGGCGGCACAGCTGCCGACGGTGGCGCGGTGTTCTACCTCTACGCCGTCAATACCGGCGAGGACGCGCAGGAGACGCCGGGTAAGACAGCCGCCGGTTCGATAGCCGGCACCGACATCGGCGGGCGCGTCACGGCGTGGTACCTGACGCTGGACTCTGATGAATACTCAACCTTCCGGAACGGCGCGCGCCTTGACGGGGACGGGAACGTCGAGAGTTTTGTACTCTGCGACTTTGAAGGCAACGAGCTCACGATAACAGAGCTGGAGCCGGAGCGCACAGAGTTTTCCGTCACGTGGCGCGGCATTGATTACGACTGCACTGCCAGCTGGTGCGTGCGCGACGGACAGGCTCTCGTGCGCGGAGAAGGCCGGGTGCCGGGCATGGACGCCGCCTGGAGCTTTGATGCGATTCCCGGACGCAGCGACGCCGCGCTGCTCTATGTCTCGCAGGGCTCGCTGTTGGATTACCGGTGCTATCCCTATCTCTGCGACCTTGAGACCGGAGAGCTCATGGACATTCTAAGCGGAACGGGCGTAAATAAGCTGGAGTTTCCGTACCAATACATATTCTCGGACAGTATGAACAGGCTCTTTGTGACCACGCACGAGCCGCGCAGGACATATTACTGCGACATTGAGAGGGATCTCCTCGTCCCTCTGGACGAGCTGGTGGACAGAGACGCGCTCTGGGGAGTATTTATTGACGAGGACACGGCAGTGATTACGAACTCCACGCCATCGGAGACGTACTCGGCCTGGGTGCTGGATCTGGATTCGCTCGCACACCGTCAGACGCTCTCGGACGCGCCGGCGAATAACGGCCCCGGAAGCGCGGGCACAGAACTGCTTGGCGGCAGATACTGCATATATACCTCGCAGACAGGCGCATCGACCGTAATAGACCTCGTTACCGGCGAAGAGAAGGCCATCGAAGGCTTTGTAAACCGGGGCAGATTTCTGGCAAACGGCTCCAGGCTGCTCTATCTCTCCGCTGACGAGGAAGCAGAGGGACTGTCAATCGCCTCTCTCGGCGTTATAGACATGAGCACCGGCGTGTTCACAGCCTTCGACCGCTCCGGATATGAGGACATGAAAGGTGTCAGCGTCCGCTGGCTGGACGATGAGCGCATAATGCTGGAATCCGTCACTGACAACCATAAGCTCCACCACCTGTATATTTACGAATTCAAATAATAATGGACGCAAAAAAGGCCCGCACCGTTGGTGGTGCGGGCCTTATGGCGTTTATGCGCTGATTACTTGTTGCGGACGGAGTCGATGTGAGCGGTGAGGTCGAGCATCTTGTTGGAGAAGCCCCACTCGTTGTCGTACCAGGCGACGAGCTTGACGAAGTTGGGGTTCAGGCTGATGCCGGCCTTGGCGTCGAAGATGGAGGTGTGGGCGTCGGTGCGGAAGTCGCTGGAGACGACCTCGTCGTCAACGTACTCGATGACACCGGCCATGGGGCCCTCGGAGGCGGCCTTGACGGCGGCGCAGATCTCGTCCATGGTGGCGCCCTTCTCCAGGCGGCAGGTCAGGTCGACGATGGAGACGTCGGCGCTGGGGATACGCATGGCCATGCCGGTCAGCTTGCCCTGCAGCTCGGGGATGACCTTGCCGACGGCCTTGGCGGCGCCGGTGGTGGTGGGGATGATGTTGTCGAAGCAGCTGCGGCTCAGGCGCCAGTTCTTCTTGGAGAAGGCGTCAACGACCTGCTGGCTGGCGGTGCCGGCGTGCACGGTGGTCATGAGGCCCTCGACGATGCCGAAGTTGTCGTTGATGACCTTGGCGAGGGGGGCCAGGCAGTTGGTGGTGCAGGAGGCGTTGGAGACGACGGTCATGCTGGGGTCGTACTTGTCCAGGTTGACGCCGCAGACGAACATCGGGGTGTCGTCCTTGCTGGGGCCGGAGAGGACAACGACCTTGGCGCCGGCATCCAGGTGGGCCTGGGCGGCTTCCTTGGTGAGGAACTTGCCGGTGCACTCGAGGACGTAATCAACGCCCAGGTCGCCCCAGCCGAGCTCGCGGGGATCGCGGGAGTTGAGCAGCTTGACGGTCTTGCCGTTGACGACGAGGTTGCCGTCGGCGACCTCGACGGTGCCGTTGAAGCGGCCGTGGACGGTGTCGTACTTGGTGGCGTAGGCGATCTGCTCGGGCTTCTTGTCCGGGGCGTTGACAGCGACTATCTCGATGTCGTCGCGGACGATGCCGGCGCGGAAGACGAGACGGCCGATGCGGCCGAAACCATTGATGCCAACTTTGATCATGATAATTCCTCCATATCTGAAAATAGGTTTTATAAGCTGTATTTTGGCCGCGTTTATTCTATAACATTCGCCCGCAAATTTCAATACCTATTTGCAATATTCTAAACATTCCATACGTTTTGTCGGCCTTGCCAATTTTTTGCCCCTGTCACAGGGCGCGAGTTGACATATCATAGTAGAGAAGACGGCGCGTGCATCGCACAAAGGACGTCGAAATATGTTGTTTTTTCCTGTATGTGATGATATTATAGGCCTGTAGATACGCCTGCGCGGCGATGATCTGCGCGGCGTTTGAACCTGCGAGAACAGAGAGGTGCATATGACGGATAAATTGGCAGAGCTGCGGGCTCTGTTGGAGGCCTCTTCCGAGTGCGCGGTGGCGGAGGAAGAGGGCAGGATTGTATATATGAACCCGGCGGCGGAGCTGCTGCTGGGCCGGCACGAGGGCGAGCCCGTCTCGGACCTGCTCCCGGCGCGGATGCTGGAGCTCACGCCGGGCACGGACCTGCTGCTCACCCTGGGCGGCAGCCGCAGGCGGGCCCGCGTGGTGCCGGAGGGGGATGCGCGCGTGTATCTCTTCTCGGACCCGCCCCGCAGCAGCCTGGCCGCGGCGGCGCCCTCCGGGGCGGAGCTGGAGCTGAACTCGCTGCTGACGATCATGAGCCTGGGCGTGGGTTCGCTGGGCCGCCGCCTCACCGCCGAGGGCCGCAGTGAGCTGACCTGCCGCCTGGCCACCATGCAGCACAGCCTGGCCCAGCTCACGCGCATAATCCTGGGCAGCTTCAGCCTGGAGCGGATGGAGAGCGAGACGGAGCCGCTGCCCCTGGTGAGCATGGACATCTCCCGCGCCTGCCGGCAGATAGTGCTCTCCCTGTGCGGCACCGTCGCCATGCAGGGCGTGATACTCGAGTATACGGGCACGGAGCTGGTGCGCGCTCTCTCGCAGCCGCAGCTGTTCAGGACCATGGTGCTCAACCTGCTGACCTGCGGCCTTGAGCGCACCGTGACGGGCAGCCATGTGGAGCTGAAGGCCATGTCCCGCGCCGGCGGCTCCTACCTGCTGATGCGCAGCACGGGCCCGCAGCGGGCCTGGGAGTCCGACACGCTCTACAGCGACACCGCCTTCTGCCACCGGTATATGCAGGCGGCCGTCCGAGCCCACGGCGGCACCATGACCGTGGAGGAGGACCCGGATGAGCTGCGCATAGTGATAAAGCTGCAGCCGGGCAGCGCAGAGCAGCTGAACAGCCCCGCACCGCCGGAGAGCAGCTCCGGCGAGACGGACGCCATGATCCAGCTGTCGTTCTGGCTGGGCGACGAGGCCTACAGTGACACTTTCCGGGAGCGTGAGAAAGCATGAGGGTAGACAAATATCTCAAGGTATCGCGGCTCATCAAGCGCCGCACGGTGGCAAACGAGGCCTGCGACGGCGGGCGCGTATCCATAAACGGCCGCACGGTCAAGGCCGGCGCCGAGGTCAGGCCGGGCGACATCCTCTCCGTGGCCTTCGGCGAGCGCACGCTGACAGTGGAGGTGGTCTCCGTTGACGAGCACGCCGCCAGGGCGGACGCCCCGGCCATGTACAGGGAGATTTAAGCGGCCGCGTGTTTGGCGGTTCGACCAAAACCACGGGGAGAACCCGGGCTGCAGTTTGTATAACTTCCCGCAAAGTGCTTGCATTTTGCGGGAAGTCTGTTATACTTATGTCATAATAGTTTTGCAATACAGCCTGTAACATAAGGGGGAAATCAAATGGGTAACGGCAAGATAATCGTCTACAGCTCCAACACCGGCTACACCGAGCAGTACGCCAAGCTGCTTGGCAAGACCCTGGAGCTGCCGAGCTACAAGCTGGGCAATGTGCCCGAGTGTCACAAGGGCGCGGAGGTCATATTCCTGGGCTGGCTCTTCGCCGGCACGATAGTCGGCTACAGGAAGTGCGCCAGGAAGTATAAGATCCGCTGCGCCGTGGGCGTGGGCATGGGCCCGCCGGTTCCGGAGCTGGCCGAGGGCCTGCGCGCGGCCATGAAGGTGCCCTCCGGCGTGCCCGTGTTCTACCTGCAGGGCGGCTTCGACATCAGCCGGCTGCAGGCGCCGCTGAAGCTCATCATGAAGGTCAAGTGCAGGGAGATCGCCGGCCGCCTCAGCGCCAAGCCGGAGCTCAATGAGGCCGAGCAGGCCACTCTGGAGATGACCCGCGGCGCGGCCAGCTGCGTCTGCGCGGAGAACCTGGCGGAGATTGTCGCCTGGTACAGATAACGCCAACGTACATATCCCGCCGGGGCGCCCCTCCGGCGGGATTTTTCCGCCCGCGCACGCCCGGCGAAAAAATGCATTTCCCCGTTGTAAACTGCGGCGCAATCAGGTATAATGTGTCGTTGTAATAAAATCAAAAGGGTGAGAGTATGGACGACACTTCCCGCAACTTTATAGAGCAGTTCATCGCCGAGGACATCGCCCCCGGCGGCCGCTTTGAGGGCAAGCAGGTGCACACGCGCTTCCCGCCCGAGCCGAACGGCTATCTGCACATCGGCCACTGCAAGGCGCTGATCATAGACTTCGGCACCGCCGAGCGCTTCGGCGGCATCTGCAACCTGCGCATGGACGACACCAACCCGGCCAAGGAGGACACCGAGTACGTGGACGCCATCC